>Ga0213920_1000780_pt1 | contig 20697 bp, 23 predicted proteins | sample McNCre1117MG_FD_161054 | JGI IMG/M metagenome (GOLD analysis project Ga0213920, IMG submission 161054) | Freshwater microbial communities from McNutts Creek, Athens, Georgia, United States - 11-17 MG | ecosystem: Environmental > Aquatic > Freshwater > Creek | place: USA: Georgia | collected...
GCCCTCGGTCGCGCATTTGCCGAACAGGTAAAGGCATTCAACAAGCCCTAAATCGGCCCTAAGCCGATAAACTTGACCCCTATGAAGGTCTTTCTTACTGGCGCAGATGGTTTTATCGGTTCACACCTGGCAGAAGAGCTGGTTCGCGCCGGCCACCAGGTCAAAGCACTGTGCATTTACAACTCAATCGGCTCACACGGCTGGCTAGACACCATCGACCCTGCGGTTAAGTCGCAGATGGAGATCGTGATGGGTGACATCCGTGACCCATATCACATGGCTCAGTTGGTCAAGGGCCAGGATGCCATCTTGCACCTAGCCGCGTTGATCGCGATTCCTTTCTCATACGTTGCACCTGACATGTATGTTCAGACCAACATCCAGGGAACTCTGAACCTTCTAAACGCCGCGCGCGATGCCGGTGTTTCTCGATTCATCCACACCTCAACCTCTGAGGTCTACGGCACCGCTCAGTATGTGCCGATGGATGAGGGTCACGTTCTTCAGGGCCAGAGCCCTTACTCGGCAACCAAGATCGGTGCCGACATGATGGTCAAGTCGTTCTACACCTCGTTCGAGCTGCCAACCATCACCATCCGCCCGTTCAACACCTATGGCCCACGCCAGTCGGCTCGCGCGGTTATCCCGACCATCATTTCTCAGCTGGCTGCGGGCATGAAGACCATCAACCTTGGTGCTTTGACCCCGACTCGCGACTTTACCTACGTAACCGACACCGCGAAGGGCTTCGAGAAGGCTCTGCACGCGACCACCGGTTTCGGTGAGGTAACCAACCTCGGTGTTGGCTTCGAGGTTTCAATCGGCGAGACCTTCAACATCATCAACGACATCATGGGTGCCGGCGCAGTTGCCACCGAAGACCCAAACCGCATTCGCCCGGCAAACTCAGAGGTAGAGCGCCTATTCAGCGACAACACCAAGGCCAAGTCGGTCTTGCAGTGGGAGCCTGAAATCAAGGGTCTGGATGGTTTCCGCGTCGGTCTAGAAAAGACCGTAGAGTGGTTCACCAACCCGGTAAACCTAGCTAAGTACCGCCCAACCGAATACACCGTCTAGCGCTCGCGCTCGCCGGATAGGGAGAAACGCAAGTGGCAGATTTGAAGAAAGAACTAGTCGAACGCATCCGTTCGGTGGTTTCACAGAGCCCGCTCGGCAACGAGCCTCGCCCGATCAACCTGCACGAGCCTGAGATCGACGAGCTCGAGAAGAAGTACATTCTCGAGTGCCTCGACTCGACCTTCGTCTCTTCGGTAGGTGCGTTCATTCCGCAGCTCGAACAGCGCATCCAAGACATCACCGGTGCCAAGCACGCCATCGCGGTTTCAAACGGAACCGTCGGTTTGCACGTGGCCCTGTTCTTGGCCGGCGTTGAGTATGGCGACGAAGTCATCGTGCCGACCCTGTCATTCATCGCTACCGCCAACGCTGTTTCGCACGCCGGTGCCGTGCCACACTTCATCGACTCAGAGCTGGGCACCATGGGCATGAGCCCGGATGCGCTTCGCGCCGCCCTAGAGGCTTGCACCCGTGAAAACGGCGTTCTGATCAACCCTGAAACCGGTCGTCGCATCGCTGCCATCTCGCCGATGCACACCCTCGGTCACCCGGTAAAGATCGAAGAGATTTGTGCCATCGCGGCCGAGTATGTCGTGCCGGTGGTTGAAGATGCCGCCGAGTCGCTCGGTTCATTCGTGACCAACTCTGCCGGTGAGCTTCAGCACACCGGAACCTTCGGTTTGACCTCAATGATTTCGTTTAACGGAAACAAGATCGTCACCACCGGTGGTGGCGGTGTCATCTTGACCAACGACGACGAGATCGGTCGCCGCGCCAAGCACCTGACCACCACTGCCAAGTTGCCACACAAGTGGGAGTTCGAGCACGACGAGATCGCTTGGAACTACCGCATGCCAAACCTCAACGCAGCGCTTGGCATGGCTCAGCTCGACAAGTACCCGCGATTCCTCGAGCAGAAGCGAGAGCTTGCGCTCGCCTACGGCAACGCCTTTGCCGACATCGACGGCCTGAAGTTCGTCTTCGAGCCTGAGGGCACCGCTTCTAACTACTGGCTCTGTGCCGTTCAGCTTGACGAGCCTTCGCTGGCCAAGCGCGACGAGCTAATGCAGGCCTGCCACGACGCCGGACTGTTGGTTCGCCCCATGTGGAACCTGCTGCACACCCAGCGCATGTATGCCTCGGCTCCGACCGGCGACCTAAAGACCGCCACCGCGCTGCAGGCATCCTTGATTTGTTTGCCATCAACCCCACGTTTGGCCGAGGGGCTGAGCCGCTAACCCGAGGGTTTTGGCTGAGGCGCAAATGACAGATCTTTCTCGCAAAATCGCGGTGATGACCGGCACCCGTGCCGATTATGGTCTGTTGCGTCCGCTGATTGCCGAGCTCGATGCCGCCTCGCAGGGCGACAACCCGGCGGTTGAACTGCAGTTGATTGTCACCGGAACCCACCTTTCACACGAGCACGGCCGCACCATCGAAGAGATCGTGCGCGATGGCTATCACCCGGCCGCCGAGGTCGACATTTGGGGTGCCGAACCGACCAAGGATTTGCTCGGCGAAGAAGGCACCGCATCACTAACCGCTGCCGTCGAAACCGGCGAGGCCGTTGCCAAGTTCTCATTGATTTTGAACCACCTCAAGCCAGACGTAGTCGTCGTGCTCGGCGACCGTCTCGAGGCCTTCGCGATGGCAACAGCGGCAACCATCCTGCTGATTCCGGTCGCCCACATCCACGGAGGCGAGCTGACCCTTGGCGCCATGGATGACTCGCTGCGCCACTCAATCACCAAGCTTTCATACCTGCACTTCACCACCACCGAAGAGCACCGCGCACGCGTGCTTCAGCTTGGCGAAGAGCCAAACCGCGTCTTCAACTTCGGTGCCCCGGTGCTCGATGCCATCAACGACCTCAAGCTGCTTTCGCGTGAAGAAATCGAGCACAAGTTCGGCATCCGCTTCGGCATGAAGAACATCTTGATGACCTTCCACCCGGCAGCCTTCGACGTTGCCTCGGCCAAGTTCATGATCGACGAACTGCTTGCCGCCATGGAGGCCGCAACCTCGGCCGACGGCAACCACATTCAGCTGATCATCACCGGCACCAACAACGACATCGGCTCGGATGATGTGCGCGCGGCAATCGCTGCCTTCACCGAGGCGCACCCAGACCACGTTTCATACGTCGAATCATTCGGCCAGCTCGGCTACCTATCGGTAATGCGCGAGGTAGATGTGGTCACCGGAAACTCATCCTCGACGGTTCTGGAGGCGCCGATCTTCGGCAAGGCCTCGGTCTTGATCGGCAACCGCCAAGAGGGTCGCCCAATGGGTGCCGGAGTGATCAAGGTGGACGGCGTCGAGTCGGGTGTCTTTAGCCGGAACGAGATTTTGGCCGGCCTGCAGAAGGCGCTTACCCCAGAGTTCAAGGCGCTTGCCGCCTCGGCACCATCGCCGTTCGGCACCGCCGGTTTCGCCAAGAAGGCGGCCGAAACGCTCACCAAGTTTGACCTACCAAGCCCGCCTAAAAAGAGATTTCGTGACCAGGCCTAGCCCGGCGCATAAGTAAGGAAGCCACAGCATGAGCGAAAAAGTTTTGATCATCGCCGAAGCCGGTGTTAACCACAACGGTTCTGTCGAGCGCGCAATCGAAATGATCGACGTTGCCCTCGAGGCCGGCGCCGACATCATCAAGTTTCAGACCTTCTCGGCCGACAAGCTAGCCCGCAAGGATGCCCAGCTGGCCGAATACCAGAAGAAGGGCGATGGCGACACCCGTTCGCAGTGGGACCTCTTGAAGGGCCTCGAGCTTTCACACGAAGAGTTCGCTCGCCTGCGCGACCACGCCAAGGCTAAGAACATCGGCTTCCTTTCGACCGGTTTCGACCTCGATGAGCTTGCCTTTCTAATCGACGAACTGCACATCCCGTTGGTCAAGGTTGCCTCTGGTGACCTAACCTTCGCGCCGATGCTGGTCGAGGCCGGCCTATCAAACCTGCCGGTGATTCTTTCGACCGGCATGGCCAACATCCCAGAGATTGAGCAGTCGCTTAAGTTCATTGCCTTTGGTTTCGCCAAGGCCAACGGCATCGTCGGTGCCGACGCCTACCCATCGGCTGCCGAGCTAGACCTCTACTGGGATGACCCACGCGTGCAGCAGATCATGAAGCAGAAGTGCACCATCCTGCACTGCACCACTCAGTATCCTGCCGAGCTAGACATCTTGAACCTCAAGGCCATCAAGCTAATTGCCGACAAGTTTGGTCTGCCAGTGGGTTACTCAGACCACTCGGCCGGCATCCTGGCTTCAACCGTTGCGGTTGCCCTTGGTGCGACCGTGATCGAAAAGCACTTCACCCTCGACAAGACCCTCGAGGGTCCAGACCACGAGGCATCGCTAGACCCAACCGAGCTAAAGGCAATGATCGACCAGATTCGTCTGACCACCGTCGCGCTCGGCGAAGAGGTCAAGGAGTGCCAGCCGATCGAAGTCTCAAACAAGGCCGCGGTTCGCCGCTCGCTGGTTGCCAAGCAGCCAATCGCCGCGGGTGCAGTCATCACCGAGGCCGACCTAGAGTGCCGTCGCCCGGGTGCCGGCCGCACCTCATTCGACTTCTACGAGGTAATCGGTTCGGTTGCCACCCAGGATTACGCGATTGGTGAGTACGTTGGCCAATAGTTTTCCGAAGTTGGTAATGCTGGGCTCGGGCGGTCACGCTCGAGTGCTTCAGCAAACCCTTCGCGATGTTGGTTTTGAACTACATGGATACGTTGCCCCGCGCGATGTTGACTCACGCCTTGCGCCAACCGACGAAGGTGCCGAGGTCGAATGGCTCGGCTATGACGCCAACCTGCTCGAGTTTGACCGCGAAGAGTTTCTGCTGATCAACGGCATCGGTTCGGCCGGTTCTCTAAAGGTTCGTCAGGCGGTGTTCGAGAAGTTCACCGAGGCCGGCTTCAACTTCTTGCAGATCGTTGCCGACACCGCAATCGTGAGCGACTCGGCCAACATCCTTGAAGGTGCTCAGGTACTAGCCGGTGCCATTGTTGGCGTCGACGCGTTCATCGATGAAGACGTAATCGTCAACACCGGAGCAATCGTCGAGCACGATGCGGTCATCGGCCGAAGCTGTCACATTTCGGTAGGCGCAAAGCTCGCCGGCGAGGTTTCGGTTGGTCAGGGAACCCACATCGGCATCGGTGCGACGGTCATCCAAGGCATCGAAATTGGCGAAAACTGTATTATTGGCGCAGGTGCTGTCGTGATTCGCGACGTGCCAGATAACCACATGGCGGTCGGCGTTCCGGCGCAAAACCGCCCGATTGAGAGCTAGTCGATGATCAAGAACCTCACCGACCTAACGGTTCGCCCAGATGCGAGCCTGCTCGACACTATCGCGGCGATTTCGAAGGGCACCAAGCAGATCGCGCTAGTCATCGACGATGCCGGCGTGCTGCTGGGCACCGTGACCGATGGCGACGTTCGCCGCGGCCTGCTGCGTGGTCTAGACATGAAGGCGCTCGTGACCGAGGTCATGAACCCGAACCCAACCACCGCTTCGCTCGGTGACGACGCTCAGACCGTGATGGTCGAGCAGCTTTCGCGCATGATTCACTCGGTGCCGGTAATCGACGCATCGGGCAAGGTCGTCGGTCTATTCACCGACGCCGACCTGGTCACCCCAGACGAAATCACCACCCCGGTCGTGCTCATGGCCGGTGGCAAGGGCGTTCGCCTTTACCCACTGACCAAGGATGTTCCGAAGCCGATGCTCAAGATCGGTGACATGCCAATCATCGAGATCATCCTGCGCAAGCTGAAGTCTCAGGGCTTCAAGAACGTCTTCATTTCGGTGAACTACCTCGGCAACATCATCGAAGAACACATCAAGGATGGCGCGTGGCTCGGCCTGAACGTCACCTACCTGCACGAGTCGCAGCCGCTCGGCACCGCCGGTGCGCTGGGCCAGCTGAACGGCAAGCTCGACGAGGCGTTCATCGTGATGAACTCAGACCTGCTGACCAACTGTGACTTCCGTCAGGTCATCCGTTTTCACAAGAAGACCGGTGCCAAGGGCACCCTCGGTGTTCGCGAATACTCGTTCCAGATTCCTTACGGCGTAGTGAACATAAACGGCACCGAGGTCGAGTCGATCTCTGAAAAGCCGCTTCACCGCTCGATGGTTTCTGCCGGAATCTATGCTCTAGACCCATGGGCACTCTCGCTAGTGCCAGCCGACGAATACTGCGACATGCCAACCTTGCTCGACAAGATCAAGGCCGAGGGTCAGAAGGTTTCTGCCTTCCCGATTCACGAATCATGGCTAGACATCGGTCGCCACGATGACCTCAACGACGCCCGCAACAACGTCGAGCAGTGGTTGAACTAGGTTCGCATGCTAGACGACAACCTGGTTATCGCATTCATCCCGGCCCGCGGTGGTTCTAAGGGCTTGCCTGGCAAGAACCTCATGAAGCTCGGCGGCAAGAGCATGATTCAGCGCGCGGTTGCTTCGGCCACCGATTGGCTGGGCGGCTCAAAGGTTGACGTAACCGTGGTTTCTTCAGACGACGAGGCAATCCTGGCAGAGGCCAAGGCCGCCGGTGCGGTCACCTTCAAGCGTTCGCCTTTTGCCGCCTCGGATGAAGCCACCGCCGCAGATGTTTTGCGCGACTACTTCGGTTCGCCAGACGTGATGGTAGACCTCGACGGTCGCGACCCTTGGATTGTTTACCTGCAGCCAACCTCGCCGGCTCGCACCGGCCTTCACGTCGAAGAAGCCTTCAACATGCTGACGCCTGGTGTGCGCTCGGTGGTCTCGGTGACCACCCCAGAGAAGAGCCCATACTGGACTCTCAACATAAACGAGCGTGGCCAGCTAACCCCGCTGTTTCCGCAGGCATTTGAGGCAAACCGCCAAGCGTTGCAGGCTGCCTACATTCCAAATGGTGCCGTCTACATCTTCAAGCTGAGCGACTTCATTGCCTCGGGCGCCGTGCCGGTTACCAACGCCGCCGCCTACATCATGACTCGCGAAGAGTCTGTCGACATCGACACCAAAGAAGACTTCGAAAAGGCCAAGGCGCTTCTTGAGCGATGAGCTAAAACCGAGCATCGAGCGAGTCTGGGGCATTTTTGCCGATATCGAGGCTCGCGAAAACTTGGTCGCCTGGAAGATCGGGTCGATTTACCTTTGGCCTCTGCTGCGCGGCATGCTGATGCGCGAGGTTACCGAGCAGCTCGGCATCTTTGAGCGTCGCCCGGCCGTTGCGCCAATCAAAACAGCTAGTTCAGAAACCCTCGCCGCTTTCGCGCCTGCCGATTATGCCGTGGTGCCATTCACACGTCGTGATGCCAACGGGCTAGACCCGTTCTCGGGTTTCATCGTCGATTCGCTCAAGGCTCATGGTCACCAACCGCTCATCCTTGGTATGGGCCCAGAGGATGCCGGTTCTGGCCGACCACAGGTCGAAACCCTCGAGCAAGAATTCACCGCGCGCTATCGTCGCCAGGCGCTGCTTTTGGTGGCACCGACCCTGCGAAAATCGCACCGAGAAAAGTACTCTCGAGTCATTGCTCACATCGAAGCCGAGCTGGCTGGCGCTGCGACCGGCCTCGGCATTTCGGTGACCGAAATCACCGGCCCTTATCGTCATTTTCCGCGCTGGTTGCTCGTGCAATTCGCGGCACAGCGATTGGGTTGGAAGAAGTTCTTCATCACCGCAAAGGTTCGCAAGGTGTTCATCGTCAACGCTTGGAAGCGCGGCCTCATCGCCGGCGCTCAAGCCGCCGGCGTGACCGTGGTCGAGCCGCAGCACGGAGCGATCTCGGGCATCCATCCATACCTGTCTTGGGCGGGCCAGACCCAAGTTGCCTACCAACCAGACGAGTTTCTCGAGTGGGGCCAGTATTGGGGCGATGTGGCCGACCTGCCCGCCGCCACCAAGCGCAAAATCATTGGTGCGCCAGATTTCATCACGGATGCGGTTGCCCGCAAAGCCGAGCTGGCCACGACCGGCGATGCCCACCAGCCAAAGACGGTTCTAATCGCTTCGCAAGCCCACGCGACGAAGACAATCACCGAGTTCCTGGTTAAGGCCGCAGTGGCTAACCCAGACTTCGTCTTCACCCTCAAGCAACACCCACAAGAGGCACCGGCCGATTTCGGCCCGGATGCCCCGGCCAACCTGCTTCTCGCCGACCCTTCCGACAACACCCTCGACCTAATGGCTCGCAGCGAGTTCGTGCTCGGCGTTTATACGACCGCACTCTTCGAAGCGCTGACCCTCGGTTGCAAGGTCGGTGTTCTCGGGTTCTCGGGCTGGCAACACATCCGTGGATTGGTCGAACGCGGTGACGCGACCCTGATCGAAAACCAGGACGCGCTAACCCGTTTCTTGGCCTCCGCAACCGCGGCCGGCGATCGCAGTGATTACTACTATGCCCAGCCGGCATCCGAGGCTGAGCTGTGGGCTGCGATTAAGATTGCTGAGTGAGCACTAAGGCAGAAGACAAGGGCATCGCCTCGATAGGCGAGGCTTTCTTTGCCGTTGAGGCCGCCGAAGATCTCTACAACTGGCGCGTTATGGGCGTGCAAATCTGGCCGGTTATGCGCTCGCGCCTGCTCAAGACCCTGATGGCCAACTCTGGTCTTTTCGCCTCTGGCCAGGGCAAGCAGGTCGACTTCTATGACAACGTTGAGCAATACCGTGGCCGCAAGCCGGCGCTATTGCTGTGGCGCGCGGTTCGTTTCGGTTGGCTTGGCCCGCTCGCTTCGCGTGCGTTTAGCCCACGCAAAATCGACGGTGCTGCCGCGCACCTCGGAGAGCCCGACTACCGCAGCCTCAAGTCGAAGCAGGCAATCGTCGTGCCGTTTGCCACCCGTGACGGCAACGAGCCGCACATCGAAAAGTTTGCCCAGCCGGTTATCGATGCGCTCGGTGATCGTGGGCTCATCCTTGGTGTTGGCACCTGGGACAAAATCACCAACCGCCCTCGCGTCGAAGACCTAAACGGATACTTCAACCGCCGCTGGCACTACCCGGCCGCGGTGATTGTGCGCCTCGGCGTCAAGAAGGGCGACCTCGCCAAGTATGCCCGTGTGGTCAAGGCGCTCGAGACTCAGACCGGCTTCAGCCTCGACCCGCTTCGCACCTTCCCGCGTTGGATGTTGCGCATCTTCTTCATCCAGAAGCACGGCTACCGCAAGATTTTCAAGCGCACCAGCGCCAAGTATGTCTTTGCCGTCAACGCGGCCCGCATGCCACTTCAGGCCGCAGCCCAGAGCCTCGGTATGAAGGTCATCGAGATTCAGAGCGGTGTCTTCTCGAAGTATTCGCTGCAGTTCTCGTGGCCGGGTTCACCGAAGATCGAATACATCCCGGATGAAATCTGGACCTGGGGTGACTATTGGACCTCGGGCATCGAGCGCGCCGGCGGTCAGTCGGTTCGCGTCATCGGTTCGACCGAGGAGTTTGAGTCGATTCGTGAGCGTCACATTCCGAAGGTGGCTGGCCAGGTCGTCGTGCTTTCGCAGCCGCTCATCGGCCTCGACATTCTGAAAGCCGCGGTTGATTTCGCTGCCGCCCGCCCAGACCTCAAGGTGATTTTCAAACTGCACCCGCGCAACGAGATCGAAGAATTCGCCGTTTACCTTGCCGGGCTGCCTGGTTTGGCTCCGACCAACCTGTCGCTGATGCAATTCGAAAAGTCTTCGCTAGAGGTAATCGCCGAGTCAGAAATCTCGGTCGGTGTCTTCTCAACCGCGCTCATCGAGGCTGCCGGTTTGGGCGCCAGGGTCGCAATCATCAAGCTGCCAGGATGGGAGCACCTCGCCCCACTTATCGACGGGGGATACGCCTCGGCGTTTGACACCGCGGCCGAACTGGTTGCGGGCATCGACGAGTTGCGAAACCCTGCAGACGAGTATTTCTTCTACGGCCGTCGCGCCAACATTCAGTCGATCGTCGACGAACTGCTGAACTAGTGCTTGCGCAGCGCTAGGTAACTACCGAGAGCAACCAGCGGCAAGCCGGTTAGCAAACCGATGGTGATCGGTTCGTGCAAGAACACGATGCCCAGCAGAAGAGCCCAGGCGGTGTTCGGGTAGGTGACCAAAGTCGCACGTGCCGAACCGACCTCTTTGACGAGTTCGAAGAACAACACGAAGGCCAGTGCCGAGCTAATCACGCCGAGACCAACCAGTGAGCCCACCGAGGTCCAGGCTGGGCCCGAGGCGATTTCGCCAGGAAGTGCCGCCAGTGCGGGAATTGCGTAGAACGCAGCGACCATGGTCAGCGAAAGGCCGATGACGCCGACTGTCGGCACATCCTTGAGCTTTGCATTCGCGATGGCAGGGGCGATCGCGTAACCGAGGGCGGCCAGCACTGACATCAATAGGTAAATCGGGTCAAAGGTGCCGGTTAGCGAGTCGATGCCGACCAGCAACAGCACACCGGTGAAACCGATGGCAAGACCGGCGAGGGTCTTCGGGTGGCGAACCGATTTGTCGCCCTGAAAGAAGTAGGCGATCAGCATGCCGTAAATCGGCACGGTCGCGATCATCAGACCGGCGAGGCCCGATGGAATGTGACGCTCGGCCTCGGTTAGCAAGAACCAAGGACCGATCATTTCGATTGCCGCGAATGACAAAACCCACGGCCACGCCTTGAGTGCCGGCTTTAGTGCGCCGCGCTTGATTGCGAGAGGAACCAGCACCAAGGCACCGATGGTGACTCGGCTGAAGATGATGGTCGGGGTAGAAAAGTCTTTGCCGGCTACTGCGAGAAAGAAGTAAGGAACTCCCCAAGCGAGACCGATGGCAAGAAATAAAAGGAAACCTCTGCGTGACATTTTGCCAGCCTACCTGCTATGCTTAGTAAACCCCCACTAGACAAAAGGTATAAACAGCATGTCAAAAACTGCAATCACCGCAGCACCAATCCTGCCAGTCTTGGCAGAGCGTTGGTCACCTCGTTCATTCGACGAGACCTACCTACTTACCAAGGACGAAATCGTTTCAGTTCTTGAGGCTGCTCGTTGGGCAACCACTTCAAACAACTCAACTCCTGCGCGCTTCTCAGTTCTAGCTCGCGGAACCGAACTTCACGCTGCAGTTTCGCCTGCACTTGCTTCATGGAACGCAGCTTGGGGCCCAACCGCTTCAGCGCTAATCGTCGTTTCAGTTAGCAAGGTCAACCAGGATGGCAGCCCAGCCGTTTTCGCTCAGTATGACGCAGGCCTACAGGTCGGCAACCTAGTCATCCAGGCTCAGTCACTTGGTCTTTACACCCACCAGATGGCCGGCCTAGACAAGGCTGCTGCCGCTGCTGCTCTAGACCTTCACGAAGACATGGAGATCATCACCGTTGTGGCAATCGGCAAGTTGGCTCCGGCCGACAAGCTTGAGGGTCCACTGCACGAGCGCGAGATCGCACCACGCACCCGCGTCGACCTAGCTGACATCGTTCTGCACGGTCTGCCTGCATAAGGTTTTGGATTTTGCGCGGCAACGCGCAGCCAGATAAGGCAAAACCCCCGGCCAGTGATGGTCGGGGGTTTTCTTTAAGCTGGGTGACTTAGCAGTTGCAGCCCTTGTTCTCGGTTTTGCCCGAGCACTTGCAGTTGTCACCGCAGTTGCATGAGTTGTTCTGGATCATTTGACACCTCCTACGAAGGTTTCTTGACCTTGACTCTGATGTTAAGCCTGTGAATCACAAATTCACAGAAGTCGCAGTGATTTCACAGCATAGGCTTGAGTCATGCAACCAATCATCCACGCATCAATTTCTGATCAGATCAGCGGCTGGTATGTCCAGACCGGCCCGATCCTGTTCTATGTGGTGGTTTGGGCTCTGGTCTTTGCCGGAACGGGTTTGTTCGTCGGTGCCTTCGTGCCTTTCATTACCGGTGACTCACTGGTTTTTGCAGCCGGCCTAGTTGCCGCCGGTGCCGCCGGCACTCACGCGACCGAGGGTCAGGTGAACATTTGGATTATGGCCATCGGCGTCGGCATCTCCGCCTGGCTTGGCGATCAGGTCGGTTACACACTCGGTCGTCATTACGGTCGCCCATACCTAGATAAGCGCAAGGGTGCCTGGCTGCACTCGGCGATTGCCAAGTCTGAGAAGTTCTATCTCGGATGGGGTTGGTGGGCCGTGGTTATCTCACGCTTCATGCCTTGGGCTCGCGTCTTCGTGCCGGCCATCGCTGGCATCTCGAAGATGAACTACTACAAGTTCTTTAGTGCCAACGCTGTCGGTGCCCTGGCCTGGGGAACCGGCCTCACTCTGGCCGGATATTACGCGGCCACAATTCCTGCGGTCAAAAATGCATCGTATGGAATCGCCGCGTTCTTCATCCTGGCTTCGATCATTGCCGGCGTGCGCACCTGGTTGAAAAACCGCAAAGCCGCTTAGTTGCTGATCGTGAAGTCGGCGATTTCACTCGACTTTTCACGGGCATAGAAATCGGCTTCCTGAGCCGACCACATTGCAAACCAAGAACCGTCGCCATCGCCCTCGGCCTTTCGGCCCGCGATGCGCTCCTGACGAACCGCTTGATCTGCCTCGAGCCAGACCGTGATGTCGGCCAGCTCGGCTGCGATTCGACTGAGCGAACCGACTCCCTCGATGATCAGGGGAGTGCCACCGCGAAACTCACGCCAGGTGCCCGAACGCTCACCCGCGGCCCAGTCATACTCTTGCCAACTTGCACCTTCTCGGCGACCTAGTGGGCTCAAGATCTGGCGCATTAGGTAATCGACGCCGGCCTGTAGGCCATCCCAGCCTTCGTAGAGGTCATCCATGTGAATCACGCGCGGAGCGGATTCGCCCTTTTGAAACAGGCGGTTTTGCAGTGCTGCGGCGAAAGTGGTCTTGCCAGAACCGGTGCGGCCATCAACCAGGATGATTGGGGTTGGCGTGCCAGAGTCAATCAGTTCGAGAACCTGATCGGTGATGCTCTCCAGCTGGTCGAACACGATTAGATCGAGTAATCCTCGACGTGCACATCAGGGTGCTTGTCGAAGCGGTATCCGCCACCGCGAACCGTGCGAATGATGTCTTCGTAGCCAGCGATCTTCGAGCGCAGACGACGGATGTGAACGTCGATGGTGCGGTCGCTTGGCGCGTTGGCCTCGTCGCCAGCCCAGACCAGTTCGATAAGTTCTTCTCGGCTAACCGTCTCGCCCTCGTGGTTGATGAGGTAGCTGAGCAGTTCAAACTCTTTGTAGGTCAGTTCTGCGTTTTCACCGTTGGCAAAGACCTTCTTGCGGCTGAAGTCAATCAGGATGCCCTTGTTGGCGGTCTCTTCTTCTTCGGCCTTGCTAACCAGTTTGTCGAGGGCGCGAGGGTCACGAAGTGCGGTGCGAACGATGTCGACGTTCTTGCCGCCGATGTTCTTTGGGGCCAATGCAACCGCGGCGTAGGTCTCATCGTGTGCCGAGGGAACCATCTCGGTTACCTTTGCGCGCAGTGCGTTAACCAGCTCGGCCAGGGTGGTGCCGGCAGCCTTAGCGGTTGCCTCATCCACGCCGACATAGAGTGCAAAGCCGCGTGCTTCTGTGTCGTTTGGCACTGACTGCACCGCCTTTGCGGATGGGGCAACATTCGTTGCGGTGGTTGCTGGGCGTCGGTATGAGTTTAGGTGGGCGATTGCCATGGTAATTCTAGGTCCTTTGTAGTGTGTGCGTTATCCGGGATGTTGCACGAATCACGTGCGTTTGTCGGGGTTTGGTGTCAGCTAAGCGGCGGCCAGGGGCAGCGGGTTAGCGACACATTCGCATACACATACAACGGGTGAACTTCGACATGTTTGTAATAGTACTCAACAAGTCGTCACATTGTCAACTATCTCTACCGTTTTAGTAGGGAATAGGCTGAGGGGTTCAGATCGACTTTTTTACTGTGCTATGCCGTACAGGCGGTCGCCGGCGTCACCGAGGCCAGGCACGATGTATCCGTGCTCGTTGAGCTTCTCGTCGAGTGCGCCGAGTACGATGCGAACATCCTTGCCGGCAACGTGTGCCTCGACCGCAGCCAAGCCCTCAGGTGCACCGAGCAAACAGATGCAGGTCACTTCGGTTGCGCCGCGCTCGAAGACATAGTCGATCGAGTCAATCAGGGTTCCGCCGGTGGCGAGCATCGGGTCGATGATGAACACCTGGCGACCGGTTAGGTCATCTGGCAGGCGGTTGGCGTAGGTATAAGGCTGCAGAGTTTCTTCGTCGCGCTTGATGCCCAAGAAACCAACCTCGGCGGTCGGCAACAACTTGACGATGCCCTCGAGCATGCCGAGGCCGGCGCGAAGCACCGGAATAACAATCGGGCGAGGTCGCGAAAGCTTCACGCCGTGAGCGGTGGTCACCGGAGTCTCGACGGTCACCTTGTCGACGCGCACATCGCGAGTTGCCTCGTAGGCGAGCAGAGTAACCAGCTCTTCAACCAGCTGACGGAAGACCGGCGAAGGCGTGGTCTTGTCACGCAGCACGGTGATTTTGTGGGTGATCAGTGGGTGGTCGGCAATGTGAACTCGCATAGGCTAAATCTAACCCAATCGAATGGCCCGCGGGAGGTGCCCATGAATTACGAATCGCTGATGCAGATCGCGCTCGCCGAAGCTGCAAAATCGGGCACGGATGTTCCGGTCGGCGCCATCATCCTTGATGAGCAGCACGAGATCATCGCTATGGCACACAACAACCGCGAGGTGACGCACGACCCAACCGGTCACGCCGAGATCATTGCGATTCGTGAGGCCGCGGCCAAGCTAGAAGATTGGCGTCTCGAGAAGTGCACACTGATCGTCACCCTCGAGCCATGCGTTATGTGTGCCGGGGCGATTGTGGCGGCTCGAATCCCAAAGGTTGTCTTTGGCGCCTGGGATGAGCGCGTCGGCGCCTCGGGCTCGCTTTATGACCTGTTGCGCGATGGTCGATTGGGTTCGCCGGTCGAGGTTATCCCCGGCATCCTCAAGGATGAATGTTCTGCACAGATTCGCGAATTCTTTCAGGCCAAGCGTTGATCGATAGTAGTAAGCCGTTCACCACGGTTCTTTGGGACCTCGACGGCACCATCATCGATTCGCGTGCCGGCATCTTCAACTCTTTCAATCACACCTTTGCGGCCATGGGTCTTCCGCTCATCGGTCGCGATGAGCTGAACCAATACATCGGCCCTCCGCTGCTCGATTCGTTCATCGAGATTTGCGGGGGAGACCTCGCCCGAGCCGAACGTACCCGCGACATTTACCGCGAGCGCTACCTGCAGGGCGGCGGAGCGCTCGAGGCGGATGTCTTCCCCGGCATCCTTGAAGTGATTGCGGCAAGCAAGGCGGCCGGCAAGTTCAATTCGTTGGCCACCTCGAAGGGCCTATCGGGTGTCAAGATCGTGGGCGACCACTTCGACTTTTTGCACCTATTTGATGTGCTCGGCACCGCCTCGAACGACGGCACCCGCAGCGCCAAAGCCGACGTGATTACCTACGCGCTCGCCGAACTCGAACTGCTCGACGCAGACCTATCTCGTGTGGTGTTGGTGGGTGACCGCATCCACGACATCGAAGGTGCTCGCGAACACGGCATCGAGGTGGTACTGGTTAAGTGGGGTAGCGGTGACGCATCCGAGTGGGCTCAGGCCGACGCGGTGGCCGAAACCCCGGCCGAACTGGCCCGACTACTCGGGCTCAGCGCGAACTAAATCTCGTAATCGCGAGCGATATCTGGCTCGAGGTAAATCACGCGAGTTGCAGGAACCACCGCGCGCACAGCAACCTCGGCACCATCGATAACCTGAGCGATTTCGTGGGCGCTCGCCGTAGCGTTCACACCGATCTTGGCGGCGAGCATCAGCTCATCCGGGCCTAGGTAAAGGGTCTTCATGTGAATGATCGACTGCACGCCCTCGGCGCCGGCCAGAGCCTCGCGAATCTTGGCGGTATCGCCCGCGGTTGCACCTTCACCGATGAGCAAGGATGAAGTCTCAGCACCAAGGATTACCGCGACGGCAATCAGCAGGGCACCAATCGCAAGCGTTCCATAGGCGTCGAACATTGGGTCACCGGTGACCACGGTCAGACCAACGCCTGCGAAGGCGAATACCAAACCGAGTAGCGCGGCCATGTCTTCGAGCATCACAACCGGCAGCTCTGGCGACTTGGCGTGGCGGATGAACTGAACCAGGCTCTGAGAACCTCTTATTTTCTTTGCCTCACGAAGCGCGGTTCGAAGGCTGAGGCTTTCAAGGATGATCGAAACGCCAAGCACGGTCAGCGGCAACCAGGCGGCTTCGAGTTCGTGCGGGTGCTGAAGCTTGTCGAAACCCTCCATGACAGAGAACAGGCCGCCGATTGAGAACAGCACAATCGAGACCATGAAGGCGTAGATGTAACGGCTGCGTCCGTAACCGAATGGGTGGGCATCGGTTGCTTCGCGACGGCTTCGCTTGCCACCGACGATCAGCAGCAGTTGGTTGCCAGAGTCGGCAACCGAGTGGATGGCTTCGGCGAACATCGAGGCCGAGCCAGAGATGCCGGCGGCGATGAACTTGGTAATGGCAATGCCGATGTTGGCTGCCAGGGCCGCAGCGATGGCCTTCGAAGAACCTTCAGTACTCATGATGTAGTAATCTATCCCACGGTGACGTGTCCGAGCGGCCGAAGGTACTTGTCTCGAAAACAAGTGTGCGTGAAAGCGCACCGAGGGTTCAAATCCCTCCGTCACCGCGAGGCCCGAGCGAGGCGACAGGTTATGTCGACTCGGTGGCCGAAGCCCCGCCAGGAGTAGAGATACTTTGGCGGGGTTTTCTTATTCTTGGGAACCCGCTAGGTCGGCGGTTTTTTATCCACAGGCCCGGTCAAATAAAGTCTGTCCATTCTTTGTCCGAAATTGCCCTGTGAGTCCGTGACTGAGACTTCTTTTGCGAGATAGTTTCGAGTTGAGCGGGTGAGGGGGCTCCTCAATTTCAAATATCAGAATGATTCGAATCGGGGGATTCATGAAAATCAAGAAAAAAGCAACAATCACTGCGGCTTTGATGCTGTTTACGTTATTCGCTCTGCCTTCGGCGGCAACTGCCCAGAACCTGACTGCGTCTGAAAATGGCGGACTAACTACTTCATCAACTGTGAGTACAAGCTGCGAACTCGCTCTGAAGCAAGCTATATCTGAGGGGTACCGCCCTAGTCAGGATGGACTCTGCAAGGTTGCGCTGAAGACGACGGTCTCGGCCTCAAAGCCTGTTTTGAGTTCTGAACTCGGCGGTTTGAAATCTACTTTGAGTCTCGGGGATTACAAGGCGCTGGCGCTTGCCGTGAGTCTGGGCACTGTGCGAAGTCGAAACTACTACCAGCAGGTCGTGAACCTTTCCAATGTCGAGAGTCAGAGTGGCACTTTTTACTACGACGGAAGTCGAGTCTGGGTCGCTGAATCCTACAGAGGCTTCACTGGGTCTCACCGTTGCCAAGTGGAGAGGGCGGCCTTCTATTCGGTTTCTCCTCAGAACTGTTACGAATCAGGCTCGACGTCCAATAAGACCTTGTCGCAACAGTGGCTTTTTACACTCGGTATAAACGCTGGAGCAGTCAGCCTTCCGATTAGTTGGAGTGAAACCTATTCACTGCACGTTGATTCATACGGTCAGACATGGTAGTTCAATATCGCTTTGATCAACTCGGAATCCTTATAGGCCTCATCGCTTATCTGGTTGGAACTCTCTTTGTGATTCGCTCGATTATCGATACCAGCGATGCAACCACTGGATGGAAGTTCTTCTGGTCCGCAGTTGTGGTTTCCTTTCCTATTATTGGTTTCTTTGCCTGGTTGGTATTGGAAAAATTGCCGATGAATAGACGTTCGAAAGAGTAAACGTTTGAGACGACCCTCAGGAACGACTGAGGGTCGTCTTGTTCTCTCGAAAATCCAGTGACTCTAAAAGGCAGCGAAACGTATTCTAAAAACGAGGTGCTACTTTTAGCCCATGACCCAAATCGCTGAAGCCGGATACAAATATCGCTGGCTAGTTCTGACCGTTGTTCTGATTGCCGAAATCATGGACTTGTTCGACGCCTCAATCGTCAACGTTGCCGGCCCAACCTTGGCCGAGAAGCTTGGTGCTTCTAACTCAGATCTTCAGTGGGTCATCGGCGGATACGCCCTAGCCCTAGGCTCGGGCCTCATCCTTGGTGGTCGTCTCGGTGACCGATTCGGTCGCCGCAACATGTTCTTGTTCGGTCTCGCCGGTTTCACGATCGCGTCACTGCTTTGTGCGCTCGCCCCAAACATCGGCCTACTTATCGTTCTTCGCTTCGCCCAAGGGTTCCTCGGCGCAATGCTGCTGCCTCAGGGCTTCGGCTTGATTCGCGAATCTTTCCCGCCAAAGGAGTTCGGCAAGGCCTTCGCCGCCTATGGTCCGGCCTTCGGTCTCGGCGGCATCGTCGGCCCAGTGCTCGGCGGTTTCATCATCCAGGCGAATATCCTTGACCTAGGTTGGCGCGCGGTCTTCTTGGTCAACCTGCCAATCGGAATCATCTCGTTCATCCTTGCGGCCAAGTTCTTGCCAAAGTCTGAGGCCGACAAGAGCGTCAAGATCGACCTGCTCGGCGCGGCCCTCGTGGTTCTAGCCAGCGGCCTGCTGGTTTACCCGCTAATCAAGGGCCAGGATGCCGGTTGGCCGCTTTGGACCTACCTAATGCTGGCCGGTTCACTGGTGACCTTCGGCATCTTCGCGCTGACCGAGAAGGCAACCCACAAGCGCGGCGGAACCCCGCTGATCGACGCGAGCATTTTCGAAAAGCGCGCCTACACCTTTGGCCTCGCGGGCTTGGGCATCTACTTCGCTGGCTTCACCGGCGTCTACCTGATCCTCACCCTGTTCTTGCAGTTCGGTGAAAAGTTCACCTCGGCGGATGCCGGTCTGGGCAACATCCCAATCGCCCTCGGTTCGGCAATCGGTGGAACCATCAGCGGCGCCTTCTTGGCCGACAAAATCGGTGGTCGCTACACACTTCAAATCGGTGCACTGGTTCAGCTTCTAGGCGTGGGCCTACTTTGGATCGCCGTGCCTTCACTCGGCAACTTCTCGATCTGGCAGATGGTTCCGGCTCTGGTCATCTCGGGCATCGGCACCGGCCTAATCGCAGCCCCAATTTTCGACACCGTGCTTAGCACCGTCGAACCTGGGCAGTCTGGTTCGGCCAGCGGCGTGCTTTCGGCCGTTCAGTCGGTTTCGTCATCGGTCGGTGTTGCAATCTTCGGCACCGTCTTCTTCCACTTCGCAACCCTGGGTCAAGCAGACGCCGGCTTCAGAAACGCACTGATCGTGCAGCTCGTGTTGCTCGCCTTCTTCGCCGTGGTTTCGTTCGCACTTCCAAAGCGCGCGAGCCACTAGCCGCTGCGTTTCCCCAGAACTAGGATGGCGATATGCCAAAACTTGAGCTAACCGACGACCAACTAATCGTTCGACTAACGCCCGGCGATAAGCTCGCCGCTTTTCATGGTGACGTGACGGTCAACGGCGTCGCCATCCGTGGCGCAACCGTGGCACCAAAGAACTGGTGGACGACCCTCGGCATGCGCATCGGCACAGGCCTACCTGGCGTAATCATCGCCGGCACCTTCATCAAGAAGGACGACCGCGCATTCGTCAGCTGGACCCGCAAGCACGGCCAGCCACTCGAGATCACCCTGGCCGCGAAGATGGCACCCGAAGCTCGCGGCACGCGCTTCACCCGCATCCTGGTTGGTGTCGAAGACGCACAAGGATGGGCCGACAAGATCAACGACGCAATCGTCGCCTGCTGATGCAAACCACCCCGGTTGCCATCGTCGGAGTGCATCTCGCAAAGAAGGGGTTCACGCTCGGTGGCGGCTGCGACCTGAAGCGTCTCACCAAGCAAAAGGCCAAGTTCGCCGCCCTCGGCGCCTCGCTGGCCAAGGATTACTCCCTGAAACTCGAAACCGAAACCTCCAGCACCGGACGAGAGCCCTGTGTTTTAGCCAAATTCGCCGATGGCACAACATCCATGATTCTCGATGCGCGCGACCTGGCCACCATGGATGGGTCGTTCGAAAGATTCGAAAAGACGCTGCGCGGCAAGCTGTTTTTGTTCTTTTAGCACCAATCGGATTTTTCTGTGTGATTTTCCAGAAAATTTGTTTACAACCTTTTCCTAATCGTTATAGACTGAACCTTTGCTCCCAAACACCCCGCATGCATATTTTGGCTGCGCGCGTGACCGCATATTTTGGCGTCACAGGTTTTAGGTTGCGATTTTTCACCCATCTATTCATTGAGTCGCGATCGATGAATAGCAGTATTCCTTGGAGGAACATTGGCTGCGAAGAACGCAAAAACCATCAAGAACGACCGCCTCGCTAAGAGACTTTCATTTGCAAAGTCACCAGAGCCGATCGAGCTACCAGACCTACTAAGCCTGCAGACCGAGAGCTTTGACTGGCTCGTCGGCGCACCAGCTTGGCGTGAGAAAGAGGGCCCGTCTGCAAAGACCGGTCTAGAGGAGATCTTCGAAGAGATCTCTCCAATCGAAGACTCAGCCAACTCGTCGCAGGACGCAAAGATGGGACTTACCTTCGGTAACCCAGAGCTTTACGACCCTTCATACACTCCTGACGAGTGCAAGACCAAGGGCAAGTCATACACCCAGCC
>Ga0213920_1000781_pt1 | contig 20656 bp, 19 predicted proteins | sample McNCre1117MG_FD_161054 | JGI IMG/M metagenome (GOLD analysis project Ga0213920, IMG submission 161054) | Freshwater microbial communities from McNutts Creek, Athens, Georgia, United States - 11-17 MG | ecosystem: Environmental > Aquatic > Freshwater > Creek | place: USA: Georgia | collected...
GCGCACCGAACGCAGCCCCTTGCCCTTCGCGGCCGAACACCACCGCGTGGTCTTGCTCAACATGCAAGCCCAAGCCCAAGCCTTGGCGATTGGCCGCAGCTTGGAAGAAACCGTGCAAGAAATGCGTGACAACGGCATGGACGAGCCGGAAGTGCAACGCTTGGCCCCGCACCGCAGTTACCCCGGCAACGTGCCCAGCACCACCATTTGGGTGGACGCCTTGACCCCACGCAGCATGGGGGCCTTGATGGCCTTGTACGAGCACAAGGTGTTCTGCCAAGCCGCCATTTGGGGCATTCACGCCTACGACCAATGGGGCGTAGAGCTCGGTAAAAAAATGGCCAAAGACATTGAAGCGGCAGAAGCCGCGCGTCAAAAAGCGGGATAAAGAGATGACCGACAAAACCACGTCCGCCAAAGCCAAACTGTCGGCGTCTGCGCGCGCCACCCAAATCGCCAAAGACAACGAACGACCTTTGGTCGAGGACATTCGGCTGCTGGGCCGCCTCTTGGGCGATGTGATCCGTGAGCAAGAAGGCCGCGACGCCTATGAACTGGTCGAGCAAGTGCGCAAGCTCTCCGTGGCCTTTCGCCGCGATGCCGATGCCGACGCCGACAAAGCGCTGAAAAAACTATTGGCCTCGCTCAGCGGCGAAGCCACCGTCAGCGTGATTCGCGCCTTTACCTATTTCAGTCACTTGGCCAACTTGGCCGAAGACCGCCACCACATTCGCCGTCGCGCCATTCACGAGCGTGCCGGTGACACCCAAGAAGGCAGTTTGACGGTCGCGTTGAGTCGCCTCAAAGAAGCCGGCCTGTCACCCAAAAGCATTGTGCAAACGCTGGCGCATAGCCATGTGTCGCCCGTCCTCACCGCACACCCCACCGAAGTGCAACGCAAAAGCATCTTGGATGCAGAGCGAGGCATTGCGCAGTTGTTGGCACAGCGCGATGACATCAAATCACGGGCCGTTCAGCACACCGCCTCCAAAGCCAAGGCCACCCCCGACGCCTTGGCCTTGCGTGAGTTGGCATCGAACGAAATGCAAATTCGCGCCCGCGTGTTGCAGCTCTGGCAAACCCGCTTGTTGCGCTTCACCAAACTCACGGTGTCGGACGAAATTGAAAACGCGCTGAGCTACTACGAAGCCACGTTTTTGAGCGAAATCCCCAAGCTCTACGCCGTCCTTGAAGCCGAGCTGGGTCATACCCACGTGCACAGTTTCTTGCGCATGGGGCAATGGATTGGCGGCGACCGCGATGGCAACCCCAACGTCAACGCAGACACCCTGCGCTTTGCGCTGCGCCGTCAGTGTGAAGTGGCGCTGCGTCACTACCTGACCGAGTTGCACTACCTGGGCACCGAGTTGTCCATGTCAGCCATGTTGGTGGATGTCACGCCCGAGATGCAAGCCTTGGCCGAGCGCTCGCCCGACACCAACGCACACCGACAAGACGAACCCTACCGCCGAGCGCTCACAGGCATGTATGCCCGCTTGGCCGCCACGCTCAAAGACTTGACCGGGGGCGACGCTGCGCGTCATGCCATCGAACCGCAAAACGCCTACACCTCGGCCCAAGCCCTCTTGGACGACTTGCGTGTGATTGCTGACTCCTTGCAAGCCCAACACGGCAGCGCTTTGATGGCGCAACGCCTGACACCGCTCATGCGTGCGGTCGAGGTGTTTGGCTTTCACCTCGCCACGGTGGACCTGCGCCAAAGCTCTGACCAACACGAGTTGGTCATCGCTGAACTGCTTGCTACTGCAGGCGTGCAAGCGCACTACGCCAAGCTCAACGAAGCGCAACGCGTAGCGGTGCTCACGCAGCTGCTGCGCGACGCCCGCCCTTTGCGTGTGATGGGCGCGGCCTACTCAGACTTGGCCCGCAAAGAACTGGCGATTTTCGAAACCGCCCGCGACATGCGCGCGGCCTTCGGTGCTGACGCCATTCGCCACTACATCATCAGCCACACCGAAACCGTGAGCGACTTGCTGGAAGTGCTGTTGCTGCAAAAAGAAACGGGTTTGATGCGTGGCACCTTGGACCACAAAACGTCCACCTGCGATTTGGTGGTGGTGCCTTTGTTCGAGACCATCGACGACTTGCGCCGTGCCGCCGACATCATGGGCGGCTTCTACGCCGTGCCAGGCGTGGCGGACTTGGTCAAACGCAGCGGTGCTGAACAAGACATCATGTTGGGCTATTCGGACAGCAACAAAGACGGTGGCATTTTCACCAGCAATTGGGAGTTGTACCGCGCTGAAATTGCCTTGGTCGCCTTGTTCGACGGCTTGTTCAAAGAGCATGACATCACCTTGCGCATGTTCCACGGCCGAGGTGGCACCGTGGGTCGCGGCGGCGGCCCCAGCTACCAAGCCATTTTGGCGCAACCACCGGGCACCGTGCGTGGCCAAATTCGACTGACCGAACAAGGCGAAGTGATTGGCTCCAAATACGCCAACCCAGAAATTGGCCGCCGCAATTTAGAAACCCTCGTGGCGGCGACGCTCGAAGCCACGATGCTGCAAACCACCAAGCCCGCGCCGTCAACTTTTTTAGATGCCGCGCAATGGTTGTCCGAAGCGAGCATGAAGGCCTACCGTGGCTTGGTGTACGACACCCCCGGCTTCACCGAGTACTTCTTTGCCTCGACGCCGTTGCGCGAAATTGCCGAGCTGAACATTGGCTCGCGTCCTGCGGCACGCCCGAAAAGCGGCAACGCCTCGCCGCGCATTGAAGACTTGCGTGCCATTCCTTGGGGCTTCAGCTGGGGCCAATGCCGTTTGACGCTGCCCGGCTGGCTGGGCTTTGGCTCGGCGGTGGACCAGTTCATCCACCACCACCCCACGCTCAAACCCAAAGACGCGCTGGCTTTGCTGCAAAAAATGCAACGTCAGTGGCCGTTTTTCCGGTCATTGCTCTCCAACCTCGACATGGTGTTGGCCAAGAGCGATTTGGGCTTGGCCTCGCGCTACGCCGAGCTGGTCAGCGACACCCGCTTGCGCAAGAAAATCTTTGCCTTGATTGAAACCGAGTGGCACCGCACCTCTGATGCGCTCAAACAAGTCACAGGCGACAAGCAACGCTTGGTGAACAACGCAGCGCTGGAGCGCTCCATGCGCCATCGCTTCCCCTACATCGACCCGCTGCACCATTTGCAGGTCGAGTTGATTCGCCGCTACCGCGAAGGCAAACGCCCACAAGACCGCGATGAAAAGGCCCAACGCGGCATTCACATCTCGATCAACGGCATTGCAGCCGGTTTACGCAACACAGGCTAAATACGGCGCTGGGTGCGGTAAATTAGTCGCATGGCTCATTTACTGATTGTTGAAGACGACGACTTGCTGCGTGACGGCTTGACGGACCTGTTCCGCCAAGCCGGTCACACGGTAGACCACTGCGCCGACGGCTTGAGCGCGCAAACGCTGTTGAGCGATCAGGTGGTCGACGCTGTGCTGCTGGACTTGGGCCTTCCCAAACTCGATGGCATGACTTTGCTGCGCTGGATTCGCCAACACTTTGAAAGCCTGCCCGTGATGATCTTGACCGCCCGTGATGGCGTGGATGATCGGGTGGAGGGCTTGGTGGCCGGTGCCGACGACTACCTGACCAAACCCTTCAACAACGCTGAACTCTCCGCCCGTATGCAAGCCCTGCTGCGTCGCGCGCGCTTGCCAGCGTTTCAAAGCGGTGTGACCGAAACCCGCGACACCACGCCAGCCCTAGACATCGATCCCGACATGCCGCGCATGCGCATCCACGGCCAAGCCACTGACTTGACGCAACGGGAATGGGAGCTGCTGCGTCTGTTGCACCAGCGCCTCAACCAAGTGGTGAGCCGCGAGGATGTGGCCAGCGCATGGCAAAGCGAATCGGCGGAGCCCACAGCGTCCAACGCGCTGGAGGTGTACATCCATCGCTTACGACGCAAACTCAACGGCTCCGGCTTGAACATTCGCAACGTGCGCGGCTTGGGCTACATGCTGGAACCCGTGTGAGCGAACCCAGCCTGTCTCTGCGTCGTCAGCTGTTGCTGTGGTTGTTGTTGCCGCAGCTGGCGCTGTGGTTGGGCGGTGGTGCGCTGACCTATCGCATTGCGCGCAATTACGCAGAAAAAGGCTTAGACCAGTCGCTGATGCAATCCGTGCGATCGTTGGCACGACAAGTCAAACCTTTGGGCTCTGGCCTGTTGGTGGACTTTCCGCGCGCAGCCCAAGCCATCATTGAAGAAGACCCCGCCGATCGCGTGAGCTACATGGTGTCGTCGCCTCCAGGCAAGTTTTTGCTGGGTAACCAAGCCTTTGCAGAGCCGCCGAGCACAGGCGCACACGCCAATGAACCCGATGCGCCCGTGTTTTATCGGATGGAGCTGGCGGGCAAACCCATGCGCGCTGTGTCATTGGAAGTGGCCTACGGTGACGCCGAGACCCCGCAACGCTTGCGCGTGCAGCTGGCCAAAAGTTATGTCGCGCGCGAACGCATTGCCGAAGAACTGATTGCCGATTTACTGGCGCCCCTGCTGCTGTTAGGCGTGGTGCTGAGCATCTTGGTGTATGCCGGTATCAAACGGGGGATGGCACCACTCACCAAACTAGAAAAACAATTGCAAGAACGGTCCGTGTCTGAATTGACGCCGCTGGAGCTGACCACGGCGCCCACCGAAGTCCATGCGCTGGTGGCGTCGATCAACCGTTTGCTGCTGGCGGTACGGCGCAACGTGAGTCAAGAGAAACGTTTCATCAACGACGCGGCCCATCAGTTGAGAACGCCCTTGGCAGGCATCATCAACCAAACCGAATTGGCACTGAACGAGCCCGATGCCAGCCTGCTCAAAGCGCGGTTGCACAAAGTGCATGCAGGCGCACAACGCAGCGCACATTTGGTCAACCAACTGTTGGCCTTGGCGCGCAGCGGCACCGAAGTGCCCATGACGCACTTAGATTTGGCCAACCTTGCGCAAGATGTGGCGCGCGAACTCAGCCCACGCGCCGTGGCACAAAAAGTCGATTTGGGCTACGAGGGCGATGCCCATGTTTGGGTGAATGGCTCGGTGGTGTTGCTGCGCGAAGCCATCACCAACGTGATCGACAACGCGCTGCGCTACGGTGCCGTCGGCGTGGCCGAAGACGGTACAGCCACCATCACGGTGTCGGTGCGACAACAAGGCCAAGACTGCGTTTTGGCCGTGGAAGACAACGGATCAGGTCTGAGCGATGCACAGCGTGAGCACGCTTTTGACCGTTTTTGGCGGGCCAACGAATTGCCGGGCGGCTGCGGGCTGGGTCTGTCCATCGTGCAAGAAATTGCACGTCGCCATGGCGGCGAAGCGCGCGTGTTGCCTGTGCAGCCGCAGGGCTTGCGGGTTGAGCTGACGCTCCACACCGCCCAGCCTGCGTCTTAGGCGACCCGCAGGCCTGAGGCTTGGTCAAACCAAGTGACGTGCTCGGCCTGAATCCCCAGACCCACGTTGTCACCCGGGCGCACTTGCGTTTGCGGCGCAGTACGCACGGTCACTTTACCGGCGGCCGTGTCGACCACCACAAAGGTGTCGGCCCCCGTGGGCTCCACCAAGTTCACCACACCGCGCCAAGGCGCTGCATCGTCAAAGCTCAGGTGCTCAGGCCGCAAGCCCAACAGCGTTGCGCTTCCCGCCTGCGTAGGCGAAGCCAAGCTGAGCTGCGCACCGGCAATGTCAAAACGTGCATCCCCCGCGGCCGAAGACAAGGCACGACCTTCGATCAAATTCATGGTGGGTGAACCAATGAAGGTGGCCACGTAGGTGTTGGCAGGTCGGTTGTAGATCTCGTCGGGTGTGCCGAGTTGTTGCAACACGCCGCCTTTCATCACGGCGATGCGGCTGCCCAAAGTCATGGCTTCAACTTGGTCATGCGTCACATACACGCTGGTGATGCCACTGAGCTGGTGCAAGCGTTTGATTTCGGCACGCATCTCCACGCGCAGCTTGGCGTCGAGGTTAGAGAGTGGTTCGTCAAACAAAAACAGCTGAGGGTTGCGCGCCAAAGCACGGCCCATGGCGACGCGTTGACGTTGACCGCCCGACAGTTGCGAAGGACGGCGGTCCAGCAAATGCTCAATTTGCAACATGGCCGCCACTTCGGCGATGCGTGCTTGGCGCTCAGCCTTGGGCACTTTGCGAATTTCGAGCGCAAAGCCAATGTTCTCGGCCACGCTCATCGTGGGGTACAGGGCGTAGCTTTGAAACACCATCGCGATGTCCCGCTGCGCTGGCAGCACGCCGACCACGTTGTGGTTAGCGATCGAGATGCTGCCTTCGGTGGGCTCTTCCAAACCCGCAATGATGTTGAGCAAGGTGGACTTGCCGCAGCCCGAGGGGCCGACCAAGATCAAGAACTCACCGGGGGCCACGTCAATGTCGATGCGCTTGAGCACCTCCACCGTGTTGTCGCCCTTGCCAAAACACTTGCGGATACCGCGAATTTCTAATGCTGAAGACATAGTCGTTCCTCTTAACCTTTGACAGCGCCGGCCGTGAGACCGCGCACAAAATATCGCCCTGCCAGCACATAGACCAGCATGGTGGGCAAGCCCGCAATCAAGGCCGCCGCCATGTCGACGTTGTAGGCTTTGACGCTGCTGGTGGTGTTGGCCAAGTTGTTCAAGCCGACAGTGATGGGCTTGGAGTCGGCGCCGCTGAAGGCCACGCCAAACAAGAAGTCGTTCCAAATTTGGGTGAATTGCCAAATCAGCGTGACCATCACGATGGGCGTAGACATGGGCACGATGATGCGGAAAAAGATCATCCAAAAACCTGCACCATCCATACGCGCTGCGTTCATCAAATCTTTGGGAATCCCCGCGTAGTAGTTGCGAAAAAACAAGGTGGTGCTGGGCAAGCCTGCCAACAAGTGGACCAAGATCAAACCGCCGATCGAGCTGGACATGCCTAACCAGCCCAGCACTTGGCTCATGGGCAACAGCACCACTTGAAATGGCATGAACACCCCAAACAACAGCAACGCAAACAAGGTTTCACTGCCGCGAAATTTCCACAAACTCAATACATAGCCGTTGAGCGCGCCCCATGTGGTGGAGATCAACACAGCGGGAACCGCCATCCACACCGAGTTCCAAAAGAAGGGTTCGAGGCCAGAACATTGGGCCCCCGTACAGGCCGAGTCCCACGCCAAACGCCAAGCCTCAAAGTTCAAGGATCCAGGCAGACTGACCAAGCTGTTTTGGCGGATTTCTTCGGCATCTTTGAGCGAGGTCACCAGCATCACGTAAAGCGGTGCCAAGAAGAAAACGGCACCCACAGCCAACGTGACATAAAGCAACACACGCCACAGCGTTTGCGCAGAAAAGAACTTAGTGCTCATGGTTTTTGCTCCGCAATTCGCTGTACAGATAAGGCACGACCAAGGCGGCCACCGTCGCCAGCATCATGGTCGCGCTGGCGGCACCCAAACCAATTTGCCCACGCGTGAAACTCATGGCGTACATGAAGGTGGCTGGCACATCGGTGGCGTAGCCTGGGCCGCCCGAGGTGAGGGCCATGATGAGGTCAAAGCTCTTGATGGCCAAATGCGAGAGCACCATCAAGGTTGAGAAAAACACAGGTCGCAACGCAGGCAACACAATGCGCCAATAAATGCGCGGCAACGAAGCACCGTCAATCTGTGCCGCTTTGATGATGCTGTCGTCAATACCGCGCAAGCCTGCCAAAAACAAGGCCATGGCAAAACCAGCCGACTGCCAAACACCGGCAATCACCACGCAGTAAATGGCCATGTCACTTTCGACCAGCCAACTGAAACTGAAGCTGATCCAACCCCAATCGTGCATGAGTTTTTCCAAGCCCATGCTCGGGTTGAGCAACCACTTCCACGCCGTCCCCGTGACCACAAATGACAAAGCCATGGGGTACAGATAGACGGTGCGAATGAAGCCCTCGGCGCGCACTTTTTGGTCTAACAAAACAGCCAAAAATACACCCAGAGCCATGGCACCAGCCACATAGCCGATGCCAAAAATAGCGAGATTTTTCAGGGCGACCCACCAGCGGTCCATCTCCCACAACTTGGCGTACTGCGCCAAACCTGCCAACTCGTAGTTGGGCAACATGCGCGAGACGGTGACCGACAACACGCCGTTCCAAATCATGAACCCGTAGATGAACGCAAACCCCAGCACCAAGCCGGGAGCGACCACCATTTTGGGAATCAACGCTTCTAAACGATGCTTTTGCATCTTGAGCCTTTGTGATGTTTCAAAAAAGAGAGAAGGGGTTGCCCCCTTCCCTCACCCTCGTCTGTTCAAAACCGAGGTGGATTTACCACCAAACTTCGTACTGAACGCCAGCCAAAGTTTGTGATTTGCGGTTGTTGGCTGCAAAACCAGTGGTTGCGTTGTTGTTGGCATCCGCAGCCGCTTGGTTCCAGTTCGCCTTCGTCACGTAGAAACGCAACTCAGGACGCGACCAGAAATCGGGAGACATCGCGATCGTGGGGGCAATCGTGATCTTGTTCAAACGCTGCGACGCTTGGTTGTCGCTGAACGAACGTGACGTGGTGCCGGCATCCACCAACATCTTGAAGTTTTTGGTGTAAGCGTAAGAAATACGACCGCCCAAAGAGCTGTCTTTGGTGGTGAATGTCTCGTTGTCTTTCTTGGTGGTTTGGTAACCCACCAAGGCTTGACCACCGAAGCGGCCCGACTGCCACGTGATGGAGTCGGCGATGCGGTTGGTTTTCTTGCCGTAAACAGTGGCGGCACTGATGTCACCAAAACGGCCGTTGATGTTGGCGTAGCCGCTGGAAGTTTGCAAGAACACGCTGTTGGTCAAACCGGGCATGCCAAAGTTCGACTGGTTGTGGTTGAGGGTCAGGCCCGAACCACCGCTGCTGGCCAAGCCAGAGGTGCTGACCGAGGTCAGCAACACGCGCACTTTGCCACCGGGGTTGGTGTTGATCTCCGACACGTCCACGTTGAACTTGTTGGCCGATGTGCCGTTCGCCATTTTTTGGTCAAACGTATCGCCCGTTTGCAAAGCCGCGCCCACTTTGACGCCACCAACAGCCAAGTCAGTCACGCCAGCGCCTTGGTTGACGCCGTAGTCCATCAAGAAGTGATCGACGATGTGGATGTCTTGAATACGAAGACGGCGTTGGCCAGCCCAAATTTTGGCTTCTGGCGCGAAGCTCAAACCGGACACTTCCACAAACGCCTGCTCAGTGCCCACGTTGCCGCTGTTCCACTTGGTGGGCATGTAATCGAGCTTGTATTTCACGCCGTCGACATCAAAGGTCTTGGCGATGTTGACTTCCAAACCGTAGTCGCCTTCGTTGCCCAAACGGTACTTTTGTAAGTCACCACCGAGCGTCAAGCCACCTTTGATTTGTTGGTCTTTGTTGTAGCTGTACACGCCACCGCCACGGCTGTAGCCGGTGACTTCAACGCCGCCCACATCAGCGGCAAAAGCAGTCGCGCTCAAGCAGCAGAGTGCGGCTGCCGCGCAGGTTAATTTCATTTTCATTCTTGTCTCTCCGAGGTTTTAAAAATCAACAGTCTGTCTGTTGCTTATTTGGTCGCAGCGGCTGCAACGAGGCGTTTTTGACCATCGTCGATGCTGATCTTGTCGTCGTTCCAGAACTGGCTGACCAAATCTTTGATGGCGCCTTCGGTGGCTGGCGAGATGGCCATGCCGTGGGCAACCGAGGGGACCAAGCCGCCAGTTTTGGCGGTGTCCACGAAGTCTTTGCTGGAGAGCTTGGCGCAGTCGTCAAACTTGGCCATCGACATGTTCAAGCGCACAGGGATGGAGCCCTTGTTGAGGTTGAACACTTCTTGAAATTCAGGGCTCATGATGGCGGCAGCCAAGTCGGCTTGGGCTTTTTGGGCACCGGCGTCTTTCAGCTTGAACATGGCAAATGAGTCCACGTTGAAGGTGTAGGACTTGGCTGTACCGGGTGCTGCTGCACACAAAAAGTCTTTGCCTGGCTTTTTGCCCGCAGCCACGAATTCGCCTTTGGCCCAGTCACCCATGAACTGAAAACCCGCTTTGCCTTGCATGACCATGGCGGTGGCCAAGTTCCAATCGCGGCCTGGCGAGGCGGCATCGGTGTAGCCCTTGATCTTGCGGAAGGTCTCCAACGACTTGGTCATGGTGGCGCTGCTCAAGGCTTTGGGATCGAGCTTGACCAAGGCGTCTTGGTAAAACTTGGCACCACCCACGCCCAACACCACCGACTCAAAGGTGGTGAAGTCTTGCCAGTTTTGACCACCGTGGGCCACAGCAATAAAGCCTGCCTTTTTGATTTTTTCAGCGGCGACAAAGAACTCGTCGTAGTTGGCAGGCATGGTGGCCACGCCCGCTTTTTTCAACACATCGGGGTTCGCCCACACCCAGTTCACGCGGTGCACGTTGACGGGGGCTGCCACGTAGCTGCCTTTGTATTTCATGACATTGGCCACGACTTGAGGCAGCAGGCTGTCCCACTTTTCGGCTTGCGCCACGCTGTCGAGGTTGGCCAAGACGCCTTCTTGCGCCCACTCTTGAATAGCAGGGCCTTTGATTTGCGCAGCAGCGGGCGGATTGCCCGACACCACTCGGCTCTTCAACACGGTCATGGCGTTGTCGCCACCACCACCGGCCACCGCAAAGTCTTTCCAGCTGTGACCTTTGGACGACATGATCTTTTTCAGCTCAGCGGCCGATTTGGCCTCGCCGCCCGACGTCCAGTAGTGCAACACTTCCACTTCGCCAGCCACAGCGGCTGACACAGACACAGCGGCCACGCAGGCCAAAACAATTTTGTTGAGTTTCATGAAGTTTGTCTCTCAGTTTGAGTTAGAGGGCTCAAGCGTTGGTCTTGAGTTCGTTAATTATTCATTAATTAATTAAACAAAGTTCTAAGGATTTTCCCTAGATCGCGGCCAAATTACACTGTGCCGATGAACACCACCACCTCCTCATTCGGCCAACGACTGGCAAACAAAGTCAGCATCATCACGGGCGCTGCACAAGGCATTGGCCTAGCAACAGCCCTCAAATTCGCCCATGAAGGCGCCATCGTGGTGCTGTGCGATGTGAAGCAAGCCGCCGTCGATGCGGCTGTGGCCCAATGCCAAGCCACAGGCGCGCTAGCTGTTGGATTTGTGGTCGATGTGACCCAGCGCGAGATGGTGGACGCGATGGTCAAGTCGGTTTTGGCCAAGTTTGGGCGCATCGATGTGCTGGTCAACAACGCGGGCATCACCCAAGATGCGCGCTTGCAGAAGATGACGATTGAACAATTCGACCGCGTGATTGACGTCAACCTGCGCGGCGTGTTCCATTGCGCACAAGCCGTCACGGACACCATGGTGGCCCAAGGCAGCGGCGTGATTTTGAACGCCTCTTCCGTGGTCGGTATTTACGGCAACTTTGGCCAAACCAACTATGCCGCCACCAAGTTTGGCGTCATCGGGTTTACGAAAACTTGGAGCCGCGAACTGGGCCCCAAAGGCATTCGCGTCAATGCGGTCGCCCCAGGATTTATCGCCACCCCCATCTTGGACTCGATGCCTGAAAAAGTGATCGAAGACATGGTCCATCGTGTGCCCTTGAAGCGCTTAGGGCGCGCAGAAGACATTGCCAACGTCTATGCCTTTTTGGCCAGCGACGAGGCGGCCTACGTCAACGGGGCGGTGTTGGAAGTCTCAGGCGGCATGACGGTATGAACGACGTGCAAGCGGCGACCAGCACACACGGCACAGACAAGCACGCACCGCGCAACAAAACAGATTTGTTCGTCTCCTTCACCCTGCTCGCTTTGCAGGGTTTTGGCGGCGTGTTGGCCGTGGTGCAACGCGAGTTGGTAGACAAAAAGAAATGGCTCACGCTGGATGAATTTGTGGAAGATTGGGCGGTTGCACAAATCTTGCCCGGCCCCAACGTGGTCAACCTCTCACTGATGATAGGTGGACGCGCCTTTGGCTTGCCCGGCGCATTGGCCGCGTTGGCGGGCTTGCTGCTGGCCCCCACCGTCTTGGTCTTGCTGATCGCCGTCGCCGTGGCTGGCGTGGCCGATACACCGACGGCACAAGGCATGTTGCGGGGCATGGGCGCAGTGTCGGCGGGTTTGATTGCCGCAGTGGGCATCAAACTCATGGGCGCCTTGAAAAACAACCCCATGGGCCAATTCAGCTGCCTCGCCATTGCCGCGGTGACCTTTGTGGGCATTGCCTTGTTCCGCTTGCCCTTGGCGTGGGTGCTTCTGAGTTTGGGGCCTCTGGCCAGCCTGTGGGCCAGCCACTGCATCGCCAAGCGAGGTGAGGCATGAACATCGCCTTGACCTTGGCCGATTGGTGGTCCTTGTTTTTGCATTTCGTATCGCTGTCTTTGTTGGCCGTGGGGGGCGCCATCACCACCGCGCCCGATATTCACCGTTACTTGGTCGATGAAACACATTGGCTCAGCGACACCCAGTTCACCTCCTCCATTGCCTTGGCACAAGGCGCGCCTGGGCCCAACGTGATGTTTGTGGCGCTGATGGGTTGGAACGTCGGCCTCAATGCGGCAGGCGGCTTGGCAGCGGGTTGGCCTGCCGTGGGCTTGGCGTTGTGGGGCGTGCTGATCACCATGGTGGGCATCATGATTCCCTCGGCCACCCTCACCTTTGTGGCCACGCAATGGGCACACCGCAACCGCGAACTGCGCGCGGTGAAAGCCTTCAAAGCCGGCATGGCACCCATCGTGATTGCGCTCTTGATTGCCACGGGCTGGTTGCTGACCGGCAACCACGAAAACCCCACCCAAGACTGGCCACTCTGGGCCTTAACAGGCGCCACCACACTCATCGTTTGGAAGAGCAAAACGCACTTGCTGATATTGCTAGGTTTTGGCGCGTTGCTAGGCGCTTTGGGATGGATTTGACCCCCAAGCTGCCCACACTTCCCGCGTTTTACCAACAACGCATCGAGGCCTTGCTGGCCCGTGGTTCGCGGCGTCTATTGGGCTTGGTGGGCGCGCCGGGCGCTGGCAAATCCACCTTGGCTCAGGTGCTCGCTTCGCAATGGCCAGGGCAAATTCAAGTCGTTCCGATGGACGGGTTTCATTTGGCCAACGTCGAGTTGGACCGATTAGGACGCAGACAGCGCAAAGGGGCACCAGACACCTTTGATGCCTTTGGTTTTGTGGCCTTGCTCAAACGCTTGCGCATGCAAACGGCGGACGACGTGGTGTACGCCCCCAGCTACGAACGCAGCTTGGAAGAAGGCATCGCAGGCGCCATTGCCATAGAGGCCAACACGCCGTTGTTGTTGGTGGAAGGCAACTACTTGCTGCTCAACGATTCACCGTGGAACCAAGTGCAAGCGCTGCTGGATGAAACGTGGTTTGTCGATGTGCCGCAAGACCTGCGCGTGGGCCGCCTGACCCAACGCCACCAGCAATTTGGCCGCAGCGCACAAGACGCAGCTGATTGGGTACAACACACCGACGAACCCAATGCACGTCGCATTGAGGCCGCCAAGGCCAAAGCGGACGTGATGTTCCGCTGGGACAGCTAAAAAAACGGGGGTTAACCGACCGTGCGTTGGCGGCGTGCTTCGTACAAGCACACACCGCTGGCCACCGACACGTTCAAGCTCTCGACCGCACCCGACATGGGGATGCTGATGAGCTCATCACACGTCTTGCGTGTGAGCTGACGCATGCCGTCACCCTCAGCACCCAACACCAAGGCCGTGGGGCCTTTGAGGTCAACTTGGTACAAGGTTTTGGGGGCGTCATCGCTGGTGCCGATGATCCAAATGTTGCGTTCTTTGAGTTCATTCAAGGTGCGCGCCAAGTTGGTCACCATGAAATAAGGCACGGTTTCGGCCGCGCCGCTGGCCACTTTGGCCACTGTAGCGTTGATGCCCACGGCGTGGTCTTTGGGCGCGATCACCGCATGGGCACCGGCACCATCGGCCACGCGCAAACACGCGCCTAGGTTGTGCGGGTCGGTCACGCCGTCGAGCACCAAAATCAAAGGAGACTCGATTTTCTCGATGCCTTCGAGCAACTCGTCCAGCGAATGGACCATCTTGATTTCGGTGACACGGGCCGCCACGCCTTGGTGGCCATGGCCGCCCGAAAGCTTGGCCAAACGCGGGCCATCGGCCTCGATCAAACGAATGCCGGCCTCGTTGGCGCGGTCGATGAACTGGCGCATGCGCGCATCACGGCGTGTGGGGTCGAAGTAGATTTCGATGACGGATTGCGGCGCTGTTTTAACGCGCACGCCAACGGCGTGAAAGCCGAAGAGAACTTTGGGGGCTGAAGACATAGGACGGATTATCCCTTGACTATCCCTTGACCTGCCCCGCCTCAATCGCGATCGCCCGATCGCACTTGGCGGCGAGCTTCAAATCATGGGTCACCAACACCAGCGTGGTACCCAATTCTTGGTTCAGCGCAAACATCAAATCCATGATGCGCTCGCCGCTGGCATGGTCCAAACTGCCTGTGGGTTCATCGGCCAGCAGCAGTGCAGGTTTGACCACAAAAGCACGCGCCAGAGCCACGCGTTGCTGCTCGCCGCCAGACAGCACTTTGGGGTAATGGTTCAAGCGCTCGCCTAAACCGACACGCACCAGCATGTCTTTGGCGGCGGCACGTGGGTTGGGCAAGCCCGCCAACTCCAAGGGCAGCATGACGTTTTCAAGCGCGGTCATGTTGCCCAACAGCTGAAAGCTTTGAAACACAAAACCCACTTGGCGCGCGCGCAAAGCGGCGCGTTCGTCTTCGTTCAAGCTGAAGATGTCCACACCACCCAGCCACACGCTGCCTTGACTGGGCGTGTCCAAGCCCGCCATGATGGCCAGCAAGGTGCTTTTGCCCGAGCCCGAAGCGCCCACGATGGCCAGCGATTGCTGTGGGGCCAAGGTGAAATCGATATCGCGGAGAATGTCGAGTGTGCCCGTCGCGTCTTGAACCGATTTGAACAAGTGCGAGACGGCGATCAAGGGCGACACCGCAGCGTGTGTGTGTGCAGATGGGTTTACTAAAGAGGATGTGGTCATGAAGCGCGATGGAATGTGGAGACGCGACTTTAACTTGGGCGCACTGGCCGCTGGGTTGACGGGGCTTTTGGGCCTGCGCACGGCATCGGCGCAAAACAACGTGATCTCATCGCGCGGCGAAGGCATGGATGGCGACGTCATTTCAACCGACCCTCGCCGCCGCCGGGCCCCAAACCCTTACGCCAACGCCATGAACAATGCCGTGCCCCCGCCCGGGTCGGCGCCTGCAGCCACCATTTTGGTGGTGGGCGACTCGTTGAGTGCCGAATACGGCATCACGCGCGGCAAAGGCTGGGTGGCGCTGCTGACGGAGAAGCTGCAAGTCGAACGGCCCGATGTGCGCGTGATCAACGCCAGCGTGAGCGGCGACACCACAGCGGGTGGCCGCTCTCGCCTGCCCGCCATGCTGGATCAAGTACGCCCCGTGCAAGTGGTGATTGAACTCGGCGGCAACGACGCGCTGCGCGGCCTCGACCTCAACAGCACACAAAACAACCTCGAAGCCATGATTCAAGCCTGCCGTGCCGTCAACGCTCGCGTGGTGTTGGTGGGCATGCAAATACCGCCCAACTACGGGCCCGATTACAGCGCCAAGTTCTCGGCCATGTTCGCCAACCTTGCCAAAAAACATCAAACAGGCCTGGTGCCGTTTTTCCTCAAAGGCATTGCCGACGCGCCGGATGCGGCCAACCAATTTCAACCCGACCGCATTCACCCCCGCGAAACGGCACACCCGCGCATGCTCAGCAATGTGTGGCCAGAAATCAAAAAGAACCTATAAGGCATCGCAGTGAGCGTTCATTTCATCTCGGCGCAAGACGCCATGGCCCGCATGGCCACGCCACTTGGCGAACCCGGCGGTTTCAGCACCATCATCGATGCGCGCAGCGAAGACGAGTACGCACTCGACCACCTGCCCGGCGCCGTCAACTGGCCCTCACTGAACAACGAAGAGCGCATCTTTGTGGGCACCATGTACAAGCAAGTCAATGCGTTTGAAGCCCAAAAGCACGGCGCAGCGCTGGTGGCGGCCAACATTGCGCGGCACATCCAGCGCGAAGTGCTGGAATTGCCCAAAAATTGGCAGCCCCTCATTTACTGTTGGCGCGGCGGAAAACGCAGCGGCTCGCTGTCGATGGTACTGGGGCAAATTGGCTTCAAGATCCACTTGATCGAGGGCGGCTACAAAGCCTTCCGTGCGGCCATCGTGGAGGACATTCCGAAGCGCGTGGCGCCGCTGCAATTCAAAGTCATCTCAGGCCCCACAGGCTCTGGCAAAACTCGGCTGCTTTATGCCCTAGCGGCCGAAGGTGCGCAAGTGCTGGACTTGGAAGAATTGGCCAGCCACCGCAGTTCCGTGCTGGGCCACATTCCGGGCCAACCGCAACCCAGCCAAAAATGCTTCGACACCATGGTGTGGCAAGCCCTGCGCAACTTTGACCCCACGCGCCCCGTGTTCGTGGAGTCTGAAAGCCGCAAAGTGGGCAACTTGTCGATCCCCGAATCGCTGATGCTCGCCATGCGCGACAGCCCCTGTTTTGAGTTGCAACTCAGCTTGGACGAGCGCGTGGCCTTGTTGATGGAGGACTACAACTTTTTCGTCGACGACCACGATCTGTTCTGCCGTCGTCTGGATGCGCTGGTGGCCATTCGCGGCAAAGCGGTGGTTGAGGGTTGGAAAGAACACATCCACACCGGCCATATTGAAGACGTGGTGCGCGAGCTGTTGGTGCTGCACTACGACCCAACCTACGCGTCCTCGATGGTGCGTAACTTCACACAAGCAGACAAGGCCACCGCCTGCGTAGCGGCCAATCGCCACGCGGAAAGCTTGCGCCAAGTGGCCCGTGATTTATTGCGGTAGTTCGCGCTGGCCTGGGGTGACCCGCACTGACGCGCGGTAAGCATGCCAACTGGCAAAGCCCAGCCAAGGCCCGACCAGCAGCAACCCAGCGGCTGAGGGCAGCATGGCCAGCACCACCAAGGCGGTGATGAGCGAGCCCCACAACAGCGACACGCCTGTGTGCTCAACAAACACACGCAAGCTGGTGATGCACGCAGTGATCGCATCGGTGTCACGGTCCAAAATCATGGGGATGGACACCATCATGCTGGCGAACACCAGCCCCGCAAAGAAGCCACCCACGCAGAGGTAAGCCACGATGAACTCCCAGTTTTGCGGGTTGAACACGGCCTCCAAAACCGTGGCGGTTGTGGGCATGCCACCCGTGTTGAAGAACACGGCAAACACCACCAAAGACGCACGCCCCCACAGCAGCTCCAACACGATCATGACCATGATGAGCATGCCCATGCTCTTCAGGTGAGACTCCCAACAGGTGAGAGAGCTGCCCATGCTTGGCGGCTCGCCGCGCGCCATGTGCATGCTCACGTCATAGAGCCCCATCGCTAAGAATGGGCCCACCAACAAGCACCCCGACACAGCAGACAAGGTGTACTCGGGGTTACTTTTGAACACGGCCAACAAAATCAGCGCCATGAGCCAAAAAGAAAAACCGTAGAACAAGGAAATCAAGGGCTGCGACGCCATGTCGCGCAAGCCCATCCAGAGCCAACGAATGGGGTCCCCAAGGCCAATGGGGTTGATGTCAATGCGGTCGTGTTCTTCTTCGGGCACCAGTTCCTGCATGTCTCACCTTTCTTCTTTTCAAGCGCGCAAATCAGCGATGTTCAATGCGCGCGCCATGTCTTTTTGTAAATCGCTGACGTGTTCGAGGCCAATGCAAAAGCGCACCACGCGCCCGGGCTTCAGATGCGCCGTGCCACGACGGCGGCTAGAGGCCATGCTGTAGGGCATCACCAAGCTCATGGGGCCACCCCAGCTGTAGCCAATTTTGAACAGCTGCAAGGCGTCGCAAAACGCGTCCACTTGCTGGCCGGTGAAGCGGGCATCCATCACCACACTGAAAATACCAGCGGCTAAGCCTTCAGGCGCGTTGGGTGTCACACACAACTGTTGCCAATGGGCATGCCCCGGCGCACTGCTGAGCGCAGGATGCAGCACTTGGCTGAAGGCGGGCTGTGACGCACACCACGCCGCCAAGGTGCGTGCCGCCGTGTCTTGCGCCTTGTAACGCAACGGCAGACTGGGCAAAGCACGCAGCACAGCCTCGGCGTCGTTGGCACCCACGCCTGTACCCAAACGCATGTGGCTGAGCTTGAGGACACGCGCCAGTTCGTCGCTGCGCGTGACGATGCTGCCCATCAGCACATCGCCACCGCCGCTGGGGTATTTGGTGAGCGCATGGATGGTCAAGTCCACACCCAAGGTGGGCTGTCCATGAGCGCCCTGCCCTGGCGTGACGTCAAACGCATTGAACGCCAAGCCAGCCCCCCAGGTGTTGTCGAGCGCGCAGAGCACACCGCGTGCTTTGCACAGCTGCACCAAAGCAATCAGGTCTGGGAACTCCATCGTCACCGAGCCCGCCGCTTCGAGCCAAATCAAACGCGTGCGCTCGTTGATACGCGCAGCCAAGTCGTTCACATCCAACGGGTCGTACACCTGATGCGTGATGCCAAAACGGGCCAACTCGCCCTCGGCCAAAGACTTGTTGGGCGCGTAAGCGTTGTCGGGAATCAACACCTCGTCGCCTGTTTTGAGCAGCGCGAAATCGACGTGTGCAATCGCGGCCAAGCCGCTAGGGGTCAACAGGCAATGTTTACCGCCTTCCAAGGTGGCCAAGCGCTCTTCCAGCGTGAACGTGGTGGGCGTGCCGTGCAAGCCGTAGGTATAAGCCGACTTGTCCATCCACTCGCGCGTGCGCATGGCGGCCACATTGGGGAAGATCACCGTGGAGGCTTTGAAGACCCCAACTTGAGGCGCTTCAAACTCAGCGGGGGGAAGGTAGGCGTGGTGGATGAGATCGGTACTGCGAGGCATGCACACATATTACCTACTCTCGCCCACAGAAAAGACAAAATGACGGCGGACATAAAAAAACTCCGCACAATGGCGGAGTTTTTTGAAAGCGAACGAAGGAAAGATTAAACCTTCCACTTCTCCAACAAAGCCGCTGGACGCATGTTGTCATACGGCTCGAAGGGTTGGTGAATCCATGGGTTGGTGGGCAAATAGTCCACCGAGTAGTCTGGCTTGAAGGCCGACACGCCTTTGGTCCAAATCACAGACGTACGCAGCTCGGTGATGGGCGCGTAGTTGTTTTTGAGTTGGTCCACCACGGCCTTCAAGGTGTGACCGGTGTCAGCCAAGTCGTCCACCAACAACACGCGGCCAGCGATTTCGCCTTTAGGTGTGGTGATGAAACGGGCGATGTCCAAGTGACCTTGCACGGTACCTGCGTCAGCGCGGTACGAACTGGTCGACATGATGGCCAAAGGCTTGTCAAAGATGCGCGACAAGATGTCCCCAGGGCGCATGCCGCCACGGGCCAAGCACAGGATGGTGTCGAACTCCCAGCCAGATTGGTGAATCTTGATGGCGAGTTTTTCAATCAGGTTGTGGTACTCGTCGTAAGACACGTACAGGTGCTTGCCGTCTTCGGTCAACATATCAATGGTCCTTCAAAATAAAACTGGAATCAAAACGCCGAGTTAAGCCACGTAAGGGTGGGTCAACAAAATGGTGTGGTCGCGGTCAGGGCTGGTGGATACCATGTGAATGGGCACGCCAGTGGTTTCGGCAATGCGGTTGAGGTAGTGCTGAGCGGCTTTGGGCAACTTGTTGTAGTCGGTCACGCCCACGGTGCTGTCGGTCCAGCCGGGGATGGTTTCGTAGATGGGCTTGCAACGCGAAATTTCATCGGCGCCCATGGGCAAGATGTCGATGGTTTGGCCATCCAATTCGTAGCCCACGCACAAGAGCAATTCGGTCAAACCGTCGAGCACGTCGAGTTTGGTGATGCACAAACCGGTCAAACCATTGACTTGCGCACTGCGCTTGAGCAAGGCGGCATCAAACCAGCCACAGCGACGCGAACGACCTGTGGTCACGCCTTTTTCAGCGCCCACGGTTGACATGTGGTAGCCAGGGTTGCCTGGGGTTTCCCAATCCAACTCTGTCGGGAACGGACCGCCGCCCACGCGTGTGCAATACGCCTTGGTGATGCCCAAGATGTAATGCAACAAACCTGGGCCCACACCAGCGCCTGCGGCGGCGTTACCAGCCACGCAGTTGCTAGAGGTGACGAAGGGGTAAGTGCCGTGGTCGACGTCGAGCAAGGTGCCTTGTGCGCCTTCAAACAACAGGTTGGCACCGGCTTGGTGAGCTTCGTTCAACTCGCGTGACACGTCGGCCACCATCGGCAAGATTTCTTTGGCGTAAGCCATGGCTTCGTTGTAGACGGTGTCAAAGTCCACTGCGGGTGCGTGCAAGATATCGGTCAACACATGGTTGTGGAGCTCGAGGTTCTCGCGCAGTTTGGTGGCGAAGCGCTCGGGGTGCTTCAGGTCTTGCACGCGCAAAGCACGGCGTGCAATTTTGTCTTCGTAGGCAGGGCCAATGCCGCGGCCTGTGGTGCCGATCTTGGCGGTACCCGCCTTCTCTTTGGCAGCTTCACGGGCGATGTCAATCGCTGCGTGGTAGGGCAAGATCAAGGGGCAAGCTTCGCTGATGCGCAAGCGTGAGCGCACTTCGACGCCCGCT
>Ga0213920_1000782_pt1 | contig 20644 bp, 19 predicted proteins | sample McNCre1117MG_FD_161054 | JGI IMG/M metagenome (GOLD analysis project Ga0213920, IMG submission 161054) | Freshwater microbial communities from McNutts Creek, Athens, Georgia, United States - 11-17 MG | ecosystem: Environmental > Aquatic > Freshwater > Creek | place: USA: Georgia | collected...
CATTGGCGAGCTGGCGCTCGAGACCGGCTAGGTCGTTGAACTCGGCAACGCGCGAGGTGAGGGTGACATCAACTGGTGCACCAACGTTGCCGGGGCGGTCCATTCCCTCGCCATCCGGGCCAACCACGATGAGCGATTCATCTACCGAGCCGTGATAGCAGTAGCTGTTGACCAAAATCTTTGGCTTGCCTGTGATGGCGCGTACCAGGCGGATGGCCCAGCGGTTGGCATCGGTGGCGGTGAGCGAGAACGACCACTTGGCCATGCCGAAACGCTCGGTGAGGTTTGCACCAACCCACTCGGCGTCTTCGGTTGGCAGCATTGTGGTTAGGCCACCGAGGTTTGCAACGCGGTTGACGATTGCCTCAACAACGGCGGGGTTGCTGTGACCGGTCATGGCACCGGTGTCACCGAGCGCGAAGTCGATGTATTCGTTGCCATCGATGTCCCAAACGGTGTTGCCGTGGGCGCGATCCAAATAGATGGGGAAGCCACCGGCCTTCTTGTTCATCCAGGTCATCGGCACCTTGCCGAACAGGTGGTCGGCGCGTTCATAGGCGGCGGCACTCTTGGGGTGGTTGGCAATAAACTCGGCGCGCTCGCGCTCAAAAAGCTGGCTAAGGACTTCTCTGTCAATCATGCCCTTAGCCTAGCCGTTTGCTACCTAACGTAATCGGCGAAGGCAGCTCGCGTCTTCATCATCTTGGGCAAAACCACCATGTTGCAGTAGCCTTGCCCCGGATTCTTGGCAAAGTAGTCCTGGTGGTACTTCTCGGCCGGGTAGTACTCCCCCAGCGGCAGCAATTCGGTTACAACGCCATCGCCCCAGTGCTCTTTGGCGCGCTCAATGGCCGCGGCAAACTCCTGGCGCTGGGCGTCATCGGTGTAGAACATGCAAGAGCGATACTGGGTGCCGATGTCGTATCCCTGCCGGTTCAGCTGGGTTGGATCGTGCACGGTGAAGAACATGTCCAAAATCACCGATGCCGGCACAACTGCCTCATCAAACTCAATGCGCACAACCTCGGCGTGTCCGGTGGCACCGGTGCGAACCTGCTCGTAACTCGGGTTTGGCCTGCGGCCACCGGTGTAGCCGGCCTCGGCATCGATAACACCCTTGAACTGCATAAATGTGCTGTCCAGGCACCAGAAACAGCCACCGCCAAGTACAAAACTCTTCATGTTTCTAGCCTAGGCTGTGATGGTGCAAGGCAAAAGAAACCCAAACCTCGGATGGTTCCTAACCATTGCAAGCAGCCTCTTTTTTGGGCTCAACGCCAGCACATCCAAGGTTTTAGTTCACGCCGGTTTCACCCCCAACTTCATTGTTGGCTACCGCTCCACGGCCACCGCGGTTCTTGCCCTGGCGCTTGTTCTGATTTGGAATCCCCGCGCCCTGCGCATTAGCTTGCGCGAACTACCACTGCTGATTGCCTTCGGTGTTGTTGGCATCACACTCATGCAATGGACCTACACCAACGCGGTTAGCCGCTTGCCGGTTGGCATTTCGCTACTCATTGAGTACACCGCATCGGTGACAATCCCAATCGTCAACTGGCTGCTTTTCCGCAAGCGTGCCGGCCGCGGAATCTGGCTCGGCATCGCGTTTTCGGTGGTTGGGGTGCTAATCGTTTCGCAGTTCTGGCACTCATCGGTGGATCCGGTTGGCCTCGCCTACGCGGTTGGCGCAATGCTCTGCGTCACCTTCTACTTCATCATCTCGGAGCACACCCAAACCACGCGTGACTCTTACTCAACGCTCTTTTACACAATGGCAATCAGCGCGGTCTTCTGGTGGGCGCTAATTCACCCATCGATGGCGGACCAGCCAAACCTAAACGCACCGCTGAATCTCACCGGCAATCTGGCATCGGTGACTGTGCCGATGTGGGCGGGACTGCTCTGGCTTGGTGTGATGGGCTCATTCCTACCAATGCTGCTCAACTACGTTGCGCTGCGCCACCTGCACTCAACGGGTGTTGGCCTGGCCTCAATCTCGGAGGTCATCTTCGCCTTCCTGTTTGGCGCTGCCTGGCTTGGCGAAACCATCACGGGAATACAGGGCCTTGGCGCGGTGTTAGTAACTGCAGGTATCGTGGTTGCGCAGCTAAGTAGCGCAAAGGCCACCCGTTTAGAGAAACAAGGAAGCAATGTCTGAAGTAACCAAGGGCGGAAGCATCGAAATCACCGATGAGTCGTTCATGGCAACCGTGTCGGCACCCGGCATCACCATCGTAGATTTCTGGGCAGAGTGGTGCGGCCCTTGCCGCCAGTTCGGCCCGATCTTTGAAGAGGCCAGCCAGCGCCACAGCAATATCACCTTTGGAAAAGTGAACACCGAGGTTGAGCGCGAGCTTGCGGGCAAGGCCGGCATCAGCTCCATTCCTACCCTCATGGCATTCCGCGATGGCGTTTTGCTCTACAACCAGGCAGGCGCCATGAACGCCCCAGGTTTCGAGGAACTCATTGTTGCTATTGAGAATCTAGACATGGCCGCCGTACACGCGGAGATCGCAGAGCAGAAGGCCGCGGCCGAAGCAGCAGAAGCGGCGAATTAACCTCGCGCGGCTAAAGCCTTAAATTCGCGCCCCAGTGACGAAAAAAGTGGTCAACTCTTTCGAGTTGACCACTTTTCGTTTTCCCAACACAACAAAGGAAAGTTTTTAGGCAACGTCCTCAAGCTTGCCAAGCTCGTAGCCAAATGCATCGGCTACCGCTGGGTGCATAACTTTGCCGGCGTGGGTGTTTAGGCCCTTGGCAAGTGCGGCGTCGTCGCGCAGCGCCTTCGCAACACCCTTGTTTGCCAGCGCAATAACGTATGGCAGGGTGGCGTTGGTGAGCGCCTGGGTTGAGGTTGCTGGCACTGCACCCGGCATGTTGGCCACGCAGTAGTAGATGGAGTTGTGCACGCGGAAGGTTGGTGCATCGTGAGTGGTGGCGTGGCTACCCTCGAAGCAACCGCCCTGGTCGATTGCGATGTCAACCAGAACTGAACCTGGCTTCATGTGCTTAACCATTTGGTCGGTTACCAGCTTTGGAGCCTTGGCACCTGGGATGAGCACCGAACCGATTACGAGGTCGGCGTTCTTGAGCTGCTCAGCGATCTCCAGCTTGCTGGAGGCTCGGGTCTTGATTGCACCACCGTAGATGGTGTCTAGCTGGCGCAGGCGAGGAATGCTGGCATCGATGATGGTGACGTCGGCGCGCATGCCGAGGGCAACCGCAGCTGCGTTCTCACCGGCAACACCACCACCAATAACTACGACCTTGGCAGGGGTGGTGCCAGGCACGCCACCCATGAGGATGCCGGTGCCGCCCATCGGTGCGGTAAGGAAGTTGGCACCGATCTGTGCCGAGAGACGGCCGGCGACCTCGCTCATTGGCTGAAGCAGCGGCAGGCTGCGGTCGGCTAGCTGAACGGTTTCGTAGGCGATGCCGGTGGTGCCGGCGGCCAGCAGGGCATCGGTGCAGTGCTTGTCTGCGGCCAGGTGCAGGTAGGTGAACAGAACCTGGTCGGCGCGCATGTGCTTGTACTCGGCCTCCAGCGGTTCCTTTACCTTGAGCAGGAGGTCGCCGGCAGCCCAGATCTCGTCGGCGGTGGCGAGGATGGTGGCACCCTGGCGCTCGTAGTCGGCATCGGCGAAACCGGAGTTAACACCGGCACCGGCCTGGATGAAGACCTCGTGGCCTGCACTGGCTAGCTCGTGAACACCTGCCGGGGTGATCGCAACGCGACCCTCGTTGTTCTTGATCTCGGTTGGGATACCTACGCGCATCTTTGCTTCCTAAAGGTTTAGTGGAGAAATCTAGAAAAAGTCTGGCAAATTCGCAGTTTTTCGTGGTTGAAATCGCATAATCTTCGGCAAATAAGGCAAAATAGTGAAGATACCGGCATGAAAGTGGGTTGCAGTGAGCACATCGGTGAAGAATTCGCAGGTGGTTGACATCGATGATATCGACCGCCAGTTGCTGCAGCTGCTGCAGGCCGATGCCCGCATGACCAACGCAGACCTGGCAGCACGGGTTGGCATTGCCCAGAGCACCTGCATTGCGCGAGTGCGAAACCTGGTGAAACGCGGAGTGATCCAGGGTTTCCACGCCAAGGTGAACCCCGGCGCAACCGGCCAAGGCTTGCAGGTTCTTATCAACGTAACCCTGCGCGCAACCGCGCGCCAGCAGCTGAGCGGCTTCATGGCGGAGATGAAGGCGCTCCCCGAGGTGCAGCAGGTGTTCTTCCTAGGCGGCTCGGAGGACTTCATTCTCCACCTAGCCGTGCGCGACTCCGATCACGTGAGGGAGTTTGTGCTTGAGAACCTCTCGGCCAACCCGGCCGTTGCAAACACTCGAACCAACATCATCTTCGAGCACGCGCACTAATCGCCTCGCCCACCGCTCAAAATAATCGTTCGGATACAAACGACTTAGCCTTACCTAACTAAGTTGTTGGGAAGAAACGCCACCAGTTTTCGCTTTTTTCGCACCTCGCCGTTACCGTTTCGTTACAAATAGAGGTGGAGGGTTGGAGAGAATCCTCCAGAAAGAAAAGAGGGCGTCATGCTTCACGCAGGACAACAAATTTGGGGGCTGGATCCACTAACGCTTAGCCGTTGGCAGTTCGGCCTCACCACCGTCTATCACTTCCTATTTGTGCCACTCACAATCGGCATGGTGCTTCTGGTAGCAATCATGCAGACCGTGTGGACTCGCACCAACGACGAGAAGTGGCTCAAGCTCACCAAGCTCTTCGGCAAGTTGTTCCTTATCAACTTCGCCATGGGCCTAGTCACCGGTATCGTTCAAGAGTTCCAGTTCGGCATGAACTGGTCCGACTACTCGCGTTTCGTGGGCGACGTCTTCGGTGCGCCGCTGGCCATGGAAGGTCTGCTCGCCTTCTTCTTCGAGGCAACCTTCATCGGCCTCTGGATCTTCGGCTGGGGTCGCCTCAGCAAGAAGGTGCACCTGCTCACCATCTGGGTTACTTGCCTCGGTGTTTGGCTTAGCGCCTACTTCATCCTGGCCGCCAACGCCTTCATGCAGCACCCGGTTGGTTTCACCATCAACACCGCCAAGAACCGTGCGGAGCTAACCGACATCGGTGCGGTTCTAACCAACATTGTTGCCATCAACCAGTTCCCACACACCATCACGGCCTCCATCATGTTTGCCGGCGGAGTGATTATTGCGGTTGCCGCCTACCACCTAAAGCGCAAGCAGTACATGGACAGCATGTACACGGGTCTGCGTTTTGGCCTGTGGGCATCGCTGCTTGGCGGCATCGGCACTGTTCTCAGCGGTGACGGTCTTGGCCTGGCAATGGTTCAAACCCAGCCGATGAAGATGGCTGCGGCTGAGGCTCTCTACAAGACCTCCACAGGCTACGACGCATCGTTCTCGCTGTTTAGCTGGGGCACCCCCGATGGCACCAGCGAGATCTTCTCGGTGCGTGTTCCATACCTGCTTTCGTTCCTCAGCACCCACACCCTGAACGGCACCGTGGAGGGTCTAAACGACCTCCAGGCTCAGTATGTGCACCTCTACGGCCCCGGCAACTACATGCCAATCATTTGGCTAACCTACTGGTCGTTCCGCTGGATGATTGGCCTGGGCATGCTGGCAATGCTGGTTGCAGTTGTTGGCCTCATCCTCACCCGCAAGGGCCGCGTTCAGCTTCCAAACTGGACCTGGAACGCCTCCATCTGGGCCGCACCGCTCGGTGTAATCGCCATCTCAATTGGTTGGATGTTCACCGAAATGGGCCGCCAGCCTTGGATCGTATTCTCGCTGATGAAAACCACCGATGGCGTTTCCCCCGGCATCACGGGGTTGGACGTACTCATCTCGATCGTGGTCTTCACCCTCATATACGGAATCCTTGCCGTTGTTGAGTTCAAGATCCTCCGCAAGGCGATCGACGCCGGACCGGATGTTCTGCTCGAAGACGCCCGCGACGATGCCGACCAACTCACTGTTGCCTACTAGGAATCTAAGGAGAAAACCAAAATGGCTCTAAATACTGTCTGGTTCCTCATCGTAGGATTCCTGTTCATCGGTTACTTCGTGCTCGATGGCTTCGACTTCGGCGTGGGAATGGCGCTGCCGTTCCTCGGCAAGGACGACACCGATCGCCGCGTTCTCATCAACACCATCGGCCCGGTTTGGGATCTCAACGAGACCTGGGTGATTGTTGCCGGCGCCTCGCTATTCGCCTCGTTCCCGGAGTGGTACGCATCGCTGTTCAGTGGCTTCTACCTGGCCCTGTTGCTCATCCTGGTGGCGCTGATCGCCCGTGGAGTTGCCTTCGAGTACCGCGGTAAGGGCGACACAGCCAAGTGGCGCAAAACCTTCGACTGGATGATTGTGGTTGGTTCGGCACTTCCCGCACTCCTCTGGGGTGTTGCATTCGCCAACATCGTTGAAGGTGTGCCACTAAACGCCAAGCACATCTACACCGGCAACCTGTTTACCCTGCTCAACCCATACGGCCTGCTCGGTGGCCTAACCACCCTGAGCGTGTTCTTCCTGCACGGCCTGATCTTCATCACCCTCAAGACCGAGGGCGAGATCAAGGAGCGCGCACGAAACCTGGCCAAGAAGGTTGGTTACGCTGCAACCGTCATCGCAGCCAGCTTCTTGCTCTGGACCCTCTTCGCTCACCTGAGCGTTCTGGGTGCCGTGCTCACGGTAATCGCAGCTCTTGCCCTGGTTGCAGCCCAGCTTGCCAACCACGCAAAGCGTGATGGTGCGGCCTTTGCCCTCATGGTGCTCACCATCATCACCGCAGTAGGCGCCCTGTTCGCCGCGCTGTACCCAAATGTTCTGCCTTCAACCACCGATGCGGCCTACAGCCTCAACATCGATAACGCATCTAGCAGCCAGTACACTCTGACTGTAATGACGTGGGTTGCGGGCATTATGCTTCCGTTTGTCCTGGCTTACCAGACCTGGACCTACTGGGTATTCCGCAAGCGCGTTAGCCGCAAGAACATTCCTGCCGGCTCGCACTAAAACGCACAGGAGAGTGGAGAATTAAGCCTCTCGACCCTCGCCTACTGAAAACCGCCAGAGCGGCCCGCTGGTTCATAGCCGGCGTGGTCGCTCTGGCCGTTTTAGGCATGGCGCTCACCGTGGCATTTGCCTGGCTGCTCAGCCACTTTGTTTCGGCTGTGTTTGCCGGTGTGCAGTCGGCATCGGTGATTTGGGCACTCTGGTTGCTGCTGGCAGTTGGCGCAGGCCGCGCCGCACTCATTTGGCTGCAGGAATGGCTGTCCGCCATCGCCGGGGCACGCGCCAAGGCGCAGTTGCGAGCCAGGCTACTGGATGCCCTAACCGCACTTGGCCCAAACTGGATGAACCGGCACAACACCGCCGAAATCACCCTGCTAGCTACCAAGCAACTGGACGCCCTAGACGCCTATTTCTCCAAGTTCCTGCCTCAGCTGGTTTACACCGCCATGGTTACGCCCGTGTTTACCGCCATCATTTTTGCCTCTGATTTCTGGAGCGGCGTAACAGTAATCTGTACGCTGCCGCTGATTCCGCTTTTCATGATTTTTATTGGCTGGGCCACGCAGGGCGTGCAAAATCAGCAGCTAAGCGCTATGAACCAGCTCTCGCGCCACTTCGGGGAGGTGCTGCGCGGGGTCACCACGCTCAAGGTGTTTGGGCGCTTGCCACATCAGCCCGCCATTATTGCCAAAACCAGCGATGACTACCGCCGCAAGACCATGAAGGTGCTGCGCTACTCGTTCCTTAGCGGCCTGGCGCTCGAGGTAGCGGCCTCGCTCTCTGTTGCGCTCATTGCCGTGAGCATTGGGCTTCGGCTCATAGACGGCAGCTTGCAGCTGGAAACCGGCCTTTTTGTGCTCCTGCTTGCGCCAGAGGCCTACCTACCGCTTCGTCAGGTTGGTGCACACTTCCACGCAAGCAACGAGGGTGTTACAGCTTCCGCTAGGGCTCTCGACATCATCGATGAGGCTGCTCGCTCGGAGTCGGCTCCAAAGCAGCCTCGGGCCAATGTTGCGACCTTCCGCCCAGGCAGTATTACCCGCATAACCGGTGTTAGCGGAGCCGGCAAAACCACCGCGATGAATGCCCTGCGCGAGGCGATCGGGGCCAAAAACATCGCCTGGTTACCCCAGAATGTTGGACTCATGAGCGGCAGCGTGCGGGCCAACATCGCGGCTTTTGCTGGCACGGTTGACGAAAACCTGGTGGTGCGCGCGGCGGACATTGCAGGCATCGGCGAACTGAATTTGGCTGCCGAGGTTGGCCACGGAGGCAGCGCACTCAGCGGCGGACAGGCGCAGCGCGTTGGCATTGCTCGTGCCGTATATCGCCTGTTGGATACCGACTGCGACTGGCTGCTGTTGGACGAACCCTTTGCCGCGTTGGATTCGGCGCGTACCGAGTCGATTTCCAGCGGCATTCGGCGGATCGCACGAAGTGGCAAGACGGTTGTTGTGATCTCGCACCAAAACTTTGAAGGTGTCCTTGCCGAAATCACCGCGAGTGAGGTGTTGCCCGATGCTTAAGCGGCTTATTGAGGTTGGCTTACCCCGCGATAACAGGTTTGCACTTGGACTATTTCTTGCTGTGCTGGAGGGTGCGTTTGCGGTTTCACTGCTAGCGGTTAGCGCTTGGCTCATCAGCGCGGCTGCCGAACAACCGCCGCTCATGTGGCTCAACGAGGCAATCGTTGGTGTGCGCGGTTTTGCGCTGGGCCGTGCGTTCTTTAGGTACACCCAGCGCCTGAGCCTGCATGACTCCGCCTTTGCCATGCTCAGCCGGGTTCGCCCGCGCCTGTTTGCCAAGATTGCACCACTGGCACCCGCCGGCCTGCCGCACACCTCGCCGGCCGCCTTTGCCGACGCAATGGTGACATCGGTGAATGAGCTTCAAAACTTGCCGCTTAGGGTTGCAGCGCCGGTTATTCAGGCATCGGTGGTTTCGGTGCTCACAGTTGTGGCCCTGGCCATAATCTCACCGATGACCTCGGCCTGGATTTGGCTGGCGGTTGTGCTTCTGATTTCGGCCGTAGTGGCCGTGCCTGTCACCGCGGCGCTGGGTGCTCGAAGTGCGCGCACCGAGAGCACTAGCCGCGCCACAGTGAACGAGCAGGTGAGCCGCCTGGTTGAAAACCTCGATGTGGTGAGCGCTTTTGGCGGGCTCGAGCAGGCGCGCGCTGGGATTGCTAAGCACGAACAAGCACAGCTGAGGGCCACACAGACAACCGCACGCGCCGCAGGCATTGGCACAAGCCTGCTATCGCTGCTGTTCACCTGCGCAGTTGTGCTCGCAGCCTGGGCCGGCGCAACTGGGGTATCGGCAGGTTTGCTGGATCATCGCTGGTTGGCGGTTTTGGCACTGGTTCCACTTGCCGTTTACGAGGTGGTTAGCCCAACCCTGGGCGCAACCGGCGCCTGGCAGCGCTACCTGGTGGAGGCGCGCAAGGTTGCCGAGATTGAAGACACGGTTGTGCCGGCCGAGATCGCCTGGGGCGATGGCCACACAGAGCTAACCCAGATCCACTCTTTGGAACTACGCGGAGCTGCCTTCGCACACCCTGGCTCACAGAACTCGGCCATCAGCGACATATCTCTCACACTCAAGCCCGGCGACCGCCTACTCATCACCGGCCCGAGCGGCTCTGGCAAGACCACCCTGGCCTATGGGCTTTGCGGCCTGCTTGCGCCAATCGGTGGTGAGGTTTTGCTAAATGGCACACCGCTGCGGCAGTTTGCCGAGGCCGGCGTTCGTGCGCGCATTGGCTACCTGGAGCAGTCGCCAACCATCTTCGATGGCACGCTTAGCGCAAACCTGCTCATTGGTGCGCCACATGCCACCGATGCCCAGCTACTAGCGGTGCTGGAGCGAACCGGCTTGGCAGGAACATTTGAGGCCCGCGAGGGGTTGGACACCCAGTTGGGTGAGCGCGGAGTTGCCGTTAGCGGCGGCGAGGCCCAGCGGATTTCGCTCGCTCGCGCCCTTTTGGCGGATTTCCAGGTTCTGGTGTTTGACGAACCAACCGCCAGTGTAGATGAAAGCCTGGCGGAGCAGCTCTGGGCAGATCTGGCCAGCATCACAGCTCTAGACCCAAACCGTATCTCGGTATTCATTACGCATCAGCCCAGTGCGGCGCTTCGGGCATCGCAGCACCTCAGGCTCACGTAATGTAAGTACATGGATTCCAAGCAAAGCGAAGCACTTCACCAAGACCTCGCAAGGGTCGCCTACCATGAGGCAAATCTGGTTTTTGGCCACTTCGATGAAGCCACAGCGGCCAAACTCGGCAACCTGATCATTGAGCGAGCAGCCAGCTTTGCAGACCCTATCATCGTGGACATTCGCCGAGGCGAAAACCCGCTTTTCTTCGCCGCTATGCCGGGAACCACCCCTGCCAACGCAGACTGGGCTCGCCGAAAGCGCAACCTGGTGAACATTCTTGAGATGTCTAGTTTTGCGGTTGGGCTCAAGGCCAAACTCGGAACAGACCTCATCGCCATGATGGCCCTCGACCCACGCCACCACACGCCGCACGGCGGCTGCTTCCCAATTAGAGTTCAGGGAGCAGGAATGGTGGCAACTGTTACCGTATCGGGCTTGCCGCAGCGCGATGACCATAAGCTGGCAACAGATTGCATCGCCGAAATGCTTGGAGTCGACCTCGGGGAAAACGCTTTCTAATGACCAACAACCCACTGCTTTCGCTAGAGAAGCCTATTGGATTCGGCTTTATGAATGCCTCCTGGCCCGGCTCGCCGGTTCTGGCAGGTGGTGCTGCGCGCGAGTCCTTCATCGGTGCTTTGCACACCGCGATGGATGCCGGGGTGCGCCTTTTTGACACCGCGGATATCTATGCACCTAGTTGGGATGCCATGGGCCACAACGAGGTGCTGCTGGCTGAAGCGGTTGCATCCTGGGCTGGCTCCCCAGAGGCCAAGGCCGAGTTGATTCTGGCAACCAAGGGCGGAATCACGCGCTCGAAGGGAGAGGTTTGGGCCAAGAATTCCAGTTTCGATTACCTGATGCGCGCGGCCGAGAAATCGGCAACCAACCTTGGTGTTGCCGAGATACCGCTATGGCAGCAGCACCGTCTCGACACCAACCAGACTCTGGCGCAACAGCTAAAGGTACTCAAGAAGTTCCGCGCCGAAGCCCCGATTCGCTGGCTTGGCGTGAGCAACTACTCGGCTCAGCAACTGCGTGCGGCGCTAGACACCGTGGGTGGCCCGGCAGAAGGCGGCATCATTTCGGTGCAAAACCAATTGAGCCCGGCGTACCGCCAGCAGCTGGATGTTTTGGAAGTTTGCCAAAAGCACGGCCTGGCATTCTTGCCTTGGTCGCCAATGCGGGGTGTGCGGCCATCGGATTCCGCGATGTCGGTTCACACCAGGTTTACATCGGTGGCCAACGAAGCGGGCACGGATGCCTTTGCAATAGCGCAGGCGTGGTTGCGAAGCCTCTCCCCCAACATTGTGCCGCTGCCGGGTGTAACCCGGGTTGAATCCGTGCTAAGCGCACTAGCTGCCTTTGATCTTCGCCTCACCGATGCACAGAAGGCGAGTCTCACGAACCTGGCGGCGAGCCTGCCGCTGGATGATGAACTGGTGCGGGATCAACCGAAACCGGCGGGCACATCGGGATCCGACCTCGCGGTTGGGCTGTTGATTGACGGCGTGCTTGGGGTTTTGGGCAACATCTAACTTAAGATTTGGTTATCAGTATTTGACAAGCGGGCATCAAAACTAAATACTTTGGCAATGGGGAAAAAAGTTGTTGTGGTTGTGTCCGTCGTTCTATCAGCAGTTTCAATCTTTTTCGCGATTCCTGCCGCATTTGGTTCAGGCAATACAGAGGATTGCACATCACCTAGCGCAACATCGGGTGGCGACACATACAGTTGCGTTTCTTGGAGCGGCTACGTAGGACAAGATGGCTACCACGTAGACAGGTTTTCAACACCTGCTCCCGATGGAAGCCTTCACAGTTGCACATCGTTCGCTGCTCACATGCTTTGGCATGAGAATACTCATTTTTCACAAATCTCGACGTTTGACTCCGCCCAATATTGGGATAACGATGCGTCGGTTCTCCCTGGGGTAGTTGTCTCAACTACTCCGCATGTTGGCGACATCGCACAGTGGGAGAAAGACGCGAATCTTCAATACGGCCATGTCGCATTGGTAACAAACGTTGTAATGTCCAACGGCAAAGTTCTGTATATCAATACAGCGGATGACAACGCAGGTAGACAAGTTACCACGACAAAAGTTCTGTTCCCTGGTACAAGCAACAGCGTCGCTTCATGGCCGGACCACTTCATAACCTTCCCTGGTTTTTCAGGAATCTACTACGCGATTCCTCTCACGGGTGGAGGTGGCGGTAAGCCTCCTGTTGCCTTGGGCGTAACACCTGCTACTAACTAGGAATGATTTATGCGTAATAAGATTTTCATCAACCTTGGGCTCCTCCTCGTTTTTACCCTCGCTCTTAGTAACGCTGCAATGGCCGAAACCCCATCGCCAACGCCGCCACCAACTCCAACACCTGGCGTGGTGAATGTTGACAACTCGGCCGTTCAAGATCTTCTGGCCATGCCAACAAATGTAAAGTGGCAGGCCAAGCCAATCGCAGCGGCCACTCAAGCAGAGAACTATGCCGCCAGTTTGATTCAGGCCCAGGTGAACAAACTCAAGGCCAAGGGTGCTGTTACTATTGAGCGCACCTTTGTGACTACACGACCACCTGTGGAGCGTGACTGGCACAAGTACGTTCCAAGCTTCCGACAGTGGTACCTCACAGGCCTGAATTCCAAAGGTAAAAAGGTTGGGAAAAGTTCACTTTTACCCGAGGATCTGCCCAACCTAGCATCACGCCTTGTGACATTTGGCCCCAATGGCTGCTCGCTCACTAAGAAGGCGAAATATCCATGCGAAATCATCAAAGCTAGCCCTCAAGACTACCTGAATGCAGCCTTGCGCACGGCTGTAGAGATGAATGGATGGCTGACCTACTCTGTGGAAGTGCAAAGTTACTATGTTGGTTTGATAGAACAGTGCATGAGCGGCGATACCCCCTACACGGTAACCAAAACCAAGATTGTCTGCACGCTTGCCGAACCCGCCGATGATGGATCCACCTCGGTTTCATACCCATTGAACTTCTACTCGTCGGAATACGATTTTGGTTACAAACTGCGAGTAGACACAGCTACCAACACGGCATACATGACAATTACGCGGCCAAAACACACCGATATTTCAAACCGTGGAACTTATGTTGCAAAAACTACGGTTATCAATTTCGGCAGATAGGGTCAATTTAGTAAGTCTTTGGATCTCAAGTAACTAGCAATCACCTCGCAAATCTCAGCCCTTTCGAGAAGTTGAACCTATGTCATTTACAGCCAAGAAAATCGTTACTGCTTCGCTCGCTGTTGCCCTTGTGTTTTCTGGGTTGGCGTCGGCGCAAGCTGAAACACCTGCGCCAACCCCGTCACCAACTCCAGCACCTGGCGTGGTGAATGTTGACAACTCGGCCATTCAAGATCTTCTGGCCATGCCTACAAATGTAAAGTGGCAGGCCAAGCCCATCGCGGCGGCGGTGAAGGCCGAAAACTATGCCGCGAGTCTAATCCAAACCCAGGTGAACAAACTCAAGGCCAAGGGTGCTGTTACTATTCAGCGCACCTTTGTGACTACACGGCCACCGATGGAACGCGACTGGCACAAGTACGTTCCAAGCTTCCGCCAGTGGTACCTCACCGGCCTGAATTCCAAGGGCAAAGAGGTTGGCAAAAGCGCCATCCTGCCACAGGAACTGAACAACCTCGCTTCTAGGCTAGTTACCTATGGCCCAAACGGTTGCTCACTAGCTACGAAGGCGAAGTACCCCTGCCGAGTGATTAAAGCCAGCCCGCAGGTATATCTCAACGCTGCCCTGAGAACTTGGGTTGCCATGAACGGGCCCATTTTCTATTCAATGGAACTACAGGCATACTACGTTGGCCTGATTGAGCAGTGTATGAGCGGCGATGCCCCCTACACGGTAACCAAAACCAAGATTGTCTGCACGCTTGCCGAACCCGCCGATGATGGATCCACCTCGGTTTCATACCCATTGAACTTCTACTCGCCGGAATACGACTTCGGATACAAACTGCGGGTAGACACAGCAACTAACACTGCACTTATGACAATTACCCGACCAAAACTAACTGATGTTTCTGGCCGTGGCTACTACCAGACCAAATCAACTGTCATCAACTTCAGCCGTTACATGCCTGCAAAGTAATAAACTTTTTGCAGAGTAGCCGGGTCCTCGTATTCCAACCAGACGCGCGCAGAAGGTTACTGCAAAGATGCATAAGCCAACGCTCGAAACAGCCGCGCTTCGCGAACACATCCTCACCTACGCCCGCACCCGCATGGGCTATGAGAACCCGCCGCTAGACCGCCCCCAGACACTGGAGTGGCTGCAGGAAAACGCCGGGCAAACCATCACAGCAAACGGCCTTGGCGGCATGCGCGCGCTTGGCGTTTTTGCCGATGTCCTAGCGCCGGCAACGCTCTCCTCGGATCACCCCGGGTACCTCAGTTTCATTCCAACAGCCCCAACCGAGGCCAGCACCCTGTTCGACCTCGTGGTCTCTGCCAGCTCAATCTACGGCGGAAGTTGGATGGAAGGCGCCGGCGCGGTTTACGCCGAGAACCAGGTGCTGGATTGGCTGGCCCGCGAGGTTGGCCTACCGGAGCACGCAGGTGGTGTCTTCGTCCAGGGCGGTACCCTCGGCAATCTCTCCGCGTTGGTTACCGCCCGCGATGCCGCCCGCCGCAAGCTACACGCCGCCGAACAGCCGCTGCCCCAGCGCTGGAAGTTCATCTGCAGTTCGGAGGCCCATTCATCGCTGAAGGCCGCCGCAGCAGTTATGGGCGTTGAGATTGTGAAGGCCAAGGCCTCCGATGACGGGCGCCTCTACGGCGCAGCGGTGCAGGAGGCCATCGAGGCAGCCGGTGATGGCGTATTCGCCGTAGTTGGCACCGCCGGCACAACCAATTTCGGAATCGTCGATGACCTCGACGGCATCGGTGCGGTTGCAAAAGCGAACGGGCTCTGGTTCCACATCGATGGCGCCTACGGCCTAGCAGGAATCCTGGCGCCTTCCACTCGCCACCTCTACTCTGGTTCGCAGCGCGCCGACAGCTTTATTGTTGACCCACACAAGTGGCTCTATGCCCCTTACGATGCCTGCGCGCTGGTGTACCGAGACCCAGAATTGGCCCGAGCCGCGCACACCCAGCACGGCGAATACCTAGACACCCTCACAGAGCGCGATGAGTGGAACCCGAGCGACTATGCCTACAACCTGACCAGGCGCGTGCGCGGCTTGCCGCTCTGGTTCTCGCTGGCAACCCACGGCACCAAGGTTTACTCCGATGCCATCGAGGGCAATATCCAGTTGGCACACCGCATCGCAGGTGAAATTGCTAGCCGCGATAACCTGCGCCTGGTCCGCCACCCAATGCTTTCGGTTGTGGTGTTTGAGCGCATTGGTTGGGATTTAGCCGATTACGAGCGCTGGAGCAACGGACTGCTTGAGAGCCAACTCGCCTTTGTTGTTCCGAGTTCGCACGCGGGAAAACCCAACACGCGCTTTGCGATTGTGAACCCCGAGACCAGTTTCGAGCTTCTGGTGCAGATCCTCGACACAATGGAGTAACCATGGCCTACAAGATGCCCGCAGAGTGGGAAAAACACGAACGAACCTGGATGGCCTGGCCTTCGAGCGGCTACACCCTTGGCGACACCGATGAAGAAATTCACGAGGCCCGAAGTGCCTGGGCTGCAGTTGCGAATGCAGTAGTGGCCTTTGAGCCTCTAACCATGATGTGCGAGTTCGATCACCTGGCGATTGCCCGCGAATACCTAGACCCACGGGTTGAACTGGTGGAAGCCAGCCTCAACGACGCCTGGATGCGCGACATTGGGCCAACATTTGTGCGCAAAACCGAGGGCGGTCTGGCCGCCGTGAACTGGGTGTTCAACGGTTGGGGTGCGCAGCCTTGGGCAACCTGGGACAAAGACTCCAAGATCGCAACGCGCATCGCGGAACTAACCAACACCGAGGTTGCCGATAGCTGGTTGGTGAACGAGGGAGGCGGCATCCACGTGAACGGTGCCGGGACCGTGCTACTTACAGATACCGTGCAGCTTGGGGAAGGCCGCAATGCCGGCAGAAGCCGCGATGACGTTGAGGCCGAGATTCACCAGAAACTAGGAACCAACCGCGCCATCTGGTTTGAGCGAGGCCTCACCCGCGATTACGACGAGTTTGGCACCCGCGGCCACGTGGACATTGTGGCCTGCTTTGCAAATGAGACCACCGTGCTCTACCACAGCCAGGAAAACCCGGAACACCCGGACCACGTGGTTTCGGCCCAGGTGCGTGCGCGCCTCGAGCGCGAGACCGGCCTCACGCTGGTGGCGCTGCCTGCCCCGCAGGTGCTGCGCGATGCCGACGGCTGGGTGGACTACAGCTACATCAACCACTACATCGTCAATGGCGCAGTGATTCTCTGTGCCTTCGACGACCCAAACGATGCCGTTGCCAAGGGCATTTTGGAGCAGGTTTACCCCGACCGCGAGATTGTTTTGGTTGATGCCCGCCCAATCTTTGCCCGCGGCGGCGGCATTCACTGCATCACACAGCAGCAGCCCGCCCGCTAAGATAAATCAAAACCGATGAGTAGTGAACCGGGGGGATCATGAAAAATCTGGCGATTTACCTACGGGAACGCTTCCCGGTTGGTGTCACCGCAACCCACGCCTTTGCCACGGCTGCCATGCTCGTTGGCATCGCGGGTGCCGGCACGTCTCTTTGGCTGCGCGTCGGCATGGCGGTTGCCATCGCAGTTACTTTCTTCTTCTTCATGCTTCGCATGCGCGTCACCGATGAGTTCAAAGACTGGCGCCACGACAAAGCCAACTACCCAAACCGACCGGTGCAGCGCGGCATCATCAATGGCAGGCAGTTGGTTGGCATCGGTGCTATTGCCCTTACTATTGAGCTGGTTTTTGCATTTGCAACCGGCGCCTACGCGGGCCATCCGGCGGCGATCGGCTGGCACGTGGCCATCCTCGGCTACTCCGTGCTCACTCACTTCGAATTTTTTGCCAAGCCATTTTTGGAGCGCCACTTCAACATCTACTTTGGCCTGCACCAAACCATTTTTGTGCTCTACCCGGTTTGGCTCTTCGCCATCTTCGGCACCGCGCCAACGCCAGCCAGCCTGCTCGGCGCCGCCGGTTTCGTTGGCTTCATGGCAGCCATGGAGATTGTGCGAAAGTATGAAATTCGCCGCAACCCGGCCGGCGAGATCGTGCTAGACACCTACCTCGCGGTGTGGAAAACCGGCGCGTTCTGGGCCATGTGGGCCATTACCGTTGCCGGTGGCGCAGCCCTCTGGGCGGTCGCCGACAACTGGTGGCACCTCTTCATTGCGGTGGTAACCGCAGGGGCGCTCATCTCGGTTAAAAAACGCACCGATGCCGTGCGTGCGGCGGTTGCGATTGGCTTTATTGCGCAGGCGGCGGTGATGCTGCTGTGGGCATAGAGTTTGGCGCTAAGGCACAAAACCTGATTCGCTTGGCCAACGATTTTGGCCTGAACGTTCCGGAGTTTGAGGCGATTCCGTTTGCCTGGCTGATTGCCAACTACGAACAGGTGTGCGCGAGGCTGGTGCGAACAGTCAATGATTATTTGGCGGGAAACCTGGAGTTGGCCGAAACCGACTCACGCCTGAAGGCCGAGTTGGCAGGCGCCCGCGTGAATCGCGAGCGCATAGACCAGTACGTCTTGCAACTGCGCGAAAATGCCTGGGGCAGGGTGAGCTACCGCACCTCGGCGGCGCTAGAGGATGGCGAAACGCACTCGTTTGCCGGCCAGTATGAGTCGTTCCTGGACATCGATTTTGGCGCAGAGAGCCTGGAGAAATACGCCCTAGAATGCTTCGCCTGCATGGTTGCCCCCAAGGTGATCAACTACGCTCGCGAGCGAGGAATTCGCGCGTACCGCATCGGTGGTTCGCTCATTGTGCAGAAGATGTTCTACGGCAAGGCCGCGGGTGTGCTGTTCACCGAGAACGGCTCCGGCCAAATTCACATTGCGTTCACGCGTTCCTGGCGCAACAGCGTAGTTGAGGGCGAGGATGCCGAAGAGATTTTGGTTGACCGAGCGGGCATAGCCGAGGCAAAACTGCCCTGGCAACTCCGCGAACTGTGCCATAAGGCACTTGAGATTGAATACGCCACAGAGACACCGGTAGACATTGAGTGGGCCTACAACGGGCAGAGCCTGGCCTTTTTGCAGTTCCGGCCAATCACCCAGAAGGCGCTCGAGTACCGATTCGATTGGGACAGCACCAACATCTCCGAGAACTACCCGGGTATCACCCTTCCGCTCACCTACTCGGTGATTCGGCAGTTCTACGCGGGCGTGTACCTGGCGTTCTTCAAGATGCTCGGCGCCAGCGAGAAGGATGTAAAGGCGAAGGCGCACATCGCAGATAACATGCTGGGTTACCTAAATGGGCGCGTCTACTACCGCATTAGCAACTGGTACGAAGCCGTGAAACTGGTGCCGGGCAGGCGCAACCAGGAGTTCTTTGAGGCCATGCTCAACCCGGTGAAAAAGCGTGGCGGTGCGCGGCGTGCACGGCTAGACCTGCGTTCCATCTGGGCACTCGGGCGGTTTACTCGCCTGCTGCTAAGTTCGGAGTGCATCTCGCGCCGCTTCAGCCGCAGCATCGCCAAGAAGATCGCCTTCTACGACGCCATCGATTTTGGCTACATCAATGCGTCTGCCATTTTGGAGGCCAGCAAGCGCCTGCGGGTTGAAATCCTCACCGATTGGGCAGTGACCATCCTCAACGATGTGCGCCTGATGGTGTTCCATGGGCTGCTCAAACGCGCCTACCGCAACAACCAAAACCCCAACGATTACCTGGCGCTCATGCAGGGTCTAACCGATCGCACTTCCATTCGGCCGCTCGAAGAACTAACCAAACTGGGCAAAGTTGTTGCAGCCGCGATGACCGCAGAGAACGTTTCCTCGCCCGCCGACCTAGCCGGAACCGGCAGTTGGGGCAAGGTGAAGGCGGCGGCTGCCACCTACATTTCGGCCTACGGCGCTCGCACTCCGGGCGAGCTAAAGCTGGAGAACGAGCGCATCTCCGACCAACTGGAAACCGTGCTCGAACTCGCACTAAAAGCTGGTGAATCCGGCATCTCGGCCGCGCCTCACAGCGGGCAGCGCAACTTCGTCTGGCCGCAGGGCATGCCGCGAATCAGTCGCGGCTGGGTGCTCTGGGTTGCCAAAAATACCCGAAGCGCCATCGACTGGCGTGAACGTTTCCGCTTCAACCGCGCGCAGACCTTCAATCTCTCGCGAAAGGCGTTCGACGCCATCGGTGCATTATTGGCCAGCGAGGGCATTATTGAGACTGCGCGCGATATTTACTGGCTCACCGATGCCGAGGTTGACGAACTGGTGAACGGGCACTCCCCCGTGCTTTCCGGCAAGGCTGCCGTGGCGCTACGCAAGGCCGAGTATGCCGAGTACGAGAAGCTGGATCAGGCCCTTGCGGTATCAGGTGCCGGGCTAATTGCAGGTGCACACTTGCACAATGTTGAAGCCGCTGATGCCGCCTCGGGCCTAAGCGGCAACGGCGTTGCCCCCGGCGAAGTGACCGCCGAGGCCATTGTGGTGCGCGAGTTTGACCCCAACATCGATGTGCGCGGCAAGGTGCTAGTGGTTCACTACATAGACCCGGGCTGGACCCTGCTCTTTACCCAGGCGGCGGCCATTGTGGCCGAACGCGGTAACGCACTTTCGCACGCGGCCATCATCGCGCGCGAGATTGGCATCCCGGCTGTTGTTGCCGCACCAACAGCCACGCGCGATATTCAAACCGGCCAGGTAATCACCGTCAACGGAACCACGGGAAGCATCCGCCATGAAGCGCTATAAACAGATTGCCGCCACAATCGGCTGGGCCGGCCTAGTCTCATTCTTCAGCCTTGGTGCCGCTTGGAGCGCCCTCGGTTTTTTACTGGCCCACAACTTCAAGCTTGCAACAGTGTTCGCCTGCGCCGCCTTCCTGCTAGACGCCACCGATGGCTTCCTCGCTCGCAAGCTGGGCAAGGCATCGGAGTTTGGACGCCAGCTGGATTCCATGATCGACGCCATGAACTATTCGCTCTTTGCCGGCCTGTTCGTGGCGCAGTTGGTGCTGCCCGGCACGCTCGGTTTTATTGCCGGATACACCATTTTGGCCTTCGGTATTTTGAGGTTGGTGCTGTTCAACATCGGTGGGTATCACGCCCAGGGCGATGCCCTCTACTACACCGGCGTGGTTACCCCGCACCTCAGCCTGGCCTCGCTCATTTTGTATTCACTCGAGAAATTGTCGCCTTGGCTGGCGTGGCCCGGCCGCGACTGGCTGGTCTTTGCGGTGCTCATGGCGCTGGCGCTCGGCCAGGTTTCCACCCTTCGCGTGCGCAAAACAGGCGCACTCGCCTTCTGGATTCCGGCAACCATTGCAATAGGCGTTTGCGGGTTCATATGGCTCTAACCGCAACCACAACG
>Ga0213920_1000783_pt1 | contig 20639 bp, 20 predicted proteins | sample McNCre1117MG_FD_161054 | JGI IMG/M metagenome (GOLD analysis project Ga0213920, IMG submission 161054) | Freshwater microbial communities from McNutts Creek, Athens, Georgia, United States - 11-17 MG | ecosystem: Environmental > Aquatic > Freshwater > Creek | place: USA: Georgia | collected...
GTGTCGTCGCTGGTTACGTGATCGATGGAAGGAATTTCACGCTCGCGGTCACCAACCAGCACGGCTGGGAAATCGTACACTCTGTCTCGAAGAAAATCTGGTTCGGTAGCAATAACGATGCCGTCCACATGCAGGGCCTGGAAGGCGTCCACCGGGTCTTCGATTCCGGCGCCCACTCTATGCAGGTCGCTCACGGTGATCTGATATCCGGCGGCATCGAACACCTTTCGAATGCCTTCCAAGATGCCTACGAACCACAGGTTGCTGTAAGAGTCGATGACAACGCCGATGGACTTGGAGCTGTTGCCTGCAAGAAGTTTGGCGGCGCGGGACGGACGGTAGCCAAGCTTGTCAATGGCCTTGAGAACTGCCTTGCGACGCTGGTCCGACACTCGTTCATCACCCTGAAGGACGAGAGAAACCAGTGATTTGGACACGTTTGCCTCACGGGCCACGTCGTAGATTGTGGCTCGGTTGGCATCACGTGCAATGCTGCTCATGTTTCCCGTGTCTCTTGTGTTGGTAACAAGTCTATATCGAACCACCCCTGAATCCACGCGGATTGGAGCGGTCCATAACGGATTAGTAACGGTTGGGCCTAAATGTTAGAACAATTCGATTCTCTTCGGTTATCGTGAATGGAGCGTTCCAATAATGGAGCGCTCCAACAAGTATCAAACTTCTCAAAGGAGAATTCAATGTCCATCGGTGTTGCAGTCATCGGAGCCGGTATGGCGGGACGCGGTCACGCCGCGGCCTACCGCGCAGCCACCTCTCTCTACGGAAGTGACCTTCCAGAGGTTCGACTGGTTTCCATCGGTGATGTGAATTCTGCCTTCGGTCAGGCCGCAGCCAACCGCTTCGGTTTCGAGCGTACCGACTCCGACTGGCGCGCAATCGCTGACGACCCAAAGATCGACGCCGTCAGTGTTGTAGTCGCCAACCACCTGCACCGCGAGATTGTCGAGGGTCTGCTTGCCGCTGGTAAGCACGTTCTCTGCGAGAAGCCGCTGAGTGACACCATCGAGGACGCAGTTGAGATGGTTAAGGCCGCGAACGAGGCATCTAGCTTTGCCCGCATCGGCCTAACCTTCCTGCGGAACCCGGCAATCGCCGCCATCCAGCAGATCATTGCATCGGGCCAGCTGGGCAAGGTGCTCCACTTCTCGGGCCGCTACTGGGCAGACTACTCGGCAGACCCAATGGCTCCGATGGCCTGGCGCTACAAGGGCGGCATGGGCACCGGCGCACTCGCCGACGTGGGCAGCCACATCTCGTATGTCTCGGAGTTCATCACCGGCAAGCCTGTCAAGTCTGTCTCCGGCGCCCGCTTTGTTACCAGCATCAAAGAGCGTCCGGTTGCAACCGGCGCCGTGATGGGTCACGGACTGGCCGATGTGAGCGACAAGTTCGAAGCCGTGGAGAACGACGACTACGCGGGCTTCACTGTTGACTTCGGCGACGTCGCAGGTGTCGTCGAGGTTTCGCGTGTTGCCGCCGGTCACCCAACATCCCTAAACTTCGAGGTTTACTGCGAGAAGGGCGCCGCCCGCTTCAGCCAGGCTCGCAACGGCGAGTTCGAGCTGATGCTCAACGAGGGTCCTTCCGGCCAGCGCGGCTTCCGTACCGTTCAGATCGGTCCAGCCCACCCTTACATCGCCGGCGGCCTAGCCGTTGACGCACCTGGCGTAAACGTTGGCCAGAACGACCAGTTCTTCTTCCAGAACCGCGCATTCCTGCAGGAGGTTGCCGGCCTTCCGGAGACCGCCGCGCTGCCTTACTGCGCATCGTTCGAGGACGGCTTGCACAACATGGAGATGCTCAGTAGCGTCATCGACTCCTACAACGCCAACGGCGCATCGGTTGATGTACCGGCGGCTGCCCCAACCTACCTCAAGAAGTTCTAGGCGGTTCCCAGATGAAACTCGGCGTATACAACGCAATCCTCCACGACAGGAGCCTCGCGGAGGCCCTAAAGGTGGTCAAGTCCGTTGGCCTCGAAGGCCTCGAGCTTAACACCGGCGGCTTTCTGCCTCCAGTGCACGTGCCCAACATCGATGAGATCCTCTCCTCCGATGTCGCACGCGATGACTTCCTCGGCCTATTCCAGGATGCCGGTGTCTCGCTGGCTGGCCTCAACTGCAATGGCAACCCACTTCACCCAAACCCGGTGATCGGTGATGCCCACGCGGGTGACGTGCTGCGTTCCATCAAGTTGGCTCGTCGTCTCGGCCAGAACCGCGTGGTGACCATGTCTGGTCTGCCAAACGGTGAGGTTGGCGGCAAGGAGCCAAACTGGGTGGTCAACGCCTGGAACTCGGCGTCCCTTGACGTCATCAACTATCAGTTCGACATCGCGGCAAAGTTTTGGCGAGAGGCTAACGCGCTGGCGGCTGATCTTGATGTCAAGGTGGCGCTGGAGCTTCACCCACAGAACGTTGTTTTCAACGTTCCCACCATCCGCGAGTTGGTTGAGCGCACTGGCGCAACCCACGTTGGCGTTGAACTAGACGCTTCGCACCTGTTCTGGCAGCAGATGGACCCGGTTGCCGTGGTTCGCGAACTCGGCGATCTAGTTTTCCATGCCGCCGCCAAAGACGTGCGGATCAACAAGGAGAACGCCGCGCTCGTGGGTGTTCTGGACAACAGCTTCAGGAAGCTGGACCCATCGGAGAACCGCACCAATCTGGGCGGCGACGAGTGGGTAAACGAGTGGCCAAAGAACTCGGCCTGGGATTTCGTTGCCGTTGGCAAGGGACACCCGGCCGAATATTGGGCCGAATTCATCAAGGCTTGTGACGCTGTTGACCCAAACATGTGGATCAACATCGAGCACGAGGACGTATCCATGGGCCGCATTGAAGGCCTTGAGTACGCCTGCAGCACACTGTTCGCGGCTAAGAAGCTGGCGGGCTACTAAAACTTCGACTAGAGGCAACCAAAATAGTCGGAATTTGTTAGCGGGATGGTCTCGCCAGCAAACAAGGAAACATGAAAGGTAAGTGAAATGAAGTTCACTCGTACTGCAAAAGCAGCGTCGCTTCTGGCTGTTTCAGCGCTGGCGCTGAGCACCGCAGCAGGCGTTGCAACTAGCGCGCAGGCTGCATCGGGCGTAAAGGTTTACGTCATCGGTGGCATGCCAAGCGACCCATTCTGGTCTGTCGTCAAGCGTGGCGCTGAGGCCGCTGGTCAGGCCGTTTCGGCTGCCGGTGGTTCGGTGACCTGGCTCGGCCCACAGAACTACGACAACCTCGGCCCAGACGCAGGCAAGCTGGTTGACAACGCTGTCTCGGCCGGTGCCGACGCCATCGTTATCGCCGACTGGGTCCCTGCAGCTGAGGACCCAGCCATCAAGCGTGCAATTGCCGCAAAGATCCCAGTTGTCATCTACAACGCCGGTGGCGTTGCAGAGGTTAAGGCAACCAAGGCTCTCACCTACATCGGTTCCGATGAGGGCGTTGCAGGTAAGGCCGGTGGCGTTTACTTCGCCACCCACGGCGTGAAGAACGTACTCTGCGTCAACACCGGACCAGGTAACGCCAACTACGAGGCCCGCTGCAACGGAATCATCGCCGGCGAGAAGAGCAAGGGCGGCAAGGGCAAGCAGCTTCCACTGCCTTCGTCCAACTTCGGTAACCCAACCGCAGTTTCCAACGCGGTCAAGGCAGCCCTCACCAAGGACAAGACCATCACCGGTGTTATCACCCTCGGTGTTCAGGATGCAGACAGCTCGGCAGCGGCAATCACCGCAGCCGGTCTCTCGGGCAAGGTCAAGCTTGCAACCTTTGACATGTCCACCAACACCCTGACCCGCATCGGTGCAGGTTCGCAGCTGTTCGCAATCGACCAGCAGCCATGGCTCCAGGGCTACCTGGCAACCTCGGTGGCTTGGCAGTACGCACAGTACGGCATCAAGCCTGCAACCAGCCCAATCCTGACTGGCCCTGCGATTGTTGACTCCTCGAACGTTGCGCTGGTCAAGACCGGTGTAGCTGGCGGCGTCCGCTAATCACATAAGTGGAGAGGGGTGGGTCAGTTCGTGATGACCCACCCCGATTCACCTTAGTTTCAAAGGAATTCTCATGAGTCAAACTTCTTCCAAGGGGTTGTCTGTCGGCAACCTCGTTCGCAGACCAGAGTTCGGCGCCCTCATCGGCGCACTGGCCGTCTACATCTTCTTTGCCGTTGCCAGTGGTCCAGACTTCATAGCAATCGGCGGCACCGCCAGCTGGTTGAACGTCTCCGCAGAGCTCGGAATCATCGCCCTACCTGTTTCGCTCGTTATGATCGCGGGCGACCTGGACCTCTCGGTCGGCTCTGTCCTCGCCGGAAGTTCCATGACTCTCGCCATTGTTTCGGGCTACTACGGTTTGCCAACCTGGGTGGGCATCATCGCGGCCATCGCGTTCGGGCTCCTCGTTGGCCTGATCAACGGACTGGTCGTAACCAAGACCAACCTGCCATCCTTCGTGGTCACCCTCGCAACCCAGTTTGCGATCTCGGGTATTACCCTGGGAACCACTCGCCTCCTGACCGGTTCCACCTCGGTTGCTTTCCAGGCGCAGAACCCATTCCAGGGTCTTTTCGGAAGCATGATCTTCCACGACAAGTTTGAAGTTGCTGTTGTCTGGTGGATCATCATGGCAATCGCGGTTTCACTGGTGCTCTACAAGAGCATCTTCGGCAACTGGATTTACGCCATCGGTGGCGACGTAGTTTCCGCCCGCGCCACCGGTATTCCGGTAGCCAAGGTTCGAATCTCGCTGTTCGTAGCGTCCGGCTTTGGAGCCGCACTCGTTGCTGTTATTCAGACCAGCCTCTACAACAGCGCACAGGTATCCAACGGTCAGTCTTTCGTGTTCAACTCGATCATCGCCGTTGTTGTCGGAGGCGTTCTGCTGACCGGTGGCTACGGAAGCACCATCGGTGTGATCCTTGGAACCATCACCTTCGGTGTGGTTAACCAGGGCATCTACTACACCGGCTGGGATGCAGACTGGGCCGCCCTGATCCTCGGCATCCTGCTTCTGATCGCTGTTCTCACCAACAACACCTTTAGGCGTCTAGCTATCTCCGGTGGCAAGAAGAAGGAGAAGAAATAATGTCTACCGAAACTCCAATCCTCAGCCTCAAGAACGTCTCCAAGAGCTTCGCCGGTTACCGCGCGTTGCACGACGTCTCGATAAACATCTACCCTGGCCAGGTGCTCTGCCTCCTCGGTGACAACGGAGCCGGTAAGTCCACGCTCATCAAGGTGCTCTCGGGGTTCCACGAACCGAGCTCTGGAACCGTTGAGCTGAACGGCAAGCCAACCGTTTTCAAGAGCCCGAAGGATGCTAACAACCAGGGCATCGCCACGGTTCACCAGTTTGGTGGCACCTTCCCGTTGATGAGCATCGGTCGCTCTTTCTTCGTTGGCCAGGAGCCAACCAAGGGCTGGGGTCCGCTGCGCTGGTTCGACAAGAAGTTTGCCAACCAGACTGCGGTTCGCGAGATGCAGGCACTGGGAATCACCCGAGTCACGGATGGCGATCGCCTAATCGGTGGACTCTCCGGTGGCGAGCGTCAGGCCTGCGCCATCGCACGAGCCGTCTATTTTGGTGCTAATGTTTTGATTTTGGACGAGCCCACCGCTGCGCTCGGAGTCAAAGAGGCAGCACACGTGCTTCGAATCATCATGCAGGCAAAGCTCAAGGGTATTGCCGTTGTGCTGGTGACTCACAATGTTTCCCATGCCTTGACAGTTGGCGACCATTTCGCGGTTTTGATCCGTGGAGAGAAGGCCGACGACTTCAAGAAGGGAGAAAGAACTCGAGAGCAAATCACCGATCTGATGGCAGGTGGTGAGGCCATGGCCGAACTCGAGAACGAACTCAATCAGCTAACTGGAAGCATAAACGTCATCAATTAGCTCGTCATTGAGTGATTAGGGTAAGAACCGCCCCGGAGGAGTCCGGGGCGGTTCGCCTTTTCTTGCCATTGCCCCCGGCAAACATCTATGTCATAATGTCATTACAAAGTATTGCAACGATGTGGAGGGCAGAATGCCGCTGGTGCGAATTGATCTAACCGAGGCTTACAGTGAGGCCGAGGCTCGAAGCGTGGCCGATGAGGTGCACGCAGCAATTGTGGCCGAGTATGGCATTCCGGTTCGTGACCGCTTTCAAATCATCAACCGATTGCCACAGTCCCACATCATCGCTGAAGACGCTGGACTCGGCTTCGAGCGCAGCAGGGGAGTGGTGATGATTCAGATATTCACCCAGCGAGGCAGGGCAACGGCGAAGAAGCAGGCCCTGTACACCTCCATCGCGGGGCGCCTGGCGGCCATCGGAGTTGCTGGTAATGACGTATTCATTGGTTACAACGAGAACGGTCCAGAGGACTGGTCGTTCGGTTTTGGTGAGGCGCAGTACCTAACCGGTCAGCTTAAGGTGCCTGCAAGCGCCTAAGGCTGAGGATCTTGGTGACGCTTTCACTCCTTTCGGTCACCGGGGACGCAAAAAAGTCGGGCTGGGATTTCTCCCAGCCCGACTTTTACTTTGCGGTACTAGCCGCGGGCGCGAACGGCCTCGATCTCCTCAGTGAGGGTCTCTAGGTCGCGGCCACCGGCCATGGCCTTGGTGAGCTCTTCCATCTGAACGTTGCTGCGCTCAAAGCGGTTTAGCAGGCGTCCACGGTTGAGCAGGAAGAACCTATCGCCAACCAGGAATGCGTGGCTTGGGTTGTGAGTGATGAAAATCACAGCAACACCGCGCTCCTTGGCTTTGAGCAGGTACTTCAGAACGATTCCCGACTGGCGTACGCCCAATGCCGAGGTTGGCTCATCGAGGATGAGAACCTTGGCACCGAAGTACTCGGCGCGAGCGATGGCTACGGCCTGACGCTCACCACCGGACAGGGTTCCGATCTGCTGATTTACGTCACGCAGGTCGATGCCCATCGCAAGCAGCTGCTGCTTGGTGATGGCGCGCATCGTGGCAACGTCGAGGAACTGGAACGGCCCCCAGCCCTTGGTGATCTCGTTACCGATGAAGAAGTTGCGCCAGATGGACATCAGCGGGATGGTTGCAAGGTCTTGGAACACGGTAGCGATACCTGCGTCCAGAGCGTCACGAGGGGAGTCGTAGTCGGCTGGCTGGCCAGCAACAATGAACTCTCCCTTCGATGGCTTGTGTACACCGCTCAGGATCTTGATGAGAGTGGACTTACCTGCACCGTTGTCGCCGAGGATACAGGTAACTGCGCCCTCTTCAACTTCGATGCTGACGCCCTGCAGTGCGATTACCGAGCCGAAGCTCTTTTCAACATTGCGTAGTTCTAGTGCGTTTGCCATTAGCGCTTGCCTCCTCGTGCCTTGCGTCCGATGTAAGTGTTAACCATCACTGCGGTGAACAGGATGAGACCCAGGAAGGTCGAGGTCCAGTTGGAGTCCCACTGGGCGTAAGGAATACCGATGTATGCCATACCCATGATGACCGCACCGATGGATGCACCGATTGCGCTACCAGCACCACCGGTGAGCAGGGTTCCGCCAACGGCGGCGGCGATGATGTAGAAGAACTCGTAGCCGATACCCTGGCCAGCCTGCATACCCTGCAGGCGAAGCACATCGATGACACCAACGAGACCAGCGGTCAGCGCAGTGGTAACGAACAATGCAATCTTGGTACGGGCTACAGGAACACCTGCGTTGCGCGCGGCGTTTGCGTCGCCACCGGCCGCGTAGATCCAGTTACCAAACTTGGTGCGGGTTAGCACCCAGGTGCCAAGCAGCGTGAAGCCAACCCACCAGATGACAGAAGCCTGAATCTGGAAGCTGTGCACGCCACCGTCTGGAGAGACGATGAACTGGTAAGCGAAGATGTTGTAGGCGCTCTGGTAGCCTGGGGCCTTATCGACGCCGGTAACGCGAACCGCGCCGGTCACCATCATGGTGTAGGCCAGGTTGGCGCCCTTGAGCACAAAGAAGGTTGCCAGCGTGACGATGAACGAAGGCAGCTTGGTCTTGTGAACCAGCCAGCCGTTGAGGAAACCGATTGCTCCAGCGAATACCAGACCGATGATGATCGCCAGCCAGATGTTCATGTTGAACTCGGTTACCAGCAGACCGATGAGAAGACCCACCGATCCAACCATCACACCTGAGGAGAGGTCAAACTCGCCAGCGATCATGAGTAGGGATACCGCGATACCAACCATTCCAATGGTGGACGCGATGTCTGACCAGCCGGCCAGACCGCCGAGACCAGCGAAGTTGCCGGTGGTGTCTCGGGAGGTGAAGAGAATGAAGATTGCGATTGCGCCGAGGAATGCTCCAACCTCGGGCATGCTCAGAATCTTGCTAAAAACTGAGGCGCGGCGGACGCGCTCGTCAGTTGTGTTGGACATATTGTTGCCTTTCAAAACTGTGTAACTCAAAAGAAATGGCGGGCTGCCACGGGCAGCCCGCCATCCCTAGCTGCGCTGATTTAGCGAGTGCCGGCCTTTACGAGACCCATAACTGCATCGACGTTGTCGGCAGTTACGAAGCCAGGACCGGTGTAGATTGGCTGTCCGCCACCGAGCTCGTTCTTGTTGGTGATTGCGAGGTACAGAAGTGCAACCGACATCCAACCCTGAGCGTACTGCTGCTGGTCGATAGCCCACTCAATCTTGCCGTCCTTGATGGCCTGGAGAGCCTCTGGGGACATGTCGACGGTGCCGACCTTCAGGGTAACGCCTGCTGCTGCCTCTGCTGGCAGAACAGCCTTGGCTGCTACGTCAGCGTTCAGAGCGAACACGCCATCGATGGTCTTGTCAGCCTGGAAAGCTGCGGTCAGGGTCTGGGTTGCCTTGGTGAGGTCAGCCAGTGCACCATCGAGGTTGAAGTCGGTGGTGGTGCCCTTGAAGGTCTTCTTCAGACCGTCGCAACGTGCCTGCAGACCAGCGTTTGCGGCCTCCTGGATTGGGCAGAGAACGTGCTTCAGTCCAAGAGCGTTGAACTTCAGACCGGCCTGCTCACCAGCGATCATCTCGTCCTGGCCAACGTGGGTGAAAGCACCCAGCGAAGCCGAAACGTCAGAACCGGAGTTTACGGTCAGGAATGGAATCTTCTTGGTTACGTACTCGGCAACGGCGGTCTTGATTGCACCGGCGTCAGGAACCGAGGTAGCCAGACCCTGGCAACCGGCTGCAACGCCGGCGGTGATGGTCTGAGCCTGCTTCTGTGCGTCGTTGTTCGAGCCCTGGATGTCCAGAGTTACGCCCAGCGATGCAGCTGCATCCTTGGCGCCCTTCTCGAAGACCGACCAGAAGCTGCCGTGGTCGCTGTGGGTGTAAACACAGATCTTGATGTTGCTGTTTGCGGAAGTCGCGGTAGGAGTTGCAGTCTGCGAACAGCCTGCAAGAGCCAGTGCAGCAACCGAAACGATTGCCGCTACCTTGAGCTTGAGTGACATGTGGATCCTCTCGTCAGTGAGTGTTAGGGTCGTCAAGTTATGAACCCGACAAAAGTCAGTATGTACTGACATTTGTTGCCATGGGAACATAAATCGCTTTCCGTTACCAAACCGATACTTCTCGAGATTTTGGAATAATCCTTATTAGTACGCGGATTAGTGACAAAGGTTGTTATTGTTACTATGTCCTATCAAAGTTGCAAACATGGGAACCCTAATGAACTCAAAGAAAACCCTCGGTGTTGGTCTAGTTAGCGTTGGCTGGATGGGCAAAGTCCACTCTCGCGCCTTCGCAGACCTCAACTCCGTTTATCCAAACCTCGATGTAAAGCCTCGTTTCGTGATCGCCGCAGATCCCGAGGCAAGCCGCCAGGAATTCGCCAAGGATGCGCTCGGTTACGAGCTGGCGACCGCCGACTACCTGGAGGTAATGCGCAACCCGGATGTTGACGTGGTGTCCATCTGCTCGCCAAACTTCCTCCACAAGGAAATTGCGCTTGCCGCCATTGCTCACGGCAAGCACTTCTGGTTGGAGAAGCCCGCCGGTCGTTCGGCAGCCGAAACCCAAGAGGTGGCCGATGCCGCCGCCGCAGCCGGAGTCATCTCCACCATCGGCTTCAACTACCGACACGCCCCTGCAATCGAGTACGCAAAGAAGCTCATCGCCGAGGGCGGCCTCGGCCGCATCACCAACGTGCGTGGAATCTTCTTCGCCGACTATTCTTCGGAGCCAAACGGCGCCCTTAGCTGGCGATTCAAGCGCGAGCTGGCTGGCTCGGGTGTGCTTGGAGACCTCATGGGTCACCTGGTTGACCTCGTTCAGTACGTCATAGGCGACATCGCAGAGGTAACTGCGCTGACCAGCACCACCTACAAGCAGCGCCCAATCCAGCAGATGGGCAAGGGCACCCACTTCGATGTGATCGAGGGCGGCCCGGTTGGCGACGTTGAGAACGAGGACTACGCCGGAATGCTGGTTCGCTTTGCGGACGGCAGCTTCGGCTCGGAGGCCGTGGGAACCCTTGAGGCTTCGCGCTCGCTGGTTGGCCCACGCGCCCGCTACGAGATCGAGATCTACGGAACCGAAGGTTCGTTCATCTGGGACTTCGAGCGCATGAACGAGATGCAGATCACCACCGCTCGTCGCGGCCAGGAGATGGGCTACCGTCGCGTGATGGCAAGCCCAGGCATGGGAGACTTTGCGGCTTTCCAACCAGGTGCCGGAACTTCGATGGGTTACGACGACCTAAAGGTTGTCGAGGCCCGCAAGTTTGTTGAGGCAATCCTGGGTCAGGCCAACTCCAACTCGAACATCAACGACGCAGTTTCTTCGGCTGCGGTTCTGGCTGCTGCAGAGGCATCGGCTGCGGACAAGAGCTGGCACAGCCTGTCCCAAGTTGCCGGCACCACCAGCGCAAAGCGAAAGGCATAGTCATGGAGTACAACAAGATTGCCGGAGCACCAATCACCTGGGGCGTGTGCGAAGTTCCGGGTTGGGGTCACCAGATGGGCGCCGAGCGCGTGCTGCAGGAGATGTCCAACCTTGGACTCGTGGCCACCGAGTTTGGTCCAGCCGGATTCCTTCCTGCTGAGCCAGCCCAGCGTGCCGCATCGCTGGCAACCCTCAATATGCACGCCGTTGGCGGGTTCTTCCCAGTCATCCTGCACCGCGACGATGTAGACCCGATGGACATCGTGATTCCCGAACTCCAGGCCTACACCGAGGCCGGCGCAGACACTCTAGTGCTCGCCGCCGACAGCGGCCTCGACGGCTACGACGTAAAGCGTCCGGAACTCGACGATGCTGGCTGGGCCAGGGTCTTTGAGAACCTAAACCGCATTAGCGAATACGCCGCCAGCAAGGGCATCAAGGCCGTGCTGCACCCGCACGTTGGCACAATCATCGAGACTCGCGAGGACGTGCTCCGTGTAGTAAATGGCAGCACTATCGCCTTTTGTCTCGACACCGGACACATGTTCATTGGCGGAACCGACCCAGTTTGGTTCTCCGATGAGCACGCCTCCCGCGTGGCTCACTCGCACCTGAAGGACGTGAACGCGGCCAAGGCAGCCCGCGTTCAAGCCGGCGAGATCACCTACTACGAGGGTGTTGTTCAAGGTATGTACCAGCCACTTGGCCAGGGCGATGTGGGAATCGAAAAGATTGTTCGTAACCTTCTCACCTCCGGTTACCAGGGATGGTTTGTTCTCGAGCAGGACCTTGTCATCAACGCCGAGCCGGATGCTGACGGCGGCCCAGTCGAGTTTGTGAAGCAGAGCCTTGAATTCCTGCGCGGAGTCATCGCTTCGATCTAGACGGCGACTTAAATCAGAAAATCCCCGAGTGAAGACTCGGGGATTTTCTTTTTGGTTTAGTTACAGCGAAACCTTGACCGACTTGCCGGTCTTGGCGGACTCCAGAGCGGCGTTTGCCAGCACTAGGGCGGCGCGGCCGTCATCGTAAGTTGGGCTGGTTACGTTGCCGGTGAGGATGCCCTCGCCGAACGCGGTTAGCTCGAGGCTGTATGCCTCGGCGTAGCGCTCTAGGAAGAAGTTAGGGTATGGATCCGCTGCCTCAACCTTGTTGGCGGTGTAGGCGCGGATGGTGGTGGACTGCACGTTGGTTGCGGAGAGCATTCCCTCAGAGCCAAAGGCCTCGACGCGCTGGTCGTAGCCGTAGGCGGAGTGGCGGGAGTTAATAACGGTTACCAGCTCGTTGTTCGCGCCTCGCATGGTGATGTTCACACTGTCGTAGTCGCCCTCTTCCTTGATGTAGTCGCAGAAGACGTTCGAGCCAACAGCTGTAACCTCGACGATGTTTGGGATGAAGAAGCGAGCGAAGTCGAAGTCGTGGATGGTCATGTCCTTGAAGATTCCACCCGAGACAGCGATGTACTCGCGAGGAGCCGGAGCAGGGTCGCGGCTGATGATGAGAAGGTGCTCAAGGTTCCCGATCTCGCCCTTTGCAACGCGGTGCTTAACCTCGGCCAGGTGTGGGTCAAAACGACGGTTGAATCCGAGGGCGATAACGATCTTGGCGTTTGCTGCCTGCTCGCGAAGTTCCTCAACGCGCTCGATATCGAGATCGATTGGCTTCTCGCAAAGAACGTGTAGTCCAAGCTCGATGCCGCGACGGATGAGGCCTACGTGAGTTGGGGTTGGGGATGCAACCAGAATTGCGTCAACCTCTCCGCTGGTCAGCAGAACCTCAGGATCGTTGGTGACCTTGCCGCCGTACATCGCCGCAATTTTTTCCGCACCCGCGATAAAAGGGTCCGCAACGTAGGTGAGTTCAAATAGTGGGTTGCGGTCGATGCTGGCGGCGTGAACCTGGCCGATGCGGCCGGTGCCGATGAGGCCGATGCGGATCTTTTGAGTCATGTGAGTGCTTTCAATTAGGGTATTGAAGTTTGTTAGAACATACTATCAAACTAAAATCCAGGCTAAATGAAGAGCAGCCAAAGCATTACCGAAGCGTTATCAAAACACCGCGGTCGGCTTACTTCTCGACGAGAGTTACCTCAAACGAATAGAGGTCTGGGCGGTAGCAGTGGTGGCCGTACTCAATGGCGCGACCGCTGTTGTCGTAGGCGGTGCGATCCATGGTCAAAAGCGCGGCACCCTTGTCGATGTCGAGGAGCTTCGCTTCTTCCTGGTTGGCCTTGCGTGCGCCGATTCGCTGCTTCGCTACGCGAAGGCTAACGCCGCGCGAGCGCAGTAGCTGATATAGGCCGTGTTCCGCGAGGTCATCCATGGAGATGTCGGTGAAGTCGGTTGGCAGCCAGTTCTCCATAACGGAGACAGCAACGCCATCGGCTAGACGAAGGCGGCGAATCCAGAGGACCTCGTCGCCAACGGCAACGCCAAGGTGCTCGGCGTCCTTCTTGGTGGCCTTGATCTTGGCCAGGCTCAGCAGCTTGGTGGTTGCCTTCTTGCCCGAGCGCTCCAGGTCTTCGTGAAGCGAGGTTAGCTCTACTCCGCGGGTAACCTGACCGTGCACCACCTGGGTGCCAATGCCCCTGCGGCGAACAAGCAGGCCCTTGTCCACCAGATCCTGGATGGCGCGGCGCACGGTTGGGCGGCTTAGCCCCAGTCGCTCGCCAAACGAAATCTCGTTCTCAAGGCGTGCGCCAGCCGGGAGAGTGCCATCCATGATGGCCTTCTCAATGCGGGTCGCTACCTGAAAGTAAAGCGGAATGGGGCCGCTGCGCTCTAGATCAATGAAAAGCGTTAGCGGCAGAATCTGCTCTTGCTGAGTCAACTCAATACCTCTTGATTGTCAATAACCGATGTTTGACACCTTGTTATGACATTAGCACTAAGTTTGTCCTATTTGCGCAGACTTGCCATGGCCTCGCCGTGGACTTTGTCGTTACTTGCCAGCACCGATGTGGTTTGCTCGGTGAGTTCGCCAACGATGGAAGTGAACCGGCCACCCGCCTGTTCGACCACCGGCACCAGCGCGGCGATGTCGTAAATCTTTAGGTCGTGTTCGGCAACTATGTCGAGCGAACCCTCGGCCAGGAACATATAGGACAGGAAGTCGCCGTAGGCTCGGGTGCGCCAAACCTTGCGGCTTAGAGTCATGAGCTGGTCCAGGTAGCCGTAGCTGTCCCAGAGCTGCAAGTTGTTGTAGGACAGCGACGCGTGCTCGAGGTCCGAGATGCCGCTCACCGAAATTGCGCGAACCGAGCCATCAATGTCGCGCGTGAAGGCGCCAACACCTGGGGCTGCCCACCAGCGGCGACCGAGCGCAGGAGCCGAGACCACGCTAACCACCGGGTGGCCATCGATGGAAAGGGCAATGAGGCTAGCCCAAACCGGCACACCGCGCATGTAGTTGGCGGTGCCATCGATTGGGTCGATGATCCACTTGCGGGTTGCGTTGCCGCTGGCGCCGAACTCCTCGCCGATGATGCCGTCTGCTGGGCGGTGTTCGGCGAGAATACGCTTGAGCTCCTGCTCCACGGCGCGGTCGGCGTCGGTCACGGGGCTGCGGTCTGGCTTGGTCTCCACCCTTAGGTCTAGTGCCCGAAAACGTGCCAAAGCAATCTGGTCGGCGGCATCTGCCAGAGTCTGCGCCAGCGCCAAGTCGGAGGTGTAGTCGTTCTCAGTCATGGTTCAAATTTAGTAGGCGTCTAGTAGTCGGACTTGTCTTGCAGGCCGCCCATGAGCCTGCGTAGCGAATCCACCCTCGCCGCACCGTGTGTGCCCAAGGTTCCGGCATCGATAGCAGCGTCTAGTTCGCAGTCGGGGGAGTCAGCCTGATGGGTGCAGCCGCGCGGGCATCCGGCAGCAACTCGCCCAAGGTCTTCGAAGCTGGCGAGTAGGTTCTCAAACTTCACGTGCCCCAGGCCGAACGACCTAACGCCAGGGGTGTCGATGATCCAACCAGTTGTGCCTGTGTCGCCATCGAGGGCTATGGCCTTGACCGAGGTGCTGGTGTGACGCCCACGGCCGGTGACCATGTTGACGACTCCGGTGGCTCTACCCGCACCAGGAACAAGAGCGTTCACCAGCGTGCTCTTGCCCACGCCGGAGTGCCCAACCACAACTGTTGATTTGCCATCGAGCACAGAGTGAAGCGCGGTTAGGCTGGGCGCATCGGAGCGGTTGAGTATGACAGGGATCTCGAGCCCGGCAAAGTGCTCCAAGAAGGCATCAGGGTTTTCGAGGTCTGTCTTGGTGATGCAAAGGATGGGTCTAATTCCAGCATCGTAGGCGGCGGCGATGTAGCGGTCAATCAGCCGGGTGCGTGGTTCGGGGTTTGCAATGGCAACCACAATCAACATCTGGTCGGCATTTGCCACGATGACTCGCTCAACCTGATCGGTGTCGTCGGCACTGCGGCGAAGCAACGTGGTTCGCGGCTCAATGCGCACAACTCGGGCAAGCGCTCCAACAGTCTCGCTCACATCGCCGGCAAGCGCCACCCTGTCGCCTACCACTGGACCCTGTTTGCGAAGCTCCTTGGCCAGGGTGGCGTCAACCATCCGACCCTCGTCGGCTAGCAGGATTCGGTAACGCCCCAGGTCAACACCCAAAACCATGCCAACTGGCGCGGCCTTGTGTTCGGGGCGAATCTTGGTCCTCGGCTTGTTTCCCTTGGGGTTTGGCCGCACCCGAACATCGGTCTCGTCAAGATCGTGACCGCTATCGCCGGGTTCGTAGAGCCAACTCAACTAGTTAGCCCCAACCATTCGGGTCCACATCGCGGCGAATTCCGGCATGGTCTTGGCGGTGGTCTGAATGTTTTCAACCTCAATGCCAGGTACGCGCAAGCCAATGATTGCGCCTGCGGTTGCCATTCGGTGGTCCTCGTAGGAGTGCCACACCGCGCTATGCAGGTTCGGGCTCGGGTCAATCTCCAAGCCGTCGGCGGTCTCGCGACAGAGGCCACCGATGCGGTTGATCTCAGTGGCCAGGGCCGCCAGGCGGTCGGTCTCGTGTCCACGCAGGTGCGCAATGCCCCAAATCTTCGATGGGCTGTCTGCGATGGCCGCAAGCGCGGCAACAACAGGTGCAAGTTCGCCACCAATAGAAAGGTCGATCTCGATTCCGTGCACCGTTCCGGTTCCCGTGATGGTGAGCCCGCGCTCATCGCGAACAATGCTGGCACCCATCTGCTGCAGGATGCCGTCAAACTCGTCGCCAACCTGGGTGGTGGTTACCGGCCAGCCCGGGATGGTAACCGAACCGCCCACAACCATCGCGGCGGCGAGGAATGGGCCTGCGTTTGAGAGGTCGGGCTCGATGGCCACGGTGCCGCCCGCAATTGGTCCAGGCTCCACTCGCCAGATGGTCGGTTCTGGGTTTGAGACGCGCACGCCACGTTTGGCCAGGGTGTCGAGGGTCATCTCGATGTGGGGGAGACTCGGCAGGTGGTCGCCCTCGTGGCGCAGTGTGAGGCCCTGCTCAAACCGGGCAGCCGAGAGCAGGAGACCGGAGACAAACTGGCTGGATGCGGAGGCATCGATGGTAAGTTCGCCGCCACGAACGCTGCCCGTGCCGTTCAGTGTGAAAGGTAACGATCCGGGGGTGTCGCCATCGGTGACGTTCACGCCGAGTGCGCGGATGGAGTCGATGGTGGTGTGCATCGGGCGGCGGCGGGCGGCGGCATCGCCATCGAAGCGGACCTCGCCGTCGGCCAGGGCAGCCAGAGGTGGCACAAAGCGCATCACGGTGCCCGCGAGTCCGCAGTCGATGGTGGCGGGGCCGCGAAGCGGTTTGGGAGACACCAGCAGGTCGCCGGTTGGTCCCTGCTCGATCACTGTGCCTAGCGAACGCAGTGCCTCGATCATCAGGGTGCTGTCACGTGAGTGCAAAGGCGCAAGCAGCAGCGTTGGCTCCGATGCCAGTGCAGAGAGCACCAGTTCGCGGTTGGTGAGCGACTTAGAGCCGGGCAGGGCAACGGTGGCCTCTAAGGGGTTTGCGGCTACCGGAGCGGCCCAGAGGGCGGCATCGTGGGAAGAATTTTGCTGCGACATTGGTTTCAAAATTAGCACGGGCGGGCTGACCGCCCTGGGTTTCTTGGGAGGAAGCATTGATACAGGTGTTGGACGCCAGTTCTGTAGTTTCGCAGCCTTCGCTAGACTCGCAATCGATGAGTTCTAAATCCGAGCGAGACAGCCAAAAGATTCGCGAGTTTGAAGAGCAGGCTCTGCCGCTTACGCCGCTGCTGTTGGCAATGGCGAGGCGCTCCACCAAGACCGAGGAAGACGCCCAGGATCTGGTCCAAGAGACCTACATGAAGGCCTTCCGAAGCTGGGCCCAGTTTGAGCAGGGAACCAACCTTAAAGCTTGGATGGTGCGCATCATGCACAACACCAACATGAACATCGTTGAAAAAGCCAAAAAAGACAAGTCCAGTGGCTCCATCGATGCTCTAGAAGACTGGCAGGTTGGTGCAGCCGAATCGCTCACCAGCCGCGCCTCCAGGTCGGCCGAGGCCGAAGCCTTGGACAACATGCCCACCGAAACCGTATTGAAGGCACTCGACAGCCTGCCGGCAGAGTTCCGCGAGGTTCTCCTGCAGGCAGTAGTGGTTGGGCTTTCGTACAAAGAAATTGCCGCCAACATGGGTGACAACCCCATCACAGTTGGCACCAGGCTAACCCGAGCCAAGAAGGCATTGCGCGTGGCGCTCGCCGACTATGCGCGCTCAGAGGGTTACCAGGTAGATGAGGACGGAAAGTAACCGCCATGACATTGCCAGAGTTTGACTGCGCCGAAACCAAGCGTCACGTTCACGACTACCTGCAGCAGGAACTGACTGCGGAAGAGAACGACCAGATCACGGCCCACCTCGCCAACTGCGACAGCTGTGAAAGCGACTACGACATCGAGCACGTACTCAACAAGGTGATTCAGCGCTCCTGCACCGAGGCAACACCGGAGGAGTTGGGCGAGAGAATCCTCGCTCGCATTCGAGCCAAACTAGCCGGCATTGATAACGGCGAGGAGTGGCACTAGGCCTCAGGCGCCTCTAGTTCAAGCCACTCGTACCAGCCGCGGTTCAAAACCAGCCACGCGATGAGGCCATAACCAACCTGCCCTGGCGTGTTGTGTGCTGTTTCCTCAACCTCGCGGTTCCAACCCTCGTGGTCAACCAGTGGCCGGAAGCAATCGACAAAACTAACGCCTCGTCTCGCGGCGACGTCCTCGTAGCCGCTGGCAAGGTGTTCAATCTCGCGGTTGAGCGCTGGGTTGTGGCTTGGAAGAGGACCGACCACAAATGTTCCGATGTTGGCGCGCTTGCACTCATCGAGGATGGTGGCAATGTTGAGGCGGCTGCGACTAATAGAGATTCCGGCTGCCGGGTCCAGGTTATTCAGCGCGAGCACGAGACGGTTGTCGGTGTCGGGGGAGAAGCGGCGAGCCACCTCGTCCTTCCAGCGCTCCGCCAGCTTGCCGGTGGTCTCGGAAGGGACTGGCAGAGAATAGATTTCCACAAGCGGGCTATTGGCCGGCGTCTTCGCGGTTACGCGCCCCACCCAGCCCATGCCTCGGGAGTCTCCGGCCGCGGTGATGGTCGAGTCGCCAAGGATGACGATTCGAATATCTTTGCGGGACACCGGTTACCTCTCGTTTGCGTTGTGGCGGGGGTTAAACCAAATGGGGACCGGACCAGAGGTCCAGCCCCCATTTTAGTTGGGCTTGTTACGCGAATGCGCGGGCGATTAGGTCCGCCTGCTCCGCAGCGTGGGTCTTGGCGCTTCCGGCCGCCGGCGACGCCGAGGCTGGACGAGATACCAACTTGGCAACCTGACCGTTCATGTACTTAGGTAGGAACAGGCCGATGTAGGTCCATGGACCCTGGTTTGCCGGCTCGTCCTGAACCCAGACCAGCTCCGCGTTCGGGTACTGCTCGTAGGCGGCCTTGATCTCGTCAACCGGGGTTGGGTACAGCTGCTCAACGCGCACGATGGCGGTGTTGCGTGCTCCGCGCTTCTGGCTTTCGGCCAGCAAATCCCAGTAAACCTTGCCGGAGCAGAAGATCACCTTGGTCACCTCGGCAGGGTTGAGGCCCTGCTCATCGGTGATTACCGGGCGGAAGCCGCCGGTGGTGAAGTCTGCAACCGAGCTGGAAGCTGCCTTGAGGCGCAACATGGACTTAGGCGCAAACACGATGAGTGGGCGTTTGTTCTCCATGTAGGCCTGCTGGCGCAGCAGGTGGAAGTGCGAAGCCGGGGTGGAAGGTTGGGCCACGGTCATGTTGTTCTGTGCGCACAGTTGCAGGTAGCGCTCGATGCGCGCAGAGGAGTGGTCCGGGCCCTGTCCCTCGTAGCCGTGAGGAAGCAGCAGCACCAGGCCGCTGGTCTGGCCCCACTTCTGCTCGGCGCTGGAGATGAACTCATCGATGATGGTCTGAGCACCGTTGGCGAAATCGCCGAACTGTGCCTCCCAAAGGGTGAGGGCGTCCTTGTTCTCAACCGAGTAGCCGTACTCGAAGCCCATGGCGGCGTATTCGCTCAGCAGCGAGTCGTAGATCCAGAACTTGGCCTGGTTCTCGCTCAGGTTACGCAGCGGCATCCACTCCTGGCCGTTCACGCGGTCGTGGAATACTGCGTGGCGCTGGACGAAGGTGCCGCGACGGGCATCCTGGCCAGCAAGACGAACCGGCTTGCCTTCCATGAGCAGGGAGCCAAATGCGAGGAGTTCGCCGAAGCCCCAGTCGATTCCGCCCTCGCGCGACATCTCGACGCGCTTGGCGAGGAGCTGCTGCAGCTTTGGGTGAACGCTAAAGCCAGGAGGAACGTTGTTGTGGGCGTCACCGATGAGCTCGAGCAGCTGCTGGCTGATTGCCGTTGGACGGCTGACCACAGGGTGGTCGCTGGCTGTAGTACCGATGCCCGCAGGGCGCGCCTGCAGTTCGGCAGGCTTGCTAAGCGCCTCGTGTACCTCGTTAAAGGTGTTCTCCAGCTTGGCCTGGAAGCCGGCGTTGATGGCGTCGTACTCGTCCTGGGTGATGTCACCGCGGCCAACCAGGCTCTCCATGTAAAGCGTGCGAACCGAGCGCTTCTGCTCGATCAGGTTGTACATCAGCGGGTTGGTCATCGATGGGTCGTCGCCCTCGTTGTGTCCGCGGCGGCGGTAGCAGACCAGGTCAACTACTACGTCCTTCTTGAACTCCTCGCGGAACGCGAAGGCAAGCTGGGCAACTCGGACAACGGCCTCTGGGTCGTCGCCGTTCACGTGGAAGATTGGCGCCTGAATTGCCTTGGCAATGTCGGTGCTGTAGGTAGTGGAACGGCTCTCGGATGGGGGAGTGGTGAAGCCAATCTGGTTCCACCGGTACGGTAGCCGCGCAGGTTCCACATGTTCATGGTCTCTGGCACAACACCCTGGCCGGCGAATGCGGCATCGCCGTGAATGAGGACCGCCATCACAGGGAAGTCGCCCTTGTAGGCGTTCTTGCCCATGCGGTCAAGCTTGGCGCGGACGATTCCCTCGAGAACAGGGTTTACGGCCTCAAGGTGGCTTGGGTTTGCGGCCAGCGAGACGGCAACGCTGTTGCCCTCGGCGCTGGTGTAGCTGCCCTCTGTGCCGAGGTGGTACTTGACGTCACCGGAACCCTGAACGGTTGTGGTGTCGAAGTTGCCCTCGAACTCTCTGAACACCTGACCGTAGGTCTTGCCTGCGATGTTGGTGAGTACGTTGAGGCGACCACGGTGAGCCATGCCAATGCCCACCCCGGCC
>Ga0213920_1000784_pt1 | contig 20635 bp, 17 predicted proteins | sample McNCre1117MG_FD_161054 | JGI IMG/M metagenome (GOLD analysis project Ga0213920, IMG submission 161054) | Freshwater microbial communities from McNutts Creek, Athens, Georgia, United States - 11-17 MG | ecosystem: Environmental > Aquatic > Freshwater > Creek | place: USA: Georgia | collected...
GGCGCGTTTGGATGCGGCCCCTTTGCTGATCAAAAAAGATTGGGAATCGTTGCAAGAGATTTTGGGCTCGGTGCTGGCTAAAGCGAGGCAGCGTCATTCGAAGCGACGCATGGTGGTTGCTGTGCCCGATGGCTTGCCACTGATTCACTGCGATGCGATTTTGTTGGTGCAACTGTTTGACAACCTGATTGAAAACGCCATCAAGTACAGTCCAGACGACACGCCGATCGACATCCTAGTGCAAGCCAACTCTAACGTGCTAGATGTGCGCGTGATGGACCAAGGTGCAGGCATTACGGATGCGTGGAAAGACAAAGTGTTTCAAGCTTTTGAGCGTGTGCATGCCGATGCAGCACAAGCCGATGCGACAGATCCAACCCAATTGCGCCGAGGTATGGGTGTTGGCCTCGCCGTGTGCAAAACTATCGCTAAAGTACATGGCGCACAAATGTGGGTAGAAGACCGTCAGCCTCACGGCGCAGTGATGTGTTTGCAATTACCCGTCCTGCAACAACCAGATGTCATGGTGGAAACCTAAAGCACATGGCCCTCAAAGTATTGTTGGTCGAAGACGATCGAGATTTGCGCCAAACCTTGCGCGATGCCTTGATCGTGGAAGGCTACGATGTGGTGGCCAGCGGCAGTGCTGCAGACGCAGGTGCGGTTTTACGCCACAGTATGGGGTCTGACAATCCGCTCGATTTGTTGGTGTTGGATTTAGGACTGCCCGATGGCGATGGTGGCGATTTGTTGCGCCGTGTACGTGCGCAATACGCCTTGCCCATCCTTATCATTTCGGCACGGCATGATGACGCCAACAAAGTGGCTTTGCTCGATGCCGGTGCAGACGATTATTTGGTCAAGCCTTTCAGCATCAGTGAATTGCTAGCACGCATGCGTGTGACGTTGCGTCACCGTGGCACGGTGGTGTTGGCCTCGCAAACCCAATACAACTGTGGTGCTTTAGACGTTGACCTTGCCAAGCACACGGTACTCAAAGCGGGCGAGGCTGTGCACCTTACACCCACGGAGTTCAAACTTTTGGCGCGCTTGGTGCGCCAAGCAGGTCAGGTGGTGACACATCGCCAGCTGCTGGTGGATGTGTGGGGTGCTGAGCATGTGGACCAAACCCAATACCTGCGACTGTATATGGGGCAGCTACGTGCCAAGCTCGAAGCCAATCCGACAGAACCTACCTTGCTGCTGACCGAGCCCGGTGTGGGCTATCGCTTGGCCGAATAGCTGGCACTTATGCTTTCCTAACACGATGACTGGCAACCTAGGGGCACTTGAATAGGAGTGCACATGTCAGCAACAGATTTAGACAACCCTTCGGCGCATATCAAGCGCCAGTCAACCGTCGCGTTGACCTTGGGCGCCATTGGCGTGGTGTATGGCGATATTGGTACCAGCCCGCTGTACACGGTCAAAGAGGTGTTCTTACCCGCCACCGGCGTGGCGTTGACGCCAGACAATTTGATTGGCGCGGTGTCTGCCATTTTTTGGGCGTTGATGCTTATCGTCACGCTCAAGTATGTGATTTTGATTTTGCGTGCTGACAACCGCGGCGAAGGCGGTGCGTTGGCCCTCACCGCTTTGGCCGCCAATGCCGTGAAGCACAAGCCACGGTTGCGCCACTTCTTGTTGCTTCTGGGACTTTTTGGTGCGACTTTGTTTTACGGCGACAGCGTCATCACGCCTGCTATCTCGGTGTTGGGCGCGGTGGAAGGTTTAGAAGTCGTGACGCCTTTGCTGCAACCGTATGTGGTGCCCATCGCATTAGTCGTTTTGATGCTGCTGTTTTTCATGCAGCGCTGGGGTACTAACTTTGTGGGCAAGTTTTTTGGCCCCATCATCGTGGTGTGGTTTGTAATTCTTGGCCTCACAGGCATTGAGCAAATTGTGCAAACGCCAGAAATTTTGGCGGCTTTGAACCCGCTGTACGGCATTAACTTTTTGCTAGACCGTGGTCCGATGGTGTTGGCTGCCGTGGGCGCGATTGTGTTGGCCCTCACAGGTGCTGAGGCTCTTTACGCCGACATGGGTCACTTTGGCCGTAAGCCGATTCAGATCGCTTGGATGGGATTGGTCATGCCGAGCTTGGCACTCCATTACATGGGTCAGGGCGCTTTGCTCATGCATGATGCGACAGCCATTGAAAACCCCTTCTTTCGCATGTTCTCTGAAGAGTGGCTGATTCCTGCCGTGCTGCTCGCTACAGTGGCCGCCATTATTGCGTCGCAGGCCGTTATCTCGGGTGCATATTCGATGACCAAGCAAGCCATTTTGTTGGGCTTCTTGCCGCGCATGGACATCAAGTACACCTCCGAGCAAGAGGTCGGACAAATCTATATGCCAGGTGTCAACTGGATTTTGTTAGCGGGTGTGGTGCTGGCGGTACTCGCCTTCAGAAGTTCTTCCGCTCTGGCAGGCGCGTATGGCATTGCTGTGACCCTGACCATGGTCATTACCACCATCATGACTTTTTTCGTTGTGCATGACGCTTGGAAGATGCCCACACCCTTGGCGATTGGTGCAACCCTGTTCTTCCTTAGCATTGACGCATTCTTGTTTGCAGGCTGCATCATCAAGTTCTTTGATGGTGGTTGGTTGCCTTTGGTCATGGGATTGACCTTGTACTTGGTGATGACCACTTGGTCACGCGGTCGCGAATTGGTGGTCGAGACCATTCGCCGCGATGGCCTTGACCTCAAGACGTTCATTGAGCATATCGACGCTGGCCATACGCACTTGGCCAAGCGCACCGCCATTTATGCGGTGGCTAACCCAGAGACGGTCCCGCAAGCCTTGTTGCACAACATGAAGCACAACCAAGTGCTGCATGAGAAAAACATCATTTTGACCGTGGAGTTTGAAAACGTGCCTTGGGTGTCCGACAAACAACGCGTGCGGGTGGAGCGCCTGAGCGAACACTTCTGGCAAGTATGGGTGAAGTTTGGTTTCATGAACACGCCCGATGTGCCGCGTGCGTTGAAGCATTGCGAACTTTTGGGGCTTGAAATTCCCGTCTTTGAAACTTCTTATTTTTTAAGTCGCGAAACGGTGATCTCAACACCGGGTGGCGGCATGGTGCAGTGGCGAGAAAAACTGTTTTCAGCCATGACGCGCAATTCAGGCGGCGTAGTGGAGTTCTTTCACTTGCCAGATAACTCAGTTGTAGAACTTGGAACTCGGGTGCAAATATGATCGAACACACGTTACCTGTCACGCTCAAACTCACAGGCAAAGCGGGTCTTGACCCTAGGGTTGCTGCAGAGTTTGCCATGGTTGCCGCTCACTTTGATGGGCAGATCACCGTAGCTTGCCATGGTCGCACGGTCAACGCCAAATCGGTGGCCGAGGTCATGGCTTTGGGTGCTGTGCATGATGATTTGGTGGCGTTACATGCCGAAGGCGAACACGCTCAGCAAGCGGTGAATGCCTTGATCGCAGTGATTCAAAAAGGTTAGGCGGTTTAACCAACAAAATGCCCGCAAGCTTCGCAGCTTGCGGGCATTTGCACTTTTGGCGCGCGATCTAAAGGGCGCGTCGATTGGCCAATTAGGCTTCTAATCGCGCGGCCAAAGCCGCCTTAGTCGCCGTCATCTCAACAGGCAAGTGGTAGGCCAACTGGGTGAACAACTCTTCGTGCAGTTTCAACTCTTCGACCCATGCCGCTTTGTCGATGCTGGTGACGGTTTTGAATTGGTCTGCCGTGAAGTTCAAACCGGTCCAGTTGATTTCTTCATACGTGGGGCTCACGCCGAACACGTTTTCTTTGCCCTTCGCTTGGCCTTCGATGCGGTCAATCATCCACTTCAAAACGCGCATGTTTTCGCCGTAGCCGGGCCACACAAACTTGCCATCGTCGCCCTTGCGGAACCAGTTCACACAATAGATGGCGGGCACTTTGGCGCCACCGGCTTTGAGCTTGTCGCCCATGTTGAGCCAGTGTTGGAAGTAGTCGCTCATGTTGTAGCCCATGAACGGCAGCATGGCGAAGGGGTCGCGGCGTACCACGCCTTGTTGGCCAGCGGCCGCAGCGGTGGTTTCAGAGCCCATGGTCGCAGCCATGTACACGCCCTCGGTCCAGTTGCGTGCTTCGGTGACCAACGGCACGGTGGTGGAGCGACGGCCACCAAAGATGAACGCGTCAATCGCCACGCCGTTGGCATCGTCCCATTGGTGGTCCAAGGCGGGGTTGTTGGTGGCAGCCACGGTGAAGCGGGCGTTGGGGTGGGCCGCTTTGGCACCGGTTTCTTTGGCAATGGCTGGCGTCCAGTCTTTGCCTTGCCAGTCGATCAAGTGGTCGGGCAGGGTGCCGGTGTCTTTTTCCATGCCTTCCCACCAGACGTCACCGTCATCGGTCAGCGCAACGTTGGTGTAAATCACGTTCTTGTCCAAGCTGGCCATGCAGTTGGGGTTGGTGTGGAAGTTGGTGCCAGGGGCTACGCCAAAGTAACCCGCTTCTGGATTGATGGCGTAAAGCTTGCCGTCTGAGTGTGGCTTGATCCAGGCGATGTCGTCACCGATGGTGGTGACTTTCCAGCCGTCAAAGCCCTCGGGCGGCACCAGCATGGAGAAGTTGGTTTTGCCACAGGCGCTGGGGAAGGCCGCTGCGACGTGGTATTTTTTGCCTTGTGGGTTGGTCACGCCCAAGATGAGCATGTGTTCGGCCAACCAGCCTGGGTTACCGGAGGGCCCCTCCGAGGCCGCACGGCCCATGTTCGACGCAATGCGCAAGGCAAAACATTTCTTGCCCAACAAAGCGTTGCCACCGTAGCCCGAGCCATAAGACCAAATTTCGCGTGTCTCTGGGTAATGCACGATGTATTTGGTTTTGTTGCAAGGCCATTTCACGTCGGCCTGGCCAGCGGCCAATGGTGCGCCTACGGTGTGCACACAAGGCACAAAGGCGCCGTCGGTGCCGATCACCTCGTACACGGCTTTGCCCATGCGTGTCATGATTTTTTGACTCACAGCCACATAAGCGCTGTCGGACAACTCGATGCCAACGTGCGCAATGTGCGAGCCCATGGGGCCCATGCTGAAGGGGATGACGTACATGGTGCGGCCCTTCATGCAGCCGTCAAACAACGGTTGCAAGGTGGTGCGCATTTCGGCTGGCGCCATCCAATTGTTGGTAGGACCTGCGTTTTCTTTTTTCTCTGAGCAGATGTAGGTGCGGTCTTCCACGCGGGCCACATCAGAGGGGTCAGAGCAGGCCAAGAAAGAGTTGGGGCGCTTGACGGGGTTCAGCTTTTTGAACGTTCCGGCATCGACCAGTTGTTGGCACAGGCGGTTGTATTCTTCTTCGCTGCCGTCACACCAGTACACGGTGTCGGGTTTGCACAAGGCGGCCATTTCGCCAACCCAAGCGATCAGCTTGGGGTTCTTTACATAGGCGGGTGCATTCACGTTCATCAAAAGCTCCTAAGTCAAAAAATTGAGGTCAGAGCCCAGCCCACTAAGTGCTGCGAGGCGCTGACCTCAATTCATTGCCGTTGGCTTGCACCAAACGGATGACTATTTTATGAAACTCTGCCCTTCCCCAAGCTTGCAAAACCCCTACGAGTTACATGAAAGTCTCGAAAAGTATTACTTTGTAGGTGGTTTCATGTAACTTCTAGGGTAAGGCCCTAGGCAGAAGTTACGGTCTGAGAAAAACAAAAAGCGCCTAAAAAGACGCTTTTTGTGGAGGCATGAATGCATCAGGCCATAAAGACAGCGATGAAGGCCAGCAAGAAAATCAATATCGCACCAGCGACGGGTAAGACGATCGGCATCAAGGGGACGATGGCTTCCACAACGTCTTGTTCTGCGGCGTGTGCATGGGTGTCGTGTGACATGTCTTGTTTCCTATAGAAATAGTTGCTTTGGCAAATTTTAGGGGACGGATCGCTTTTTTCGGTCGTCGAGGTGACAGGGTAAACCCGCCGAACGCGACACATCAAGCGGGCAGTGCCACCACACGTAAGACTTCTTGACCGTAGGCTTCGAGTTTCTTGGCGCCAATGCCTGCAATGCCTTGCAAGGCGTCGAGGTCATGTGGCTCGGCTTGCGCAATCGCGGCCAGCGTGGCGTCATGGAAGATGACGTAGGCAGGCAAGTTGTGCGAACGGGCCACCTCGGCGCGCCAGGCCTTGAGGGCGTCGTAGCGTTGTTGCCCCGCGTCGTCCAAGGCGATGGGCGCCGGTTTGGAGGCGCCGCTGGCCGTACGTTTGGCCTTGCGGTCGGCGGGGGTGGACACCGAAGCGCGTAGGCGCACCGTGACTTCGCCTTTGAGTACGGCCCGCGATGCTTCCGTTAAATACAAGGTGTTGAACGCTTGGGCATCCACACCCAAAGCGCCGAGTGCGATGAGCTGGCGCAGCACGCCGCGCAACTGCACCTCGCTGAAATGTGCGCCAATCGCAAAGGTGCTGAGCTTGTCGTGGCCGTACTGGGTGACTTTCTCGGTGGCTTTGCCGCGCAAAATGTCCATCATGTGGCCCGCGCCAAACGACATGCCGCTTTGCTGCTTCACGCGGTAGATGGTGGACAGCAACATGCGGGCGGCTTCGGTGCCGTCCCAAATGTCGGGGGGCTGCAAACAGTTGTCGCAGTTGCCGCAGGTCAGGCGAACCTGGCCGTCTTCGGCGGATTTGTACGTCTCATCGAAATAGCCCAGTAATCGCACCCGTCGGCAGTCTGTTGCTTCGGCCAATGCCAAGAGCGCATCGAGCTTGCCGCGCATGACTTGTTTGAAGTCTTCGCCAGCTGGGCTCTCGTCAATCATGCGGCGCTGGTTCACCACGTCGTTCAGGCCGTAGGCCATCCACGCGTGGGCGGCTTGGCCGTCGCGGCCACCGCGGCCGGTTTCTTGGTAATAGCCTTCGATGTTTTTGGGCATGTCCAAGTGCGCCACAAAGCGCACATCAGGCTTGTCGATGCCCATGCCAAACGCCACCGTGGCGACCATCACCAAACCCTCTTCTCGCAAGAAGCGGTTCTGGTGCTTTTGGCGAATCGCGCCGTCCAAGCCTGCGTGGTAAGGCAGCGCGGCAATGCCCGCGTCGCACAAATTCTTGGCCACTTCCTCCACGCGCTTACGTGATTGGCAGTAAACGATGCCGCTGTCTTGCCAGTCTGGCCCCGTGTGCTCGCGCTGGATGAAGCGCAGCAGTTGTAACGAGGCGTCTTTTTTCTCGACGATGGTGTAGCGGATGTTGGGGCGGTCAAAACTGCTGACGAACTGTTGCGCGTTTTCGAGCTGTAAGCGTTCCACGATGTCGGCGCGCGTCAGCGCGTCTGCTGTGGCGGTGAGTGCCATGCGTGGCACGCCCGCGTAACGTTCGTGCAGCACCGTGAGGGCGCGGTACTCGGGGCGGAAGTCGTGGCCCCATTGGCTCACGCAATGCGCTTCGTCAATGGCAAACAGACTGAGCTGGCCTTGCTCGTGCAGCGCATCGAGCTGCGCCAAAAAGCGTGGCGTCGTGATGCGCTCGGGTGCGGCATACAACAGGGTGATGTCGCCGCGGCGCAGGCGTTGCTCCACCGCGTTGGCTTCTTCGCCGCTGAGGCTGGAGTTTAAAAACGCGGCCTCAACACCCGCCTCGTGCAAAGCACCCACTTGGTCGTGCATGAGCGCTATGAGCGGCGACACCACGATGGTGATGCCGTGCCCCGCACGCTGACGCGCAATGGCCGGAATTTGGTAGCACAGCGATTTGCCGCCGCCCGTGGGCATGAGCACCAGCGCATCGCCTCCCCCGCAGACGTGGTTGACGATGGCCTCTTGAGGGCCGCGAAAGGCGTTGTAGCCAAAGACTTCGCGCAAGATGTCTTGCGGATTCACAGGTGTGGCGTGGGGAGTTTGGGTCGCAGACGAGGGCATGAGCCCGCTATTGTCCCTGCTTCTTACAATGGCGGGATGACCCAAGCCTACACACGCGCAAAAGAATTACCCGCCATCTTGGCCCAACGCATCGCCATCCTTGACGGCGCGATGGGCACCATGATTCAGCGCTTCAAGCTGACCGAAGCGCAATACAGGGGCGAGCGCTTCAAAGACTTTCACAAAGACGTGAAGGGCAACAACGAGTTGCTCAGCCTCACACGCCCCGACGTGATTCGCGACATCCACGAGCGCTACTTGGCTGCTGGCGCTGACCTTATTGAAACCAACACCTTTGGTGCCACCACCATTGCCCAAGCCGACTACGACATGGCTGACTTGGCCTACGAGATGAACCTGGCCTCGGCCCGCATCGCCCGCGAAGCCTGCGACAAATACAGCACGCCCGACAAACCCCGTTTTGTGGCCGGCGCTGTGGGCCCCACACCCAAAACCGCCAGCATCAGCCCCGATGTGAACGATGCGGGTGCACGCAATGTGACCTTTGAAGAACTGCGTGCCGCCTATTACGACCAAGTCAAAGCCTTGGTCGAAGGCGGCTCGGATGTGTTGCTGGTGGAAACCATTTTTGACACGCTCAACGCCAAAGCCGCGCTGTTTGCGATTGAAGAATTCTTTGAAGCCTCGGGCGAGCGCCTGCCGCTCATCATCAGCGGCACGGTGACCGATGCCTCGGGCCGCATCCTGAGCGGCCAAACCGTAACCGCGTTTTGGCACAGCGTGCGCCACGCGCAGCCGCTGGCCATTGGCCTGAACTGCGCTTTGGGGGCCACGCTGATGCGCCCCTACATCCAAGAACTCAACAAGGTCGCGGGCGACACCTTCATCAGCTGTTACCCCAACGCGGGCCTGCCCAACCCCATGAGCGACACCGGCTTTGACGAAACGCCGGATGTGACCAGCCGCTTGCTGCACGAGTTTGCTGCTGAAGGTTTGGTGAACATCGTGGGCGGCTGCTGCGGCACCACGCCCGAGCACATCGCGGCCATTGGCAATGCGGTGGCGGATCAAAAAGCGCGTGCGTTGAGTGTGGGGCCGTTTTATCGCGAAGCGGCTTAAACTAAATTCAAGTCGTAAAGAAAAGAGTTACCAAAATAGTTAAAAATAGCTTGTTGCCTATCAGTTTGAGAATAGGCTAGCGAGAAACTTTTTGGATAAGAAACAACTCTCCGAAATCGACATCTGTGAAAAGTTCATCAGCCCCGCCATAGCGCGTGCTGGCTGGATCATTCACGACCAAATCTTTCGCGAATACCCGCTGCGCGTAGGCCGCGTGACGGTACGAGGCAACAAATCGCATCGCGACCAAAGCACCGTGCTGCGCGCCGACTATGCGTTGTTCTACAAATCCAACATCCCCATCGCGGTGGTCGAGGCCAAGGACAACAACAAGGCCATGGGCGCAGGCATGGCCCAAGCCATTAACTACGCCGACTTGCTGGGTGTGCCGTTTAGCTTTGCCAGCAATGGCGATGGCTTTGTGTTTCGCGATGCCACCTTGGCCGATGGCGTGCTGGAGAAAAACCTCAGCCTCGACGAATTCCCATCGCCCCAAGAGCTGTGGGAGCGCTATTGCGCTTGGAAAGGCTGGACGCCCGAAGTTCGCCAAGTGACCGAGTTTGACTACGCCCCCAGCAAAACTCCGCGCTACTACCAAATGAACGCCATCAACCGCACGGTTGAGGCCATTGCCCAAGGGCAAAAACGCGCCATGCTCGTCATGGCCACTGGCACGGGCAAGACGTACACCGCGTTTCAAATCATTTGGCGCTTGTGGAAAAGCGGCGCAAAAAAACGCATCTTGTTTTTGGCCGACCGCAACATCTTGATTGACCAAACCATGGTCAACGACTTCCGCCCTTTCAAAGGCGCGATGGCCAAACTCAGCCCCAACGCCAAAGGCGTGGAGCGCGTGGATGCCCAAGGCAAAGTCACCGTGGAAGACGTAGACCTCGCGGTCAACAAAACCACCAAGCTTGTTGATAAAAGCTATGAAATTTATTTGTCGCTCTACCAAGCCGTCACAGGCACAGAAGAAGAGCGCAACATTTACAAACAGTTTTCGCCCGACTTCTTTGACCTCATCGTCATTGACGAGTGCCACCGTGGCAGCGCCGACGAAGACTCGGCTTGGCGTGAAATCTTGCGCTACTTTGGCAGCGCCGCCCATGTGGGCCTGACCGCCACACCAAAAGAAACCAAAGACGTTTCAAACAGCGACTACTTTGGCGACCCCATCTACACCTATAGCCTCAAGCAAGGCATTGAAGACGGCTACCTAGCTCCCTACAAAGTGGTGCGCGTCGATTTAGACAAAGACACCTTTGGCTGGCGCCCCACCCAAGGCATGACCGACAAGTTTGGCCATGTGGTGGAAGACCGCGTTTACAACGCAAGCGACATGAACCGCAAACTCGTGCTCGAAAAGCGCGACCAAGTAGTGGCCGCCAAAATTACCGAATACCTCAAGGCCACTGACCGCTACGCCAAAACCATTGTGTTTTGTGAAGATATCGACCACGCCTCGCGCATGCGCCAAGCCCTGAGCAACGCCAATGCCGACATTTGCAAAGACAACCCCAAATACGTGGTGCAAATTACGGGCGACAACGCCGAAGGCAAACTAGAGCTAGACAACTTCATCGACCCCGAAAAAACCTATCCCGTCATTGCCACCACATCCAAGCTGATGAGCACCGGTGTGGACGCGCAAACCTGCAAGCTCATCGTGCTGGACCAAAACATCAAGTCCATGACCTTGTTCAAGCAAATCATTGGTCGCGGCACGCGCTTGCGCGAAGACTTGGGCAAGACGTGGTTCACCATCATCGACTTCAAGCGCGCTACCGATAACTTTGCTGACCCCAAGTTTGACGGCGAACCCGTACAAATTTACGAACCCACGCCAGACCAACCCGTTGCTCCGCCCGAGCAAACTGGCGATACGCCTTTCCCCAGCAATCCTCTCAGCGGCACACCCGCAGGCGAAGACGGTGGCATTTTTGCCCCGGGCAGTGGCAATGGCGGCACTGACACCGGCGAGCCCAAAAAATACGTGCTGGGCAATGTGTCTGTCTCGGTCGCGCGTGAGCGTGTGCAATACCTCAACGCCGATGGCAAGCTCATCACCGAGAGCTTGCGTGACTACACCCGCATCAACCTGGTGAAGCAATACGACTCGCTCGACAAGTTTTTGCAAGCGTGGAACCACGCAGAGCGCAAAGCCGTGTTGATGGAAGAGCTAGAACGACAAGGCGTGTTCATCGACGCCTTGGCTGCCGAAGTGGGCCAAGACTTAGACCCATTTGATTTGCTGCTGCACGTCGCCTACAACCAGCCGGCCCTCACACGCCGCGAGCGCGCCAACCGCGTGAAAAAGCGCAACGTCTTCACCCAATACGGCGCAGTTGCCCGCAAAGTGATGGATGCGCTGATCGACAAATATGCCGACGAAGGTATTGCGACAATCGAGAGTAATGAAGTCTTGAAGGTGCAACCCTTCACCGACTTCGGCAGCCCAGTTGAACTCATCAAAAGCTTTGGTGGTCGCCCCCAATATTTAAGCGCCATTCAAACCTTGGAGCGTGAGCTCTACATTTCTTAAAAGCACGAGCTTGCACCCACGTTAGTTATTCAATGTCAAACCTATCCAGCGTCATCAAATTCATCCAAGACATCATGCGTCAAGACAGTGGCGTGGATGGCGATGCGCAGCGCATCTCGCATCTCGCAGCTCACTTGGCTCCTGTTCCTCAAAGTGTTTGACGCGCTCGAAGAAGAGCTGGAGCTGACCCGCGACGATTACAAAAGCCCCATCCCCGAAGCCATGCGCTGGCGCAACTGGGCTACCGATGCCGAGGGCATCACCGGCGACGCGCTCCTGGACTTTGTGAACAACCAGCTCTTTGCCACTCTCAAAAGCCTGAGCGGCGATGCACAACGCAACCCCCGTGGCTTTGTGGTGCGCGGCGTGTTTGAAGACGCCTACAACTACATGAAGAGCGGTCAGCTGCTGCGCCAAGTCATCAACAAGCTCAACGCGATCGACTTCAACCGCCAAGCCGAGCGCCACCAGTTCAACGACCTCTACGAAAAAATCCTCAAAGACCTGCAAAGCGCAGGCAACGCGGGCGAGTTCTACACGCCCCGCGCTGTGACGCAGTTCATGGTGGACATGGTCAACCCCAAGCTGGGTGAACGCGTGATGGACCCGGCCACCGGCACAGGCGGCTTTTTGGTGTGCGCCATCGAGCACCTGCGCAAACAAGTGCACAACACCGAAGACGAAGCTATTTTGCAAAGCAGCATTGGCGGTGTTGAGAAAAAACAAATGCCCCACATGCTGTGCGTGACCAACCTCATGCTGCACGGCATCGAAGTGCCCAGCCTCATCGCACACGGCAACACACTGGCCCGCCCACTGCGCGACTACACCCCCGCCGAGCGCGTGGACGTGATCCTGACCAACCCGCCATTTGGCGGCATCGAAGAGCCAGGCATCGAGCACGGTTTTCCGGCCGATGTGCGCACCAAAGAAACGGCAGACTTGTTTTTGGTGCTCATCAAACACATCTTCAAAACCAATGGCCGCGCCGCACTGGTGCTGCCCGACGGCACACTGTTTGGCGAAGGCGTGAAGACCCGCATCAAAGAACAACTGCTGACCCTGCACAGCTAGAAATCATTGCGCCGGTATTAAAAGAAGGGAATTACCAATGGAAGGGCGCGTACCTCGGCGAACGCATCACCTTTGCTATGGGGGATGAAGCATTCAAGTCGGATGTTTTGACAGGAAAAGTGAGCTTTCAGCACGGGAGCACTATTGAGTGCGTACTGAATATTCACCGCAAAGTGGATGAAATTGGTGAAGCTGTTATTACAGGCTATTCAGTAACTACAGTGCTGTCGAAATCAGATGGTGGACCGGGGCAAGAGACTCCCCAAGGCAAACGACATCGCTTTGGGAAACGGCAATCTGAGGGGCAAGGTAAGTTGTTTGACCAGCCCTAATAGTCGCATAAAGTTGATTAAAGTTGATTAAAGTTGATTTTTTGACTGCTTGATGCATAATCCACCGCCTATGCACAAAGTTATCCACAGCGAAAACATCAAGCAGGCGTTGCAACAGCGGGGCTGGAAGCAAAAAGATTTGGCCACTGCCCTTGGCGTGACAGCGCAGTCAGTCACCAACTGGCTCAGCGGTTCAGACTTTCCACGCCCCGACAAACTGCTCAAGCTCGCAACCACTTTGCAAATGGGCTTTGCAGAGTTGGTCAAGCTCGAAGTCGCAGGCCAGCCCGTGGTGGCGTTTCGTAAAAAAGCAGGCACCAAAACAACCGATGGCCATATCAGCAAAGCCATGGTGATGGGCGAGTTGCTTAAAGCACTCGTGCCTTTTTTGCCAGAGCTGCCCGTACTGCGCTTGCAGCTACAACAGCCAACTACCGATTACGAGCAGCTGCAAACATTGGCTAGCCAAGTGCGCCATCGTTTGGGCTTGGGCGAGCAAGCTGCAATTTCATACAAAGATTTGCTGAGTGAGTTTGACAACAACGGCGCAGTTGTGGCTCCAGTGTTGTGGGGACAAAAGCAAAACCATAAAAATGCGCTGCACATCTTGTTGCCGCAAGAACGGGTGACGTTTATCTTTCTAAATTTAGACACGCACCAAGAAGACTTCAAGTTTTGGATGGCGCACGAACTGGCGCATGTGTACACGCCAGAGCTTGCAGGTAAGAACGAGGGCGAAGATTTTGCAGATGCGTTTGCAGGTGCTTTGTTGTTTCCCAAAGCCGTGGCGCAAAAAACGTATGAAGAGGCCAGTACTGGTAACAAGACAGCCAAGAAAAAACTGTTAGAGGCGCAAGCACAGGCGTATGGCATTTCTCTCTACAGTGTGTTTTCCGAAGTCAATCGCTACGCCAAATCGCAAGGGCTCACGTTGCTAAAACACACAGACTTACAGATCCACGCCATACGCTCGATGCAGCGTGGTGGCACTGTGAGCGCAACGTTGTTTGACCCACTGCCAGCAGAGTCCGGTGCTTATGTGGCAGCTGTGAAGAACGTGTTTAGAAGCTCGTTCTTTGAATCGCTGCAACGCATGGTTAAAAGCAAGCAGACTGGGCCTGGCTATATCCAGCAGGTGATGGACATACCCATGCAAGACGCGATAGCACTGCATGGAGAGTTGAGCCGTTGACAACGCTGGTCCTGCTCGATACCAACACATATTTGCGACTCGCCAAGCGAGTGCGGCCTTTTGTGGGTCTTGAATTCGGGCAGGTGCCATATTTGCTGGCCATTCACAAAGTGACCGAGGACGAGGTGCACCGCAGCGCACACCTCAAGTTTAAAAACCCGTGGTTTGATGGCCCAGAGTTTGCCGAGGAGCGTTTGGCCAAGCAAGTGCGCTTGACCAAAATTGAAAAGGCTCAGATTGAGGCCGCGCAAAGTGTGCTGATGGGCTGGGTGCAAATGGATGTGAGCAGGTTCACGTCGTTTGGCCGATCACCGCCAGGCTATGCCGATTGTTGGTTGTTAGCGTTTGGGCAGATCAGGCCTGCTGTTGTGGTGACAGATGACTTGGGCATGCACGAGCTGGCCAAAGACTTTAAAGACATCAAGGTTTGGCACGGATACGAGCTGTTAGCCAAGCTCAATACTGCCAAAGTTGTGGACGATGCGTTGGTTCGAGACATTTACGAAGCACTCGAAGCCAATGGCGATATGACCAAGACTTGGCAAGAAGCAAAACACAAGGTTTTCAAAAAAATCTTCGGTCCAGTGCCTGTTGCGTGAGCGGTTAAAATACAGCCTTCCCTAAGGAGCGTTGCAGCTTCACCCGTCCTTTCAGGACTTGCGCGTGAAGTCAGGCTTGGGGCCGAATCTTTTGCAACGACGCTCACCTGTATTGTTAGCCCCCAGGTGAGTACCCCCATGAATTCCACTGCAGTTCCCCCCATGAAGCTGTCTGGCCTTGAGCCAGTCTCCATCGGCGAGGGCAGTTTGTTTGTCAACGTTGGCGAGCGCACCAACGTCACTGGTTCCAAAGCTTTTGCGCGCATGATTTTGAACGGCGAGTACGAGCAAGCCTTGGCTGTGGCGCGTCAGCAGGTGGAAAACGGCGCACAAGTGATTGACGTCAACATGGACGAGGCCATGTTGGACAGCCAAGCCGCCATGGTGCGTTTTCTCAACTTGATGGCGGGCGAGCCCGACATTGCGCGCGTGCCGGTGATGGTGGACTCGTCCAAGTGGTCGGTCATTGAAGCAGGCCTGCGCTGCATCCAAGGCAAGGGCATCGTCAACTCCATCAGCATGAAAGAAGGCGTGGACGCTTTCTTGCACCAAGCCAAGCTGGTCAAGCGCTATGGTGCGGCTGCCGTGGTGATGGCCTTTGACGAAAAAGGCCAAGCCGACACCTATGCGCGCAAGATTGAAATTTGCGAACGCGCCTACCGCGTGTTAGTCGACGAAGTAGGCTTCCCACCCGAAGACATCATCTTCGACCCCAACATCTTCGCCATTGCCACCGGCATTGAAGAGCACGACAACTATGCGGTCGACTTCATCAACGCCACGCGTTGGATCAAGCAAAACTTGCCCGGCGCCAAGGTGAGCGGCGGTGTGTCCAACGTGAGCTTTTCATTCCGCGGCAACGACCCCGTGCGCGAAGCCATTCACACCGTGTTTCTGTACCACGCCATTCAAGCGGGCATGGACATGGGCATCGTCAACGCGGGCATGGTGGGTGTGTATGACGACCTCGAACCCACGCTGCGTGAGCGCGTGGAAGACGTGGTGTTGAACCGCGTCCCCAAATACAAAGAAGGCGAAGCGCACCTCACGCCAGGCGAACGCCTGATTGAAGTGGCCGAAACCGCCAAAGGAGCGGCCAAAGACGACAGCCAAAAATTGGCTTGGCGCGGCACGGCTGAAACACCCGTGACGGTGGCGCATCGCCTGAGCCACGCGCTGGTGCACGGCATCACCGACTTCATCAACGAAGACACCGAAGAGGCTTACCGAGAGATTTTGGCCAAAGGTGGTCGACCCTTGCACGTCATCGAAGGGCCGCTGATGGACGGCATGAATGTGGTGGGTGATTTGTTTGGCCAAGGCAAGATGTTCTTGCCCCAAGTGGTGAAGTCGGCCCGCGTGATGAAGCAAGCGGTGGCTCACCTCGTGCCCTACATCGAAGAAGAAAAACGCTTGCAAGCCGAAGCGGGCCAAGACGTGAAAGCCAAGGGCAAGATGGTCATCGCCACGGTCAAGGGCGACGTACACGACATTGGCAAAAACATCGTCACCGTGGTCTTGCAGTGCAACAACTACGAAGTGGTGAACATGGGTGTGATGGTGCCCTGCCATGAGATTTTGGCCAAGGCCAAAGAAGAGGGCGCAGACATCATCGGCTTGTCCGGCCTCATCACGCCGTCATTGGAAGAAATGCAATACGTGGCCAGCGAGATGGAGAAAGACCCGTATTTCCGCAACCGCCAAATGCCTCTGCTGATCGGGGGCGCGACCTGCAGCCGTGTGCACACCGCCGTGAAGATTGCCCCCAACTACAGCGGCCCCGTGGTCTACGTGCCCGACGCCTCACGCAGCGTGAGCGTGGCGCAAGGCTTGCTGTCAGACCAAGCCGCCAAATACATTGCTGAGCTGAACGCCGACTACGCCAATGTGCGCGAGCAACATGCGAACAAAAAGCAGACGCCGTTGGTCACCTTGGCCCAAGCGCGTGCCAACGCCACACCCGTGAGCTTTGACAATTACAAACCCGCGAAGCCAAAGTTCATTGGCCGTCGCGTGTTCAAAAACTTTGACTTGGCCGAGTTAGAAAAATACATTGACTGGGCCCCGTTCTTCCAAACGTGGGATTTGGCCGGCCCTTTCCCTGCCATCTTGGAAGATGAGGTGGTGGGCGTGGAAGCCAAAAAGGTCTACGCCGATGGCCAAGCGATGCTGAAAAAAATCATCGCCAACCGCTGGCTCACCGCCAATGCGGTCGTGGGTTTGTACCCCGCACAGCGCGTAGGTGACGACATCGTGCTCTACGCTGACGAAACCCGTCAGCAGCAGGTGATGACGTGGCACGGCTTGCGCCAACAAACGGTGAAGCCAAACAACAACCCCAACCGTTGCTTGTCTGACTTTGTGGCCGACCAAACCCAAGCGGCTGACTACGTGGGCCTGTTTGCCGTGACCGCAGGCCTCGGGGCGGAGAAGCAAGAAAAGCGTTTCATCGATGCCCATGACGACTACTCCGCCATTTTGTTCAAAGCCTTGGCTGACCGTTTGGCCGAAGCCTTGGCCGAGTGCATGCACCACCGCGTGCGCACCGACTTGTGGGGTTACGCCGCAGACGAAGCGTTGAGCAACGAAGACCTGATCAAAGAAAAATACCAAGGCATTCGCCCCGCGCCCGGCTACCCTGCCTGCCCCGACCACAGCGCCAAGCAAGAGATGTTTGCCTTGCTGCAGTGCGAGGATATCGACATGGGCCTGACCAGCAGTTTGGCCATGACACCCGCCGCGAGTGTGAGTGGTTTTTACTTGGCTCACCCCGAGGCCAAGTACTTCAACGTGGGCCGCATTGGCGACGACCAAGTGCAAGATTTGGCGCAACGTCAAGGTGTGGCGGTGAAAGATTTAGAGCGTTTGCTGGCGCCTAATTTGTAAACATTGCCTTCCGAAAAAAGCCCGCGGTGTGCGGGCTTTTTCTTTTGCATGGTTCAAAGGCGCTCAGTGCACCCCTTTGTCATGATTTCAAACACGCACGCATTTTTTCTTGACGCTCACTGCCTTTGAGGCCCTGGGCCTCGGCTTTGCAAGCTTTCATCGCGTCTTGTTGGGCGCTTGTTTTTGCAGGTTCTGTGGCAGCGCCTTTGGCGCTGAGGCATTCTTTCATGAAGGCTTTGCGTTCATCGCCTGTCAAGTTCTTGGCTTTCGCGGTTTTGTGGCATTGGGCCATCTTGCTTTCTTTCGGGGCTTTGTCAGTTTCGGCATGTGCCGTGAGGCAAGACGCCATCGACAAGCAAAACGCGGTCAACATCAGAAATTTCTTCATGGTAGTTCCTTGAATCGTTGGGGTGGAAAGAGATGCTTCTGTGGCACGTCTATGTGCAATGCAGAGGCCACACAATTTTTGGCAAGCCCTTGGCGGAGCAGCCCAAGCCGCACGCACATAAATCGAAGCCCGTGCTTAGCTCTTAGGCGTTGACTAACACGCGTCGGTATTGCACCGCTTCGGCGATGTGCGCGACTTCCACCTGGGCTGAGTCTGCCAAGTCCGCAACTGTGCGTGCCACGCGCATGGCCCGATGTGTGCTGCGGCTCGACCATCCCAATTTGCTCGCGGTGCGTTGTAAAAACTGAGCGGCGCTAGGGTTTAACTGTGTTTGTGCGTCTAGGGCTTGACCTTGTAGCGCTTGGTTCGGCATGCCTTGTCGGTGCAGTGCGCGCTCATAGGCTGCCACACAACGTGCCCGCACGGTGGCGGTGGACTCGCCCATGCCGGCACGCAACAACACATCGGGCGTCAGCGTGGGCACTTCGACTTGTAAATCAATGCGATCTAGCAAGGGACCGCTCAACTTCCCCTGATAGCGCGCCACTTGGTCGGGTGTGCATCGGCAGGTTTTGATGGATGAGCCCAAGTAACCACAGGGGCAAGGATTCATCGCCGCAATGAGCTGAAAGCGCGCAGGAAACTTGGCCTGTGTGGCCGCACGCGAAATGGTGATGTGACCGTTTTCCAGCGGCTCGCGCAAGGCTTCGAGCGCACCGCGTTTGACTTCAGCCAGTTCGTCAAGGAACAACACCCCGTTGTGGGCCAAAGAAATTTCACCGGGGCGCGGCGGTGTGCCTCCGCCGACCAATGCCACGGAGGTTGCCGTGTGGTGAGGGCTGCGGGTCGGGCGTTGCATCCATTGGTGCAATTCAAATTGGCCGGCCAGACTAGCGATGGCGGCGCTTTCCAGTGCGTCATCCAGCATCATGTCGGGCAACAGCGCCGCAAAGCGGTGGGCCAGCATGGATTTGCCGGTTCCGGGTGGGCCTACTAATAAGAGAGAGTGCCCCCCCTGCTGCTGCAATCTCTAGGGCACGTCGCGGTCCGGCTTGGCCTTTCACATCGGCAAGATCTAGGCTTTGCTGGTCGGTGGGGATGTTCAATGCTGGGGTTTGAATGCGGCACCATCCGTCCGTGGGGTGTGCTTCGACCTTGGCAAAATGCGCGACCACATCGCTCAAGTGTTGGGCGCGGTACACCTCTGCGGTGGGGACCAAGGCCGCTTCTTCTGCACTTCCCGGTGGTAACACCAAACGCGTGCGCGCACCCGAACCGCGTACCGCCAGCCCCATGGCCAATGCGCCGCGCACGGGGCGCAGGGCACCCGACAACGACAACTCGCCTGCAAATTCGTGCAATGCCAATGCGGTTTCATCGAGCTGACCATTCGCGGCCAAGATGCCTAGAGCAATTGGTAAATCAAACCGGCCTGAGTCTTTGGGTAAGTCTGCGGGGGCCAAGTTCACGGTGATTCGCTTATTGCTTGGGAAATCCAAACCCGCGTTTTGGATGGCACACCGCACACGTTCGCGGGCTTCCTTCACCTCGGTGTCCGCCAAACCCACCAAGGTGAAACTGGGTAAACCGTTTGCTAAATGCACCTCAACGGTCACAGCAGGTGCCTGCAAACCCAAAAGTGCGCGACTGTGAATTAACGCGAGCGTCATAAAACTTCTCTTTTTGATGGCTTGTCCCCATTGCGGGGCATGTAAGACAAAGTGATGCACCAACTGTGTGCATCAAAATGGGGTAGTCGTCAGACTACTGCATCACTTTGGGTCTTAGTTCAAGTGAAGAGGGCACTTTTGTGGACTTCAACGTTGGCACGGACCCTGCTAAGTAGATGCATCCCTCTTAAATTTTTCAACGGAGAAAACTATGAACCTCAAGTCCAAAATTGTGTTGGCCCTCTTGGCCACATCTTCTGCAGCGTTTGCGCAAACGGCACCTGCAGAACCAGAATCAACGTTGGGTTACAACGTCGGTGTTGTGAGTGAATACCGTTACCGTGGCCTGGCACAAACCAAAGGTGATCCAGCACTGCAAGGTGGCGTGGACTATGCCCACGCAAGTGGCCTGTACGTCGGTGCTTGGGGTTCTTCGATCAAGTGGATCAAGGATGCAGGTTCAGACGCCAAAGGCCCTGTTGAGTTAGACCTCTATGGTGGCTACAAATTTGAAGCCGCAGGCTTGGCTTATGACGTGGGTTACTTGCGCTATGAATACGTAGGCAACACATACACAAAAACAGGTGGTGTCAATGCCAATACAGACGAAGTTTATGGTGCCGTGACTGCAGGCCCAGCGACTTTGAAGTATTCCTACGCTTTCTCTGATTTGTTTGGTTTCACCAACTCCAAAGGCAGCACATACTGGGACTTGAGCGCCACATTTGATCTGGGTAACGGCTACTCTTTGGTGCCTCACGCAGGTCGCCAAGCGGTTGCCAACAACGCCGCATATAGCTACACCGACATTGCACTGACTTTGAACAAAGACTTTGGCGAAGGCCTGGTTGGAAGCGTGTCAGCTATCAGCACCAATGGCAAAGGCAAGGCAGCATTCGAATCTGTTGTGAGCAAGTACGACACGGCAAAGAACGCATTGGTCGTCGGCGTCAAGTACAGCTTCTAACCCCAAGCTAACTGTCTTCTCTAGGA
>Ga0213920_1000787_pt1 | contig 20616 bp, 19 predicted proteins | sample McNCre1117MG_FD_161054 | JGI IMG/M metagenome (GOLD analysis project Ga0213920, IMG submission 161054) | Freshwater microbial communities from McNutts Creek, Athens, Georgia, United States - 11-17 MG | ecosystem: Environmental > Aquatic > Freshwater > Creek | place: USA: Georgia | collected...
AGGTTTGCGGTTCCCTCAGCGTTGTCTGCAGGTCCGTTGAGGATCTGCTCTAGCGAACCACTCTGGGTGACCTGGACGCGGTTGCCGCGAGGAAGCTCCTCATGCCACGCCTCCTGGCCCCAGTGGAATCCGTGACCCGGCGCATCCGTCGCACGGGCCAGAACGCTGCCAAGCATGACCGCGTCGGCACCTAAAGCAATCGCCTTGACCACTTCGCCCGAGTGGCCGAGACCACCGTCCGCGATCACGTGAACGTAGCGGCCACCGGACTCATCCATGTAGTCGCGGCGAGCGCCTGCCACATCGGCAATGGCGGTTGCCATAGGGGCGTGAATACCCAAAACCTTGCGAGTGGTACTCGCGGCACCGCCACCGAAGCCAACCAATACGCCGGCGGCACCGGTACGCATCAGGTGCAGCGCGCCCTTGTAGGTTGCCGCACCGCCCACGATTACCGGGACATCCAGGCGGTAGATGAAGTCCTTGAGGTTCAGCGGGGTCTGCGCCTTAGAAACATGCTCGGCGCTAACGGTTGTTCCGCGGATAACAAAGAGGTCAACGCCTGCCTTGATCACTGTCTCGCTAAACTCGGCGGTTGCCTGCGGGGTGAGGGCACCTGCCACGGTCACACCGGCCGCGCGAATCTCCGAAATTCGGTCGCGAATCAGCGATGGCTGGATAGGCGCGGAGTACATCTCGCGAAGGCGTGCCACAACCTTGTCGGCAGGAAGCTTGCCAACCTCTGCCAGCAGAGCGGTTGGGTCCTCGTAACGAGTCCAGAGACCCTCTAGGTCGAGAACTCCAAGACCGCCGAGCTGGCCGATCTGGATCGCTGTTGCAGGCGAGACCACCGAGTCCATCGGTGCGGTCATGACAGGCAGCGCAAACTTGAAGGCATCGATGTTCCAGCTGGTGTCCACCTGCTGTGGGTCGCGGGTGCGGCGGCTTGGAACAATTGCTACATCGTCGAAGGCCCAGGCGCGGGTTCCGCGCTTGCCGATGCCAATCTCGATTTCAGACATGAAGAACCCTTCGGGTTTGGGTTAGCGACTCTGGTAGTTGGGGGCTTCGATGATGCCCTGGATGTCGTGAGGGTGGCTTTCCTTGAGGCCCGCGGCGGTGATGCGCACAAACTTGCCCTTGGACTGAAGTTCAGGGATGGTCTCAGAACCCACGTAACCCATAGATGCGCGAAGGCCGCCGATTAGCTGGTGGGTAACGGTCTGGACCGAGCCACGGAAAGGCACGCGACCCTCGATGCCCTCCGGCACCAGCTTGTCCTCGCGCAGGACGTCGTCCTGGAAGTAGCGGTCCTTGGAGTAGCTCTGAGCCTGGCCGCGACTTTGCATGGCTCCTAGCGAACCCATTCCGCGATAGGTCTTGAACTGCTTGCCACCGATGAACACGACGTCGCCAGGGGCTTCATCGGTTCCGGCCAGGAGAGATCCAAGCATCACGGCGTTTGCGCCGGCAACGAGAGCCTTTGCGATGTCACCGGAGAACTGGAGGCCGCCATCAGCGATGACGGGAACGCCGGCGGGCTTGGCGGCCAGCGATGCCTCGTAGACTGCGGTGACCTGAGGAACACCAACACCTGCAACAACGCGGGTGGTGCAGATGGAGCCTGGGCCAACACCAACCTTGACACCGTCGGCGCCGGCGGCAACGAGCGCTGCGGCACCCTCGCGGGTGGCAACGTTTCCACCGATCACGTCAACGTTGCGGGCGAAAGGCTCGGCCTTTAGCTTTGCAACCATCTCGAGCACGGCATTGTTGTGGCCGTGGGCGGTGTCAACAACAAGGATGTCAACGCCTGCATCCACCAACGCCATGGAACGCTCCCAGGCGTCGGCTCCAACACCAACCGCGGCGGCAACCAGCAGGCGACCCTCCGAGTCCTTGGAAGCCAGCGGGTACTTCTCGCTCTTGTCGAAGTCCTTGATGGTGATGAGACCGCGCAGGCGGCCGGAGTCGTCAACCAGCGGAAGCTTCTCAATGCGGTGTTTGGCGAAAATCGCGATTGCGTCCTCTGGGCGAATGCCTACCGGCGCGGTGACCAGTGGCATCGAAGTCATTACGTCCTTCACCAGGGTGGTGGTGCGCTGGACGTCCAGCACAAAACGCATGTCGCGATTGGTCACAATGCCAACCAGGGTGCCTTCTTCGTCCACAACCGGCAGACCGGAGACGCGGTAAAGGTTGCAGAGCTGGTCAACTTCTTCGATGGTGGCCAGCGGAGTGGTGGTGACCGGGTGCGAGATCATTCCGGCCTCGGAGCGCTTGACGCGGTCAACCTCGGACGCCTGACGTTCAATGGACAGGTTGCGGTGCAGCACACCAATTCCGCCCTGGCGGGCCATGGCGATTGCCATGCGAGACTCGGTCACGGTGTCCATCGCAGAAGACAGCAGTGGAACGTTAATGGAGACGCGCTTGGTGAGCTGGGTGCGCGTGTTCACGCCACTCGGAACCACGTTGGATTCTCCCGGCAGAAGCAGGACGTCATCGTAGGTGAGTCCAATGAAACCAAATGGGTTGTTTTCGGTCATGAAGAAGCCTCGCTTGTGGCGTGTAAAAGGTTTATTAAGTCTACCGTTTCAGGTTGGTAACGACCCTCCCCTTACTGCCACAACAGGAGTATGCTTTTTCAGGTTAATGAAGTTGATATTTCGGGTAACTTCCTTACTTAAAACGTTTGCACGCAAAGACGCCGGCAGGTGGCTTTGCCCTACATGGAGGTCACCTTGAGCCGTCCTAAAACCCTTCTGGGTCGTGGCTTGGCTTTGATGATGGCAACTGGCGCGATGGCAATCGTTGCGCTCACCTCAACCACCCCGGCAAACGCCGCGGTTGAGACTGCCTCAGCAAGCATCCACACACAGTCCATCACCGCATCAGTTTTGAGCGCCTCCAACGACCCGAACACTTGGGATTACTCCATCGCTGGTGCGCTGAAGCTGAACGGAAAGCCAATCAAGGGCGTCACCATCGTGGCAACCCTGGGTAGCTTCAGCAACAAGGCAACCACCGATGTGACCGGGCGCTGGATGATTCCGGTGCCAACCGCCGGCAAATACACGGTTGCCGTGGACCAGTCCACGGTTCCTTCCGGCTTCAAGGTTGCAAACCCAACCATGGTGGCCGACCTCACCCAGGTATCTTTCGCCGCCGTGCTTTTCAAGTTTGACGGTCAGGCCGTTGCAACCGAGAACGTAGGCGCTCAGCTGGCCGGCCGCCTCTTCGCAGGTCTCAACGTTGGCCTGCTTCTGGCTCTCGGCGCAATCGGCATCTCGCTGATCTTCGGTACAACCGGACTCACCAACTTCGCGCACGGCGAGATGGTCACCATGGGTGCCCTCTCGATGTGGCTGTTCCACGCGGTTCTCGGGTTGCCTGTCATCGTGGCAGCTCTAATTGCCGTGGCGCTCACCGGAGCCTTCGGTTGGGCTCAGGACGCCTGGCTCTGGAAGCCGCTCCGGAGACGCCGCATGGGTCTGGTTCAGATGATGATCGTGTCGATCGGTCTGAGCATCGTGGTTCGTTACACCTACCAGTTGTTCTTCACCAGCTCCACCAAGGACATCGCCGGTGGTGGCAAGGTCATCTCCTTCGGACCAGTTCACACCACCGACATCACCCTCATCGGTATGGTCATCTCCATCGTTGGCCTGCTGGGTGTTGCGGCGTTCCTAACCCGCACCCGAGTTGGCAAGGCAACTCGTGCCGTGAGCGACAACGCTGCCCTCGCTTCGGCCACCGGAATCGACGTTGAGCGCATCATTCGCGTGGTTTGGGTCACCGCAGCACTGCTCACCGGCCTCGCCGGCGTGCTCTACGGTCTGGAGTTCCAGGCCAACTGGGCAATCGGAAACGACATCCAGCTGATGCTGTTCGCGGCCGTCACCCTCGGTGGTCTCGGAACCGCTTTCGGTGCTGGTGTCGGAGCGCTCATCATCGGTATGGCAACCGAGGTTTCCACCGTATTCATTCCAAACGAGATGCGCTACGCCGTGTCTCTCATCATCCTGATCATCATTCTTATCTTCCGCCCACAGGGTGTGCTCGGTAAGAAGCAGCGTCTGGGCTAGGAGAGAAAGAAAATGGATTTTCTTCAAATATTCAACCTAACCGCGGGTGAGCTGATCGGTGTATTCACCGCGGCGTACGCACTCTGCGCAATGGGTCTGGCCATGCACTTCGGCTACACGGGTCTGCTGAACTTTGGTCAGGCTGGCTTCGCAGCCCTCGGAGCCTACGGCTACGCTTTCGCCGCGCTGCACCTGGGTTGGAACATGTGGGGCTCGCTGGCCTTCGGAATTATCCTCGCCGTGGCATTCGCCATCATCCTGGGAATCCCAACCCTGCGTCTTCGCGCCGACTACCTGGCAATCGTGACGATTGCCGCGGCTCAGGCCCTCTACTACGCCTTCGGAACCCAACAGTACGCGGGTTTCACCGGTGGCTCGAACGGTCTCAGCGAGTTTGGTGGCGACTTCTACAAGTACAACCCAATCCCTGTGGGCACCTACAATCTGGGAATCATCAGCCTGAGCGAAAAGGAAGTCTGGATTCGCGTTGTGGCTTGGGGCCTCGTCGCCCTCGTCGCGGTGTTCATGACCCTGCTCACCCGCAGCCCATGGGGACGCACCCTGAAGGGTATCCGTGAGGACGAGGACGCCGTTCGCTCGCTGGGTAAAAACGTTTTCGTCTACAAGATGCAGTCGCTCATCCTCGGTGGCGTCATCGGTGCACTCGGTGGAATGGTGTTCGTCATTTCGTCGCAGACCAACCAGGCAAGCACCTGGGTTTCCAACTTCACCTTCATGACCTGGACCGTGCTGCTCCTCGGAGGCGCCACCACCATCCTGGGTCCGGTAGTTGGTTCGGCCACCTTCTTCATGTTCCTCATGTTCGTGCAGCAGCTGCTGCAGGGTCTCGTGAACATCGGCGCCCTGCCATTCCTGAGCATCGCTCAGGTTGGCCAGATCCGCTACCTGCTGGTGGGTCTGTTCCTCATGCTCTTGGTTATCTTCAGACCTCAGGGCTTCTTCGGAAACAAGAAGGAGATGCAGTTCAATGGCTAACGAGCAAATTGCAAAGGGCGCTATCGAACCGGGTTGCGCCAAGGTTGACCCAATCCTGATTGCAGACAACGTAACCCGTCAGTTCGGTGGTCTGAAGGCCGTCGACGTGGCCCACCTCGAGATTCCTCGCGGCAAGATCACCGCTCTCATCGGCCCAAACGGCGCCGGTAAGACCACCCTGTTCAACCTGCTAACCGGTTTTGACAAGCCAAATACCGGCACCTGGTCGTTCGAGGGCAAGCAGCTGGCCGGCGTTGCACCCCACAAGGTTGCACGCTGGGGAATGGTTCGAACCTTCCAGCTGACCAAGGCGCTGTCGCTCCTCACGGTAATCGACAACATGCGCCTCGGCGCCCAGGACAACCCGGGCGAGAGTTTCTTCAAGTCCCTGGTTCGTCCTCTCTGGGCCAGCAAGGAGCAGGAGATCACCGTTCGAGCGGATGCTCTTCTGAAGCGCTTCAAGTTGGACGCCAAGCGTGAGGACTACGCCGCCGCACTGTCCGGTGGTCAGCGCAAGCTGCTCGAGATGGCTCGCGCGCTCATGAGCAACCCCAAGCTCGTCATGCTTGACGAGCCGATGGCTGGAGTGAACCCAGCGCTGACCCAGAGCCTTCTGGAGCACATCAAGGGCCTCAAAGACAACGGCACCACCGTTCTGTTCGTGGAGCACGACATGCACATGGTTCGTCACATCAGCGACTGGGTTATCGTCATGGCCGAGGGTCGCATTGTGGCCGAAGGCCCTGCTGACGTGGTCATGAAGAACCCCGCCGTGATCGATGCCTACCTCGGCGCCCACGCCAACGAAGACCTTGGCACCGTATCCATCAATACGGTGAAGGAGAGCAAGTAATGTCTGAGAATCTAATGAGCGCGGCAGTGGCCAAGCAGGATGCTGTAGTGTTCGTCGATAACATCGATGCCGGCTACCTGCCGGGAATCAACATTCTGAACGGTTGCTCACTGACCGCGCACCAGGGCGAGCTGATCGGCATCATCGGCCCTAACGGCGCCGGAAAGTCCACCCTGCTGAAGGCAATCTTCGGCCTCGTCAACGTGCGAGCCGGAAATGTTTGGCTCAAGGGCGAGGACATCACCAACCTGAAGGCCAACAAGTTGGTTTCGAAGCGGGTTGCGTTCGTGCCACAGACCAACAACGTCTTCCCAAGCCTGAGCATTCAGGAAAACCTTGAGATGGGTGTGTTCCAGAACCCGAAGACCTTCCAGGAGCGCTTCGACTTCGTGACCAGCATCTTCCCTGACCTCGGCACTCGCCGCGCTCAGAAGGCGGGATCGCTCTCCGGTGGAGAGCGCCAGATGGTTGCTATGGGACGCGCGCTAATGGTTGACCCATCCGTGCTGCTGCTCGACGAGCCATCGGCTGGACTCTCCCCTGTCCGCCAGGACGAGGCATTCCTGCGCGTGAAGGAAGTAAACCAGGCTGGCGTCACCGTAATCATGGTTGAACAGAACGCACGCCGCTGTCTGCAGATTTGCGACAGGGCATACGTGCTAGACCAGGGTAAGGACGCTCACACCGGCACCGGACGCGAGCTACTGGCCGATCCAAAGATGGTTGAGCTCTACCTCGGAAACCTCGCCGAGCTCTAAAGCTAAGAAACTTATGGACCCCAGCCTGCGCTGGGGTCCATTGCTTTAAGCGCGTGCTTCCTGCTGCGCCTATGGGCCAGGGCCAACCCCGCAGCCAGACCCGAACCCCACGGCAGGTCGGTTACGACCCTGAGGCGCTGTCCATAATCGACTCACTGTGCCAAACGAGAAATCCCCCCGGGCCAGGCCCGGGGGGATTCTTGAGCTAGTTAGCTAGCTGCTTACTTGTTACCTGCAACGGTCTTCACGAGAACGTTCTTGCCGTTTGCCTTGTAGCGGTAGATACCGATGAATGCACCGGTTGGGTCTCCGTTGGCGTCGAACTCAACTGGACCGCTGTAGCCGTCGTAGTTGACCTTCTTGCCAGCCTTGATGGCCTTCAGACCTGCGGCGAAGGAGGTTACGGTAACCTTGCCTGCACCCTTCTTGGACACGTTGGTCAGCTGGCTCTTGATGGCTGGGCCGGTGGCCTTGCCAGCAGCCTGGGCTGCGAGAGCTGCCAGAACAACTGCGTCGTACGACTCTGGGCCGTAGGTGAAGTCGCTCAGGGTCTGACCTGGGTGCAGCTTGGCGTACTCAGCCTTCAGACGGTTCTTGAATGCAGCGGTGGTCGATCCGCCAGGGATGGTTCCCTGTGCACCTGCGAGGTACGAGGCGAAGGACTCTGCGCTGTAGTCAACAGTGTTTCCGTCAACGAGGTAGATGTTTCCACCAGGGAAGCCTGCAGCCTTCAGAGCTGGCAGAGCCTTCATGGTCTCGTCGTAGGAGACGATCAGAACTGCGTCTGGGTTGCTTGCGGTTACGTCAGCAACGATCGAGTCGAAGTTGGTCTCACCCTCGGTGAACGAGAAGGTGTGAACGGTTGCGCTTGCGGCCTGGAGGGTCGACTTTGCAACGTTCATCAGACCGGTTCCGTACGAGTTGCTTGCGTACATGATTGCAACGTTCTGAGCGCCGTCAGACAGGATCTGGTTGGCGATGATGCGGCCCTGGAGGGTGTCGCTTGGAGCGGTGCGGAAGTAGTAGCCGCCGTCGTTCCAGGTGCTCAGGTCAGGTGCGGTGTTTGAAGGCGAGATCTCAACGATCTTGTGGCCGGTGATCTGGTTGATGATGTTACGAGTTACACCCGAGGCAGCAGCACCGAGAACAACGTCAGATCCGTTTGCGATTGCCTGAGTTGCCGACTGGGTGGAAACTGCGAGGTTGTTTCCGTCACCAGAGTCAAGAGCGGTCAGGACAACCTTGTTTCCAAGAACGCCACCAGCCTTGTTGATGTCGTCAACTGCGAGGTGCATTCCGGCCTCCATAGGAGGGTAGAGGAACGACAGCGCGCCGGTGAGCGGAAGGATGCTGGTGATCTTCAGGGTCTTGTCTGCTGCGCCTGCTGCGTTTGCTGGCATCGATACTCCGACTGCCAGGCTTGCAGCTGCAACGACAGCGACAGCACCGAGGGCCTTGCGGCCGGTGTTGCGAATGCTCATTGAATACAACTCCTATGTTGATGGAGAGAAACGGACGTTTCTCATTAGCCCTTCAAGTTTAAGCCAGGGCTCGCGCTTATTGGAAGGGGAATCCCGCCAAATGTAACAATGGCTTAACAATCGGCCCAAAACCGCGTCTAATTGAGCTTCTCAGCGCTTTCCACAGCCCCGTTGGGGGCTACAGCCGAGCCTGTCGCTTCCGCAGCATCGGTGCCATGAGAACAACCAGGCCCAGCCAAACGATGCCAAACCCCACCCAGCGCGCCTGAGGCATTGCCTCATGGAAAACGGTGAGGGCTAGAACAAACTGAATGCTGGGGGTTAGGTACTGCATGAAGCCAACCCAGGCCAGCGGCAGGTGCTTGGCAGCAGCACCAAACAGGATCAGCGGGATGGCGGTTAGGAATCCGAAGAGCGCCAGGCCAAACCAAGAGTAAAAGCCATCGCTGGCAAATTTGATGCCAACCACTTGGTTGACAATGGCAAGTTGGGCAACCGCAACGGGCAGCAGAAATGCGGTCTCAATGGAGTACCCGATTAGCGGAGTCACCTGACCCCCGAGGCGTGACTTGACCAGGCCGTAGAAACCAAAGCTCAGGGCCAGAGTAATCGCAATCCAGGGCAGGCGTCCGTAGTCAACAGTGAGCACCGCAACGGCGATGGCGCCGAGTGCCACAGCAATCCACTGCACCCGAGATAGCTTTTCACGTTGGAAAAATACCGCGAGCACAACAGTGACCAGCGGGTTTATGAAGTAGCCGAGCGAAGATTCGAGAATATGGCCGGACGAAACACCAATGACGTAAACCAACCAGTTCACGTAGATGAGAATGCTGCAGAGCGAAAGGAGCCAGAAGAGTCGGCGCTGGGTGAGCACCTTCCAGAGCGGCCGCCATGCCTTGGCAACCCAGAGCATGCCCACCGCCAGTGCCAAGCCGAATACGATGCGCCAGCCGACAACCTCGTATGGCCCCGCAAAGTCGAGCGAATGGATGATGAGCGGGAATGAACCCCAAATGCCGTACGCGCCGAGGGCGAACAGCAAACCTCTTTTGGCGTCTTTGACCGGCGGCTGGTTTGGTGTTTGGCTCACGTGCCCAGCCTAAAGCAAAGTCCCCGCACCTCAGGGCACGGGGACTTTTGAAGACTGCTGGGTTTAGCGAACCACAACGGCGAGGATGTCGCGGGCGCTGAGCACGAGGTACTCCTCGCCATCGAACTTGATCTCGGTGCCGCCGTACTTGCTGAACAGAACCTTGTCGCCAACTGCTACATCCAGTGGGATGCGGTTGCCGTTGTCATCGAAGCGACCTGGACCGATGGCGATGACCTCGGCCTCCTGTGGCTTCTCCTTGGTGGCGGTGTCTGGGATAACCAGACCCGAAGCGGTGACCTGCTCTGCCTGCATTGGGCGAACAACGATGCGGTCTTCAAGTGGCTTGATCTGAACCGGCACGATTTACCTCTTTATCGATCTAAGAAATGACGGGATCTCCTCCAACATTAGCACTCTGATGCAGAGAGTGCTAGTCGCCGTTGAGTGGGTTAACCACCCGCTAACCTGAATTACATGCAGCGACAAGAATTCATCGACCTCATTTCGCACGAGGGTCGCGCGCTGCTCGAATCGATCGATTACGACTCAAAGATCGACCTCGTGAAACTCGTGACGCGACTCAGGGCTGACGGGAATTCGCCATCTCTGGTGGCGGCTGTTTTGAGTCAGGCAAAACTAAGAAAACGTGCTCAGGGCAAGTTTGGTGACTTTGCGAGCCGAATGCTGTTCACCGAAGACGGCCTGGAGCAGGCCAGCCGGCTCAACGTTGCCGCGCTCCACGCAGGGCGTTTCAGAGCCGCAGGCGCAAGCCACATCGCCGACCTCGGATGCGGCATCGGTGCAGAATCGCTGGCTTTAGGTGCCCTGGGTTTGCGGGTGACCGCGATGGAGATTGACGAGATCACTGCGGCAGTTGCCACCCACAACCTGATCCCGTTCGACTCGGTGGACGTGCAGCACGCTGACGTGACCGCAACCGACCTGAGCGCCTTCGACGGCCGATTCTTTGACCCTGCCAGACGCGAGCTGGGCGGACCGAAGCGAGCCGCCGCAGCCAGAAAGTTCGATCCAAACCAGTTCTCGCCAAACTACGAATGGGTGGTGGAGCGTTGCACAGATGCAGGAGTGAAGGCAGCCGGCATCAAGCTCGGCCCGGGGCATCCGCAGGAGGCAATCCCGGAGAACTGCGAGGCGCAGTGGGTGAGCGTAAACGGCGATCTGGTTGAGTTAGCGCTCTGGTTTGGCGCCGCGGCCAGGCCTGGCATCGCCAGGTCGGCTCTGCTCCTCGATTCGGCCGGCCAGCACGAGATCACTTCTAACACCTTGCTGGGCCACACTGCCCCTCTTGGCGAATTAGGTGCCTTCATCTATGAGCCCGACAACGCCGTGGTGCGCAGCCACCTTATTGCGGAGCTGGCCGAGACCACCGACCTGCGTGGCTTTAGCCCAAACATCGCCTATCTCACGGGCGATGCGGAGCTAAGGAGCCCGTGGCTCAAGGGCTACAGCGTGGTCGAACAGCTGCCCTTCGACCGAAAGAAACTGAAGGCCAGACTTCGCGAGCTTGGGGTTGGCATACTCGAAATAAAGAAGCGCGGAGCCGACATCACTCCGGAGCAGCTGCGCAAGGAGCTCGACCCAAAGGGCAAGGGCTCGGCCACTCTGATCATCACTCGCATCGGTGAGGCACACCGCGCCATAATCTGCCAGCCACTGGAATAGGCAACCTTAAACAGAATCACGAAGGCCCCGCTAGGGCACAAATCTAGCGGGGCCTTCGTGTTTATCCGTGACACCAAAAAAGGGAGAGAAAAATGTCAGGAATTGATTGGAAAGGAAAGGTATTCAGTTGTGGGATCAGCGGCTAGTTGTTGCCGTTGAAGTTCATCATTCCGCCGGAGTTTGAACCGTTCTGGTTCATTTGGCTCCAGCCGCCCATGGTGTGGTTCTGGTAGAAGTCATCGCCGCCGCTGATACCGCGAAGGCGAAGCAGCAGAGCCAAGATTGCGTAGGCAATGGTTCCAGCGATGTACAGGTAGCCAAGGATCAGACCGGTAAGCGCCAGTGCGCGACCCTTCTCGCCGGTGCGCTTGATCTGAGCCAGGGCGATGTGACCGGTGATGACACCAGCGACTGCGCCAACCCACGAAACTGCGGTTGCGATGGATACGACCGCCAAGGTGTTGAGCTTGTGGTATTCAAAACCAGCGTTGTGGGCAACCTGAGGTGCTGCCGGGGTGGTCTCGACCTCTGCGGTCTCGTTGTTTTTTGCCATTTCGTTGCTCCTAGCTTTCACTGGATTTCTGTCTGTATTTAGAAAACCAGATGTGCCTGAGCGCTCCCTTGGAGAAGTCTGGGAGTTTCTTGAAAGTTATTTTCCGCCGAGCGGTGGGACTCAGGCGGTCTGGATAGTGGTTACCGGCAGCGTGCTGTCCGCGCCAAAGCCAAGGTCGCTAGCCTGGCGTCCCGCCATCACAAGCTGCGCACCGAGCGCGGCAATCATCGCCCCGTTGTCCGTACAGAGGTCGAAGGCCGGGATCCGCAACTCGATGCCATTCGCCTGACAACGTTCGGCAGCAACCTCGCGCAGGCGACGGTTGGCGACAACGCCACCGCCCAGCAGCAACCGCGGAACCTTGTGATCTAGGCAGGCGTTGACGGCCTTGGATACGAGCACATCAACAACGGCCTCTCGGAAGCTGGCCGCCACATCCGGCACAGAAAACTCCTGTCCGGAATCCTGGGCAACCTCAACCCAACGAGCAACTGCCGTCTTTAGCCCGCTGAACGAGAAGTCATAGCGGTGCTTCTCCATGTCCTTTGGAAGGGTTAGTCCGCGCGGGAATCTGATTGCCTTTGGGTCACCCTCGGCGGCCACTCGATCAATCTCTGGCCCGCCCGGATAGCGAAGACCAAGGAGGCGAGCCACCTTGTCGAAGGCCTCACCCGCGGCATCATCGATGGTCTCGCCGAGGAGTTGCACATCGTCGATGAGGTCGCGTACCAGCAGCAGCGATGTGTGGCCACCCGAGACCAAAAGCGCGATGGTTGGAACCTCCACCTCGCCGCGTTCGAGGACGTCTGCCCCAACGTGTCCCACCAGGTGGTTCACCGCGTAGATTGGCTTGCCAAGACCCACGGCGAGCGCCTTAGCCGCACCAACACCAACCATTAGCGCGCCGGCCAAACCCGGGCCGTTTGCCACGGCGATGGCGTCAACTTCTTCTAGCGAAATCTGCGCCTCAGCGAGCGCCTTGCGGATGGTGGGCTGCAGCGCCTCCAGGTGAGCACGCGCCGCAACCTCGGGCACCACACCACCAAATCGGGCGTGCGCCTCCATCGAGGACGATATGACGTTGGCCAGCAGGGTGGTTCCACGGACGATACCCACTCCGGTTTCGTCGCAGGACGACTCTATGCCCAGGACGACGGGCTGAACTTCTGTAGCGGCAGGAATGACTAGGCGCATCACGATGGCATCCACTCCGTCCGGTTGGTAGTAAGTCTTGCGGCGATCTATGGTTTCGAATCCCAGGCTCTCGTATAGGTGCTGGGCAACTGGGTTGTCGGCGCGAACGTCAAGAAATATCTCGGTTGCGCCAAGTCGGCGCGCCTCTGCGATCAGCTGCTCCATCAAGCGCCTGCCCAGGCCTTTGTCCCGTTCACGGGACTCAACCGCGATTGTCTGAACGTCCGACTGCGTGCTACCGGGCAGCTTGGCCAGACCCGCGTAACCCACCACACGATAGCCGGGTTCGGCCGAGGTTGTCCTGGCTACGACAAAGTAGCTGGTGTGACTAGCCGTGAGCTCGTCACGCATCGAGGCCTCGCTCCAATAGTCGCTGGCAAACGCATCGTGTTCGAGCTCCATGATTGCCGCAAGGTCGGCAATTTGCGCGGGGCGAATTGTGTAACGCATCATCAGCCGCTGACCCGCTTGCCAAACTGCTGGTTGGGCTTGGGCATAACTGCATCCGGCGCCCTCAAATACAGCGCGGTTGTGTCCTCCGATGCCACTCCCGCGATCATTTGACGAGCAGCAAGCCTGGCAACCCACTGGGCACTGGCGCCACCGGTTCGCTCAGTGAAGGACCCGAACTCGGCTTCCAGCGCCACCACCACTTGGGCGTGTTTGCCCACACCTGGCCCAGCCAGCACCACGGGAATGCCCGCATCTTCGAGCCCACCGTACAGAGCCCAATAGACCTCACCTCGACGCGCATCGGTGGTGATGAGTAGCGGCAGGCCTGGCAGGCTGCCATCGGAGGAATAAAGCTCCAGGGCGATGGCATCGTGGCTTACCGCGCCGATTAGTTTTGCTCCTACGGCCTCGGCAAACATCAACCCCGCTGCGATGCCAACTCTGAGGCCGGTGAACAGTGCGGGCCCTCGGCCCACTACGACTGCATCTAGCGCCTGAGGTCTCACTCCGGTTCTTTCAAAAACCTCGTGGATCGCGGAGCCGATCAGCTCCGCGTGTTTTACGCCGGAGTCGTGCCCAAACTCTGCCAGAACCCGATCGTCCCGAAGCAGGGCAACGGAAGTGCCGGCCGTTGTGTCAACCGCCAGGATTAGTGCCACTGTGCCACCTCCTCCCAGCGAGGCCCAAAACCTTCGATTCTGACCTGGCGAACCTCTGATGCCCCCGTGTGGTCGCGTTCGATCTCGATCTCCAACCACGACTCACTCAGGCCATCGGTGAAACCTCGGCCCCACTCGATGAGGGTGACCGAGTTTGCGAAGTCGATGTCTAGGTCATCCAACTCGCTCGGGCTGCCGAGGCGATAGGCGTCAACGTGAACCAGGGCAACGCCGGACGTGGTTTTGTGGGTTCGAGCTATCACGAAGGTTGGACTTGAAACCGTGCCTACGGCACCTAGCCACTCACCGATGCCGCGCGAAAGCGTCGTCTTGCCGGCGCCGAGCGGACCGGTCAGCACCACGATATCCCCAGCTTTGAGCTCCCTGGCCAGCGTCAAACCCAACTCGTGCATCTGGTCGGCATCTCCAACCGCACGATTCAAAATCAAGTTGCTCAAGCCGAGGCCTCCGCGGCCGTGCACTTGCGTCCACCGGCAAGGTAGCTGCGCTCAAAGCGTCCACCCATTCGGGTGACAATCTCGTAGTTGATGGTCTGCGATGCCTCCGCCAGTTGGTCTGCGGAAGGGTAGCCGACAACAGGGTCGCCAAACAAGACAACGGTTGCCCCCGGGCTCACATCATCCTGGCCCACATCGATGACAAACTGATCCATGGCCACTCGGGATGCAACAGGGTACTGCTTGCCCGAGATCCAGACACTTGCACTGCCGGTAGCCAGGCGAGGGAACCCCTCTGCGTAGCCGACGGGCACGAGGGCCAGTTTGGTGTTGACCTGAGTGCGGTAGAGGTAGCCGTAGGAGACCCCCTCACCGGCCGGGACCTCCTTGACCTGCACCACACGCGCGGTTGCGGTCATCGCTGGGGTCAACCCGTAGTCCTGAGAATTGTGATCGGAGTAAGGGCTGAGGCCATACAGCGCAACGCCGATGCGAACCATGTCGTAGTGCGCCTGAGGGTAGCTGAGCGTGCCGTCGGATGCGGTCAGGTGACTAAGGCTCGGGTGTAGGCCTGCCAACTCAGCAGCCGCCAGAGCCTGCTCGAACCTGGCGATCTGAGCCAGATCGTCTTCGCGGCTGGTGCAGGAGAGATGGCTAAAGATTCCAACCACGCAAATCATGCCCTCAGACTCAGCGTCTGCGGCCGCCGCTAGCAGCGCCGGAAGCTGCCCCAGGGTCACACCGTTGCGGCCCAGCCCGGTGTCCACCTTGATGTGCACCCGAGCGGTCCTGCCGGTGTCTTTTGCCGCCAAGCAAACGCGCTCCAACTGGCTAAGAGAACTAATGCCAAGGTCTATGTCGGCCACCAGGCCGGCGTGAAAATCCTCGGACCAGTCGTGTAGCCAGGCGAGTATCGGTACCGAAATCTGGGCGGCGCGAAGCTCAAGCGCCTCGTCCAGATCGGCCACTCCTAGGTAGTCAACGCCTTCCGTCTCGAGCCGTTTGGCGACCGGGATCATGCCGTGTCCATACGCGTTCGCCTTGACTACGCCGCAAATCTTGGAGTTTGGTGCAACCTGGCGCATGCGATTCAAGTTGGCGCCGACCGCATCGAGGTCAATCACGAGCTCACGCACTGGCCCCTCCATCCTCGGCTATAACGTAGGCAATCAGCATCCCGCCATCGTGGCTGATGCTCAGGTGAAGTTTATCCACACCGGCCTCTCGGAGGCGGGCCGCGCTTGCGCCCTCGGCCTGAATGCTGGGCTTCCCGGCTCCGTCGCGCACCACATAGATTTCGTTCCAGCTCAGGCCAGCGGGGCCACCGAGCGCCTTGACCAGCGCTTCCTTGGCGGCGAAACTGCCCGCCAATTGGCGAATGGCGTATCCCTGCTCTACCTCGTGAAACAGGCGTTCGGCAAGTCGTGGGTTGTCTGTGATGTGCTCGTCAAAGCGCGCCAAGTCCACCAGATCAACTCCGATGCCCAGGATCACGGTGCGCTCCTCTAGCTGCTTTGTGGCCAACTACTCTACGGTTACAGACTTGGCCAGGTTGCGTGGCTGGTCAACGTCGAGACCCTTGGCCGTGGCGAGCTCCATCGCAAAGGCCTGCAACGGAATAACGCTGAGGATTGGGCTGAAGATACCCATGCTCTGCGGGACTGTGAGCACGTGTTCGCTGTAGTCGGAGACGGTGGCGTCGCCCTCCTCGGCGACCGCAATCACCCTGGCTCCGCGGGCGCGAATCTCCTGGATGTTGCTGATCACCTTCGGGTGAAGTGTGTCTGCCTCGCGCGGACTTGGCACCACCACGATCACCGGCTGACCGTCTTCGATGAGGGCAATCGGCCCGTGCTTTAGCTCGCCGGCGGCGAAGCCCTCGGCGTGGATGTAAGCCAGTTCCTTGAGCTTAAGCGCGCCCTCCATCGCTACCGGGTAGCCAACGTTCCGGCCAAGGAACAGCACGCTCTTGGACGAGGCAAAGGCCTTGCCAAGTTCGCGGGCCGCGGCGAGGTTGTCGATGACCTGTTGGACACGCGCAGGCATGCGCAGCAGTTCCTGACCGAGGTCGCGGCGCTCGGTGTCGCTGAGCGAGTTGCGCAACTGGGCCAAGAGAAGTCCGAGTAAATAGCCGGCTGCGATCTGAGCGGTGAGCGCCTTGGTGGATGCCACCGCAACCTCGGGGCCCGCGTGGGTGTAGATCACGGCGTCGGACTCTCGCGCCAGAGTTGCGCCTTGGGTGTTGCAGATTGCCAGCACCTTGGCGCCGGCCTCCTTGGCGTAGCGGGTAGCCATCAGGGTATCCATGGTCTCACCGCTCTGGCTGATTGCAACGACCAGGGTACGGTCGGTAATGATCGGGTCACGGTAACGGAACTCGTGGCTCAACTCCACACTGGTTGGGATGCGTGACCACTTCTCGATTGCGTACTTGGCCACATCGCCCGCGTAGCTGGCGGTACCGCAGGCCACAAAGACAAGTCGGTCAATGTTGTTGACCCAGTCAACACCGAGGCCCTCAACCTCCGAAAGTTGCACAACGCCGTTGGCATCGATTCGTCCCATGAGGGTGTCGCCAACCGCCTGAGGCTGGTCGTGAATCTCTTTGTCCATGAACGAAGGCCAGCCACCCTTGGATGCCGCCGAGGCGTCCCAGTCCACCACAAACTCTTGAGAAGCGGCAGGGGTGCCGTCGAAGCCGGTGACCGTCACGCTGTTGGCGCGCAATTCCACGATCTGGTCCTGACCAACGCTGATGGCTCGCTTGGTGTGCTCTACGAACGCGGCGACGTCCGAGCCGAGGAAGTTCTCGCCATCGCCGAGGCCGATCACCAGCGGCGCATTACGGCGGGCGGCAAGGATGACGTCCGGCTGGTCCTCGTGCAATACAAGCAGGGTGAATGCGCCGTGCAGGCGGTTCACAACGGTTGCGAAAGCCTGGCGGAGGTCGCCAACCTTTGCCTGCTCCCGGGCGATCAGGTGGGCGGCAACCTCTGTATCCGTGTCCGATGCGAAGCTGGTGCCGGCTGCGACTAGCTCCGCCTTTAGCTCGGCAAAGTTCTCGATGATTCCGTTGTGGATCAGCGAAAGCTTGTGGGTGTCTCCACCGAGGTGCGGGTGTGCGTTGCCATCGGTTGGTGCACCGTGAGTGGCCCATCGGGTGTGGCCGATTCCAATGTTGCTGGGGTGGAGTGGGTGCTCAGTGATTTCGCTCACCAGATTGGTGAGTTTTCCAGCTTTTTTGCGGGTCTCAAGGCCAAATTCTGAGATAACCGAGACACCGGCGGAGTCGTAGCCGCGATATTCAAGACGCTTGAGGCCGCCAAGCAGCACATCCAGCGATTCCTTTGGGCCAACATAGCCGACGATTCCGCACATGGTGTCTAATTTACGGCAGAATTGGGCGTTATGAACCTAGGTGACGGCGCGGGCGTTAGCCCCTTCGTGGAGATTTCGCGCGCCGACTGGGCGGCATTGGCAAGTGCCACCGAATTGCCGCTTACAGATGCCGAACTCTCGCAGATTAGAGGCCTCGGCGACTTCCTCGACATCGAGGAGGTGCGGGACGTCTATCTGCCGCTTAGCCGCCTTTTGAATCTCTACGTTGCGGAGACCCAACGCCTGCACACAGTCACGGGTGGCTTCCTCGGAAACCACATCAAGCGCACGCCATTCATCATCGGTGTGGCCGGTTCGGTGGCGGTTGGCAAGAGCACCGTGAGCCGCCTGTTGGTAGAGCTGCTAAAGCGCTGGGATGGCACGCCCAACGTGGCGCTAATCACAACCGATGGATTCCTCTATCCCAACGCGGAGCTGGAGGCGCGCGGCATCATGCAGCGCAAGGGCTTCCCCGAGAGCTACGACCGACTGGCCCTGCTCAAGTTTGTCGCCGACATAAAGAGCGGCCTGCCGGAGGTATCGGCCCCTGTTTACAGCCACCTTTACTACGACATCCTCCCCGAGCAGCGCGCAGTGGTGGAGTCGCCCGACGTGCTGATCGTGGAGGGTTTGAACGTGCTGCAGCAGCCGGGTCCGGGTCAAACCGTTGCGCTGAGCGACTACTTTGATTTCAAGATTTACGTGGATGCCGAACCGGGCGACATCAAACGTTGGTTCCTGGATCGTTTTGAAAAACTTCGCGAATCTGCATTTACCAACCCGGAGAGTTACTTCCACCGCTACTCGCAGGTGCCGTTCGAGGCTGCCCTCGCACGGGCCAACGAAATCTGGGACACCATCAACCTGCCAAACCTGATGCAGAATATTTTGCCAACGCGGTCACGCGCCACACTTGTGCTTAAAAAGAGCCGAAACCACCTGGTGGAATCGGTGTTGCTGAGGAAAATCTAGAGCGCGAGGCGCGTCTCTACCATCACGGCAATGCGTGATGCCCAACTCTGGGCGGTGCCCTCGTCGGCGGCCTCAACCATAACGCGAACCAGTGGCTCGGTGCCCGATGCACGCAACAGAACACGGCCGGTGCCGCTCAGCTCAGCCTCGGCCTCAACCAGCAGTGCCTGGAGTTCTTCGTCGTGGTTGACACGAGTCTTGTCCACTCCAGGCACGTTAATGAGGACCTGAGGGAAGATCTGCATCACCGATGCCAGCTCCGCAAGCGACTTCTTGGTTCGGTTCATCTCGGCCAACAGGGTGAGACCGGTCAGAATGCCGTCGCCAGTGGTGGCGTACTTGCTAAAAATGATGTGTCCCGACTGCTCTCCGCCCAGGCTGTAACCACCTGCGCGCATCTCCTCCAGCACGTAGCGGTCGCCCACCTTGGTCTCCAGCATCTGGATACCGGCATCACGCATGGCCACCTTGAGACCCAGGTTGCTCATCACGGTAGCCACAAGGGTGTTGCGGGACAACTGGCCGCGTGCCTTGGCGCTCAACGCCAGGATGGCCATGATCTGGTCGCCATCGATGATTGCACCCGTGTGATCGACTGCGAGGCAGCGGTCTGCGTCGCCATCGTGGGCGATACCTACGTCTGCTCCAACCTCCAGGACCTTGGCCTGCAGGGCACTCAGGTGGGTGGAACCCACTCCAAGGTTGATGTTCAGGCCGTCAGGATCAGCGCCAATGACGGTCACCTTTGCACCGGCATCCTTGAAGGCCTCTGGCGAAAGCGCGCTGGCCGCACCGTTGGCGCAGTCAAGCACAACATGGATTCCGTCTAGACGGTTTGGAAGGCTCTTGAGCAGGTGGACCACGTAGCGGTCCTCGGCGTCTGCAAAGCGGTGAATGTGGCCAACCTCGCCGCCGAGCGGTGCCATCTTGGCGGCGGCCATGCCGGCCTCGATCTTGTCTTCGATGGCGTCGGCAAGTTTGTGACCACCGCGCGCGAAGAACTTGATGCCGTTGTCGGCCGCCGGGTTGTGGCTGGCGGAGATCATCACGCCGAAGTCGGCCTCGAGGTCTGCGGTGAGGAACGCGGTGGCCGGGGTTGGCAGCACTCCCGCGTCAAAAACGTCAACCCCCGAACTCGCGAGTCCGGCGGCAACTGCTGCCGAAATGAACTCGCCCGAGATTCGGGGGTCGCGGCCGATTACGGCCTTTGGTTTGTTTCCTGCGATACGAGCAGACTCGCCCAGCACGATGGCTGCTGACTGAGCCAGCAGAAGAGCGGTTTCAACGGTCAAATCGCGATTAGCGAGACCGCGCACTCCATCGGTGCCAAAAAGGCGAGCCATGCCGTACCTGCAGAGGCAAGCGGTTTAGCGCTTGCTGTACTGCGAAGCCTTACGTGCCTTCTTGAGACCGGCCTTCTTGCGCTCGATGACGCGGGCGTCACGGCTGAGGAATCCGGCCTTCTTGAGGGCTGGGCGGTTGTTGTCGCGGTCGATCTCGTTCAGTGCACGAGCGATGCCGAGGCGAAGCGCGCCGGCCTGACCAGCAACGCCACCACCGGCGATGCGAGCGATTACGTCATACGAACCACCGAGCTCAAGAACCTTGAATGGGTCGGTGATCAGCTGCTGGTGCAGCTTGTTAGGGAAGTAGTCCTCTAGGGTGCGACCGTTAACCTTTACGACGCCGGTTCCTGGAACCAGGCGTACGCGGGCAACTGCCTCCTTGCGACGGCCGGTGCCGGCGCCTGGAACGGTGAGAGCTGCGCGAGGAGCCTTGGTAGGAGCCTTAGCCGCTGGGGTCTCGGTGGTGTAGCTCTCTGGAGCTACCTCTACTGCTTCGTTCTTAGCCACGAATTGATCCTTGTGTGAGTGAGCCAGTTACTACTGGGCTACCTGGTCGATGGTGTAAGGCTTAGGCTGCTGAGCGGCGTGTGGGTGCGAAGGACCCGCGTAAACCTTCAGCTTGGCCAGCTGGTCGCGGCCAAGGGTGTT
>Ga0213920_1000791_pt1 | contig 20537 bp, 20 predicted proteins | sample McNCre1117MG_FD_161054 | JGI IMG/M metagenome (GOLD analysis project Ga0213920, IMG submission 161054) | Freshwater microbial communities from McNutts Creek, Athens, Georgia, United States - 11-17 MG | ecosystem: Environmental > Aquatic > Freshwater > Creek | place: USA: Georgia | collected...
ATGCCTTCCGCATTCGCAAACAATTTCTCCCTTCATCTCTATATTATAATATATTGTATGTCTTTATGTGGTTTTCCTTAAATGTCAAACTAATCGCCTCGCTCCCCTCCCAAAGATAGGGGCGTTTAGTTATATAAATTATACTTGCAGTTTGGTCGTATTACTCTCGTAAGCTTATGGCTCGATATTTGTGTATGTTGTGCGAATAACGATTTACGAAGTGTTGCAAAAGTTCTTGTCAAACTCGTACCATTATAGATGTCATCATATAGCTGAATATCAACTAGAAACTTCTTCGTTCCATCGTCTTCAATAGTTGTTTGTGGTATTCCTTTAACCCTGTAGATATTCTTATCACTTGTATCTCTTGCTTTGGTGACATAACTATCATCAATCACAATACAGTAAAATTTCTTACCCAAGAAATATGACAAGCTACCTTCAGGTGTAGATTTTTCAATTTTCAAATTACCCAAGTTTTCACCAAACATACAAGGGTAATCACCTTTATAATTTTCAAGGTTTGTGGTAAATGCAGGAAGATGTTGTGTCGAGAAATAAATACCATCTGTCTCAACATGGATAACATCGTTACTGTTATTTGGTAGGCATTTGATATACTCAAATAGAAGACGCTTACTATACGAATATACCATAATACCGGCTACAATCCAGTCATTTACTTTATCTTGATGGAATTCTTTTGTAGCACCTACACCATTGATAGTATGAGTAGATTGAACTGTTTCAGGGGTTTTATTCAAAACCAAACTGTAGTGTATGGATGGGTTTTCCACTAACTTACCAGTCAAAGAATTCAAATATAGTTTAATGGTTTCACGAAGTGCTGGATTATATGATTTGTCCTTTTTGGTTTTCAAATCATCTTGGCGTTTCTTTTCTTCATAGAATGTATTAATATATTTCCCAAATAATTCACTAGCAATGATTTGCTTATTACTTACCAGACCCTTCTCTACAGTGAAATCAGTCAGACCGTAATTATCAATAACATATTTTAACATATAACTGTCAACATAAAGTTCATCCATGTCATTCGTAGCCCAGTTGAGTGAGGTTAATCCTTTCTGTGCGACGGGTTTGAATAAGTATTCTGTTTCAAACTTGAGATTTTTTAGTAGATAAAATCCGTGTTTTGTTTCATCGTAGGTGGTAACCCATTCACTTTTACCAGTTGGAATATATGCATATAGTAAAGACGCAGGGTATTGCGATGCTATATCGACACCTGTTGTTCCACTTGTATGCTTACCAGCTTGATTACAGTGTGAGATACCACCGCGTTTAAAATTTGTTAAGAACTGATATTTTTCGAAATCAACTTTTATTTCATCCTTTTCATAAGTGATACCAGTAAATAAGGCGAGGTCTCTCTTTTTATAATTAACCTTGCCATTAACTTTATTCAGTTCGACTAATATTTTCTTCGAATGAGAACCGATAGTATTGGAACTCATCAAAGGGCAACTGCGTAGTAAATACGGGTTAATTGTTTCTACTAACTTATTCACATTTTCAGTAAATTTTTTCCAAATCTCTGCAAGTGCGATACAGTCGTATAAACAATATTTTTCATATTCCATCCAAAATTCAGGGTCATTATTTTGTAAATCTAAAAACTCTTGAAATTTAAGTTGTGGTTTATAAAAACATAATTGTGCGGAAGTTAATTTATTACCGTGGAGATTAATTTCAGTAATTTTACCATGGGTAACACCAAAACTACTCGACAAGTTCTCCAAAGAGTTAATAAGGAAACAATAACTGTCTTTAAAAAGATTTCCACGATAATTGATACCGATTAGGGTAGTGCCTCTCATAGAAATATCACAATCTAATAACTCTTTTGGCGTAAGGCAAGATATGAAAAAATAAAAATCAAAGTTACCACCATTATGGGCGATAATGTTATAAGTTCTATTTTCTTTTGATTCCTGATTTAACCAATCAACAAACTGGCGGATGGATGATTTTTCGTTATCAGTCACAAATTTCAAACTTTGTTGTTCGGTACTCTTATATTTATTATAGTAAGCACAGCATAATGTATCTTTCAAAATATATGATTTTGTGTTACTGGCTTTAATAAGGTGATACTCTTCCGTTGGCCTTGTTTCCAAGTCAAAGGTTAAGTTACCTCTTTTGGTTTTATTTCCTTTTTTCACAATACTCTCAATTTTCTCAACTACATAATAGTGGGAGTCTTTCAAAACAATATATTTCTGGTTTGGGTTGAGTTCTTCGTTAGTTTCATAATCGATTATTTTCACATCTACATTTAAGTGTTGAAATATTTCATATGCTTTTGCTACTGTTACTTCTTCACCAGTAGGTATTCCAAATTGTTTTCGTAGTTGTCTAATGTTTAATTTCTCGTTCATAATGTAAGCTAAGCATGCAAACAAACAGTTATTATCCATTGAGGTAGGATTGTGTAGGGTATAGTTGTAAAACGACGACTTCAATTTCTTCTCACCTGCTTTGTGCTTATTGCACCCGCCTGATATTTGCTTTAAGTTCTTTACAATCACAAGCCCAGAGAATACATCTTGAATTTCAACATTTTCTAAATGGTAGCTAACAGTTTGGCTGTCGCTGGTCGAAACCATCTGTTGTTCGCTCGTTTTTGAGTACCAATTTCTAAAGTGATGCATATTTTTAAATTTCCATACATGCTGAACATCAGCAATTCCTGACTGTAATGTTAATTCAAATGGTGTATTCTCACCGATGCTCCTATTATTCCATTCAATATATTTACCTAGTTCTCTAAACACGATTCTGGGATAGCGTCGAATTCGGTATGCCTGTGCTGGTGTTACTGCATTAGCAATAGAATTTAAAAAAGACTCTGCTTCTTGCCTAATGTGTCTGCGCTCTCGTGCTCTCCTATTGCGTTCATTTGCCACATAGTCATTATATAAATCTGCTAAATGATAATATGTATCTCTCAAGTTATCATATCCTAAATTTTCCATGATTGTCTTCTCTTGAGGTTGGCGTTGCAAATTGTTCTGCTCTTTCCACCATTTGCGTAACTTCTTTTTCGCTGATTCGCCTAAAGGATTCTGGATGGTTCGTAAAATTGGGGGCATTTTATAATATAGCTAGATATTATTATATTATAATATAAGATAATATAATTTCTTTAAGTACTTTTTCTAAATTATATATTCCTAAAGTTTATAGAATATTCTTTAATTTCTCTTTCAATTCTTGCAACTCTTTGACTGCATTGTTTCTCTTCTCACGGTATTGCTTAAAGTATTCGGGTGGGCTATAATGCGTCCAAGTTCCCTCGGCTTGTTTCTTATGTCTATACTCTCTCATATAGGCGTTGTATTTCTCACGGTTGTTAGCTCTCCAGTTTTTGATACTATCTTTTTGCTTTTCGTAGATTTCGCTCATTCTCCTAAATATATTATATACTTACATAATATATTATTTTTTCTTTATATTACTTTTCCTAAATATTTAATTCGTTTAGCTTCTCTTGTTTCTTCTTCTCTCTATATCTGCGTCTATTTTCAGCAAGTTTTTCTTTATTGGCTGCTTGGTAGTGTTTCGTTTTCTCTCTATTGTCGATCCTATACTGTTTCGCTCTATCCTTATTTGCTAAATTATATTGTTTATTATATTCGGCTTTGGTTCTTGATGGTATGTATTTATTGACACATTCTATTGACTCAATATAATATCGTTCTTTTGCACGAAGTTGGTCTTTAGTTTCACAAGGACACTCTTCCAATAAACTAATGGTATAGTTATCGTTTTCTAAAATATGATAGGATGTTACGAAACAACTCTTACCTTCCGTCCATAACTTATAATTACAACGATGTTGGGCTAATCGTTTCGCTAATGTCGTTTCACAAGTTGAACCGATGTAACATTTACCTGTAACATTGCATAGAATTTTGTATATTTTACCACGAGAATATCTATTATCAGTCATATTATAATGTATTGTTATATATTGTAATATATTGGTTTTGTCTTTATATCCTTTTTCCTAAATGTTATTTTAAATCAATGTGCTTTCTAACCCACATAATGTGATTACAAAGGAACAATTACCTCACCAGTATAATGCCTAGATTTCATGAAAGTAGCCTTATCTTGTGCTAAATTACCTAACTTATAGCAAGTAGCATGACCTTTAAATTTCTTTTCAGCTCGCTTGAATGCATTATGAATTTGCGGAACGGATGCATAAACCCATTCCGTTGCTCTCAATCTTGCCGAAGTTGTAATGCGAACTCCACCACACATTTCAACAAATTCTAATACTGTTTTTTCAACCTGATTATAAAATTTTGTCTGGGTATCACCTTTCGGGATTTCAGGTAGTTCCAAAAACGCGATAAACCATACACCAGCAGGAAGATAAGTATGATATTGTTCCGTCCTACTACGATAAGAGGTGGCTCTCCCAATTTTGAATACTGCTTTATTAGAACCATCTAAATTATCAAAAGGCAAATAACAGTAAATACCACCTTCTTTATGTTGTAGTTCATCATAAACGACCGTATGTTTCATAGCACTATACTATTAAGACATTTTATTTTCTGCAGTCTTCTCTTTTTTGAGTTCATCGACCTCCACTATGAGTTTGAATACGCTGTATTCCAGATTTGTAACTTCCTCCTGTAGGCGCTTCAGAATAGCTGTCATCTTTTCAAAGTCGTATTCGTCCCTTTTGTTCTCAATTGTAATAGTGATTTCCTTCATATAGTATTATTCATATACAAATAATATCATATTTAAACCACCTAAAATACTATAAAATTCTCCTGTTTATTTTGCCTCCGTTTTTCTCGGATTTCGTCCTTGTGGGCTTCGTAATATTTCTTGGATGCTTTCCGCCGCAATTCTGCTAACCGTTCTGGGTGAGTTTCTTTGAATCTCTCGTATGCTGTTTGACGGCGTTCTTTTTCCATGTTATATATTTATGATATATTAAAATGGTAGGAGGTTTCCAGCGACACCACCTAAAAGACTACCAATTTCCTCTCCATCGCCACCGTGTTTTTTTCCACCCAATGCGCGACCGGCGACGCCTCCCAGAGTTTTCCCAAGGATAGAACCTATGATTCCGTCGCCCTTATCCTTATCGTATCCTGCGGGATAGAGTGCTCCGCCTTTCTTGCCCTTCTTTGGTGCGGCTTTCTTCTTGGGTGCGGCCTTCTTCTTTGGTGCAGCTTTCTTTGCACCACTTCCAGCTTTTGCAGCCCTAGCAGCTCGCATATTATTGATTCGTCTAATAGCTTGGTTGGCTTGCTTTGGGGTAATTTCACCAGCTTCAAGTCTTGCAGCCACACGGGGATGGGTTGCAGCTGCTTTAGGAGTTAGTTGAAACCCTGACCCATTCAGACTATTCATATACAACTGTTTCTGTTTAACTGTCAATGTATTGTAATCATATACAGGTTCTAGTTTAGTTCTATCCGAATTCCATTTATACCCATATACCTGTTTTGGTGTATCTGGGATTTCTACGAGCGCGGGTTCAGGTGTGGTAGGTCCATAGAAAGTATTATTATATCCGTATTCATCAGGGGGAGCAGCAGCTTTTCTAGTGATGCGTTCAGGGGGTGGTGCGGCTCTTCTTACAGGTGCAGGTGGTCCTCTGTTTGGCATATTAAAAAATTTTCTTGCACCGTTTTCGACACGGTTGGCAATAGGTCCAGGCATGTTATTTAATGCAATATCTAACACAGCCCCTACCCCTGGCTTTCTTAAACCAACAGGTGCGATAATAGCACCACCATCCTTCTTCGGCCTACCGCGCTTCTTTGGTGTAGGTTCAGGCATACCCATACCCTCGACATATTTCTTGGCTTTCTTGGCCCCCCAGTCGATAACATGGGGTGCTAGTTCCTTGGCAACCTCTTTAAGACTATCCGTAAGCCAACCCTCGCCTTCCATTTCTTCTGTAACACCACCATGGCGCAAAAGCGGCATACCGGATTTCTTACCACCCTTCAATGCAATATGTTCTTCCATCTGTCTCTGGTACGGGTCGAATTGTATGGTTACACCTCCGCCCCTCTTGTTTGCGCGCATAATCTTCTTGTGCTGTTCTGGACTGCAGTGGATGCACTGGCCCCCATCCCCGTGTTTCACGCGAATACGCTGACCTCTCAAAAGTTTGAGAATCTGGGCGTGTGATAGTTTCTGAATTGGTACTTGTTGGTACATTTTATGTTATATATATTATTACAACATAAAATAATTACAATAATCCTAATTTAAGGAATCTGTTTCATATATTTTGTAATTTGTGGTGTAGTAATCGCTTTAAAATCGCGTAAAGAATGTAAAATGGCGTAAATCTCCTTTTTAATAAGTGGGGAGTTATTTCCGATTTCAATTTCGCCCTCCAACAACTTCAAGCGTTTTTTCAATTCTGCAACGGTGTTGTCTTTTTGTGTAACAGTGGATTTGTTGAGTTTTGCTAAAGTTATGAGCCGGTCGTATACCTGGCGTTCTCCCGTTTTCAGGGAATTCAAATCGGCGTGGGTCGGGTACAATCCTTTCAGCATATTTGTAATTAATTTTACAAACGGCTCGGAGACTTTCATGGTGTTGAATCCCGCAATAGTCTTCTGATTCTTGTTACGAATAGAGAGGATATTTTCATAGTAGAGTTTTCTCAAATACAAGAAAAGCTCACCGAAAGGGACAACCTTGGGAATGTCGTCAGCATGGATACCAAAACCGTATTGAATTCTTGATGATTTAGAAGAAGGATCAACCCAAGTTTGTGACACATCAGGAGACGACGCTTCTAATGGTACCAATTTCCACTCCTTAACTAATTTGTCTGCAAGTTGCGAACCAGACAGTTTTGGTGTTGTCTCCGCAATACCAAATATTTTTGCAATATTACTTCTAGTAATACCAGTTCTACTATGAATACTTTCCATTGACGACTCTTTTTTATTATTGGTCGGATTCGTAAAATGTCCCTCTCTTTTACTAGCACCATCTACAAAATGAGTAAATGTGGTTGGGGATCCATCAAAGCTATATAACAAAACATATTTACCTTCTACATCAATTAATGGTCGTAGATATAAAGTTTTTATTACCTTATTATTTTTATCGATTCTATTATTTGTAAGTTTCAGCGTATTATTACCTACAGTTTCAGGCGAAACCCCATCTACATTACTATCACCGACAGGCATTTTCAAAAAACTCTGAAATCCGTCTTTCGCCATTTCCAAGAACGCACGCATATAGGTTAAAATTTCATCCGCAGTAACTCTCTTATTATCCACCCCGTAAGTACCCATAAATTTATTTTTAAAAAAAGTCCATCCCTTCAATAGTTTGTATTTGTTGTCAATCTTACCGAATTCATCCAAGCCATTTGTAACCTGCTCTATCTTGGCTACATCTTTGATAAGCTCCTTCATACGGAGTTTAAATTGCTTGTTTGTCATGTTGATGGCAGTCCACAGTTCATCTTCTGGGTCGTTAAATTCAGCATTCTGGCGGAGACGCTCGATATATTCGGCTTCGGTTTCATTGGCATTTTTTTCCATACTAAATGAACCGTTATTTACCTCAAGTAATTTATCTTTGTAAGTTTTAATTTTTATAGCGTTTTCAGTACGAACGGCATCTAATCGTTTCTCGTAATCACTTACATTATATTCAATTTCGCCTATTTGCTTCTGTAGCCCATAAATTTGTGTATCAATTTTGTTAAGTTCTCCATTAAACCACATAATAGCCCTCTCGCTTAGCTCCATTTTTTCCTGAAATTTCTCTTTTGTAATTTCATTTTTATCTAATTGGTTTTTATGTGTTTTTATGGCTTTTTCAGCTTCCTTTTTTTGTTGTAAAAGTTTTTGCCGTTTCTCAATGACTCCACGCACCTGTTTGTATAAATCATCCTTCACACCTTCAATATTAGTAATATCAAATGGGGGAACAGGTTCGTCCTCTAGTTCTGGTTCAAAATCAGGTAAAGCATAGCGCTGGAATTTCTTCACTGGATTCCCTAAAGCATCGTAATCATCGACTGTAGTAACATTGGGAAAATTCACCTCGTAATTTTGTACTAATTCACTCTCACTAGGTGTCATCAGTTTGCGGACTCGTTGGTCGGGACGATTCGCTAATTTGCTAACACGGTCCTGTTTAATGAGAATCAAGTTATTCAAGCGGTTAAGCTCGGCAATTTTCTCAATCTGCGACATTTGGATTATACATTTAACGAAGAAAAAAATGCTACTCGAATTTACTAAATACTACTAATTGTTTTATGAGAATGGGTTGCGAGAAGAGTGCTAAATTTATCATAAAAAAGAAATTACTAATCCCTACTTTTTTTGACTATCATACACCAATTCACCGAAAAACCACGGGTGTTTTTTTCCCTTCGTGGCGTCCTTTTTGGTTGGGCGTTTCTTCCTAGAATCTTTAGCGACTTCTTTTTTAGGTGGTTCTTTCGACATTATTTTACGAACTCGCTGGTCGGGCTTATTTGCGGCCTTGCTATATTTGTCATGCTTAATTTGCAAGAGATTGTTTAGCCGATTCATTTCGGCGATTCTTTCAAATAGGGACATCATTTTTATACAATGTACTTATAAAATATTTTTCTTTCAATAGTATATAAATTAAAATGTCGGATATTTTTCAATTCGAGAAATCATGCAGCGTCCAGGGCGTTGACCTTCAAACTCCGTTTTCTGATAAATCGTTTCAGTATGTGGCAGATTTGAATAGCGGTAGCTACTCATTCAACTCTGGACTCACTTTAGTCAATTTTGATATGTCCTCGATTAATGGCGGGGCCCAAAGCTGTGTGAATATGAGCGAGGCCTTTATTGCTCTCCCGATTACAATAGCCACAGCTTTCACGGATAGTGCAGGGGCGACACTTGACCCCCTTGAGAATGCATGGGCTTCCACTGGTCTCAAAAGTGGTGGATATATTAACTTGGTCCATGGCCTTGATTTATCAGTCGATGGTAAGACATTGGAACAGTTTGTACCCGACCTACAGAACTATGTAAAGTTCAAGCTCCTTTCCGAGATGAGTAATGATGACCTTCGCACCATTGGCCCGAGTCTGGGAATGGGTGATACACTCGATAACTGGGAATCTATGGTTTGGACTCCTAGCGCCGTAAATACGCCCTCTGGCTCTGCCACAAACGCATTAACGCCGGTCACTTTAGCCAACGGCATCTCAAACAACGCACCATTTCCACTTAATATCCCTGTTGTTACTGTAGCCACTTCAGCTGCAACTTCTGATGATGACACTCTAACATTCACTTCTTCAACTGTTATTAGTTCTGTTGCAGTAGGCCAGTATGTTACTGGTTCTGGTATTCCCGTTAATACCTATGTTGTTAGTATTTCAGGTGCTACTGTAAATATTTCTACAAATGTCACCGTTGTATCTGGGGCCGATATTTCCTTCTTTTCCTCAAATTTTGGCGACTCTGGATATGTTACCACTCAACGCTCTGGAACTTACAATAAGGGTTATTACAGTCGTCTCAAGAAACTCCCAGTAGCTAACAAGACGGCCGCTGCTGGTTATCACAATATCGTAGGTTCTTCTGGCTGTATAAATAGTGCCACAAATCTCGCCAACCAATTCCGCGGTTATTATACGGTTCAAAATAAGGTCTGCTACTGGTATGATGTTGCTATAATCAGATGCTGCGATATTCTGGACTCCATAAAGCAGATGCCAATTACAAAAAGGTGGAATTCCCAAATGAGACTATATTTTAACACTGGTTATGTAGTCAGTAACATCTCCAACGGTGGCCTACTGGTTTCTTCAGGCTCTTCTAATACTTTCTCAAACTCTTGCCCTATTATGCAGTCTGCTCTGCAGATTTATCCTAATGGCGCAAAGAATATGACTAGTGCAATTTTCATCGGAAACCCCCAGACTACCGCTATTAGTACCCAAGGCAGCACAACGCTCAATTTAAGCGGAAATTCCCATTTCCTAAATCAGGCGAGACTATATTACCCTTTGCTTACGCTTAAACCTGAAAAATTAGAGATGTATATCTCATCGAACCGCAGCAAGAAAGTCTGTTTTACCTCCGTCCTTAACAACACCTTTACGAACATTGCGTCTGGAACTACAAGCTCGTACCTTGTACAGGCCGGTATATCAAATTGTCGTTCGATAATAATTATTCCTACTATTTCCTCTACCGTCCATGGCCTGACTGGTAGCAACCTTGTTACTTCATTCTCACAGGCTATTTCTCCTTATGACCCCACAGGTTGGTCTCCCGTTTCTCTCACCAACTTGAATGTTGCTCTTGGTGGTAAGAATGTTCTAGCAAATGTTATGTCATATTCCTTTGAAGAGTTCCTTACACAGGTCAATCTTTATGAGCGCATCAACCCCGCGGAAATGGGTATTTCATGCGGCCTTTTCGATGAGAACTGGTGGCTACACAACCGCGTCTATTATATTAATCTAGAAAGATGTAACATCTCCGACCAGATGACCCCAAGACAACTCACCCTCACATTCACCAATAACTCCAATGTTACCATCGACATCAATGTCTTCACTGAATATTACCGTGAATGCACGATAGATGTGGAAACATCTCTAATCACCATGTAATATTGGAACCAAAAGTTCCATTAAAACCTCCCTTTTTGTTTAATACTTTTTCCAAAAGTAATAGCTTTAGTACTAATGCATAAGCGCCCCCATTGTTTTTAGTATTTTAAATATTTTATTATAACCATATATATAAAGGTTGTAATAAAATGGCAAATCACATAGAATGGTCTAGCGATATCGAAACCGTCCTCATAAAATTGCGTTTGAATTCTCTTTTGAGAAGCAAATACCATAAGGCGTCGTTTGAGTATATGGCGAATCTGTTAAAATACTTTAGAATACCAGTTATCGTCTTGTCCTCGTTAAGTTCTGTATTTAATGTCGCACTACAGAACCTAATGGATTATCGAACTTCGTCATTAATTTGTTGTTTTATTTCGTTGAGTGTGGGTCTGATAGGTTCTATAGAACTCTTCCTACAAATAGAAAAACGCAAAGAAATCGATTTACATAATAGCAAAAATTACGAACTAATAGCAAATGATATAACAAAAATGCTGACCCTGAAGCCAGAGAATCGGAGCATCGACGGAAAACAATTTCTGGAAGATACAATGAATAAATATAATTCGTTATGTGATTTATCTACAGTTGGTGATAAAGTACTTCATAATAGATTACTAGAGTTGAATATTATTAGCAATATTAGTGAGGAAGAAGAACTAAAAATATTCAGGTCGCAAAAGAGTTGGAACCCATATAAGACATTGCTTGATTTGCATAGAAATTCGTTTCAGAATACTCCACCTAACTCGCCAACACAAACAGATGGTGACAGGACGCCACGAGACAACTTATTCAGGCTTCAGATTTGAATAATAACCCATCATTTTCTTTAATATTTTGTCATTGACTTTTGTATTATCGCTGAAAGAATTTATAAATCTATTAAAATGTGTGACGGTATCATGAGTTCCATTGTGATAATCGGACAAAATACAAGCGCAGCAAAACCATCCGCATGCCGTACTATCCATATCTTGTATCTGCTTACTATTCCATATTAGCTGTCGTTTGCAAATCTTCATAATCTCAATGGGCGGGGCTACCGCGAAACTATCAAAATACGAAACGGGGTATCCATATTTGAAACAAACCCAATGGGTCCCACCTCCGTCCGCAGCATCCTGCATATTCACCACATACCAAGCACCTCGTTTGAGATTCACCGGCAATTTGTCCTTCGGATAACATCCTTGATAAGTTGGAATGTCTCGTAGTATATGGTCTATATCTAGATTAGATAATCCATTTTTATCACTTAAATCCGTATCCCCGCCCTGTTTTATAATGTCGAACCATCTAGCAGTATCTGTCATTGTATTCAAAAATTTACGCAAATCGACCAAACCGTTCATGGATTGTTCTACATCTTGTTTTATGAAATTCTGAAATTCGGCAGTATTTAAACCGTTAGCATTCATGAAGGCGAGAGTCCAATCTTGGCAGTTGTTGTCCTTACTGGAATACGAAAAGAAATTACCGCCCATTTCTTCCTTGGTCCTCTCCAACATTTCAATAACAGGCATATGGTTGTGTATGGGGACTTCCATGCGTTGCGTATTTGGAAACTCTTGTGGATTTACCTCCATATTAAACACATAATTTTTCTCGATTAGCAAATTTGTTCCTGCATCCGTTCGTGCAAACATCGACAAATGGAATAATTTCTCATAAGGGACTGCTTTCCCATGCATGGCTACAATCACATTTAAAAATTTATTCAGATTTGGGTCTATGGGGTATTTGCGTAATTCTAGAAATGTAATTCTTTCATTGCCGTATTGGTCTAATATTCGTTTTACATTTGGAGGATACCCAGACCTGCCATTTATTAATTTATTAAAGAACTCCATTATAATAATATTAACATAGAAAATTATTATTATAAATCAATTACATCTGTGAAATTATGGCGGTAGCGTGCGGGTGAGTTCGGTGTCAAGTCCAACATAAAAAAGTTCTTCGGTTCGCTTGTGGAATGAAAATACGCCCTTTTCACGAGTTCTTTGTCATCACCATTATTGTTGTGGTTTTTCAATATTTGATTAATCGTATTCATATCGTTAAGCCTAAATATCATAAAATATTGTGTATTGCGTCGCATCTGAATAGGCGCATCAGTATAATTTTGGACTAAACAAAAGCAGGTGAATCCATATTTACGGCTTGAATTGAACCATTTTTGAATCTTTAGCAGTTGCTTCTTCGGTAGATTAATCATGTCATCGAATATAATCAACTTCTCTTCGGTTTTATCTTCATCATTAAAATCAGTTAGTTCGGGCAACTGGTCTGCGTCATCGATAACTTCTATTCCGTCTAAATGGTGTTGTAGGAAGTTCAATAGTGGTTCATCGCCAGTAGAACCAGTAAAATAAATGACTCTAGTAAAGCTGTCGTTCTTGCGATGGAGGAACTCTACAACTGATGTTGTCTTTCCGGCCCCTGTACTACCAATCGCCATTATCATCGAACATGGCTTTATCATATGATTTTTAAAATTCTTATCTGGTTTGATGCCTTTTGTCAGTCCTTTACCAGCAGCAAGTTTATACCAATCTTTGAGGTTATCCTTAAACATTTATTATATAATTAGTATATATAAAAATGACGACTAATTCTCCTCCGACATATAATTTCAGCGGATTAAAATTTAACCCTTCTTTTTTCTCGTCATCAAATTCAACTATAGACTCTTTTTATGTGACAAAAACAACCGCGGAAACAATTTCGGGATTTAAGACTTTCACAACAAGCCCTGTGGCTCCAACTCCTGCAGTGAATGACAATTCGACCACTGTTGCAACTACAGAATACATACAAAATCAAGGGTATTTGACAGTAACAACCGCGACGAATTCTTTTGTAGATTTAAGTTCCACTCAAACTGTAGCAGGTGCTAAAACGATGACAGGGCTTTTAACTGCAAATAACGGGCTAACGGTTTCGGGAACTGTAACTTTACCAAGTTCATCGATAACACAGACGATGGTTAGTAATGGGTATATTGATACATCTTCGGCACAGACGGTAGGTGGTGCGAAATCCTTTTCTTCGTTATTAACTGCATCTAACGGATTAACGGTTGCTGGGACATTAACTTTACCGAGTTCATCGATAACACAGACGATGGTAAGTAATGGATATTGTGATACATCTAGCGCCCAGACCATCGCAGGAACTAAAACATTTACATCAATTATAACAGGTAATGCAGGTGTCTCATCAACTACTGGTATGTTTTCCGGATTATTAACTGCAAGTAATGGCTTCACGGTTAGCAGTGGTACATTAACTTTACCAAGTTCATCGATAACACAGACGATGGTAAGTAATGGATATTGTGATACATCTTCTACGCAAACAATTGCAGGGGCTAAAACATTCAGTGGTATTACATCGTTTTCAAATACAACCGACACAACTTCTGCATCTACTGGTGCTATTGTATGTTCTGGTGGTATTGCTTGTAAATCAATCACATCAACCGTAGATGTAACTATAGGTAGTAAGCGTTCTATTAACCAACAAGGGTTATGGTTACAATGGAATAGAGATGGTGGTACGGGAAAATCGTACATTATTAATCAAAAAGGTGGTGGTAGTGGTGGTATTTCGTTTGGAGAAGCAACTGTTGCTGATGCTTATACTGAAGGTATGTCTTTGAGTAGTGGAAATTTAACCATTACTGGTAGTTATTCTGGAACATTAGCATCTGCAGTTACTTGTACGACTCAAACCGCAGGGGATAATAGTACAAAAGTTGCGAGTACCAATTATGTAGATAGGGCTGTTTCTACTGGTATCGGTAGTACTTCAACATTTTCTGGAACATTAGCATCTTCCGTAATTGCGACAACTCAAACCGCAGGGGATAATAGCACAAAAGTTGCAACCACAAATTATGTAGATAGGGCAATTAGTAACAATGGTGTTTGGACGAAGACAGGAAGTGATATTTACTATTCTACTGGAAAAGTCGGTATTGGAACTTCTAGTCCCGCATATACATTGGATGTAGATCACGGTTCTGTTACAACGGCAGGAACACGGTTTTCATCATCAGGAACTGATTGTGCTATATCACTTACAAATACGGCAACTAGTGGAAGGGAATACTGGTTAGGGTCATTAGGAGGAACAGGTACTGGGGCAGGTAACTTTTATATTTACGATGCAACTGGAACATCAACCCGCTTTGTAATTAATTCTAGTGGAAATATAGGTATTGGAACAAAGACCCCTGGGTTCAAACTTGATTGTGTTGGCACTGCAAAAGTACATAGTACATTAACGGTCATTGGAGTTGCTACATTTACCGCTGTTCCAGAGTGTTCTACTAACTGTTCTACTAATTCTCAACTCGCGAACAAATTATATGTCGATTCCCAAGTAGCAACAAAAGTGTCTAGTCAATGGACGACAACCGGTAGCGATATTTACTATTCTACTGGAAAAGTTGGTATTGGATTGACTTCAGGTCTTGATTATAAATTGAATGTAGGCGCTACTGGAGGTGCAAATACTTCGGCCATCGGTGTATCTGCAATAAAACATTACAATGATAACTTTTATGATGGTGACTATATTAATGTAGTTTATAAACATGGAACTGTTGCTGATAAATATCAAAACTTTATTCAATCTATATATTCTGCCAGTGCTACAGATTTTAAATTTTTTACTTCTGGAACAACTGGTTCGTTAAATGCTACAATATTGACTTTAAAAGGTAGTAACAATTATGCTGGTATTTTAACTACAAGTCCCGCATATCCGTTAGATGTAAATGGTATTATTAGTACTAATTCAAAAGTTACCTGTGCGAGTAATACCAGTCTTAATGCACCTTCTTTGGGTGTAAATGGTGGAACAGGCGATAGACTAATTTTATTTACTGGCAGTAGTACTGTTTATCCATATTCTATTGGTATAGAAACAAGCGCAATATGGCAAAATGTACCTGATGCAAGTAGTTATTATAAATGGTATATTGGTGGTAAAGAACATGCTAGATTATCTTACTTAAATGCAAATACTACTACTTTTACTCTATATAATACACAAGGTTCTACTGGTTCTTCATATCAAACATTTTCGAATGGAACTGGTTCTTGGACTTGGCTTACGGATAATATCACATTCAACGGTAACTGGTCTCAAATTTCTGCATTGAAAAATACCGGTACATTGTTAGGATTGGGTAACACTATCGGCGGTTTAGATGTATGGAGTTGTTCTGGAACCGGTGCAGGTTCATCGACGAGTCTAACAAAAACATTATCGTTAGATAAGGATGGTAATCTGACTCTTTCAGGTTATGGATATGCAACAACTCCCGCATCAACTTCAAATGATACAACCGTTGCTACTACGGCGTTTGTTAAAACTGCTATTACTAATGCGGTAGGAACTTCTGCATCCCCACAATTTACAAAACTAGGTATTGGAACTGCTCCAAGTTGTGCTTTGGATGTAAATAGTACAAATACATATTCTCAATCGGCAATTTCAGGTTCGTATTTTAATAAAGGAATGAGTACTCTAGGATATGCTGGGACATCTGCATACAGTGTTCTTGCTAGATTTACTGGTGGCTCTGTTGCTATTACTGATACTGCTTACTTTGTGGCATATAGTGATAAACGAACAAAAACTATATTAGATTCATATGATGCAATTTCATTAATAAATCAACTCAATGTAGTTCAATACAAATATAAAACACAAGATAGAAAACAGTTTGGATTTATCGCTCAAGAAGTCAAAGAAATTTTACCCGATGCTATTACATATGATGCCAATTATATTCCAGATGTATTTAAACTAATTGAAAAGATTGATGGAAAACTATTGACTCTCGAAAATCATACCATTTGTGAAAATGATAAAATTAAATTATATGACGAAGAAGATAAACCAATACTTGCAACTGTTGTAAAAGTTCATTCTCCAGATACCTTTGAAATAGATACTGATTTACAAAAAGATAAATTATTTTTATATGGCAGATTTGTTAATGATTTACATATGTTGGATTACAATTCTCTATTTGCTCTATCCTTTGACGGAGTAAAACAAGTTATCAAAAAGAATAATGAATTAGAATCTAAAGTAGATAAACTCACCGCATTTATTCAATCAAAATTCCCAGAATTTAATCTATAACAATTATATAAGATGTCATACAATATTACTCTCAATTCATCCAACCTTATCAAAAATGGTTCAAACAATATGTATCAAGTCACATTCAAAAACGGTTCATTCGAATTCCCAGAAGGTACTGAATTATGTGTGTCATCTGCTACAATTCCGTATAGTTTTGTAAATGTCTCATCGGCTTTAGGCAATAATGTACTCGGTTATGCTATTCCCGCTGGTAGTTCAGTTCAATATTTTTCAACTACATTAGCAGACGGTTTTTATGATATTCCGGCTTTGAATTCTGCTCTCCAAACTCTATTTAAATCAAACGGTCATTATTGGGTGAATACTAGTTCTGGCACTAACAATGCTGTATATTATTACCCTATTGTGATTTCTTCCAATTACACATTATACACAAATGCTATAACATCTGTAGAAATTCCCGCCAGTGCAAGTATCACAACTGCATTTGGTACCGGTTATTCTGCTGGTTCTTGGAGTGGTGGCGGTTATCCTACTACTCTTTTATCTACTAACAATTTTGCATCTCTATTTATTCCAGAAACTATTTCATCTCCTAGTTCTTTAGGCTATTTATTAGGATTCACTGGCGCTTCTTCTGTTACTAGTCCCGCTACCGCAAATGGGTCGTTTTATCCTAGTCTCGGTACTACATCCAGTTCATCGATTACTAGTTACGGGAATTCACTTTCAACACCACCGTTTAACCCACCTTTAGGTTCATCAATAAATGGACTAGTCCTCCACTGCAATGTAATTTCGAATCCACTCACATCAAATAGTGATATTTTAGAGACGATTCCTATTACCGCTACTTATGGCGCAAATATCAATTATTCACCTAACAGTCCGAATTGGGCAAAAGTCAATGCTGGTAAATACAACAATCTCACCATTTATTTCACAGATCAAAGCATGAATACATTGAAGATGCTTGACCCAAATGTTCTAATTTCCCTATCTATCAAACTCCCAGAAAAAAATCGATATATATAATAAATAATGGTGTTTAATATTATTTTAAATTCATCCAATGTCACAAATAGTAATAACACTTTCTATTCCAAATCATTTATTGGCGGGTGTTTAACGATACCACAAGGCAGCGAAATTTGTTGCTCACAAATTGTAATCCCGTATTCGTGGTTCAATATCGCCAGTAGTTACAACAACACAACATTCGCATACTATTGGAATGGGTATTACCCTTCAACAATCTGGAATGGGGCTATGAGTGGGACAACATTTACAGGTTCTGCTGACAGTGGGAGTTCTGGGACATTCGCAGCAGGACAATTGGTTATAGGGAGCAATCTACCCGCTGGCACTACAATTAGTTCTGTCTCTACTAGTTCCGTCGTATTGAGTAACACATTTACAACATCCTCACCAACTGTTATTACAGGCATCCCTACATTCACAGGATATATCACGATGACAACAATTAATGGAACATCTACGCCCATATTGACTCTATCAAGTACTGTAACGGGGTCATTCGCATTGAATACCGTTTTGTATAGTAGCGATAGTGGTTTAGCCCAAAATGTGTATGTCTCGTCTTTGTATTCTGGAACTTTAGGTGATGTTGGTTCAACTTATATTTTATCATCAGAGCAAACTGTGAGCGTTGGCAGCAGTGGTTCTCCCATCAAATTTGGCTTTATTGGTACATATCATTCCATCACAATACCAGACGGGTTTTATGAAATTTCTGAATTTAATATTTATCTGCAGACCTATATGATTAGCCAAAATCAATACATTTATAATTCCACACTATTACAAAATCAATATTTTATGGACCTACGGTCAAATCCCGTTTATTATGCGAATCAATTCATTTTACAGGCTATTCCATCCAGTTTCACACAATATACGGCTGCAAATAGTAGTTATAGTTATACATTACCGTCTGGTTTTGCATTTTCGCCCCATGGATATACGCAACAAATAGATGTAGCGAATTATATTACAGACTACTTGGGTTTGACTGCTGGTACTTATCCGTCCGCACCTACCACTTCATCGAATAATGTCTTGTCAAATACAACACCAATTGGTAGCTATGTGAATTCCGTCGTCGTTCGTTGCAATCTCGTTTCAAATACAGCGACAATGCCTACGGATGTTCTCGATACATTCTATCCTAATACGACATTTGGTAATAATATTGTTTATCAACCACCTTACGAAAAATGGGTTGATATTATTCCAGGCACCTATAACAACATTTACATATCATTTGAAGACCAAGACGGCAACCAAATATACGCACAGGATTCCAATGTGATGATTAGTTTGTTATTGAAGTTTAATTATTCCAATATTCCTGTAGAATTGACGAGTCCCGCAGAAATCCCAAAAGTTCAAACAATAAATTCACTGGATTTTAGGGATTAATTTCTATTTGTAGTATATAAAACATGCGTAAGCACATCCTTTTAGGACACGGCAAAAACATCCAAAAACACAGCATTCACAGAGCACTTTACACTGGCAAGAAGAGTCACGCTATGCTAACTCACAAAGACCTCCTTCCAAGAGACCCACCTATGCCAAGAGTGGGAACGGGGAAGAAGATAAAACCTCTCAGCTTTAGACTGTAGATATTTAGGGGATAATTTTCTCATAAATATCTAGTTATTTATCTTATCTGATGCGAATAAATGTGTTATTGGAAACCAAGTACTTTTTTCCATAGGATGTTCCCTATATGGTATTCCAGTTTCTAGAAATTTGTTATGTAGCTGAGTTCTTAAATGTCGTGGTTTATAGGCAACGGAATGAACTATACCACATTCACAGGTGAGTTTTGTGTTCCAATCTAATGGGTGTGTTTCTCTATACTTTCTGTTGTATTCGCGCCTTCTTTCGCGTGTTTCGTTTTCAATATTTTGCATACTTTGTATATTATAACGATATATATTTATGTTGTAAAAAGAATCAATTTTGTGTTAAATAAATAATATTTTAGGAAAAGTAATATAAAAAGAAAAATATTATCTTTGTATATAATATAATGTATAGTTACAACTTCTTTAACCCTGAAGACAAGCTGAGCGACAGGAAATTTTACGCAGAAGTCGAAGAGCAATTAAAGCAATATAAATGCAGTGACAAAAAGAAAGAAACTGATAAAGCTATCGTCACGCCAAGCTTTGTACGCGGAGATATTCGACACTATTTTAAACCAAAATAATCGCCCTATCTTTGGGAGGGGAGCGAGGCGATTAGTTTGACATTTAAGGAAAACCACATAAAGACATACAATATATTATAATATAGAGATGAAGGGAGAAATTGTTTGCGAATGCGGAAAGCATTACACTTACAAAAATGATTATGAAATAAATCGACATAATTCAAGCAAATATCACCAAGCCTTTTTAAATGGTTTAACACCTGAATTAAGGGAACAACAAAAGAGAGAAAGAAAACTAAATAGACGACATGAATACTATATTGAAAATAAAGAAAAACACATTGAATATAGCAAGAATTACCACCAAGAGCATAAAGATGAAAGGAAGGAATATTATAAAAATTATCGTAAAATATAATCGATAAGTCTGGTTTTTTGCCATCTATTGACTGCATACAACCCGATAACACACAAAATATTGAAGACAATTCGGGGGTCGCTAATCATGAACGCAGTGAAATGGTTTGCTACCCCCGAATTGCCTTCAATATACTTATTATT
>Ga0213920_1000793_pt1 | contig 20513 bp, 19 predicted proteins | sample McNCre1117MG_FD_161054 | JGI IMG/M metagenome (GOLD analysis project Ga0213920, IMG submission 161054) | Freshwater microbial communities from McNutts Creek, Athens, Georgia, United States - 11-17 MG | ecosystem: Environmental > Aquatic > Freshwater > Creek | place: USA: Georgia | collected...
TGCTACAGCGACGAAACCCCGTTGTTCAGCCGCTTCCAAATCGAACACCAAATCGAGTCGGCCTACGCCCGTACCGTCAACCTGCCATCAGGCGGCGCGATTGTGATTGACCACACCGAAGCCTTGGTGTCGGTCGACGTCAACTCGGCACGCGCCATCAAAGGCGGCGACATTGAAGAAACTGCGACTCGCACCAACCTTGAAGCTGCTGACGAAGTGGCCCGCCAAATGCGCTTGCGCGATTTGGGTGGCTTGATCGTCATCGACTTCATTGACATGGACGAAAGCAAGAACCGTCGCGAAGTGGAAAACCGCTTGCGCGAAGCCTTGCGCCACGACCGCGCCCGCGTGCAATTTGGCACCATCAGCAAATTCGGTTTGATGGAAATGAGTCGCCAACGCCTGCGCCCTGCGCTGAGCGAAGGTGCTTCTATTCCTTGCCCACGCTGCGGTGGCTCAGGCCACGTGCGTGACACCGAGAGCTCGGCGCTGCAAATCTTGCGCATCATCCAAGAAGAGGCGATGAAGGACAACACCGCCGCCGTGCACGCCCAAGTGCCGGTGGAAGTTGCCTCGTTCTTGCTGAATGAAAAACGCACTGAAATTGCGAAGATCGAAATTCAACAACGTTTGAATGTGTTGCTCGTGCCGAACAAGACATTGGAAACACCCAACTACAAGTTGGAGCGCTTGAAGCACGACGATCCTCGCTTGGACAAGATCGAAGCCAGCTACAAAATGGCCGAGGAGTTTGAAGACCCCACCGCCGTGACACGCCGCTCACAAGAGCCTACCAATAAGCAAACGCCCGTCATCAAAGGCGTGTTGCCTGATGCACCTGCGCCAGCACATGAGCCAAAGCCTGCTGCACCTGCAAAAGCAGCTGCACATGCACGCGGCGCTAAGCCTGCGGCCAAAAAAGCAGAAGCCAAATCGGGCGGCTTGTGGGGCTGGTTCACTTCGCTGTTCAGCAGCGACTCCAAAGAAGAAGCCAAGCCAGCCGTGGGCGATAAAAAGCCAGGCGAACGCGGCGAGCGCCGTGATGGCCGCAGCGCCAATGGCCGAGGTGGCCGTGGTGGTCGCGGAGGCCGTGGTGGTGACCGCGCCGAGCGCGGCGAGCGCCCTGAAGGTCAAGGTCGTAATGATCGCAACGCTGAAGGCCGCAACGAGCGCAACGCCGAAGGCGTTGAGGCCCGTGGCGAGCGTCCAGCACGCGGCGAACGTACCGAGCGCGGTGAAGGCGGTCGCGAAGGTCGCGGCCCACGTCAAGACCGCAACCGCGGTGGACGCGGTGAAGGTCGCAATGCTGAAGGCCAAGCAGCCCTCGACAACAACGCCTCACCTGAAGCCCAAGCCGAAGCACGCGCCAAAGCACGCAACGAACGCATGGCCCGCGAAGAACGCGGCGAAAGCACCGAAGGCGGCAACGAGCAACGCGAGCCTCGCGGTGATCGTGCAGAACGCGGTGAGCGTGGTGAAGGCGGCCAAGGTCGTCGCGAGCGCAGCCCACGCGGCGAGCGCAACGAAGGCCGCCGTGAACGCGCCCCTCGCTTGGACGAGAACGGCAACCCAGAAGCTTTGCCACTCGACAACGCTGCGACAGCCGAAGGCCAAGCACCGCAAACCGACGAGAACGGTGGCGAGCGTCGTGAGCGCCGCTCACGCGACCGTTACGGCCGTGACCGCCGCGAGCGCGGCGACCGCGCACCGCGTGAAGAAGGTTCTGCAGAACACGCCGACCACGGCGCATCTGCTGAGCACGATCACACGTCAAGCGAGCAAGCCCCCCAAGAGACACGCGAAGCACGTGAGCCACGCCAACCGCGTGAACCACGCGAGCAGCGCGAACCTCGTGGCGAGCGTCAAGAACGTGCCCCACGTCAGGCACCGCGTGAAGAAGCACAACAAGCTGCCCCCGCAGCAGCGTCCTCACGTGCAGGCATGCCACGCATCCAAGCGTTCACACTGCCCGTGGCAGAGATGCAAGCCGTGGCCCAAGGCAGCGGTTTGGAATGGGTCAACTCCAATCCAGAACGCATCGCTGCTGTGCAAGCTGCCATCGCAGCCGAGCCTAAGCCCGTGCACATCCCACGCGAGCGCCCACCCGTGGTGATCTTGGATGAAGGCCCACTGGTGTTGGTTGAGACCCGCAAGGACCTGTAAACCACACACCCCCCGCAAGGGGTGGTCAGTCCCAAACAAAAAGGCCTAGAGTGATCTAGGCCTTTTTTGTTTGTGGGTGTGTGTTTTATGCCGCCACTTCAGCAGCACGTTTCCAACACAACTGAGCACGTGCCGTGTCTTCTTTTTGCTCAGCCAGTTGGGCCAAGGTGCGCCACGCTTGGCGTTGCATATCGGCGTTGGTGAGCTGGGGCGCAGCTTGATCCAACATCTGTTGTGCCTTGCCCCACAAGGCATGATGCCAGCACACCATGCCTGCTAAATATTGCAACTCTACCCAACGTGGGTAGGTTTGACGCGCACGGTCAATGCTGGCCAACCACTCTGGATCGGCAGGCAACATCACCAAAGCGCGGGCCAAGGTTTGGGCCACGCGCTCGCGAATGGCAGGTGTGCAGCTGTCAGGCTGCTGCACCATGCGGTTCCACAAAGGTGTGAGCCAAGGCATCACGGCCGTGGCTTCATCGCTGAGTTTGAGCATGCGCTGTGCCGCGTGCAACACAACTTCAGGTTGGCTGCGCTCCGTCGTTTCGAGGGCATCCCACGCACGTTGCAACTGGGCGCTGTCGTGCGCTTCGTTCAAACTGGCCACCGCCAACTCGCGCAACAAGCTTTGGCCTGCGGCATCTGAAAACGCACCATGCTTGGCGAGCAAGCGCGCAGTCTCCAATGCAGAGGCATGTTGTTGGTTCAAGCGTGCCGCCTTGAGGCGCATGCGCAAAGCCAACATACGGCGCGCTGCACCGTGGCGCAGGCCATCCAACCAACGCATGGCTTCGGGCGCATCGCGATCGCTCATGGCCCAACGGGCTGCGGCCAAGTAGGCAGACTCCATGGTCTCCTCCACAGCCTCACCGGATTCGTCGCGGTTCATGGCCATGATGGCTTGCAAGTGCGCCACGCGCGCATCACGGTCACGCAAAGCATGTGCGCTTTCAGCAGCGACCAAGTGAGCCACTGCGCGCAGCTGTTGCGCATGGCGAGGGGCTTGGTCATCAGCGGTGCGCACCGAAGCCAACAAGCTCTCCAAAGCCAGCGCTTTGTCGGCCGACTTCACGGCACGCACATAGCGGCCACTCCACAGCTCAGACAGGGCATCCAACAAAGCGGCATGCATGGCACGCTCTTTTTGTTGCAAGCGCCAGCGACGGGCTTGGTGAGGCAGTTCAAAAAGCGCCGTCATGGCACGCCATGTCAAGTGCAGCATGACAAATAACACCACGAGTACCAACAACACCAAGTTGAGCGAGAGGTCGACACGGTAAGGCGACCAAAACACCGTCACGGTGCTTTGGTTCCCACCGGCCAACAAGGCCGATGCGACGGCCACACCAAACAGCGCCACAAACCACAAAGCAGCTTTCATATCAGCGCCCCGCTGCGGCAGTGGTGAGGGCCGCGATGGTGTCATCCACGCGCGGAATCTCGATTTGTTTGGACTGCGTCAGTACCTCACGCGCCAGCGCCAAGGTGGTTTGACCTTGACGGGTTTGCATGTCGAAGTAACGGGTCAGGTCTTCGTTGGCTTGTTTCATGTCGGACTGCACCACATCAAAGTGACGGGCCAACAAACCCAAGCGGGCGTTGAGCAAACGCAGCTTGAGGTTTTCGCGCACAAAGTAGCTTTGATCAGGCGCGAGCATGCTGGCTTCGGGCTTGTCGATGCGGCTCACACGAATGAGGTTTTGTGCATCGTCCCAAATATCAGACAGCACCTTTTCCCACCAACTCATGCTGATGGCTTTGGCCCAGCTGCTGGCAGGAACCGCTTGCACTGGTTTTTCTTTGTTGACCACACCCACGGCATTGAGCAAAGGCAAGGTGTCGACCACGCGCACCAGCTCATCGAGCTTGAACAGCAAGGCGGGTGTATCAGCCACTGCAGTGGCCTTGATGCGTTCGATGTCGCGTGTGACCGCGCGCAGCACAGGCGCCAAACGTGGCTGCGCCACTTTGGTCAAGCGTTGTTCGGCCGAGTTGAGTGCGGCCAACAATGGCTGCACGCTGCCGGTGAGCTGGGCTTGTTGCTGTGCCAAGCGAATGGCGGACTCAATATCCACCACCAAGTTCTCATCACGCGAGCGCGAGAGGCTTTGCATCAGCTCTTCAAGTTGGCTGCGTTGCAGGGCCACTTCACTGAGCTTGGCATCAGTCACCGACAAGCGGGCTGCCGTTTCGCGCGCCAGCTCTTCGGCTTGTTTAGAGGTCACACGCGCTTCCACAGCTTGGCTGCCGGTGTCAGCGCTTTGGCGTGCGAGTTGTTCTTGAATGCCTGAGAGCTTGGCCCACATCAGGCCAGAGCCTAGAGCGCCCACCACAGCCAAAGCGCCAATGCTGCGCGTGAGCCACTTGTTGGTGTCCGTGCTGGTTTCGCTGAATTCGTTCACGCTGGCAAGCGGTTCAGTGGTGTGGCCCAAGGGCGGGAGGTTGTGGGTGTCGTCGTGCTCTGGCTTCATGCCAGAGATTCTAATGAGACTAATAAATCTGCCAACGAAGGCTTCGACATGTGAATCTCGCCAAAACCCAAAGCCTGCGCCGTTTGCGCAATTCGAGGATGGGTGGCGATGCAACGCGCTTTGACCCAACTTTGTGCGGGCAAGGTTTGCGCAAGGTGTTCAATGGCTTGCGAGCTGCTAAAACACCACACACTGCCGTTGGTTGCAGCTTCGCAGGCTTGGGCTTTTTGCTCTGCCGACCACACGGGTGCGCGGCGCTCGTAAGCCACCACAAACTGAGCCGATGCGCCTGCAGCTTGCAGCTGCTGAGCAAGCCAGTCGCGGCCTGTGCCAACGGGCGCTGCGCTTGACTCTACGCAAGAATTCGCATCGACCTTCACATCATGGCCACGCACGATCAGCACAGGCTTAGCCGCCTGCACCTGCGCAGACACGCGCTGCCACAAAGCTTCGGAGTCAAACTGCACAGCATCAGCGGCAGGGCTATCAATACAAGCGCCTGGCACACCCGCTTGCAACAAGGCTTTGTGCGTGCCGGGGCCGGTGGCCCAGCAGCGCGGGCCATCGACCCAGTTTGGGCTGACGGGTTGGTGTTCAAAGAAATAGCGCACGGCCTGTGCGCTGACAAACATCACGGCTTGAAAGTTGGACCATTGCGCCCATGCTTGCATCACAGGCTGAACCTGCTTGGCGGGTCCAACCTCGATCAAGGGCAAGGCCAACGCATCATGGCCAGCTGCTTGCAGCGCATCCACCCACGCTTGCGCATCGCCTACAGGTCGGGTGATGACAACGCGCATGGCAGGCAATGCGACTTAGTGTGCGCCTTGCGCGCGCAACTGGGCGGCCACCGACTCACCCAGCAAATTAGCGGCATCGCGTGAAGCAGGGTCAGTGGCATCCAAGGTTTGCTTCACTTCTGCGCGCAACAACACCGGTGCGCCAGAAGGGTCACCCCAAGCGGCTTGTAGATGCAGCATGCCATCGGTCAAGGTGGCGTGTGCGGCCAAAGGCATAGAGCAGCTGCCGCCCATGGCGCGGCTCACAGCACGCTCGGCCGTCACGGTCAACCATGTGGCGGCATCGGCCAAAGGTGCCAAGGCTTGGGCCACATCGGCGCGGTTGCTGCGCACTTCAATGCCCAATGCGCCCTGCCCTGCGGCGGGCAGCATTTCGGTGGTTTCAAAAATGTGGCGAATGCGCTCACCCAAACCCAAACGCTTGAGGCCTGCAGCGGCCAACACAATGCCGTCGTATTGGCCTTCGTCGAGTTTGCGCAAACGGGTGTCGAGGTTGCCGCGCAAGGGCTCAATCTTCAAATCGGGGCGCAAAGCACGCAGCAACACCGTGCGGCGCAGACTGGATGTGCCCACCACCGCGCCTTGCGGCAAATCATTCAGGTGCGCATATTTGGACGACACCCACGCATCACGCGGGTCTTCGCGCTCCATCACGCAGGCCAGGTCAAAGCCGTCGGGCAAATCCATGGGCACGTCTTTGAGCGAGTGCACGGCCAAGTTAGCGCGGCCTTCTTCGAGGGCCACTTCGAGTTCTTTCACAAACAAGCCCTTGCCGCCCACTTTGCTGAGGCTGCGGTCCAGAATTTGGTCGCCCTGCGTGGTCATGCCCAACAGCGCCACGCTGTGGCCTTGGGCCTGCAACAAAGCTTGCACGTGCTCAGCTTGCCACATGGCCAAACGGCTTTCGCGGGTGGCGATGGTCAGGGAAACGGGGGATGTGGAGGCAGTAGACAAAACAAAACTCTCTTTTTCAGAGCCGCAGCAGGTGTGTGGCGAAATCAATTGCGGCAAATGTTAGCAGGCGAGCTTTGGCGCTTGGCTTGCACATCAAGCGCCCTATCGGACGAATGCAAAGCGTCTTGGCTGGTCTCTATCGCCAGCCCGATAAAATCTAGCCCATATGACAAACCAACTCGACAAAAAATCCCAAGCCTGGTCCGCCCTGTTTTCTGAACCCATGAGCGAGTTGGTCAAGCGCTACACCGCCAGCGTGTTCTTTGACAAGCGCTTGTGGCAAGCCGACATCACAGGCAGCTTGGCTCATGCAGAAATGCTCAGCCACCAAGGCATCATCGGCAAAGACGACCATGCCGCCATTGAAAAAGGCATGGCGCAAATTTGGTCTGAAATTGAATCCGGCCAGTTCGAGTGGAAGCTCGACCTCGAAGACGTGCACCTCAACATCGAAGCGCGCCTCACCCAACTGGTGGGCGATGCGGGCAAACGCCTGCACACCGGCCGCAGCCGCAACGACCAAGTAGCCACCGATGTGCGCCTATGGTTGCGCAGCGAGATGGACCTGATCATTGACTTGTTGGTCGATTTACAAAAGTCACTCGTCGAGGTGGCCGAGAAAAACGTCGAAGTCATCTTGCCTGGCTTCACCCACTTGCAAGTGGCCCAGCCTGTGAGCTTTGCCCACCACCTGTTGGCCTATGTGGAAATGTTTGCACGCGACGCCGAGCGCATGAGCGACGTGCGCCGCCGCACCAACCGCTTGCCATTGGGCAGCGCTGCTTTGGCAGGCACCACCTACCCTCTGGACCGCGAACGCGTGGCCCGCACCTTGGGCATGGTCGATGAACACGGCAACGCGCAAGTCTGTCAAAACAGCTTAGATGGCGTGAGCGACCGCGACTTCGCGATTGAGTTCACCGCTGCTGCCAGCCTGTGCATGGTGCACATCAGCCGCATGTCGGAAGAGTTGATTTTGTGGATGAGCCAAAACTTTGGTTTCATCAAAATCGCTGACCGCTTCACCACCGGCAGCTCGATCATGCCGCAGAAGAAAAACCCAGACGTGCCCGAACTCGCACGCGGCAAAACGGGCCGCGTGGTGGGCCATTTGATGGGCCTCATCACCTTGATGAAAGGCCAGCCATTGGCCTACAACAAAGACAACCAAGAAGACAAAGAGCCGCTGTTTGACACAGTCGATACGCTCAAAGACACCCTGCGCATCTTCAGCGAAATGGTGGGTGGCCAAGTCAACCCAGCAACGGGCCAAAAAGAAGGCGGTATCACCGTCAACGCCCAAGCCATGGAAGACGCAGCCAAAAAAGGCTTTGCCACTGCCACCGACTTGGCCGACTACTTGGTGAAAAAAGGCCAGCCCTTCCGCGATGCCCATGAAACCGTGGCACACGCCGTGAAGGCCGCCGCCAGCCACAACTGTGATTTGTCTGAGCTGCCACTCGAAGTGCTGCAAAGCTTTCACCCTGCCATCGAAAAAGATGTGTACGACTGCCTGAGCTTGCACGGTTCGCTCAACGCGCGCAACACGCTGGGTGGCACTGCACCCGCGCAGGTGAAGACGCAAATCGCGCGTCATCGCCAACGACTCGGCGCATGAGCCTAGACCCCAGCCAACGCAAGGCGCTACGCGCCATCGCTGTGTTTGAAGCTGCCAAAGGTGCAGTGGTGTTGGCGGGTTTGATTGGCTTGATGGATTTGCTGCACACCGATGTGCAAGCTTGGGCCTTGGCCTTGATCGGCCGCTTTGGCCTCGACCCCGAGGCACCCTACCCCTCCATGCTGCTGCACTATGCAGCGCTCTTGCCCAATGCAGACATCCGCATGCTGGTGATGCTGGCCTCGGCCTACATCACCTTGCGCGCGGTCGAGGCCACGGGCTTGTGGTTTGCACAAGTGTGGGCTGAATATTTGGGTGCGTTGTCGGGCGGTATCTATATTCCGTTTGAGGTGAGTCACTTGGTTGGCGAGCCCAATTTGCTAAACGCGATCATTGTGCTCATCAACCTCGTCATCGTGGGTTACTTGGTTTACGCTTTGTGGCTCAGACACCAACGCGCGCAGCACACACCACACGCATGACCGACATTCTCACCATCACCTTGAACCCCGCCTTGGATGTGCTCACCAGCATCAACCAGGTGAGCGACACCCACAAAATGCGTTGCGGGCCTACGCTCAAACATCCAGGGGGTGGCGGCGTGAACGTGGCGCGTGTGTTGCACCGCTTGGGCGCAAATTGCGTGGCTTTGTATTTGGCTGGCGGCGTCACGGGCGAGCGACACCACAAGCTGATGAGTGCAGAAAAAGTGCGCTGCCATGTGATGCCCATTGCCGAAGAAACACGGGAGAGTTTTTCGGTGCACGAAACATCCAGCGGCAATGACTTTCGCTTTGTGCTGCCGGGCCCCAATGTTTCGGCCGCTGAATGCGAAGCTGTGTATGACTATGTGGCGCAGCACATGCCCAAGCAGTTTTTGGTCATCAGCGGTGGCTTAGCACCAGGCGTGCCTGACAACTTTTATGCACGTCTAGCCTCACTGGCCAAGCAACACAGCGTGCGCGTGGTGCTTGACACCAACGGACCTGCGTTGGTGGAAGCACTGAAGGTGGGCGTGTATTTGTTCAAGCCCAGTTTGCGTGAGCTACGTGATTTAACAGGGCAAGCCCTGCCAGATGAGGCGAGTCAAATGGCTGCCGCACAGCAGCTGATCCACGACGGTCACGCTGACATCGTGGCACTGTCGCTTGGGGCTGACGGGGCGATGGTGGTCAGCGCCACAGAGCACTGGTGTGCCCGCAGCATTCCGGTGGATGTGCAAACCACGATTGGTGCAGGAGACAGCTTTGCAGCAGGTATGGTGTGCGCACTCGGCCGAGGTGAAAACCTACGCAAAGCCTTTCAATTCGGCATAGCCTCTGGTGCGGCGGCATTGTTAGCCCCCGGCACTTCACTGAGCCAAGCTGCAGATGTCGCAAGGCTGTTGCCACAGGTCGTGTTGAGTCCGTATTTGCAAAATCAAGATTAAATAATTCAAAGTAGCTAATTTATTAAATAAATTAATAAAATATGGAGCATGCAGACGCAGCAGCTCCACCCCCAACAACCGCGGTTTTCGATGACACACCGCCTTTTGGGTCATCGATACAAACATGTCGCACTTGCTGGCATGGTGTGGCTCGGATTGGCTGCGTGCACCAGTGTGTACGCGCAAACCAATGCAGAAGACGGAAACCAAGCGCGCTGGAGTTACCAGCTAGGTTCAGACGCATGGCATATCTCGGCCAGCACCGAGACAGACTCCAACCTAGGGCTGGTGGATGAACGTTCATCTTTGCTACTGCCAGACACCAAAACCAAATGGGACTTCAAAAAACTCTCAGCTTATGGGTGGTTGATTGGTCACAAGCCCATCACACGCGACACCACATTCACCTTCAAAGTGCAGGCCAATCAGACCTTCGGCCTAAGAGTAGATGAAGCTCAGATCGAACACCTCATCTCGCCCTATTTGGGTTTTCGCTTAGGCGTGGTCGATTACAAAACAAGCTGGTGCAGAACCTACGAGTCCAACAGCATTTGGATTCGCGATGTGGAACCTATCTGTAATTTCCAAGACTTTCGTGATGTCACTGGCGGCTCACCTGGCGCGCAAGTGTTCATCCAAAACACATGGGGTGCCTATCTGGTGCAAGCACAAGCGGGCATTTACAGGCCACTATTGCTCAATTACGCCCCTCAAGAATTTGGTTACTTCGTCCCTGCACCATCGCCAGAAGATCCCTACATCGTCCAATCCAACAAAAAAGCTGGCATCAATATCAATGTGCTCAACCTAGATACGGCTATCGAAGCGCGAGTGTCCTTCATCAAAGGCACCCATCAAGCGTTCACACCGGACGCAGACAAGTTAGGAACGGTCAAGCAAAGCAGCGATGCTATCTATGCTGCGGTTTTGTTTCCCATCACACAAACGGTGTCAGGCCGAGTGACGCGTTTTCAGCAGTCACAAGATGCCACGTGTTTGTCAGAGGTGGCAAGGATCGGCGCTTGTAATCTGAACTACAACTACAAAAAAGCATTTAACTCCGTCGAAATCACATCTGCTATTTCATCCAAAGATGCGATTGGCATTGGCTTGAGCGAGTCCACTTACAACTACATTGCCAGTGTTTTTTTGTCCTATGACTTTTATTTCAAAGACAAATCAAGAGAAACAAAAATTAAGCAGCTCAACCTTGCTTGGCGACACGATTGGACACGTGGCATTTTCACAAACGTACAGCTGATCAAAGCCATACACGCCACAGATCTCACCAGCTCCGCGATCAGCACACACACGCCCTCACATGGCTATGCCATCGGCATGAGGCTGGGCTATCAATACTGACATGAAACGACTCGCTTTACTCGCCCTTACGTTACTCGTCTCTGCGTGCGGCGGTGGTGGCACTGACCCGATTCCAGAGAAAGTTGATCTCAGTGCTATCTTGTGGAAATGGACAGCGCTCGACGCAGGGTGCCAACACATCACGGCCGTTGGCTCAGGGCTGACCACCGGACGGCCTGACACGGTGTACCACGTGAAAAAGAAAACGCTTGAAATCGATGAGGTCTCAGCAGTGACTAAGTTTGGCTACGCTGTGTTCAGCGATGAGAGCTGCACATCGACGTCGGCCGAGTATGAAGAGGTCTACAGCATTGCTGAATGGGTTGTGCCCAACACAAGCAGCGGCGTACCTGCACAACTGATTTATATGGGAAGCGCAGGCCATGCGCCAGAATTTACCCCCGCCCTTGTCTTGAAAGTCCTCTTCTCCCCCAGTCAAGGCCAGCTCAAACTGTATGAAGACACGCTGCTAGCACCAGACCAGTTGGATGCTGATGGTTACCCGCTGGGCAACACCCCGCCCGCAGCAACTTTTGTTCGGCCCTGACGCTCAGGCACTGTCAGTTCAAAGCATCTCAAATAATTTCAAAACACAGGGGACAGTTTTCACAGACGCCATGGCGAGCACCCGCTACCATTCGTTTGAAACTCAGGAGACTTGCATGCCCGTGATCACCAATATTGAAGACCTGCGCGTTTTGGCCGAAAAACGTGTGCCCCGTATGTTCTATGACTATGCCGACTCCGGCAGCTGGACCGAGGGCACCTACCGCGCCAACGAAGCGGACTTCCAAAAAATCAAGCTGCGCCAGCGCGTGGCGGTGAACATGGAAAACCGCACCACCGCCACCCAGATGGTGGGCCTCGATGTGAAGATGCCCGTGGCCATTGCGCCCGTGGGCCTGACCGGCATGCAAAGCGCCGATGGCGAAATTAAAGCCGCCCGCGCTGCTGAAAAATTCGGCATCCCCTTTATCTTGTCCACCATGAGCATTTGCTCGATGGAAGACGTGGCGGCCCACACCACGGCCCCCTTCATGTACCAGCTCTACATGATGCGCGACCGCGAAGCCATGGCCAACATGATTGAACGTGCCCGTAAAGCCAAGTGCAGCGCCTTGGTGCTCACGCTCGATTTGCAAGTGATTGGCCAACGCCACAAAGATTTGAAAAACGGCCTGACTGCCCCACCCAGCCCCACCATCGCCAACATCATCAACCTCATGACCAAGCCCCGTTGGTGTTTGGGCATGGCCGGCACACGCCGCCACACCTTTGGCAACTTGGTGGGCCACGTCAAGGGCGTGAGCAACATGAAGTCGCTCTCCTCATGGACCAACGAGCAGTTTGACCCCCGCTTGTCGTGGGAAGACGTGGCTTGGGTCAAAGCCCAATGGGGTGGCAAGCTCATTCTCAAAGGCATTCAAGATGTGGAAGACGCCAAGCTGGCCGCACAAAGCGGCGCAGACGCCATCGTGGTGAGCAACCACGGCGGCCGCCAGCTCGATGGCGCGCAGTCCAGCATCGAAGCCTTGCCCGCCATCGTGGCCGCCGTAGGCGACCAAATCGAAGTGTGGATGGACGGCGGCATTCGCTCGGGCCAAGACGTGCTCAAGGCTTGGGCCTTGGGCGCACGCGGCACCCTCATTGGCCGCGCCATGGTCTATGGCTTGGGTGCCATGGGTGAAGAAGGTGTGAGCAAAGCGCTGCAAATCATCCACAAAGAGTTGGACGTGACCATGGCTTTCTGCGGCCACACCAACATTCAAAACGTGGACAAGGGCATTCTGATTCCCGGCACCTTCCCCACAGCTTGAGCCATATCAGTCCGGCCCCTTGGGGCTAGGGGATACTTGGGTGATGACTGAAACCACTTCCCCCTCTTCCACTGGCGTGAACGCTTGGTGGCGCGCTCTGAGTATTTTTCTAGCCCTCGTGGTCTTGCTCGGCTGGGCTTTAGGTGCCAGCATGTATGAGCAGTTCAAGGCGCAAATTCACCACTTAGAAGCCAAGTTGGTCGAAATTCCACAAGTGCGTGAAGTGGCGGTCTTGCTTGACGATGCCCAAGCCCCCGCCATGCTGATGACGTACGACCCCAAAAATCAAAAGCTGCAAGTGCAACGCTTGAACGACGTGAAAGAAGGTCGCGAACAAGCGCTGCATGTCTGGGCCCTCACCGAAGGCGATGCGCCCCGCATGTTGGGCGTACTCACCAACAAATACAAAACCCAACAACTCGACGTCCCCACCCAAGCGCTAGAGGGCGCGCAAAGCTTGGCCATCAGCGTGGAGAACAAAGACAACGGACCGCGCGATGGCAAGCCACGCCAGCCTCTGCTGTTCAAAGGCGGGTTGGTACAAAAAGCAATTTAAAGCTTCTCACTCCAAGGCACACCACCTGTGGCCCAGTCGTGACGCGGAATGTCAAAGAACAACACATCCACGCTCTCGGGCTTGCTGCCCAGCGTTTTTTCACACGCTTGGGTAAGCGCTTGGGCCAATTGTTTTTTCTGTTCAGGGGTGCGGCCTTCAATCAGTTCAACGCGAATGGTTGGCATGGTTTTTCCTTCAAGTAAAAAGTGGCTGCGATTATCTGCGGCAACGCTCGACCTATGAGCGAACCACTGTCACGCCGCATCGCCCACCTCGACATGGATGCGTTTTACGCCTCCGTCGAGCTGCTGCGCTACCCGCAGCTCAAAGGTTTACCGGTGGTGATTGGCGGAGGTCGCCGCCGCATTGACGACATGCTGAGCCGCTTGCGTGGGGTGCACCCTGACTACGAGTGGTCGGAAGACAAGCTGCACGAAATCCCGCTCGATTTCTTTCCGCGCATCGCAGGCTACACAGGGCGCGGCGTGATTACCACCGCCACCTATGCCGCGCGACAGTTTGGCGTGGGCTCAGCCATGGGGGTGATGAAAGCTGCCAAACTTTGCCCCGATGCCATATTGCTGCCCGTCGACTTTGACCAATACCGGCACTACTCGCAGCGCTTCAAAAGCATCATCACCGACATCGCACCACTCATGGAAAACCGTGGCGTAGACGAGGTGTACATCGACTTCACCCACGTGCCCGGCGGGCAACGCGAAGGCGGGCGCGTGTTGGCTCGGCTCATTCAAAAAGCCATCTTCGACGACACAGGCCTCACCTGTTCGGTGGGTGTGGCCCCGAACAAACTGCTGGCCAAGATGGCGAGTGAGTTCAACAAACCCAACGGCATTTCCATCGTCACCGAAGACGATTTACAAAGCCTCATCTGGCCGCTGCCCTGCCGCAAAGTCAACGGCATTGGGCCCAAAGCCGAAGCCAAGCTAGCCGCACACAGCATTCACACCATCGGCGACTTGGCTCAACGCGATCGCCTGTGGCTGATGCAGAACTTTGGCAAGAGTTATGGCGCATGGCTGCATGACGCCGCGCACGGCAAAGACGACCGCCCCGTGGAGACCGAAAGCGAGCCAGTCAGCATCAGCCGAGAAACCACGTTCGAGCAAGACCTACACGCCGTGCGTGACCGCGAAGCTTTAAGCGCCATCTTCACCAAGCTGTGCGAACAAGTGGCGGCTGATTTGCAGCGCAAAGGCTATGTGGGCAAAACGATTGGCATCAAGCTGCGTTACGACAACTTTCAAAGCGTCACACGCGACCAAACGCTTGACCACCACATCAGCCAAGCCACGGCCATTCGACAAGCGGCAGGCCAATGCCTCAAACGCGTTGACCTCCAACGCCGCTTGCGCTTGCTGGGCGTGCGTGTGGGTTCGTTGATGAAACTGGAAGATTGGCAAGCCCAAGGCATGCGTACCGAGGAAGCCGCCACACAACCCTATACCGTGTCGCTGTTTGGGGATGATTCACACACAAATTGATAAGGGTTGAGACTCGGCGAAAATAACAAAATCAATCAAACTGGATTTTGAAAATGCGCGCTGCCAAACAAAATCTAATCACCCTCTTCGCGTCTGCTCTGATCTGGGCGAGTTCAGCACAAGCTGCCTGCTTGGGCGAGCAAAACACCACCAAGGTGTACACCTTCGACGTAGTGCCTCAGCTCACGGCAGCCAAGATTTACACCACATGGTCCCCTTTGTTGCAGCGCATTGGGCACGAAGCAGGTTTGTGCTTTGAGCTACGCGTATCGCCCACCATTCCTGAGTTTGAACAAAAGCTGCTCAAGGGCGAACCTGAATTTGTGTTCCTGAACCCTTACCACGCTGTGCTGGCTCATCAAAAGAAAAACTACCAGCCTCTGCTGGCTGACAGCGAAGATTTGCTGACGGGCATTTTGGTGGTGAGGGCAGACAGCCCCCTCAAAAGCTTGGATGACTTAAAGGGCAAGAGCATCACGTTTCCTGCCCCGAATGCGTTTGCGGCATCGTTGCTGATTCGTGCTGAGTTGGCTAAGAAAAAAATTGACATCCATCCTGTGTTCGTCAAAACACACAGCAATGTGTATCGATCAGTGATTGGTAAAGACGCCATTGCCGGCGGTGGCGTGAACAACACACTCGACAACGAAGCGCCTGAAGTACGTCAACAGTTGCGTGTGCTTTATGAAACACCAGCTTACACACCACACCCTGTGGCCACGCATCCCTCTGTGCCCAATGCTGTGCGAGAACGTTTCCTCAAAGCCATGATGAAACTCACCCAAGACGACGAAGGACGCAAGCTGCTCGATGGCATCAATCTGAACAAACCGCAAGCGGTGACCTACGCCAAACATTACAAGCTGTTGGAGTCTTTGCAGCTTGAAAAGTTTCTGGTTTTGACGGGCCAATGAGATGCCAAAACGCCTGAGTTCATCGCAATGGAAAAATATCAAGCCCGCGCTTTTGATTGGTTTGGCACTGGCATTGCTTCAAATTGGCTCAGGACTCGCCGCGTATTACCAGTCCAAAAGTTTGCTGTGGGAAGGTAAGTACCAAGCGGCGCAAAGTTTGTCACGTGGATTGGTGGTGGCAGTGGCCGACCAAATGGTGCTCAAAGACTACGCATCGGTTGAATCTCGTATTTTGCAAACCATGTCCAACGAAGAGGTAGCCTCGGTGATGCTCACAGACACCACTGGCCGCGTCTTGTCTGCCCTCAAACGTGACGCGGGCAAAGCGCCACATTTGATGTTTGACCCTTACTGGGTCCCCACTCCCGAGACAAACCATGACGTGGTGCAGTCACGCGATCACGCATTCATCACCACCTGGGCCAAGGTGAACTTAGGCTCAGATTTAGGCTGGGTCCGATTGCAAACCTACAACGAGCTCGATACCGCTGATTTGCGAAGCCTTCGACAGCAAACATTGTTGTTGTCTGCTCTGTCGGTCATCTCGGGCATCATCATCTTGGGCGTGTTTTTGTGGCGGGCGTACTTCACGATGGTCAAACGTGGCAATATGTTTGAAGTCAAGCTCGATGAAGCCACCAAACGTTTGGTTCAGTCTGAGAAGCTTGCCTCCCTGGGTGAACTCGCAGCAGGCGTGGCTCACGAAATTAACAATCCCGTCGGCTATGTGTCCTCCAACCTCACCACTTTGCAAAAGTATTTGGCTGTCTACGAAAAAGTGCTCGATGCCCCCGAGGCTGACAGCCCTGAGATGGCAGCACTGAAGAAAAAACTCAACTACGCGTTCATTCGTGATGATTTGCAAAATTTGGTGAAAGAAACACAAGAAGGCGTGGGTCGCGTCAAAGCCATCATTCAAGATTTGAAAGACTACGCCCGTACCAATGTCGCCACGCACTATGTAGCATCAGACATCCAAATTGGCCTGAAATCGACTCTCAACATTGCACGTAACCAACTCAAGAACCGAGCTGATGTGCGTTTGGAACTGGGAAAGTTGCCCTTGGTGGAATGTGCACCTTCGCAAATTGACCAAGTCTTTTTGAACCTCATCGTCAATGCTGCACAAGCCATGCCTGACGGAAAGGTAGGTCTGATTGACATTCGCACCAACTGCAATGACAGCCATGTGTGGATTGAAGTCAAGGACAACGGCCCGGGCATACCACCCGAAATTTTGAAAAAAATCTTCGACCCATTTTTCACCACCAAAGATCCAGGCACAGGTACAGGCCTTGGACTGTCTGTGTCACAAAACATCATCCAGCAGCACGGCGGCACGCTTGAAGTCCAAAGCACCGTCGATGTCGGCACCACATTCAAAATCACCCTTCCCATCAAACGCCCAGCGGCCAAAGGATAACGATGAGCGATAGCCAAGAATCATTTGATGCCAGCCAATACAAAGTGCTGTGTGTAGACGACGAACCCAACATCTTGTCTGCTTTGCGTCGCATGTTGTCGCTTGAAGGTTTTGAGGTGTTCACTGCCGAAAGTGGCGCACAAGCTTTAGAGCAACTGAGCAAACAGCCCGTCAACGTCATCATCTCTGACATGCAAATGCCTGGCATGAATGGCACAGAGCTGCTTGAAAAAGTTCGTCAGCAATGGCCGCAGACCATGCGACTCATGCTCACAGGTGCGTCTGATGTGTCAGGCGCCATTGATGCCATCAACCAAGGCGCCATTTACCGGTACACAGCCAAACCTTGGAACGACGACGAACTGCTGGGCACCATCAAATCTGCCATTGCATTTGGCACACTGGCCAATGAGCATGAACGCTTAGAAGCCTTGACTGTGGCGCAAAAAGAATCGCTCAATGAGATGGTGGATACGCTTGAATCACGCGTGCAAGAGCGCACGCAAGATTTACGCGCAGCCTATGTCGCTTCGATCAAAGCCTTTTCAAATATTTTGGAACTGCGTCGTCCTGACCTACTCCCCCACTCGCGCCGCGTCGCCACGCTCTCCATGAAAATGGCCAAACTAGCAGGCTTGAGTGATGACGAGTGTCAATCGGTTTACATCGCGGGTTTGTTGCATGACATTGGCAAGATTGGTTTGAGCGACCGCGTGCTCAATACCAAGTTCATTGAACTACCACTGGCCGATGCCAAGGTGTACCGCACCCACACCACCATGGGTGAGAAAACACTCAACACATTGGACGACATGCAAGGCGTAGCCGCCATCATTCGCACTCATCACGAGTACTTCAACGGCACAGGTTTTCCCGATGGCCTCACAGGCAAGAACATCCCTATTGGGGGGCGCATTGTGGCAATCGTAGAAGCCTACGAAGAATTGCAATCGGGTGATTACGCCAAAAGTGAAAGCACGCCTGCCGATGCAGTGCGTGTGATTTTGAGCAACAAAGGCACCTTGTTTTGCCCAGAGATGGTGGATGTGTTTGTGAAAGCTCTACGCAGCTAACAATAACGTCAGCACCCGCATCGTTTTTAATGCTGGATCACTGACGTGCGGTACGCACGTTAGAAGGCATGGCCTGCGGATGGCTCGTTCGCCACGGGTTGATGTCCAAACCACCACGTCGGGTGTAACGCGCATACACCTCAAGACGCAGCGGCTTGCAGCGACGTGTGATGTCCATGAAGATGCGCTCCACACATTGCTCGTGAAACTCGTTGTGGTTTCTAAAGCTCACGATATAACGCAACAAACCCGCTTGATCAATTTGTGGTCCGGTGTAGCTGATGCGCACACTGCCCCAGTCGGGTTGGCCTGTGACCAAGCAATTGCTTTTGAGCAAGTTGCTCGTCAAGGTTTCTGTGGTCGGCGCTTCGTTGAAGTTAGCCGTGAGTAACTCGGGGTTGGGTTGGTATTGATCGCATTCCAAATCCAAACGGTCCAAACTCAAGCCATCCAGTTCATGCACTGGCTCACGGTCGAAGTTTTCGGGCAGCACCAGTTGCACGCCCACACTGGCTTTGACGGACTCGCCGTTCCAAATGGCAGCACTCAAGTCTTGACGCAAGCGCGTTTGCAACTCAGCCACATCATCGATGCGTGTGTTGTTGAAACTGTTCAAGTACAGCTTGAACGATTTGCTTTCGATGATGTGCGTCGATTCTGCAGGCACCGTGATGCGCGCCAAAGCCACCTGCGGTTTGCCACGCGTATTGAGCCAGCTCAACTCATACGCGGTCCACAAGTCAGCACCAAAAAATGGAGGCTGTGCAGGCACCCCAATTTCGTCGCGTTTGGTTTGACGTGGGATCGGAAACAACAAGGAGGCATCGTACTGGTCCACATACGACGAGGCTTTACCCAGCTGTGATTGTTCAGGCGTGTTCATTGGTTCAAGCCTCTAATTTGCGACGAAACACTTTGCGGTCTGGCTCGGAGATGGCGGCATCAAACGCATAACCTTCGAGGTTGAAACCTTCCAAGCCTTTGGGTGTTTTGACTTGGTGGGTCACGGCATAACGCGCCATCAAACCCCGTGCACGTTTGGCATTGAAGCTGATGATTTTGTATTTGCCGCCTTTGTAGTCTTCAAACACACACTCGATCACACGTGCCTTGAGTGCTTTGCGATCGACAGATTTGAAATACTCTTGCGAAGCCAAGTTCACGATGATGGGCTCGCGCTCAGCGCTCAAACGTTCGTTCAAGTAATCGGCAATTTGAGAGCCCCAAAATTTATAGAGGTTGTTGCCCTTTTCGTTGACCAATGACGTTCCCATTTCCAAGCGATAGGGCTGCATCCAATCGAGGGGGCGAAGCACGCCATAGAGGCCGCTCAAAATGGCCACATGTTCTTGCGCCCAATCCAAGTCTTTGGGTTTCAAGGTTTTGGCATCCAAGCCCTCGTATACATCGCCATTGAAAGCGAGAACGGCTTGTTTGGAGTTTTTGGCGGTGAATTTAGGTGTCCACGCCTGATAGCGCGCCACGTTGAGACTGGCAAGCGCATCGCTCAGATGCATCAAGCTGGCAATGTCTTGCGGCGTTTTCTCTTGAAGAATATCAATCAACTCGGCCGACTGCTTCACAAACAAAGGCTGCGTGTGCGGCACGTCACCCGCAGGGGTGTCGTAGTCAAGGGCTTTGGCGGGTGAGAGCAAGAACAACATAAGGCGAAATAGGCTTCACAAGGAAGCTTGAATTATCGGGGGCAGATGCACATTCCCCTAGGTAAAATGCAGGTTTTCGCCTTTAGGCCCAACGGCTGCGCATTGCACGCCGTTTTCTTTTGTCAAAAGCAATCCCCATGAGCAATACGCCCTCCGCCTCTTCAAGCCCCATCGAACAACCTGGCCTTGAGCGCCTGTCCAAATCGTTCGAGCCCGCCGCCCTTGAAGCCCATTGGGGGCCTGAGTGGGAAAAGCGCGGCTATGGCGTGGCGGGCTTCCGAGGCACAGGCACCCCAGCGACTGACGCCCCCGCATTTGCCATTCAGTTACCGCCCCCCAACGTGACGGGCACGCTGCACATGGGCCACGCGTTCAACCAAACCATCATGGACAGCTTGACGCGCTACCACCGCATGTCGGGTTTCAACACGGCTTGGATTCCCGGCACTGACCACGCGGGCATTGCCACGCAAATCGTGGTGGAGCGCCAACTGCAAGCCAAAGGCATCAGTCGCCACGACATGGGCACCAGCCCCGCCGAAGCCCGCAAAAACTTTGTGAGCAAGGTGTGGGAGTGGAAAGAGGAATCGGGCAACACCATCACCAGCCAAATGCGCCGCATGGGCGACAGCGTGGACTGGAGCCGCGAATACTTCACGATGGACCCCAAGCTGTCCAAAACCGTGACCGAAACCTTTGTGCAGCTCTATGAGCAAGGCCTGATCTACCGCGGTAAGCGCTTGGTCAACTGGGACCCGGTGCTG
>Ga0213920_1000794_pt1 | contig 20491 bp, 22 predicted proteins | sample McNCre1117MG_FD_161054 | JGI IMG/M metagenome (GOLD analysis project Ga0213920, IMG submission 161054) | Freshwater microbial communities from McNutts Creek, Athens, Georgia, United States - 11-17 MG | ecosystem: Environmental > Aquatic > Freshwater > Creek | place: USA: Georgia | collected...
TAATCGTGCCTATTTTCACACGGTAGCTAGATCACTCACGCCAGGCTCAAATGCATTTCCACATGCGGTATGCCCACCTCATCAAACGGCTCGCCCACCGTGCTGAAGCCGTGTCTTGCATAAAAACTTTCGGCTGTGAGCTGCGCACTCAGTTGCACTTCTTTGTTGCCACGCCTGCGGGCTTCTAACAGCAAGGCTTGCAGCAAGCGAGCGCCATAGCCGTGGCCGCGCTCATCAGCTAGCACTGCCATTCGCCCGACTTTTGCCACGATAGCCGATGGCTGCAACAAGCGCGCGTTGCCCAGCGGTTTGCCATTCAAGTCAAACAGCACCGCGTGCAGTGAGGTGGCATCGTCGGCATCCCATTCGTCTTCGGGGGCAATGCCCTGCTCTTGCACAAACACGGCGGTGCGTACAGTTTGAGCAGCGGTTTGCATGAGCGGCCATTCGCCCATTTCGATGTACGTCAACCCCATCAACTCAAACACCAAACGCATGTCGCAAGGCACGGGCTGCGTCGATGTGCGCGGTCAGCGCTTCGGGAATGACACGGCCCATTTGGATGAAGCTATGCACCACGCCTTTGTAAATTTCTAGGTCTACCGGCACGCCACCCAAGCGCAAATGATCGGCATAAGCCACGCCTTCATCCACCAGTGGGTCGCACTCAGCCAAGCCTAACCATGCGGGCGCTACGGCCGACACATCGGCCAACAAAGGCGAAAAGCGCAGGTCGTGGCGGTCTGCGGCGTTGGGCATGTAGTGGCTGTAGAAGTACTCGATGCTGGCCTTCTCCAGCAAAAAGCCTTTTTCAAACGTGTGGGCCGATGGCATGTGCTCGGGCGAGCAGCCGGGGTAGAACATGAGCTGCAGCTTCAACGCTATCCCTGCATCACGCGCAGCGATGGCCGTGGCCGCCGTCAGTGTGCCGCCCGCGCTGTCGCCACCAATGGCGATGCGTGAGGCATCTAGCCCTAGGTTGGTGGCGTTGGCGGCTAACCATTGCAAGGCGTCGAATGCGTCGTTGTGTGCCGTCGGGAATGTGTGTTCAGGTGCTAAGCGATAGTCCAGCGACACCACTGCACATTGCGCCAAGTGGGCCAAGTGCTTGCAAAGGGCTTCATGCGTTTCAGGGCTGCCCACAGTAAAGCCGCCGCCATGAAAGTACAGCAGCACGGGCAAGTTGGGCTTGGCGTGTTCGGCCCACAGCTTGGCGCGCAGGGCTGCGCCATCGCGTGCTGGAATATGCAGCGTGTCATCACGCGCCATTTTTTGCGCATTCACCTCCAACACCCCAGCCCCTAAGGCATAGGCTTGTTTGGCTTGCTCGGGTGTCAGCAGCGCCATCGGGGGGCGGCCTGCTTTGGCAATGGCGTGTAGCACATCGCGCATGGCAGGGGTGAGCAGGCTTTGCGGGTTACGTAGGTGACTCATCGGGGTTTGCTTTTGTGAATACGGCTTTTATAGTGTGCCATGGCTCAAATCCTCTACCTCACCAACATCCAGATTGACTTTGGCGTGCTCGCGACCCTAGGTGCCGAGTGCGAGAAAGCCAATATCAAACGCCCGCTTATCGTGACCGACCAAGGCGTCAAAGCCGTGGGCATTTTGCAAAAGGCACTCGACGCGTTACAGGGCTTGCCCATTGCCGTGTTTGATCAAACACCTTCTAACCCCACTGAGGCGTCTGTACGCGCGGCTGTGGCGGTATATCACGCTCACAACTGCGATGGCTTGATTGCCGTGGGCGGCGGCTCTTCTATTGACTGTGCCAAAGGCGTGGCGATTGCTGCCACGCACGAAGGCCCGCTCAAAACCTACGCCACCATCGAAGGTGGCTCACTCAAAATCACGCCTGCGGTGTCGCCCCTCATCGCTGTGCCAACTACGGCTGGCACAGGCAGCGAGGTTGCGCGTGGTGCCATCGTTATCGTGGACGATGGACGCAAGCTGGGGTTTCACTCGTGGCACTTGGTGCCCAAAGCCGCCCTGCTCGACCCCGAACTCACCCTTGGTTTGCCCTCCGCCCTTACCGCCGCCACGGGCATGGACGCCATTGCGCACTGCATGGAAACCTTCATGGCCGCACCGTTCAACCCACCCGCAGATGGCATTGCGCTTGACGGCCTCACACGCGGCTGGGCGCACATCGAACGCGCCACGAATAACGGCCAAGACCGTGAGGCGCGCCTCAACATGATGAGTGCCTCCATGCAAGGCGCGATGGCGTTTCAAAAAGGCTTGGGCTGCGTGCATTCGCTCAGCCACAGCTTGGGCGGCGTGAACCCGCGCTTGCACCACGGCACTTTGAACGCCATGTTCTTGCCTGCAGTAGTGCGCTTTAACGCCGAAGCCGAATCTGTGCAAAAAGAGCGCCGCAAGCAGCGTATGGCCTATGCGATGGGCTTGGGCGAAATACACCATCCATTCGAAGCTGCTGAGGCGATTGCTCAAGCCATTACCGCTATGAACGCCCGTTTAGGCCTGCCCAAAGGCTTGGCCGAGATGGGCGTTGAGACCGCGTGCTTTGACAAAGTCATCGATGGTGCGATGGCCGACCATTGCCACAAAACCAACCCCCGCTTGGCGACAGCGCAGCAATACCGCGAGATGCTGCAAGCGGCAATGTGATCAGGGTAAAGGCAGATTACTTCGCCTTCGGCTTCATCGTGGCAGCTTGGGCGCGAAGCGCCGCTTCAAAGGCGGTGCGAGCCCAAAATACAGCTTGCTCGCGCTCGTCCAGTACAGCTTCAGGCGCAGACCAGTAAGACAACTTCACCACCTTGCCGCACTGGTTGTAGGTAAACGGCTCACACCCCGCCGCCTCAAACTGCGCCACGTTGTGCGCATCGGTCTTCAAATACAAACGCCCTGCGGCGTACAGGCCAAACATCAAGCCATCGTGATAAATGCCCCAGCCAACAAACATGCGGCGGGCGCGAATGGGACCGAATGCGTCAAAAACTTCGTGCAGGTAGTCGATGGATTCGTTCATGGCCGCAGCTTGAACTTAGTTTTCGTATGCCGTTAGCACCATATCAGCGGCTTCTTGGCGAAGCGGAATCAAAGCTTGATACGCCGCCGAGTTGTGCCAACCATCGGCATCGGCCTCGTTCTTAACGGTGATTTGACCGACGACGTAGGCGTGGGAATTTTTCATACAAGTTACTATTCTTCATAAATTAGACAAGGCGTTGTTAGGCACAGGATTAGCTAACCAATCTGAAAACTCCTGCGCCAACTGCTCACTCGCACGCACCGCCTCTTTCCAAACTTTCACCCTCCCCTCAAAGTCTGAGGCATACGTCACAAAGTCACTGCGATCAGGCAGCTTGCCGTTGGGCAAGGTTTTGACCCACTCGGGGTTGGGGGCTAAGACGATGGTGTTGTCTAAAAATGGTGTAGCTTTGTGTCGCCACTTCCACGCTTTGTCTAACCAACCGGGCACCACGGCTTGTTGAAAATGTGGATACAGCACTAGCCCCTTGTAGTTGAGGTGCAAGTGGTAGTCGGTGATACCGCCATCCCAATACGCGCCCGTGGGGGAATCGGGTATGTCATGCACGGCTTGCAGCACAAACGGGATGGCGCAACTGGCTTGCAGCGCGGCCATGAAGTTGCGCTCGTTCAGCGCCATGTGTTGGGTGGCAAAGTCGGTCGTATCAAACGGCAGCTCGCCGCGGCTTGAAAACACCACACGCTCTAGCCACGCGCCCATGGCTTTGCGCTGCACAGCGTTGCACACATACGCACCTGCATAACCCAAAGGCGTGAGCAGCGGATGCTCGTGGTGCAGGATGTGTTTGCCACGCGAGGTCACCACATGCAGGCGATAACGCGGGTTGTTCAGCACCTCATCAATGCGTCCACCAAAAGATGCTTGCAAACTTGCGTGAAACTCTTCGCTCACCTGCTTAGCCGTGGGGCGGCTTTGACCAGCGGGGATTTTGTAGTCTTGGTGGATGTAGTCGTGCGACAGTTGTTCAAAGCCTTGCACGGGCTTGTCCAAACAAGCCGTGGCCATACGCCATGCGCCGATGGATGCGCCGACCAAGTCGATGGGCTGTGTGCTTTGCGGCAGCCACTCGCCAAACAAAAAGCGGTCAAGCGGGCCGAGTATCAACCCCTTGGGGCCACCCGCCGCTGCGGGAATGACGCTGATGTGCTCGGGCTTCAAGCCATTGGCCTCAATGTGGGCCAAGGCTTTGGGGCCGGCGTAAATGTGCAGGGCTTTCAACGCGCGGCCTTTGTGTTACTTCTTCAAACCCTGCAACTTAGCAAAGGCACTCGCCATGGCCGAGCCCGCCGCTGCTTGCGGTGGTGCGGTGTAGCCGCTGTTGTAGTTGCCACCACCACGTTGTCTGTTATCACGACCCGCATGTTCAAAGCGGTTGTCACGTGGTCCATCACGTTTGGCAGGTGCGCCATCCATCTTCATGGTCAGGCTGATGCGCTTGCGGGCCACGTCCACTTCCAGCACTTTCACCTTGATGATGTCGCCGGTCTTTACCACTTCGCGTGCGTCTGTGATGAACTTATTGCTCAGTTGGCTCACATGAATCAAGCCGTCTTGGTGCACGCCCAAATCGACAAACGCGCCAAAGGCGGCCACGTTGCTGACCGTGCCTTCGAGCACCATGTCGACCTTGAGGTCTTTGATGTCTTCCACACCGTCTTGCAGCTTGGCCACTTTGAAGTCGGGGCGCGGGTCGCGGCCTGGCTTTTCGAGTTCGCTCAAGATGTCTTTGACGGTGATGACGCCCACAGTGTCATTGGCAAACAGCTCAGGGCGCAAGGTTTTGAGCATGTCGGCACGGCCCATCAACTCGGCCACGGGCTTGCCCGTTTGCGCCATGATGCGTTCCACCACAGGATAGGTTTCGGGGTGAACGGCGGTCATGTCCAGCGGGTTGTCGCCGTCGCGGATGCGCAAGAAACCCGCGCTTTGCTCAAACGTTTTGGCACCGAGCCCCGTGACTTTGAGCAGCTGCTGGCGGTTGGCAAACGCACCATTGGCTTCGCGCCAACGCACCACGGCTTTGGCGGTGGTGGTGCTCAGGCCCGACACGCGGGTGAGCAACGGCACGCTGGCCGTATTCAGGTCCACACCCACTTTGTTCACGCAGTCTTCCACCACGGCTTCGAGCGTGCGGGCGAGTTCGCTTTGGTTCACATCGTGTTGGTACTGACCCACGCCGATGGATTTGGGGTCGATTTTCACCAGCTCGGCCAAGGGGTCTTGCAAGCGGCGCGCAATGCTGGCTGCGCCGCGCAGGCTCACATCCACATCGGGCATTTCGTTGCTGGCGTATTCACTGGCGCTGTACACAGACGCGCCAGCTTCGCTCACCACCACTTTGTCGATGACCTTGCTCGCGTCATGCTTCGCCATGAGTTTGATCAGCTCGCCTGCCAGTTTGTCAGTCTCGCGGCTGGCTGTGCCGTTGCCGATGGCAATCAGGTTCACGCCGTGTTTTTCGGCCAGTTTGGCCAAGGTATACAGCGAACCGTCCCAGTCTTTGCGTGGTTCGTGTGGGTAAACGGTCGATGTTTCCACCAGTTTGCCCGTGGCATCGACCACGGCCACTTTCACGCCAGTGCGAATGCCTGGGTCCAGGCCCATCACCACGCGTGGGCCAGCAGGTGCGGCCAGCAGCAAGTCGCGCAAGTTGTCGGCAAACACTTTGATGGCCACTTTCTCGGCTTCTTCACGCAGACGGGTGAACAAGTCGCGCTCGGTGGAGAGGCTGAGCTTCACGCGCCACGTCCACGCCACGCATTTGCGAATCAGGTCGTCCCCTGCCCTGCTTGAATGGCTCCAGCCGAGGTGCAAAGCAATCTTGCCTTCGGCCAAGCTGGGCTTACCGGGTTCTGGCTCAACGGGCAGCACCAGTTTGGCATCGAGCATTTCCAGCGCACGGCCACGGAACACGGCCAAGGCGCGGTGCGATGGCACGCGGCCAATGGGTTCGTCGTAATCAAAGTAGTCGCGAAACTTGGCCACATCGGGGTTGTTTTCGTCTTTGCCAGCAGCGAGCTTGCTGCGGAACAAGCCTTCGGCCCACAGCCACTCACGCAAGCTTTGAATCAATGATGCGTCTTCGGCCCAGCGTTCGCTCAACAAGTCGCGCACGCCATCGAGAACGGCAGCAACAGTGGTGAAATCAGCACCCTCAATTTTCCCTGCAGGCAAGACGAAGGCTTCGGCTTCTACATTGGGATTGAGCGAGGGATCGGCAAACAGTTTGTCGGCCAGTGGCTCCAAACCGGCTTCTTTGGCAATCATGCCCTTGGTGCGGCGCTTGGGCTTGAAGGGTAAGTAAATGTCTTCCAGCTCTTGCTTGGTGGGCGCAGCTTCGATGGCGGCCAACAGCTCGGGCGTGAGTTTGCCTTGTTCTTGAATGCTCTTGATCACGGCAGCTCGGCGGTCTTCTAACTCGCGCAGGTAGCTCAGGCGCGCTTCGAGTTCGCGTAGCTGAATGTCATCTAAGCCGCCTGTGACTTCTTTGCGGTAACGGGCAATAAACGGCACGGTCGCGCCACCGTCGAGCAGTTCAACGGCAGAACGCACTTGTGCTTCAGAGATCTTGATTTCGTCCGCGAGTTGGCGGGTAATTTTTTGCATGTTTTCAGTCAGTCGAATTCGTCAAAGCGGGCAATTTTGCCCTAGCCAAAGACCGAATTTGCCCAAAATGAACAAAGCGCCTAAACAGGCGCTTTGTTGAGTGGGTTGTTCGATGGCGCGTCAGTGCATCACCAATACCACCCCTCCCTGAGGTTCAAGGCCACTAATGGGGCTTGCTGTTCGTCCAGCCATGCGGCCATTGCTTTCTCATCGACGTCATGACCCAACACTAGCCGCATTTGCACGCGGGGGTTCAAGTCTTTAGCGGCCAACACTTTAGGTGTCATGGGCAACTTCTCTGACAAGGCTTGCGCGGCATTCTGCTGTCCAGGGCTGTAAAAAATCTCGGTCGCCACCTGCTTGTAGCCAAGCTGGTTGGTCATACGGGCAGTCACCAGACCCATGGGCGCTAAGCGCTTAGCGGTTCTATGTGCCAAGTTGGTGATGCCTACACCGTTGGAGACTTCAATTTTTACACCGCTTAACAACGCGTTGATGGTCCCATTGGTCGATATTGAAGTTGGCCTCGCCACCACTGCTGCCGCATCACGCAGCTCATACACATTGGCATAAACGGCCACCAATTGCGGACCTTTAGGCGTGATGGGTTTAGGGGCTTCTGTTATCTGTGTATTACCTTTTGCATGGGCCAGGATCTCTTGGTTTTTATGTGTTAATTCACTCGTGGGGTTCAGTTCAGAAGCCAGATTGAGCTGCTCTTGTGCTTCGTCGAGTCGACCTGTCAGTATCAAAGCGTAGCCAAAATTGTTGCGTATATGTGCGGCCTTGGGGTCTATCGCTAAGGCACGTTGGAACGTTTCATACGCTTGCTCGGGTCGCTGTGTCTGCGCATAAATCACGGCCATCGCATTCAGCGCCCCTAGGTGCTCGGGCTGAAGGCTCAGCACCTTTTTATAACGCTCTTCGGCCAAGGCCATTTGCCTTGACGCATGCGCAGTACGACCCATGATGAACAGCCGCTCAACTTCCGATACTGGGCTGGTGATGCGCTCCAACGATTGCACTTTAGGTGCGCTGTCAGTTGGCGCCATTGCAAATTGCGAGCACCCCATTAATGCACCGGCTGAAAGTGCCGAAAAATATTTAACGTAATTGCTCATGACCTTCTCCTTCAATCAAACCATCAATTTCCGCCGCCCAAGGTAGGTAGTAAAACTCTGAAAATGCCGATGATGGCGGGTCCCAAAATCACGATGAATAAAGATGGGAAGATGAAAAAAATCAGAGGGAAAAGCATCTTCACGGGAATCTTGGCAGCCTCCTCTTCGGCACGCTGCTTTCTTGTTTCACGCATCATGGTCGACAGGGTTCTTAAGGCGCTCCCCACGTCTGTACCAAAGTGTTCCGACTGCAACATGATCGTCACAAACGTTGCGACATCGGCAACGCCAGTTCGTAACACCAAATTGCGCATGGCATTCACGCGCGATGAGCCGGCTTGCAACTCCAGCAGCATCAAGCCCAACTCATCTGCCAACGCTGGGCTGCTCATGTGTAACTCTTCGCAGCTGCGTCTAATGGCCCCATCTAGGGCTAAACCAGCCTCCACACAAACGGTCATCATGTCAATCGCGTCTGGCAGCGCACGCTCCACCTCTTCCTTGCGCGTGCGAATTTTCATGGCGAGTAATGCGTTGGGCAAGTAGTAACCCATTGAAGCCAGCACAATCGTTGCAGTGGCCACCGAAATAGACACGCCTTGTCCACGGATGAACCCGCTGTAAAGTAAAAAGACCAACGGAAAGAGAAGCGTCAAGATAACCTTAATGCCAAAAAACAAAGGCAACCAACTCGCATCTCGCAAACCCGCGTTCATGAACCTTACTCGAAGGTAAGAGGCATCTTCTACATCTTTAGGGGTCGACAGGTGGGCAAACGGCTGTGCCAATTTAGCCATCTTTGCTGTCCATGCTTGGTTGGGCCGGACCGTCTGCGCAGGCGTGTCAGCATCGGTTTGAATTCGATCGATGCGTCGCCCAAGTGCGCGGTCACGTGTGAACCAAAACCCCAAGCCCAATGCCAGCCCAGTGACAGATAAGAAGACGATAACTAGCAAGACAACTGGCGTGTACATATAGACCCCTTAAACGCGAATATCAACGATTCGCCAAAGAATTAAAACGCCAAAACCCATCATTACCAGCGCACCGATCACCAGCTTGATACCTGTCGGGTCTGTGAAGAGAACCTGCATGTAGCCAGGGTTCAAAATGTTCAGTAAAAAAGCCAAGACAAACGGTAAACCCGTCAAGATATAACCTGACAACCTGCCCTCAGCAGATAGGGTTCTGATCTTGCCAAACAGCTTGAATCGTTCGCGCATTAAATTGGCCAGCATGCCCAAAAGCTCTGTCAAGTTGCCACCTGTTTCTAGTTGGATGATGACGGCCATCACGAAGTAACGCATGTCGGAATTTGGCACTCGCTCGGTCAAGTTCAGCATGGCGTTTTTAATGGAGACGCCAAAAGTGATCTCATCAAAAACGGTTCTGAATTCACCCGCAATGGGCTCTTGTACCTCTTCTCCCACCATCGACAAGGCGGCAGAAAAAGCATGACCCGCCTTCAACGCACGACAAATAAAGTCGAGTGCATCAGGCAATTGACTGTCCATGAGTTTCATGCGTTTTGTTTTCTTCCACTTCACACGTAATAAAGGAAATGAAAGGAGCGCTAACGCAGACACAGTCACATTCACCCAAGACCCATGCAGCAGAATTCCCAAAATCAACCCTATGAATCCGAACACAAAACTCATCGTCAACAGCTGCGCTAAATTCATCTTCGAGCCAGATTGAAGCAACAGCTGATCCAAACGGTACGCACCCGAATATTGCGACAAAAGCTCATGCACAGCCGGGGTGCTTGCGAGTACACGTTTTTTTTCAAAGCTGTTGTGAACGCGCCCCGTGTCCTCTTTCACCAAACGTTCAATACGTTTTCGAATTCTTTTGAGCTCTGGGCTACTGGTGTCATTCCATAGTAGGTAAACACCTTCTAGCATCAACACGACGGCTAAGAAGCCAAAGATCAGCAAGAGCGGGTAGTTGGCATTCATGGTGTTACTCGTAAATTTTGGATTGATCGAACGTCCCATCCGGCAAGGTGATGCCAAAGGATTTGAGACGATCCATGAAATGGGGGCGCACGCCTGTGGCACAGAAGAAGCCCTGCACCGTGCGGTCTTGCGCCACCCCCGTTTGGGTGAAGCTGTAAATTTCATGCATGGTGATAATGTCGCCCTCCGTACCCACCACCTCTTGCAAACTCACCAATTTGCGCTGGCCGTCCGTCAACCGCGCAATTTGAATCACCACTGAAATGGCCGAGCTGATTTGCTGTCGCATGATCTTGGGTGGAATGTTTGCGCCGCCCATGCCAGCCATGTTTTCAAGTCGCGTCAAAGCATCGCGAGGTGAGTTGGCGTGCACGGTGGCCATAGAACCTTCGTGTCCCGTATTCATGGCTTGCAACATATCCAACACCTCTATGCCACGAACTTCTCCCAAAATAATGCGGTCAGGGCGCATACGCAAACTGTTGCGTACAAGCGCACGTTGGTTCACATCACCTCTGCCATCTAAATTTGCGGGGCGAGTTTCTAACCGCACCACGTGCGGCTGCTGCAAGCGCAGTTCAGCGGCATCTTCAATCGTGACAATACGTTCATTGGCGGGTATGGCTGCTGACATGACATTCAAGGTGGTTGTCTTGCCTGTGCCCGTACCACCTGAGATCAAGATGTTCAACTTAGCTCTCACCATGACCATCAGCAGTTGCGCTAATTCAGGTGTCACGGTTTTGCTGCGGATCAAATCGTCCAGCGTCAATGGCACCATTGAAAATCGACGGATCGAGAGGATGGGACCGTCTAGCGAGATGGGCGGGATGATGGCATTGACCCGGGAACCATCTGGCAAACGGGCATCCACCATTGGGCTAGATTCGTCCACGCGCCGACCCACGCGCGACACAATCTTGTCAATGATTTTCATCAAATGCGCAGTGTCCGAGAACACAACGTCTGTCAGCTCTAATCGCCCGTGTCGCTCAACATAAACTTGCTTTGACCCGTTGACCAAAATGTCGGAAACAGAAGGGTCGTTCAGCAAAGGCTCCAGAGGTCCGAGACCCATGATCTCGTTCTGGATGTCTTGCATGATTTTTCTTCTGTCACCCGCATTGAGCGCGACGCCAGAATCCACCAGCATGTTCTCAATCAACAGGCCCAATTGGTCACGCAATTTTTCAGGCGGTAAGGCGTTGAGCACCTTTAAATCCACCCTCCCCAGAAGATCTTTGTGAAGACGAGTTTTTAACTTGTAGTAATCCGCGTCTACGCTGATGGGCCTGTCATCCGCGTTGGTCGCGTGAGAGGCTAGATTGTTCTCTGAGGTGTGGTTTCTTAAGCTCATGACGATTTACCCATCAACCCACTGAACCATCCACCTTTTTTCTTCTGTGGTGTGGGGTCTAACTTTTCAGCCCAAGCTGTGAGCGCTAAGGCCACAGGGTCACGCGGCGTCAACTCCATCAATGGTCGTCCCTGATTGATGGATGCGCTAACTGGCTTATGGCTGTTTGGGATCGTCTGTGCCACCTTCAGCACGCACGAACGCTCCACATCGGCCAAGCTGATGTCGCCGCCCAGTTCATTGCGGTTCACCACCAAATGCAATTTGTCGTTGGCATAACCCAGATCTCTAAACACACTCACCATCCGCTTGGCTGCACGAACAAAAGGCAAATTAAGCTGCAAGACCAAGTTGATGCTGTCTGCCATGTCCAACGCTTTGATCATCAAGGGGTCAAGCGCATTGCCGATGTCCAACACCACGAAGTCATAATTTGCGCGAGCCAATTCGATGATTTTTTCAATGTCAGCCACCGTCACATCGGCTACATGATCCGGTGAGTCGGGTGTCGCCAACACAAACAATGAATTGTTAATTTTGATCATGCTGGATGCCAACAAGGTTGCATCCATCTGGCGTGATTTACTTGCAAGCTCCACCACGTTGGACACTGACACACCGTCACTCAGATAAATCGCGGAATCACCAAAATAAAGTTTCAGGTCTAGCACCGCCACGCGTTTTCCATGTTGGGATAAGGCATAGGCCAAATTGGTCGCTAAAAATGTGGCCCCTGCCCCGCCCTTGGATGGAATCATCGCCAACACACGCCCAGCCGCTTGCCCGCGTTCACGCCCGCTGTTGGCTTGGTGAATTTGCATGCGTTTGACGGCCTGCTGAACTTGCATCGCCTCAAGGGGCATGGCCAAGACTTCACGCACGCCAGCGCGCATGGCTTTCATTAGAAAATCAGGCGAACGGTCAGGGCTTAATAGCACCAGCCAAGCAGACGGACGACTTAACAAGACATCTTCTAACTGCTTCATGAGTTCGTCACTGTGTTCTGGAAAATCCAGATACACCAGATCAGGCTGTTGGGCATGCAACACATTTGTCAATGCCTCCACCCCACCTGAATGTGCTGTGAACACAGCACCTGGCAACCCTGAAACCATCACTTGTAAATCGTCAAGTGTTTTTTCAATCTGTGAGAGTGCTGATATTTTGAGTGTCATGGTGTAAATCCCAAACTTTCTGCGGGCATGCGAACGGTAGAGACGGGTACCGTCAACGTACCCAGATATGAAAAAAGACCAGTCATGGGTTTGAATGTCACTGGCCCACATGGGCTACCCGTGCATACGTTGACTTGAACGTATTTAATGCAACTGCTGGTGCGAGTCACGTCCAAGCAAGCCGATGTGTTGTCGCTAGGGTCAAGTGGCATGGGGCTGACCAATGTCGTACCGTCTGCTTGGAGGTAGGTGATGTTGACCATCAAATCGCTCACCTCAGATGCCGCAGGCAATGTGCCTGCATCCGATCTAAAGACGGCCAAACGCTTGATCTGCGTGAGGGCTGCCGTGTTGGTGAAATCAGTCACAACAGCTTGCCGCGCTGCACTGCGTGTGACCTCTTGCACGGTGTTCCACAGGTACATCAAACGGCCAAACTCCATAACGCCCAAGATCATTAAAAAGAAAGGTATGGCCACCAATGCAAACTCAAGCATGGCAACACCACGTTGTTTGGTTTTATTTTGAACATGTGACTGGGTAGATCGTTTCATCTGGCACCTCAGTTCATGTAACGCATCGTGGTGTGCGGTGACAAGTTGATGCTCGTACTGTTGTTCACAGCCGTGGTATCTACGAAAGGAAACAACGCTGCTAACTGGACTGAAAAACCAGTAATACTTACCCGAACGTTGACAGGTTTGAGGGCTGGGACGCAAGGCGTAAAAGCAAACACCCCACCGTAATCACACTCCGCTACGACATTGGCCGTCGTGAGTTGAGGGCTGAGGTTGGCTGCATTGGCCAAGTTGATGACGGTGGTTTTAGCAGTACTCACACCATTCGATGTATCTGTCGTCATCTGCCATGTAGAAAGTACACGCGCACCATCACGCGTGGATTTGGTCAATGCATCGGAATACCAGAAGGTGCGGCCAAATGCGAACGTGCCCGCAATGATCAAAAGCATCAACACAATCACAAACGCAAACTCAACTGTGACTGAGCCTTTTGAGGTGGTGACCCTTCTTCTCATGTTGTCACCTATACAAACGTATTTCAGAATCCAACACGGCGGACTCTAAGCCTGAGTATTCGACGTAAACATTTTTGTCGCCTGGCGTATTCGCCTTTTTTTGCAAGAAAAACTTACCCACCCCCAAGACGGTTGTTGGTCGGCAAGTTCCATTACCACCTGGACAGCTCACGATCAGCATACGCATCATGCGTCGTCCTGATTTGCCAGCATTGTTTAAAGGTGCCGTGAAAAAGGAGGAGCCAAGGGGCTGAACATAAGGCGAGGTTTCTGGGTAATTGATTGCATTCCCCTTATAGAGACTTGGCCAATTCGCGACGGTTTTACCATCTGGACGACTGCCTGACCAAAGCACGCCGTAATCCGCAAAGCTCCTGCTTGCGATTGGTTTAGGACCATACTTTCCTGCGAATGTTCCAAAAGTCAAACTCTGCTGGCTGGGTGCTGGATTCATCCAGTTTTTTGGAGAGCCCGCTAAGTTATCGGCATATGCATATTCTTTGACGTTTGTATCGGGAGGGGCACTTGCAGGGTCGCACTTGTTCTGACCATTAAAAACATTGAATCGTGAATCGATCGCACTCAATTGAGGATCTGACACACCAGTGTTTGTATAAACCGTTTGACCAATGCTGGGTGTAAATGCAAGTTTGCCAGCGCAAACATAGGGCAACGTGTTTTTGGTGTTACCGCTGCAATTGCCTGCCGATGTTGCGACTGGATCTATCCAATATGGGGTACCACTGCCAATAGGGTTTGCATCAGCAACTCGGTACGAAACACCCATCTCGTAGCCGAAGTCTGGCGTGTTGCTCAATTGGCAGATGGCCATCGGTGTGATGTCAATCAAGTACTTGCCCGCCACGGCATTGCCAAACGTGTTGGTGGAAGAGATACCAATCACTTGTGCAAAAAATGTGGTCAGCGTTCCAGATGGAATATTCACTTTCAGAAACGTCTTATCCGATGCCAAGGCATCGTCATTGCCAATCGAACTTGCCAACACCATACAGCTGTCATCTGGGCAACTACCCACACTGAGGTTGGCTGCAGTAATGGTGACAGGCGAAGAAAAATTGAAATTATTTTGTGCCGCCATTTTGATGGCCGTATTTATGGCGGTGGTAACACCGGCAGCTTTTTGATTCAAATCTTTGGCGCCTGCTAAAGCGGCAGCATCGGCTGCGTTTTGCAACTCGGTGCGCACCACATAGGTTCGTCCTAGGTCAATCGCCAAAGCCATGAACCCCAAGAACACCACCAACAAGACGCCAAACATGATCATGATGGCCCCGTCCTGGCGGTGATGTTTAGGGTGTGGTTTGTCAAACGACATGGTTATTGCCCAGTGACAGCAGTACCATTTGTGCCACCAATGCCAAACACCTCAAAAGTTTTAGGCGGTGTCTTGAATGACTCTTGGTAGCGACCTTGTGCGTTGGCAGCAGCTTGACCATCAATGCCTTGCACGGGGTTATTGCCTTTTGGTGCCGTCGGATCAAGAATTTGCAGCTGTTGCGAGGCGCGTACGGCGTCACCAAACTTGGCATCTAAATTCGGTGTGGTGCTGCCGCAAGCCGTAAGTTGCAACATCAATCCAAGCGTGGTGGCTGTCCACAACGCACAGCGGGTGATTTTGATGGTCATGGTGACGCTCCTTATTTGATTTCAAAACCACCAGCTGAAGGCTGAGCAGCGGGTTGCTGAGCAGCGTCAGGTTGGGCTTCTTTGTCTACTGGCTTTGCTGCTGGTGGCTGAGGTCTGTCTGGAGGTACGTCAGCGCTGCCGTGACCTTCAAGATCGCCACCTAAGAAAAATTGGCTCCGACTGGGCGGCGTGAAATTGTCCGTGGGCAATGTCTGTGCAACATCGACGGGCTTGATCAAACGTGGCGTGATGACGAACATCAACTCAGTGCGATCGCTCTGGAACTCACTGCTGCGAAACAGTGCGCCTAAGACAGGGATATCGCCCAACAAGGGAATCTTCTTGATCGTTTCATTCACGTTGTTTTTAATCAGTCCTGCAATGGCCAAACTTTGACCATCCATCAACTGCACTGTGGTTTGAGCTCGTCGGGTGGTGATGCTGGGTAAGACAGACGTCACGCCACCCACGGTGGTAAAGGCAGAGCCAGTTTGTGCAAGCTCAGAAACTTCAGGTGCCACCTTCAAGTGAATGCGCCCACCTTCTAAGACTGTCGGTGTGAACTTCAGCCCAACGCCAAACTCTTTTTCTTCCAACGTGATGGTAGGAAAACCACCCGTATTTGTGCTGGACACTGGAATGAAAATCTTGCCGCCAGCAAGGAAACTGGCTTCTTGTCCACTGATAGAGATGATGTTTGGCTCAGCCAAAATTTTGATCAGGCCATCTTGCATTTGGGCATCGATCGACACCTTGTTGCCGTTGTCTCCCGTGATGCTAAAGAGCCCGTTGCCCAAGCTGAGGAAGTTAGACACGATGCCATAAGTTAGCCCGCCGCTCCCCGACGTGGCCCCCACACTGGATCCGATCTTGTCCAACAAAGTTTTTGAGACTTCGGCCACTTTGACTTCCAGCATCACCTGCTGGCCGGATGCCACTTGGAGCAAATTCACTACTTTGGCGGTGTTGGGTGCCGTCGGTGTTTGACCACTGTTAGGCAACATCGGACTAGCGGAGGCCCCCATCATGACGGGCAAAACCAAAGCACGGTTGATGTCACGCACAAAAGCATTGGCAATGTCTTCGGCGTATTTGGCTTTGACTGCACTCGTGACCACGCCACTCAAAATGATGGAGTCTGCTGCGGCATGCACAGTGATGCCGTGCTCCTCTGGCATCAGCTCATGCAATTTGTCTTCCATCCGCGACACATTGATGTTGACGTTCACATCAATCGCAGTGGCTGCCCCACCTTTACGCCAAATCACCAAGTTGGTCGATCCGTAGTTTTTACCTAAAAGATACAGCTCTGTTGGGCTGATCAAGGTGATGTCGGCAATATTAGGGTTGCCGACAGAGATGCGCCCCACAGCCGAGGGCAGACGCATCAAGGTGGATTTACCGATGGTTAACTCCACGGCCGAACCCACAGTGGCAAATTCTGTGTGGCTAGGTGCGGCGGCGCTGGCTGTTGGCGCAGCCGTTTCGGCTTGTGCGAGTCCTGTCGGTGCACACACGACTGCTGTGGCTAGCAAACAAGCCGATGCAAACACACGGTTGCCAGCTACATTTTTTGATATTTTTTTCATGTGGACACCTCAATACATAGAGTTGGCTTTTTGAACGCCGCGAATCACTTCAACCTGTGCCCCGCCTTGAGGCTTGATGGCCTTAGGCTTAGGTGGTGTGCTGATTGGCGCTGCAGTTGCAGCAGCTTTGACCACGACATCGCCGGCCATCAAATCGTCTCGACGAGCCCCATCGGTCGCTGTCTCGACTTTGTCCAGTGGGTTTCTCAAGATCAATGACAAGGTGCCAATGCTTCGAGCCAAGTCAATTTTTTCAGCTTGTGCAGGATCAACTTGGAGCGTCACAGCGCTCACCACTTTGGGCTTGTTTTGATCGCGTTTGTCATCCTGTGCAGTAGCCAACACCAGAATTTTTTCTAAAACAATTTTGGAAATTGGTTTTTCGTTCTGGTCTTTGGTGTTGACCATGATGTCCACCATGCTGCCAGGCCGTATATAGCCCGCGACGCCCACAATTTCATTGGCATGAATGCTGATCGCACGCATGCCAGCGGGAATGATGGATGAGAGGCCTCCCGACGCTCCTTCAGGAGCGAGTCTCGCTTCTAGCAGCGCTTCGCCTTTGTAAATCACCGAGCCTGCCACCACACGGGTGTCGAGCTTCTTCAAGTCAGTGAATGCACCTTCTGGGACAGCACCATTGGGCCAAGACATGAGAGTCAACATATCCGACGTCAATAGCGAGCCGGGGTCAAGGTCTTGTTTAGCCACCACGATTGCAGTGGAGTTCTCAGACGCTTGCATGGTCACCCACCTAGCAGCGAACCAAACGGCCACTACACCTGCGATGAGGGAAAAGAAAATCATGATCAACGCTCGACTACTTTTCATGTCTTACCTTCCTTGGGGCTTGTGTCCCATTGCATTTCAAAAACCTAAAATTTGTTGTCCACCACTGAGTCGCCAATAACCGAAGACGGCAAGTCCTGTTGCAAACGACAAGGCGTAGGGCATGCGATCTGCTGACTGCGTGACCACATCAAACCGTGAGTCACCTTGCCCTATTCCTCCAAGAATGGTCTTGACGTTGCCTAATACCTGCTTGGCGTTGCGTTTGATGAGCATGCGAATGACACACAGAACACCGCCTGCAATCAGCACACACAAGGCCAACCCAATGACATCTGCCGGACCTACAAAAACCCCAAGGGCAGCCATGAGCTTGATATCCCCCGCACCCATGGCTTTTAAGATGTAAAACGGTAGAAAAAGGCTCAATCCAACTAATGCACCCAGTAACGCAGACCCCAGGCCTACCGCACCAGGGAAGAAGTCAAACAATCCACCACGCCCATTGGCTGGGCCTAGTGTTTGCATTGCCAAACCACTGAGCATCAAAAATAAAATGAGGGCGTTGGGAATGCGTTGTTCACGCAAGTCCCAATCCACTGCCATGAACATCCCAAGAGCAAGAATGGCAAGGCACCAAACTTGCCAACTGACGGGTGTTAGCGTTAAAGACATTAGATTGCCCTCATCAACAAAATCAGATTCAAACCGGGTGATCGCATCGAACGCAGATCACCCTTCCTTGATCAAGTACCGCAATTCGCAGGTGTGGTGAGGCAGGTTTTGATTTTTACGAACTGCTCGTTGAGTGCTGTACCGATCAAGGTCACTGTTGCGATGACGGCCAACGCAATCAAAGCAGCGATCAATCCGTACTCAATCATGGTCACACCCTCTTCTTCACGCAGAAAATTACGGGTTGCAATTAATAGCTGTTTCATTTCTATTTCTCCTGTTAAACAAACAACCAGACACCCTTTAGAGATGACTGCACAGTTAGCAGAAACCAGACCTAATAGAAGAGATCCAGTTACTGCATATGTGTCATTGTGAACAGCGTTGGAGAAATGTCTACGCCAAAATCTAACTTGGTTGACAAATGTCAATCATTGATTTGAGTGACAAAAGAATGCGGAATTAATCCGTCGAAATTTCGGGATTTACCGCTTTAGTAACGTATTTAAAAGTTCCGGTAGCGTGTGCGCAAACGTTGCCTTGCGCATCAAACACAGTGCCTTCGGTGAAGGCCATATTGCGCGTGCGATGAATCAAACGGCCCTTGGCAGTGAGTGCACCCCGCGCGGGTTGCATGAAAGAGGTTTTCATTTCTATCGTCACCACGCCCAGTGTTTTATCAACACTGCGCGCAGCGGTAGCAAGCGTGACATCGAGCAATGTCATCAACGCACCGCCGTGTGTGACGTTGAACGAGTTCATGTGTTCGGGCTCTGGCGTATAACGCAACTCGGATTGGCCTTCGTCAAAGAACACCATCTCGAACCCGAGGTGCTCGACAAATGGGATGTAGGCGCCAAAGCTTTCTTGCATGTTGCTCTCCAGCGACGTTATAAAACTTCAAAGATGCCAGCAGCGCCCATGCCGCCACCAATGCACATGGTCACGCACACGCGTTTGGCGCCGCGGCGTTTGCCTTCGATCAAGGCATGGCCCACCAAGCGTTGGCCGCTCACGCCGTAGGGATGTCCCACTGCAATGGCACCTCCGTTGACGTTGAGGCGGTCATCGGGAATGCCCAGCTTGTCGCGGCAGTACAGCACTTGCACGGCAAAGGCTTCGTTGAGTTCCCACAGGTCAATGTCGCCCACACTTAACCCTAAGCGCTTGAGCACTTTGGGAATGGCGTACACAGGGCCAATGCCCATTTCGTCCGGCTCGCAGCCTGCCACTGAAAAGCCGAGGAAACGGCCCAAGGGCTTCAAGCCACGCTTGCTGGCGAGCTCTTCGCTCATCACCACGCAGGCGCCAGCACCGTCTGAAAACTGGCTGGCGTTACCGGCAGAAATCAAACCACCGGGCATGGCCGATTTGAGGTTAGCCAAAGCTTCGACGGTCGAGCCTTCGCGGATGCCTTCGTCTTTGCTGACTGTGACTTGCTTGGTCATCAAACCCATCACTTTGTCGGCAATACCGGCTTTCACAGTGATAGCGGCAATTTCTGCATCAAACAAACCCGCCGCTTGCGCGGCAAACGCGCGTTGTTGGCTGCGAGCGCCATATTCGTCCATGGCTTCGCGGCCAATGTTGTAGCGCTTGGCCACGTTCTCGGCGGTTTGCAACATGTTCCAGTACATCTCTGGTTTTTTCTTTTGCAATGCCAAGTCAATCAGCATGTGTTGGTTCATCTCTTGTTGCACACACGAGATGCTTTCCACGCCACCAGCCACATACACATCACCCTCGCCCGCAATGATGCGCTGGGCAGCGGTGGCAATGGTTTGCAAGCCTGATGAACAAAAACGGTTGATGGTCATGCCCGACACCGACACAGGGCAATCTGCCATGAGTGCGATTTGGCGGGCAATGTTGGTGCCGGTGGCGCCTTCGGGTAAGGCGCAGCCCATGATGACGTCGTCCACCTCGGCGGCTTCAATGCCGGCGCGTGCAATGGCGTGTTTGACGACGTGACCACCCAAGGTTGCGCCGTGGGTCATGTTGAAAGAGCCCTTCCAGCTTTTGGCAAGTGGTGTGCGGGCGGTAGAGACGATGACAGCGTGGGTCATAGGGTTTCCTTAATTCTGTGTTCAGTTGAAGGTCTTGCCTTCGGCGGCGAGCTTGGCGAGCAACGGTGCTGGCTTCCAAAACTCGGCGTCATCGTGTGGGTTGGTGGCAAAGCGTTGCATGGCTTGCACCACGTTGAAGAGGCCCAACTCGTCGGCGTAGTTCATGGGGCCACCACGGTAGATGGGGAAGCCATAACCGCTGATGTAGACCATGTCGATGTCGCTGGCCTTGCTGGCAATGCCTTCTTCCAAAATGTGTGCAGCCTCGTTGACCAAGGCAAAGTTCAGGCGTTGCACGATTTCTTCGTCGCTGATCTTGCGTGGCTTGATACCCAGCGATTCGCGGTGTTTGGCAATCATGGCCTCCACGTCTTTGTTGGGGATGGCATCGCGTTTGCCTGGCTTGTAGTCGTACCAACCCGCGCCTGTCTTCTGGCCAAAGCGACCTTGTTC
>Ga0213920_1000796_pt1 | contig 20412 bp, 21 predicted proteins | sample McNCre1117MG_FD_161054 | JGI IMG/M metagenome (GOLD analysis project Ga0213920, IMG submission 161054) | Freshwater microbial communities from McNutts Creek, Athens, Georgia, United States - 11-17 MG | ecosystem: Environmental > Aquatic > Freshwater > Creek | place: USA: Georgia | collected...
AAGTATATAGGTAGAAATCGATAGTTTAGATAGGTAAACGATCGATGATATATGAGAGAGAGATAGCGGAAGATAGCATTCAACTTCAAGGGTGGGTAATCAATGGATGAAACTAAGAGTAAGGTCGGTTGGGCTTTAAAATTAAATTATAAACCGATATTATAAAATGGATCAGGTGTTAACCGAAAAGAGTCAGATAGAAACAGAGATTGATAAGCTTGAATCTGATCTGTATGATATTGAAGAGAAGATAACAGATCATTTAACAGATCTATCAGCACTGCAGATAAGAAAGAACAGTCTAAAAGAGGATATTAGATTCTTAGAAGCAGAGAAACAACTCTTTCTATTCATACTTGAGAAGGAGTCAAGGACTAAGATCAAGAACATAATAGAAGCATTAGATAAACAGCATGAGAACTCTAAATCAAAGCCGATACCGATTCCAAAGTCAAAAGACGATATTACACCGATAGACGTGGGTAGTCACGATCTGTGTAACTGTAATGAATGTTGTGATAGTAGATTCGATCTATTTGATGAATCTAACGGTGTTGAAGTTTAAAAATGTGTCGGATGTGTAATATTAGGATGCTTTTTAATAAGAGATTCTAACAATCTATCATATTTAGGGTCATTTGGGACTCCATACAATTTAGCAACCTCTTCATTTGGATCAAGATTATCAGGTTCTTTGTTGTATCCTTCTTTCATTATCCTAGTTGGGAAATAATGTTTTGTCAGTCTATCGTAAATCAATGCACGTTTTCTACTAAGATCTTTAATATTTCGTGTTTTAATAAAAAAAGTCTTATGATTTGCTTGTACCTCAAAATTTTCTAAGATATAATCAATTTCATTCATACGAAATTGATAATCCAAAATTGTCATTTCATCGAGTTTAGTTTTTTTATTAGATTCCATTCTTTTATAATTAATATATATAGTTATATTTTTAAGTATTATTATTTCATTCTAACATAATTTGATTCAACTCTACGTAAATCACAATAACCACATTTAGGACCATTTTTACAACCACTTATACGTATTGCATAAGGATGATCAATCCAATATTGATTGTGATAATCTCTATCAAGAATCTGAAATGTAATAGATTGTTTGTGCCGTTTACACAAAATACAGTCGACTCCATTTGGACAATCATACAAACAATTTACATTAGGATTGTTTTTAAAATAGTTTTGGTGATACTCTTTAGTACTACGATCAGTCGTTGATTTTTTACTCATTGTTTTATAATTAATATATATAATTATAATATTAAGTAGTTTTAAAACAAAAATATTAATTTTGAGAAGAACCATATCCATTCTCGATCATAGTGGTTGGGAGATATTTATCACAAAGTTCAATATATCTATTGGCATAGGAGACAGGAAGATTAGTGAACTTATAACATCTATTTAAGAAATCTACATCGTTGGATGGGATCTTATTATTTTGAAGAATAAGATCGATGGTCTCTCGTCGATTATTACGTTCAGCAAAAGCGAGAATATCATCATACTCTTCAGGGAAGAAATTTTCATTATCACCAGTATCCATTTTATAATTATTATATATAGTTATAATCTTTAGGTTATTTAATTAATTAATAGAACAAAAAATTAAATTTAATTTGACTTAGATACTTTTCGTCCTTTTTTAGGAGCCACTCCTTTCTTTTTCTTAGGAGCTTCTTCCTCAAGAGGGACTTCGATTTCTTCGTCGTCATGATCGAATGTATCTTGGTATGACTCTGGTTCGACAAAGGGAGTAGCCTTAGATTTCTTTGATTGCTTAGACTTAAGTTCTTTCTTAGGTTCTTCTGATGCACGTCTTGTTTTATTGAGCGCTTGCTTTTTAACGAGATTAGCGATCGATTTTCTATCTTTTGTTCCTGATTTTGAATTGGATACGATTTCGACAGGTTCTGATCTCTTAGGTCTTCCTCGAGGCTTTTGTACTTTTTGAGGTTCTTCTTTTTCAACTTCTGGAAGTGCGACATGTTCATGATTTATAGCCATAAATTTATCTTCAAGATATTTGAACAGTTCTTGTTTAAAAGATGCAAAAGACTCAGAGACAACTTGTTTAACATTATTATCACAAGATTGAGGGAATTTGGGTTCATCACGGGTTGTGATAGAGACAACAGCATCAGGAGCGCAAGTATTTGGATTTTCCATTTAATTATTATATTAATATTAATTAAAATTAATTTTCTGAATTAAATACATCAATCAATTTTCTGATCGATCCTTTTAGTCTTTCTGATCTTCATATCATCGATCTCCTTTTTAAGATCAGCTGGAAGTTCCATGTCTTTCAAACGTTTAATTGTTTTAATTAGATCATCTTCATACTTTTTAACTGATTTGGCCTCTTTTGATAATTGTCTACTTTTCACACGACCTACTTTTTTGTACAATTTGGCGTCTAGAGACCTTTTCGGTTTCATCTTACCGCCTAAGCTTTTTTTTTAGGTACATAACCACGTTTGAGTCCAGGGGCTCTAAGTGCTTCAGAATAAGTCATACCATGATCTTTAGCGAATCTTTTAACATGAGCTATCCAAGGGTTAGCGGATCTACGACCGGTAGATGCCTTACGCTTAGGACGCTTGCTCGCAACACGTCTAGCACCGGCTCTAACACCGGCTCTAACACCAGCTCTAACACCAGCACGTCTTACAGGACGCTTAGCTGGTGCTCTAACACGACGAGCGCCTCCAGATTTAATGATACGTTCAAGCATCGATCTAACATCTTTTCTTACAAGTGAATCCATCTCCTATTATATAACCAGAGATTTTTAATTTCTATAGGGAATAATAGGAATGAAACCTATTAAGAAGAATGTCTTCAAGAAGCGAGAAGTTAATAAGGTATTAACAGGAGATCAGATAAGAGGGATAGAGATGATTACAGGACCGAAGATAGAAGATTATGAATCAGGATATCAGATCTACGGTTCTTATAAATACAAATCACAACAATATCCATCAGACATAGACCTGTCACAGATATATGAGTTTTTTAAGAATGATAAGAGAGGCCGTACAAGAGAAGAAGCAACAAACCTAATAGTAAAGATAATTCAAGAAACAGTAAGAAAGATATCATCAACGAGAGATATGTATTTAGGAGATGTTAAGATAGGTATCGATAAAGTAATCCATGAAGATATCATAGTAGAACAACAGGACTTTGTTTATGAAGAGATAGGGATCTATAAGATGTGGAATGATTATCTAAAAAAGAACAAAATGAAAGAGGAGACAGATTTCAAATATTACTATTATATGAGAGAGAAAGCGATACCCCAATTGTTGATAAATGGATATGAGATAAACTATCCGAGAGAGAAGATCATAAAATTATGGAAGAAGGTGTATGATGACGGAAAGATATCAAGAGATACATATGAAAGAATAAAAGAGGTAGTACCGACAAAATTAAAAGGTAAAAGCGGAATCGAGAAGGTATTTAGATATTTTGAAGAGACGAGACAAGCATTGATATTGAGATGGACAGAGAGTGAGGTTATGGAGGGTGTTAAACTAGTAGGAAACCGAGAGATAACGATACACGAAGCTGTAAACTCTGCGATCTCAATATACTGCATAAATAGATTTGATGGAGATAGAGGAACAGATGGTGAATGTAGTAAGAACGGAACAACGATACAAGTATCACATCTGATAAAGATAGATATGTTTGCGATAGTTAACGGAAAGATACAAGAGTTCTCAAATACATTTTCACTGAGATACAGATCGAAAACGAGACCGAATCAGATGACAAACTTAACACTAAGTTTTGAAGAGGATTTTGAAGGAGATAAAAGTGAAGATACAAGAAGATCTTTGTTAGTAGATCTAACGTCGTATTACTATGAGATATCGAGTAAACATAAGAATATGATGAAATTTGCGAAAAGAGAGTTTGTACTTGCGATGTTAGATGATAACAAAGATATAGGGGTTAAATTAACAAAACTGTTCAAATCAGATATCAATCTGTTAAACTATGTTTACAATCAGATAAGTGTTGTAGTATCGATCTTAGAAACTAGAGATGACGCCCCGATAGATGTAATAATGAGACAGTTAGAAGCATTGAAATTTGAGATATCAAGAATCACTGATCTAAATGTGAATGAATCTGCATTTTACGAGTTGATTGATAAGATAATAAAAGGAGATATGACAAAAGATTCAGTTATAGAAGTCTTAAAAGAACTGAAAGAACATGTTTTGAAAAAGATAAACAAGGAGGTGCAAAAATATCTTAAAAGTGTGAATTTGTACCCTGGACCTTATGTTGATAAAAAGTACGTCGAGTTCGTTTATGGTTAAAACACATAATTTATTTTAATGTAGTATTAATATAAATATGTTAACGTTTGAGAAAGCAAACAAAAAGATCGCCAGAATAGAAGGAGGTGAACATGATGGGGAGTACATTTATATTTATGATCCTGATTACAAGTGTTGTGCAAATTGTACTGAAGAATGTAAAACAGCGAGGAAAAAATGCTGTGACAAATGCCTTTACAAAAAAGGATCAAAAAAAGGAGGTTGTGGAAGTTGTGGAGGATCAAAACTGAATAAGAGACATATTTTTAGTGAGATTAAACTTAAAGAGGGTAGAGTTGTCCCTATACCGAATCAAGATGAAGATCAAGCCGATCACGTGTATGTAGCAGGTCAAACAGGTGCAGGAAAAAGCAGTTGGATAGGTAATTACATCAAAGAGTTAAAATCAGACAATCCAAAGAAAGATCTATTCATATTCTCAACGTTCGATGAAGATAAGGCATTGGATGATCTTAAACCGACGAGGATCATAATAGATCAAGATGTAGTGGATGAACCGATACAAAAAGAGGAACTCAAAGATAGTGTTTGCATATTTGATGACATAGATACGATAAGACCTAAGAATTTAGCGAAAGCTTGTCAAGATCTTAGAAACGATCTGCTTCAAAATGGAAGAAAGATGCATATTAGAGTAATGTCAACATCTCATCAACTTATGAACTACAAACTAACAAGAGATCTACTAAACTCATGTCAGAAGATTGTGTACTTCCCTCAGGCAACATCACCGCATCATGTTAAGAGATTTTTAACTGAATACGTAGGATTAGATAAGAAAGGTCTAAAAATGGTTACTGATATCAATTCACGTTGGATCATGGTATCGATAAACTTTCCATCATATATCTTATGGGATAAAGGATGTCTGATTATAAATAAGATGAATGCAAATAATGTATCGACTAAAGATCCAAATAATGAAAAAGAATCAGTCTACGACTCGCTCGTAACTCGCAGAGAGATAGAATCTGAAGTAGAATCTAAAGAATCAGACGATGAGACTGACGATGAGAGATCTGATATTATGGATAAATTAAACAAATATCTTAAAAATTCAAAGTCGATACCTAAGAAACCGATTAAAAAGAAATCAAAGAAAACAAAAAAGAGAAATTAATCTTCTGTTTGTTCAACTCGCGTAGGTCTAACCTTTTTCGGTTTAATCGATTTAATTAAAGTTTGTCGACACGACTTAGCTCGTGTAACTCGCTCGAGTGAATCTTGCTTTAATTTAGTCGACACGACTTGACTCGTGTTACTCGTCCGAGCCAAAACAGGAGCTGGAACATCTTCAACGAGACAAGTGATATTGTAAGTTGCGATTATATTAGGAGAACCTGCCATTAAACCACCAGAAAAATAATCAATTTCAATCGTATCGGGAGTAAATCTTTCAGCAAATGATAAAACTCCGATTATATTAGGAGTTCCAGCTTGAACGAATCCACCAGAAAAATTACAATCTGGATCAGATACAGTAACACTATCAGGAACAGACAATCTAATAACAAAATCAGAAGATGCATTATTTGGTGTAATACCAACATCTCCAGTTATTGTGAGAACATTGTTTACATAAGTACAATAAGCTGTACTCACAACATCAATTGTACAAGATCCATCGACTGCAGTAATGGTTGGTTCATAAGTAAATCCAGCAGCAGTATCGCCAACTTTATTACCATTGATTGTGCCAACGTTAGTTAGAGCACCATTATTAAGATTAACGGATCTAACATTAAGACTGTTTGCATAGAGTGTGGCCCAAGACTGAGCAGGAGGTTTTAAGATGTTTGACAAAGACATGGTTATATTATAACCTAGATAAAAATAATCTAGATCGATAATATAGTAAACGAAGTAACTCTAAGAGTATGACAAGCATAGCAATGAACAAACAACCGAAACCTGCAACAAAACCATTAACTAAAGAAGAAAGAGAAGATATGCGTAAAAAGTTTATTGAAGGAAATAAAAGTAAACCGTACTCCGAATATACTAAAGAAGAGAAAGAGGAGCTTAGAAAGAAACTAAGATTGTACAGAAGATCAAAACATGAACAAGAAACATCGGGATTGAAATTGTATAATAGAGAGATCAGGTGTGTACAGTTTCTAGGTAAGAAATGCAATAGAAAGTTTAAAAATTATGATGAGTTTCAAGATGCTATGGAACTTGAAATGTGTGGTCCAGCAGTTCCTGAAATTTCAAATGATGACCTGAAAAAAGATGTTAAACAAGATGTTAAACAATCAAAACTGCCGCCACTCAAGCGAGTTACACGAGCTTAGTCGTGTCGACCTATAAAAAAGATACAAAAAAACTAAAATGATATTATCCATATTTAAATATGATTAATATTAAGCTATTTGACTAACAGCGAAGAAAGAATAAGGCAATAGACCACCACCAGAGATACCGACTGTATCTGCACCTTGTCCACCGACAAGAAGTGAACATGCGATACTAGAACCAGCAGTTAAATACAACATGGTCGATAGTCTAGTACTAACTGATGAACCAGCAACGACAATATTAGGATTAAAACGATCATAATCGTACAAAGTTGTTGAACTTGCATTTGTAATGATACCGTACTGTACGGTTGTGGCTGTTGAAACGTTTGTTAACAGAAGATTTGATTGTATGAGATAATAACCGTTAGTTGGGATAGTGTAGTAACCAGATCCAGTATTATAAGTTGTATTATTATCATAAACGACAGATTGATACTTAACAATATATTGCGTACCATTACCGGTTACGTTTGTAATGTTAGGACTTACGATAACTCTCATCTTTGCCATAGTAGCAAGAGGGGATGTCGATTTAATAATATCTATTGCATCTTGAACATTATTAACATCTGGTCCGAGTAATGGTGCTACTAGGTTATCATCATAGTCAACATATTTAGCATCATCTAATCTATTGAGTACAAGATTTGCTCCTGCGAAAGCCGGTTGGTTTAAGATATCGTCGGTAACATTACTTTCAACATTTAAACTAGCCATAGCTGTAGGATGATAAGCTTTTAAGGTATCGGGTTCGATTGAACTAGTATCATAAGCATAGACATCTAGAACAGCAGATTGACCAACACCGATAAGTTGATAATTACCATAAGAAAAATTTGAATCATACATGATGATATCAAGATTCTCACCGTTAGGAATTAAGATAGGAGTGTCTACACAATCAGTAGCCTCTATCGTAGATCCATTTGTCATTGTAAAGGTTGAGTTAGTTGTCCAATTTAAAGAAACATTGGCAGCAGGATTATTATAACATCTTAGATACAAACTATCATTGATACTTTTAATATTGCTTATCGTTACACCATTAGTTATATCAGCATAAGCACCATTACTAGAGATACTGTAAAAGTTCGCTTTATTTTGGAAATCGTGAAATTGATCGATCTGACATGGGGCATTTGTATCATCAAAATAGATATTAACAAAATTATCGTTTGCAAAAGATTGCGTAACGATATCACCCCATGTTCCATACACGTTACCGATATTACCGGCACCTTGTTTAAATACGAGATTTACTTGTGAAGAATTAATACTGTTCAATTGTGTCTTAATCTGATCGATAGCACCTTGAACATTATCAGCGCTCAAAGGAGGGGATATGACCGCATCATCATAGAAAACTTTATTAGAATAATCGATCGGTTGGTATGTTACTGATGATCCTATGAACGATGTATCTTGATTATAAGATCCAACCGAAGAATCAAATGCGATGTACATAGTTGATGAAGCGGTAGATCCAGTTATCGTATCAGTTCCGATATCACAACCTACAGTAGTACCGATAAAGAGAGTTGCATTATCACCTACGTTGATAGATATACCAGGTCCATTCGGTGCGAGAAGCTGAGCAACAAAATTAAGCTCGATTCTCATTCTACCGTTATCAGGTACTCTGAGATAAGGACCGGTAGAAGTAGTTGAATTTGTAAGAACAGCACGATTAATGTTCAGATATGAATATTCTGGATCAAACTCTAATGAAGGATTACCATCGATATTATCGCAGTTAACTTGTAGTAAGCCGTTTAGACTTTTAACATTTCTGATCAAGACACCGTTGTTGATAACTACACCAACATTAACAGTGGGATTGTTCTGATAAGAGTAAAAATTTGCTTGACCTTTAAAATCATAACTTTGATCGATCTGTATGTCTACGAATCCGATAAGTGAATTATCAAAGAAGATGTCAACCATATTGTTTAAAGAAGCAGAAACAGCACATATCTGAGCCCATGAATTGTAAACATTACCAGCCGGTACAGAACCAGGTCTATAGATCAGACTACTGTTAGGAGAACCTCCACCACCACCGATCTGTGTCTTCAACCAATCGATAACACCTTGTACATTTGAAGAGCCTGATATCGGTGCTTGTGCTGTATCATTGTAAGATAGATATTGTGCTTTATCGATATTTGATGAATCTTTTGTACCTGTAAAAGCAGTTGTTGCGGCAGTTAATGTACTGATATCAACTGAACAATCATAAACAACAAACATAAAAGCCGTGTTATCAACTGAACTGATTAAATTTGGTCTAAATTGACTTCCAGATGAATTAATGACATTAGATAAAATTAAAGAAGAGTTTGCATCAACTGATATTAAAGATACAGCGTTACCAGTATCATCGTTTGATAATTGAGAGCCTAAACCAGCCCCTAACACTGCAGCTCCTTGGATTAAAATACCTGGAACAGTTGCAGTAGACGCTAAACCGATCTGAGATCCTGCAAACTGAATCTCAATTGAACCGTTGTTAAGTAGTAAACACGGTCCAGTTCGAGAATCTAATTTAACCGTCATAGATCCAATAAAGCCTTTTGGATTAGAAATCAATGTACCGTCATTGACTAGAACTTGTACATTAGAAGCTGCAGATGCTTTATAAGGTTGTAATGTCACTCTTCCTTGACAATCTAAACTAGAATCGACAACACACGGTGTTATGATCGAATCATCGAAATAGACGTTCAAACATTGATTTACATTGACCTTATTCGCTTTTGTTACAACATCTGCCCAACTACTAACTATATTAGAGCCTACAGGAGGTACAGAACCAGGACGATAGATGATGTTTGATGGATTAGAATCAAATCCGGCTGGTACAGGTTCGCCATTAATCTTTTTACAATAAACATTGTTAAAGTACACATTTGCCCATTGTTGAATTGGACCTTTTAAAACATTGCTAAGACTCATATTTATATATCAGTCTCGTAAATAATTTTTTACAGTTTTTTCATTAATTGAACAAATTTCTTGTATTTCTTCTTTTTAGCTGGTGTCATCAGGTCATAATCAGATACTTTATCAAATAGTCTCTTTTTACCTCCTTTTCTAGCAGACTTCTTAGCTGACTCATACTCAGCATCAGTTTGAAATAGTTGACCCTTGTTCTCATCGTTGTATATCTTCATAAACTCTTTAATCTCATCTGCACCGAATCTAACCGTTTTTTTAGGTTGTTTCTTAGTCTTAGTCTTACCCTTACTCATTCTAGATTTGGCCTTTGATTTAGATTTAGCTCTCTTCTTAGCCGATTTAGATTTAGTTCTAGATCTAACAGCTTTTCTCTTTGCTGTTTTCTTAGCTTTCTTCGCTCTTACAAAATCTTTATCGATCTCTTTTAATCTTGCCATATCACGTTTAAGACTGTCTTGAGATTTTGCTAAGTCAGATTGCATCTTTTTGATATCTTTCTCTCTAAGAGCAGTCTTCCTATTCTTCATAGATCGATCTATCTTCTTCAATCTATCTAGATCTGCTTTCAAACTCTTCTTCGACTTTTCTAGATCTTTGTTGATCTTTTTGATGTATGAATCTTCTTTCGCACTAAAGGATCTTCTACAAGATGCCATACAATCTTTCAAAGAGCCGGCACTTCTACTTTTGAGAGTTGATCTTGATAACCTCATCGGTTTAGCTTTTGATGCACCCTTGGAGGGTTGGCAAGCCCGAGAACGTGCACGTCGCATTCTAATACTGATCATTGATGTATTACTATTATTATACTAATAGAGATTGTTTTATTTTATGAGTATAAAATAAACCCTTCGGGTTGCTGAAGCCGACCAATATGGATAAACTCATTAAGAAGATTCAATCTTATTCATTTTCAGATTCTGATATGATGAGATTAGTAGACAATGAAGCGAATCTCATCAGTTATCCGGATTTAGTGAAATACAAGAATTTAGATCAAGTTTTAGGGAAACACCGAGCATGTATCATCTTGTATCTACAAGAACCTACATACGGTCATTGGTGCTGTATCTTTGAAAGAGAAGATACTCCAGGACTCATCAACTTTTATGATCCTTATGGTTATTTCCCAGATGATCAATTGGGATTCAATAAAGATCATGTTAATACATCTTTGGGACAGAATAGACCTTATCTATCTGAATTGATGTTAAAATCAGCTGATAAATATAGATACACTTACAATCCTTACAAATTACAAGATAGAGCACAGAACAACAACATATGTGGTCGTGTTGTAGGGCTTAGAATTAACTTTAAAGATCTCAGTGATAAAGAATTCTATGATCTTCTTGCTAACAATAAAGCTTACACTAAAGATGAATGGATAGTTATTTTAACTTCCTTCATAAATTGAAGTTCGTTAAAATAACAAAATCACCCCCAGGTGATAGTTATCCTCACGTCGTTTATAAATTAAAAATATAATCTAGTATAACAGTATATGTCTAGAAAAAGAGGTTATCAATCATCGTCGATTCAATTAAGTGAAGATGCTGATCATGTGTATTACAATCTATCATTGAATAATCCTACGAGTTCTGATAAGTTAGCAGTATTTTCAGAGAATCGTTCAACAGCTATTCTAGATAATCCTTCAGATTACACGTTATCAGTTATTCGTTTCTCATTGTCTAAAATCAACATTCCTATCTTTTTTATGAATGTGTTTCCAAAATACACGAACAATCCTCTTCCTTGGAATATTACTGATACATTCATTCAAGATCAAGGAGTTAGATACAACGGTCTTGTTTATAAAAGTTTAATTGGTAATAACTTCGGTCTTCAACCTGATATAAATCCAACTGCTTGGCGTTTAGTTGCTCAAAATTCAGTAGAACAATGGAGTTCAAGTAAAACATATTCAATCGATCAATTTGCTAATTATGGTAACAGCGTCTACGTTTCACTTGTTAACGGTAATTTAAACAACAATCCTACTACAAGTCCTGTACAATGGGGACTGACACAAACTTTACCAGTTCTAAACAACATCTGCCCAAATCGCTCAAGATATTCAGTCTCTATGTCTTATCTAGGTAGCTCTGTTACAGAATCGATCATTTATGAACCTGTAGCTACAAACACTGTTACAAGAGTTCCAGAAGACTGGACGATAGTCGATTCATCGAACTCAGCCTATTATGGTGTATTTATGTTCTCACAGTTCATCGATATGATAAATAGAGCTTTAAAAGCATGTTACAATCGTATCGATCCTACAAATGCATCACCTCCTAAAGCAGCAGGTGTTCCAGCTCCTTATCTACTTTACGATCCTGATACATTGAACATCAGTTTGATCGCTCATAGATTGTTTGATGAGAACTTCGCGCTAGCTGATACGATGAAGATATTCTTTAATATCGATCTGATGTCGTTCTTCAAAGATTCTTTACAGTACGATCAATTTAACGGTTATGGTGGAAACGCTGGTCTTGATTTTAAACTTAAAGTCGGCTCTAGAGGTGATAATGATAGAACTTTAGTTTATCCTGACGTCCTTTATCCAAAATGGCAAGATACTTTAAATTATGCTATTAATGCCGGTGTTTCATACAATGGTGTTAATTACACCTCTCTTACAGTAAACTTTAACGCTCAACCTAACATAAGTCCTGGTGACTGGGCAGTTCAAGCACAAAAGCCGATCCCTCAAACGTATTCTAAAACTGGTGTTTATGCACTGAACCAGGTAGTTGAGTATGAAGGTTCATATTACATCAATACTACTGGTGCAAACACTGGACCCCCTAACGGTATCGATTGGAACAACTACTCCGGATTCGATATGTTGATTATGAAAGGCGATTATTCTAACTTATACAACTGGGTCGATATACAATCTATCGTATTCGTATCTAATCTTGTTCCTGTCGTTGATGAGTTTGTACCGGCTGGAAGACTTAACCCTAATTCATCTATCGGTACTTTGTCTACATCTAACCCAACTTTACAGATCATTACAGATTTTGTACCAGAGATACAAACTGGAGTAGATATAAATTCAAATATCGTCTACTTTAATCAAGGAGAGTATAGATTATCCAATTTGGTGTCTGATACTCCTTTGAGAGCTATAAACGTACAGATATACTTCACTGACCGTAACAATCAACTGTTTCCTCTCTATCTCGAACCTTTCGGTTTTGCATCTTGTAAATTAATGTTTAGAAAGAAACATATAAAACAGGGTTTTTAATCGGCTTTGCAACCCGACAAGGGTAAAGCTTAGAATTTAATCAATTATAAATTTTATCTAAATATAGTTTATAAATAGATGTCTCTTAATGCTCTGCCGATGCGTATCGTCCAGTCTCTGGATGAAGTTATGGCCTTTAAACAAGAAAGGGAGTTTGCAGTGTACGACGGTGGTGCCGAAGTATCCTATACGCCTTTTCCTGCGCAGGCCGTAAACAACTCTAACATTCAAGTAACCTTTAATCCTCCTGATGAAAAGACCGTTGTTGATCCTAGAATAACCGTTTCAGTTACTTATGAACTTGATTTCACTGGTACTGTATCTGATCCGGATTTCCCTACTATTCTGTCTATCGGTCAGTTCGATGGTCCTAGATCGTTTCCTCTTGCTAACACCACTTCTACTGTTGATCTTAAAGTTAATGGTACCTCCTTTAACACTAATCTTAATGAGTATTGGAATGCTATCAACAGAACTGGTATGTACTCTAGAGATCTAAATACTTCACACTCAATGACTCCATCTCTTTTGGATCTGAGTCAAGATTATGCCGATCTTCAAGGATCGATGAGAAATCCCCTCGCTTCTTATGAAGATTCGACACCTTATGTTCAAGGTAGATGCGCAAGTTTGTCAAATGGAGGTCTTGATAATAAATACATCCTGAACGTTGTAACAAATAACGCAACAACTGCTAAAGTTTTCCTTAACGTTACCGAAGAGGTCTTCTTGTCACCATTCTATCCCTCTAGATCTGGTTTCGCTGGTATTAAAACTATGACAGGTACATGGACTTTCTCCGATCTTAGACGTGTATGGTCGCACGGTGCTACTCCCGGTGTCACTCTCTCAAGCTTTACTGCAAAAATTAATGCATTCACAGTAAACTGCAGATACATCACTCCCAAAGATCTCAGTGTAATTCCTAAACAGATGTGTTATCCTTACCATGAATTTATGATCGCTGCAACAACAAAACAATCTACCGTAGGAGCTGGTCAATCAACTTCAATCGATCTGAGTGCTATCAATCTTGAAGCTCATCCTCAAAGACTGTTGTTTGTTGTCCGCGAACAAGATACAGATCTTATCTCAGGACCTCTTAACTACACTAAAACAGATACTTATGCTAGAATTGATTCTATCTCGATCAACTATGGTAACAACCAAGGTAAACTATCTTCATGCAATGTTCAAGATCTGTACGACATCTATGTTAGAAACTCTAATGGTTCTTTGTCTTATGCTGAATGGACTGGACGAGTTGGATCAGTCCTTCCTATCGATGTAGGAAAAGATATAGGTCTCGGTTCTCTCGATGCTCCTTCTAAACTGGCAAATCCTCTCCTGTCTGCTAAAGTTGGATTTACTAACTTGAAGAGCACGAGTGCTGTCTTCACTCTGTTCTGTTTCATCATCTATGAAGGTACTGCTTGTATCAATCATGGTGCTGTCACTAAATCGATCGCTGTACTCAACTCTCAAGATGTTCTCAAATCTCAATCTGGTATGTCTCTTGTTCATCAACCTTCTACAAACATCTACGGTGGTTCTTTCTTCTCCAATCTTAAAAATGCTCTCTCAAAGGGACATGACTTCGTGAAGAAACATCAACTCTTGTCTAAGGGTCTCTCCATGGTCGATCTTCCTTTCGCTCAAGATGCCTCGAAGCTCGCTAAGAAATACGGTTATGGTATGAGAGCTGGTGCAGTTGTAACTATGCCCAAATATCATGAGGATCTCGAAGCTCTCCATGTCAAAGGTGGAAAGAGAAAGGTCTCTAGAAAGACTCTGAAGAGACGTGGTGGTTCTCTTAGTGAATCTCTGATCGAGGAGGGATCTGAAGATTCTGAAGATCAAGAATACATCTGTTAATTTATTAATTAATAAACCTTAATCGGGTTTGTTAATCATTACTATTATTATCCTTCTACCATTTCTGAATTTATGAAGAAATGCTTGAATCGAAAACTCATCAAGTTTTCAGATTCTACCATTTCTGAATTTATGAAGAAATGCTTGAATCGAAAACTCATCAAGTTTTCAGATTCTACCATAAATATTTATTAGCCCAATACTTAGCCTTTAGGGGGTCTTTTGATGTACCATGACGGAGATAGTATCGATGTCTACGTTTAGCATCTAGATGATTGAGATGTGAATACAATCTTAGAGGTGTTCGATCGAAATACTGATCATAACCTAGAGCTCCGAAGTGTCTAACATAAGTTTTACCTCTTAGATCGAACTCAACTCTATATTTCTTACCTTTTCTATTTGATGGACTAAAACTGATGTTCTTTGGTACTGACATTTAATATATCGATAGATAAATTTGTATCAAGATAGATATGTAAGAAGGGAATATCAACTTTGATATCATAATAATAGCCATATCTTTACCATATTTCATTACCATCTTCTTTACAAAGTCTCTTACAGCTTTATGATGTACAACATTCGTGCCAACTTTTGAAATTACAGGTATTATGTTATCATAACTCATTACTTGCCTTAATAAATATATCCTTCATTTTATTTATTCATCATCTTCCTCATCTCTCTCATTAAAGTTTTTAACATGCTGCTTTGAACTTTTCTTTCTAGCATCGAGATATACTTTTCTTTCTTTAGCTGAAATCTCTTCCAAAACTTGTGACGCTGTTACACCTCCGGTTGAAATTATCTCAATATTTCCAACGTATATATTTTTGATTATATCTCTAACCTGTTTAAGACTAAATGTATCTAGTTCATTCTCAGGATACCACACCGCACCTATAGCCAGATCAGCATAAAAATGAGGTTTGTAGTCAGGCATTATTATGTATTCTGTTATCTTTAATGATAGAGGGCCTACAACGATTTTATGTTTTTTACCGATGTGTTTTCTATCGATATGCATATCTACAAAATACAAAGCATCTCCTACATACTGATCTTTTCCTTCTAATTTCTCTTCAATGTTCGTTAACAGATCCTTTTTATTATCACCAGTCGCTACTAGTTTTACTTCCTGTTTCGGACCTGTTACTAAGTAATATGCATATCTACCATTTTTAGTGATAGCCTTCTCAATCTTATCTAATGTCTTATTGACATCATTACCTGATCCAGACTTAGTTTTAGACTTGACTTTCCCTTTTCGAGCTTCGCTCGTAAGGGTTGCTAAAGCCGAAGACTTGACTTTAGATTTAAGGAGTTTCATAGTTTCATCTTTGACTATCTTTTGTAGTCGAGCTTGAACTAATTTAAGATCTTTAACAGATGTATCTAAGATCTTCTTGTACTCAGCCTTTTTAACTTTATCTTTAGCACCTTGATATCTTCCTTTGTTCCTTCTGATCAGACCTTTTAATTTAGCAGATCTCACAAGTAGGTTCATCTTTGTTACTGGTATCGTTGTCTTCTTCTTAACAAGTGCTATCGTTTTACTATCAGCCTTTAAAAGACCATAACGTCTTACTTGTTTCTTCTCTGCACATTCTCGCATCGATCCGAGTCTATATCCTCTCTTTAGCTTTTCAGCTCCACAATAGATCTTCTCCATATTGATTAACAAGCACTATTATTAATCAAGATTTTATTTTGAGTTAAGAAGTTTTAATATCTTTTGATTGTTCTCTTGTAGTTGTTCTGTTAGCTTCTTATTCATTCTTACAAGATAGTTCATATCATTATCATCTGGATGCAATGTGTCACTAAATCGTGAATATGTTAACTGTTGTACTGCTAAACTATGACCCATAATTGTGGCTGCCTTTTTTCTTTCTTCAGCTGTCATACCATTATCTATCTTTTCGCTGATGTAAGACTTCCTCAACATATTACAACTTCCACCGATACATGCCGTTAACATCTTATTGAACGATATCTGTGTAAATGATGTCTTTCTACTCGAACATATTATGTATTTTGATCCGGATTTATTATGAAAGTCTTCGATAGCTGCGGATAATACATCTGGTACATTGATAACTCGTTTCCCATGCGATTCGCTTGTTTTGTAACTATTGTAAATTAGCTGTTTGCTATCTTTATCATAATAGTTATCTTTTTCTATGTCTATTTGTACACCTTGTTCTAAACCATCCTTGTACAATGTGATTATGTAATCTTGTGTTCTCAGTGGTGGTAGATAAGAATAAAATGACAACGCTAGATAATACACATCATTGATTCCGAATACATTTTTTATTTTTGTTTTGTAAAAATCTCTTTTTTTACTCACTTCATTCATAGATATTTTATTTTTGATCTCTTTTTGTGATGGTGGTGAATATTGTGATTCTCTATTCAATGCCTTCAGTTCTTTTGTCAATATCTTAACATCTCTGTTATCTTTTCTGACCTCATCTAACTTTATCCATGCTTTGAGATAGTTTATTTTTGTCATAACAGTCAAATTACCTGTTTTGATAAAATCTAAAATCTTCTGATTAACTGTTTCATCATCGATCTCAGGTACTTTTCCATTAAAACATTCTTTAATTAGTTTATCATAATAGTGTGAATATACATTCGCCGATGATTGTTTTATTCCCTGTGAAATAAGATACGCCTTGGTTATCATTATATATTGATATATATAAATCTTTATATAATTTTTTAATAATTATAAAATATAATAATATAAAAATATAATTCGCTATAATTATTATAGCAGATTATTATACTAATGGCAGCAAGACTAAACAAGTACGAGAAAATTAGTTTCATGCAAATACCGCACCATGATGAGGATCTTCTTAAATTCTCACTTAAGTCAAACGGCAAAACTGCTATTGAACAATATGGTGAAATCAATATTCCTAAAAAAGCTCTTCTGTATGATTATTGTAATGTTGGACTTATTACAGGATACAGAAATAATATCACAGTAGTTGATCTTGATTTCAAGGAAGTTCCTGAAGATGATCATTCTTTTATCGAAAAGTTTGGTACAAAATTCATCAAAACCTTTAACACGTTTACTGTTAAAACACCCTCTGGTGGATATCATCTTTATTTTAAGTATGATTCCGAGATTAGACAGACCCAGAACAAGTTACTAGGCATTGATATTAGAAACGATGGGGGATATGTAGTATGTCCTCCAAGTAGCATTAATTCACAATCGTACGTTGTTCATAATAACGTATCGGTTAAACAATGTCCAGCTAATCTTAAAAAATGGCTTTTAGCTACTATCTATCCCGAACCTAAAAAACAATCTAAATCTATTAAACTTCCCAAAGAAGATAATGTTATTAGTATCGTTGAAGATAAAACAGCATATGATGTAGTTATCACTAGCGATATTATTACTACTATTCTTAATAAACTTCCAGTTGACTGTGATAAAAAGGATGATTATAGAGGATCTTACACAAAATGGATTCATGTTTTAGACGCATGTAAATTCATTGGTAGAAAAACAGAATTCATTGAATGGTCGAAAAGTACGATTCACAATAATTATGATGAAGATGTTTTATTAAAAATATGGAATTCATGTCATTCAAATGTTTATAATTTTTTATGGCTCCTTAAAATAACTAATGTGACTAATATGTACACATACAAACGTCTTCCTGCACCTGGATTCGGTCAATATGATGAAATAAATCGAGCTAAACTCGACGATATATATATCATAAACCAAAATTATCTTATTAAAAGTGATACTGGTACTGGTAAAACGACATCGTTTAGAAAATACATTAAACGTACAAAACAACCTTTTATCTCAATAACGTCTCGTATCGCTTTATCACACGAACAATATAACGATTTTCGTAAGGAAGGTATCGAAGTTTACCATTACAGTAATAAAAGTTTTCATCATGGTAAAAATATTATTATCACACCAGAAAGCTCAATCATTCTTAGTAATTATGATCTTAAAAATTATGTTGTTTTTATGGATGAATTTGATTCTATCATCAATCATATTATGACATCAGATACCATGCGTACTACTCGTCATCAAGTGTTTCTTACTATCATTCGTTTATTACAAAAATGTAAACAATTCATCTGTGTTGATGCTGATATATCTCCTATCTCTAAACATTTTCTCGATTCACTTGGTGTTCATTATGAGTTTCTTGTTAACATTTTTAAACATTACAGAAATGTAAAAGTTAATATTGTAAAAAATGAACAAGACTTCCTTAATCTTATTGCAGGTCGTGAAAAGTACTTAGTGTGCACTGATAGTAAAAAGAACGCCGAACTTATCGATCTTAAAGAAAAGATAGATGATCCAGATGTTGTTATATTTACATCCGACTCTGAGCAGAGTTATATTAAATTAGATGATCATAATAAGGTTATCTTTAGTCCCAAGATCATTTATGGTCTTGATTCAACTATGAAGCGTGATGTTTTCTGTTATTACAATGGCATGACTATCTATCCATCCCAAATGGTTCAGCAAATTGCAAGATGCCGTAATATCAATGAAGTATACATTTTTTTCCCACAGAAACCGTCAACTATGGCACATTATGAAAAGATTGAAGATTCTATCGGTCAATTTAACGAGTCTATAAATAATATGAAATTTCAATACAAATCATGCAGCCATTATACCGAAATTGAAAAATCAGGATTCTATGAAATGAATGAATTGACTGACGAACTGTTCCCAACTAAAACATCAATAATGCTATTTGAAGATATTTATACAAAAATCAAATACAGAGATGATTGTTACGATACTTCGAAATTTCTTCATCTTACTAACATTCTATCATCAAGAGGATTTCTTCTTAACGAGTACGAAGGATCTTACACAAAACTTAATCATAAAGAAGCAAAAGAACAGATTCATCAACAAAAACTTGATAACTTTAATCTTGATTCAATCCATATTAAAAAATTGAACGAATACCTTAAAATACCATTAGATCAGATCGAAGAATACAAAGAACTATTCATAGATCAATCTTATCGTACTAAACACATCAATGTATGTAGATTCTTCTTTCAGGATACTAAACATCTCATGGATAATCTAAAAGAACGTAGGGACTTTGATATCATCAAATGTCATGATTCATCGTTGAAGTTAAAAGTTCTTGAATCAATGCTTAAAAGTATCGGTTATGGTAAACTCGATATTGGTGATTTTGTTCCATCTAATAAAAAGATCATTGGATACGAAAAGATACAAGATATCTATCACAAACACTTTAGAATACGTGTTAAGAAGTTAGATCTATCTACTCAAAATAAAATGTATTCAGAGATATGCAAAGTATACGCAAGTCTCTTCAATATTACTGTTTCAAAGAAAGTTAGATTTGGTACAAATGGTAGAACACGGGTTTATTCAATCGATAAAGATGTATTACAATGGCATAAATATGTTTATAGTTTTAGAAAGCCCAATCGACCTTACTCTTAGTTTCATCCATTGATTACCCACCCTTGAAGTTGAATGCTATCTTCCGCTATCTCTCTCTCATATATCATCGATCGTTTACCTATCTAAACTATCGATTTCTACCTATATACTT
>Ga0213920_1000798_pt1 | contig 20358 bp, 21 predicted proteins | sample McNCre1117MG_FD_161054 | JGI IMG/M metagenome (GOLD analysis project Ga0213920, IMG submission 161054) | Freshwater microbial communities from McNutts Creek, Athens, Georgia, United States - 11-17 MG | ecosystem: Environmental > Aquatic > Freshwater > Creek | place: USA: Georgia | collected...
TTTGGCAGCGGCGGCAAAGCGGTCTAAAAATTCGTGCTCGTTGTAGAGCATGCTGAGGTTGGCGGCGAAACGTGGCATAGATGTGTGTGGGAATGAATGGTTTACCAAAGAGCCCCAAAGGTCTCTCTCAGTTCTTGAATTTGTATTTCACTTAAAGCGCTGGCTTGGCGATCGGACATGAGCCACAGCTTGGCGGTTTCTTCGAGTTCTTCCAGCACCGCGCTGGCTTCGGCAGGGCTGGCGTGCCAGACCACAGGACCAAGGCGCTCTAACATCACACCGCGAATGGGGGTGTGTGCAGCAACGCTTTGTGCGATGCGTGAAGTGACTTCAGTGGCAACACCTGGCGCACCTGGTCGCTGGTAGGCGATCAGCGGCACATGGCCGACTTTCATCACGTAATACGGTGTGATGGGAGGCACGATGTCGGTGTCACGCCACACGCCCTGCAGGGTGAGGCTCACCAAGTGTGTGGCATGGGTGTGAATCACGCAGCGCGCTTGCGGTGATGCTTCGTAAATGCTGCGGTGCAAGACCAATGTTTTGGAAGCGCGTGCGCCGTTGAGCTGCACGCCGTCAGCCCCGACATGGGCCAGTTCACTGGCCACCAAGTTGCCCAGGCACGCATCGGTTGGGGTGATTAAGAAACTGCCGTCATCGAGCTTGACGCTGATGTTGCCTGCGCTGGCGTGCACATAGCCACGTGCGTAAAGCGATGCGCCGATGCGGCAAATTTCTTGGCGAGAGTCGAGTTCGTTCATAGAGCGGTCACGGATGGGGCATCACTTGAGCTGTGCGAATGATTTTTCAAAAAAGTCATGCGTGCCGAAGTTGCCAGATTTCAAGGCGACATGCACTGTATCGCCGCTACACACGGGTGATGTCACCGATGTCCATGGCACGCCGGGATCAATTTGTGGGCCGATGACCATGCGTTCTACCTCGAGGGCTTGCACAACCGCACCTGAGGTTTCACCGCCCGCCACCACGAGTTGACGCACACCGGCTTGCACCAAACCTTTGGCAATGCTCGACAAGGTGTGCTCCACCAGTTCACCGGCTTGGGCGACACCCAGTTGGCTTTGAATGGCTTTGACGGCTTCGGGTTCGGCGGTGGCGTAGATCAACACAGGGCCTTGGGCGAGCAAAGGCGTTGCCCACTGCAGAGCTTGCGCCACTAAATCGGTGCCAGATGCAACAGCCAAAGGGTCGATGGCAAACGCGGGTTTGCCGCTTGCACGCCAGTGCTGCACCTGCGCGTTGGTGGCGACTGAGCAGCTGCCAGACACCACGGCTTGAAAACCTTGGGCTGTTGGCAATGTGTCAGCCTTTGCATTCGCCGCTAAGACACCACGCGCTTTCCAGTTGTGTGGCAAACCAATCGCCACACCTGAGCCGGCTGTGACCAGTGGTAAATCAGCCAAGGCTTGGCCCATATGCATGAGGTCTTGGTTGCTAACTGCGTCGATCACAGCTATGCCAATCCCTTCGGCTTGCAACGCTTTGAAGCGTGCGCGAATGGTGTCAGGTCCGGCTGCGACGCAAGACTGCTCCACCAAGCCGACCTTGCGTTTTGTTTGCGACTGCATGACGCGCACCAAGTTGGCATCTGTCATGGGGGTGAGCGGGTGGTTGCGCATGCCGCTGTCGGACAGCAACACGTCGCCCACAAACAAGTGGCCTTTGAAGATGGTTCGGTTGTTTTCAGGAAAAGCGGGGCAGACGATGGTGAAGCCTTGGCCTTTGCCATGAATGGCATCCATCAACGCTTCAGTCACAGGACCGATGTTGCCTTCGGGGGTGGAGTCAAAGGTAGAGCAGTATTTGAAATAAATCTGTTCCACACCTTGAGCTTTGAGCCATGCATAAGCTTGCAACGATTGCGTGATGGCGTCTTTGGCGGGAATCGTGCGTGACTTAAGCGCCACCACGATGGCATCTCCATCAATCGCTTGGTTGTCGGTGGGCACGCCAATGGTTTGCACGGTGCGCATGCCGGAACGCACCAAGTTGTTGGCGAGGTCGGTGGCGCCTGTGAAGTCGTCGGCAATGCAGCCCAGCAGGGGCTTGGTAGAAGCTTGGGTCATGGATGTGTTTAAAACGTCAATGTGCAGCTGATCGCTTGCGGATGACGCGAGGCATAGGATTGAATGAGGCTTTTGACGGAGGTGTCAGCGACGAGGCCGAGGCTCTTGGCGCGGTCGTTGTCAAACTGGCTGGGCCAGCCGCTGACGATGGCTTGCACTTTGGTATCGATTTGCCAGTTCAGCAAAGCAGCCGTTGCGTCGCCAGCAACTTCTTTCAAGGCTTGTGCCATCTCACCCACAGTGGTGGTGAGGGCAGGGAGGTTGACCGCTGTGGGGGCACCCCATTGCGCTGTGGGTGTGGTGAGGGCGCACAACAAACCTTGCATGGTTTTGTCCGTGGATGCGAGGGCGACACGTGTGTCCGCAGGCACGGGCACGGTGCAGGCTTGTCCAGCCAAAGGTTCGCGGAACATACCGCTCAAAAAGCTGGAGGCCGCGCCATTGGGTTTGCCAGGGCGAACCGAGACGGTCATCAAACGCACGTTGCGGCCGTGAATGAGGCCCTTGCGTGTGAAGTCAGCCACCAGTTGCTCGACCATGAATTTTTGAATGCCGTAGCTGCTTTGTGGTGTGGGCTGAAACGTGTCAGAAATGCTGCTGGGCAGTTGTTGCCCCGCAGGCGCACCAAACACGGCCACTGAGCTGGCAAACACAAACACGGGTTGCTTGGCTTGGTGGCGAGCGGCTTGCAGCAAGTTGAGTGAGGTGTGCAAGTTGCTTTGCAAACCCAAGTCCAAATTGGCTTCGCATTCACCGCTCACGGCTGCCGCCAAATGCACCACTGCATCGACACCTTCAAGCGAGAGGGCTTGTGTGCTGAGCAAGTGGCTCAGATCGCCCACCACGGTTCGCACGCGTGCATCGGTTTGCAAGTCTGCAGGCGTTGCCATAAGGTCGGTCAGTACCAGTTCAGTGACTGGGCCAGAGCCTTTGCCTTCGAGGTGAAGGGTTGGCAGTTGCAGCAACTCGCGTGCGAGACTCGCACCTAGAAAGCCGCCACCACCGGTGATGAGGATACGCATGCCTTACCCTTTGACTGTGAATTAGTTGGCGTGTGGCAACTCAATGCCAGGGAAGATTTTGATGACGGCCGAGTCGTCTTCGCGGCCATGACCTGCCGTCGATGCCTGCATGAACATTTGATGTGCGGTGGCCGATAAGGGCAGTGGGAATTTGGTGGCGCGTGCGGTGTCGAGCACTAACCCTAAATCCTTCACAAAAATATCAACGGCTGATAGAGGTGTGTAGTCACCTTTGAGTACATGCGCCATGCGGTTTTCAAACATCCAGCTGTTACCAGCACTGTTGGTGATGACTTCATACAGCGCATCAGCGGCTACGCCTTCGCGCAAACCCAAAGCCATGGCTTCGGCAGCTGCGGCAATGTGCACACCTGCCAAGAGTTGGTTGATGATTTTGACTTTGCTGCCGTAGCCTGCACGGTCGCCCAGTTTGTAGACATTGGCAGCCATGCTCTCGAGGGTGTTGCCTGCTTTGGCGTAGGCCGCTGCTTGACCCGAGGTCATCATGGTCATCTGGCCAGAGGCTGCTTTGGCTGCGCCGCCTGAAATGGGGGCGTCCAAGTACAACAGGCCCAGGTCGTTCAAACGCTTTTCCAGAGCCACCGACCAGTTGGGGTCAACGGTCGAGCACATGATGAACAGGCTGCCTGCTTTGAGATGTGCTGCAGCGCCGTGTTCGCCAAACAAGACTTGTTCGGTTTGGTCGGCATTGACCACCACGCTGACGATGATGTCCACATGCTTGGCCAAGTCCGCAGGTGTTTTGTGAGCTGTGCCGCCTTCTTTGGCGAAAGCTTCGGCGGCATCAAAGCGCACATCGCATACGCCAACATGGTGGCCTGCACGACGCAGCGAGCTGGCCATGCCTTTGCCCATGGCGCCAAGGCCAATCACGCCAATGTGCAATGCATTTGAAGAGGGGGTTGTCATAAAACGTTCAGTGTTTATTGAAAGCCAAAGGCATGTGGTGCCCAAGTGCTCAATGCAGGGATGAAGGTCAGCATGGCCAAAATAATGGCGTGTGCGATCAAGAAAGGTTTGAGTTCACGCGTGAGTGCATCGAGCGGAACTTTGGCCACGTTTGAGGTGACGAACAGCAAGCCTCCAACGGGCGGTGTGATCATCCCCAGCGTGAGGTTGAAGATCACCACCATTGCAAAGTGAATCGGATCAATGCCGAGTTTGGCTGCGACTGGCGCCAAGATCGGTACCAACACCATCACACCAGGTAAGGGCTCGATGAAGATGCCGAAGATCAGCAAGAAGATGTTCACGGCAATCAAGAAGGTGAACGCAGACATCTCTTGTGCGCCCATCCACTCAGCCAGTTTGATGGGCAAGCCATCGATGGTCAAAATCCAAGCGAAGGCGTTGGAGGTGCCGATGATGATGAGAACAGAGGCGGTCATCAGTGCGGAGCGCGACAAGATGTCAGGCACAGCTTTCCACTCTAAGGTGCGGTAAATCCATTTGCCGCACACCAAGGCGTAGAACACGGCGACCACTGAGGCTTCGGTGGGCGTGAACCAACCCGCACGCATGCCACCCAAAATAATGACTGGCAACAGCAACGCAGGAATGGCCTTCCATGTGACCAGCATTTTTTCGGCAAATGTTTCGTTGCCGGGAATGCCTTTGTAGTTGCGTTCCTTTGACACATACCAGTTCACTGCAGCCATACCCGCAGCAATCAATATGCCAGGAATAAAACCTGCAATGAAGAGGGCCCCCACAGACACGCGATCATCTTGCAGTGCATAGATGATCATGATGATGGACGGCGGAATGATGGGGCCCACGATCGCCGTGGCAGCAGTCAGCGCGGCTGCATACGAACGGTCGTAGCCCGCTTTGTCCATCATGCGAATCATCATCGAGCCAGGACCAGCAGCATCAGCCAAGGCCGAGCCTGAGATGCCTGAGAAGAAGGTGAGCGACACAACGTTGGTATAGCCCAGGCCGCCACGTTTGTGGCCCACAAACTGTGCTGCAAATTTGAGCAGCACTTCGGTGAGCGAGCCGCCACTCATCAGCTCAGCCGCCAAGATGAAGAATGGCACAGCCATGAGTGGGAAGCTGTCCACGCCTTCGTAGGTTTGCTTGAGCAACACGAAGAGCGGAAAGTCAGCGCCAAAAATCAAGGCGGTGAGGGTCGAGAAGCCCAATGCAAAGGCAACGGGAAAGCCGATGGCCAAATAAAAGCAGCAGCTCAGAAGGAGGATGACACTCAGACTCATAGGGATGCGCTCGCAGTGGCGTCGAAATGTGAATCGGATGCGAAGGTGCGTGTGAGCACGTAGTCGCGAACAATAAGCAGCCAATGCAACAGCAGCAACACGCCACCTGCGGGCATGGCGCCGTAGACCCATGACATGGAGACTTGCGTGGTAGGTGTCATTTGGTATTGCACGCGATCCACATAGATCAAGCCGTACCAAATGATGAAGATGAAGAAGCCCGTGAGCATCACGGCAATGAAGACGCGGATGGCACGCGCCCAAGCAATGGGCAAACTGTCTTGTAGGTTCTCAACGGCAATATGGCCGCCATAGCGCAGCACAGGGCCTGCGCCTAAAAAGGTGAGCCACACCATCATGTAGCGAGCCACTTCTTCTGCCCACTCAATCGATTGGTTGGTGGAGTAGCGCAAAACCACGTTAGCAAAAATGATGATGGCCATTGCCGCAAGCAAGGCAATCAATACGCCGCGATTGGCGATCATTAAATATTTTTCGAAAGATTTCATGGGGTGTTCCATGCGCAGCAAGCCAGCGTGGCTGGCTTGCTGAAAGGTGAAGAAATACCGATTACTTCACAGCTTGGATGGCTGCAATCTTGTCTGCGCCAAATTCTTTGGCGTAGTTGGCGTAGGGGCCTTTGAGTGCGTCGTTGAAGCTGGCGCTGTTGACCTTCTTCACCACTTGCATGCCTTCGCGCTCGAGCTGGGCAATGCCATTGGCTTCGTCGTCGTTCACTTTCTTACGTGTCGCGGCCACGCTCTTGGCGGCTGCGTCATAGAACGCTTTTTTGTCAGCGTCGCTGAGCTTGTTCATGATGCGTGGTGAGGTGATGATCAGACCTGGCGAGTACACGTGGCCCGTGAGTGACAAGTGTTTTTGCACTTGTGAGAACTTGGAGGCCAAGATCACAGGGATGGGGTTTTCTTGACCGTCCACAACACCTTGCTGCAAAGCGCCAAACACTTCTGGGAATGCCATGGGCGTAGGTTGAATGCCGAAGGCGCGGTAGCCTTCCATGTGCACTTTGTTTTCCATGGTGCGCATCTTCAAACCGCTGGCATCAGCGGCGCTGACGATGGCGCGCTTGTTGTTGGTCATGTGACGGAAGCCGTTTTCGCTCCAAGCCAAAGCGACCAAGCCATGGTTGGGGAACTTGGCCAGCATGTCTTGACCGATTTTTCCGTCCAGCACTTTGCGAGCATGGTCGTAGTCACGGAACAAGAATGGAATATCCACGATCTTCATCTCAGGCACAAAGTTGCCCACGGGGCCTGTCGAGGTGATGACCAAGTCTTGCGTACCGATTTGCACCGCTTCAACTTGTTCACGTTCACCGCCTAAAGCGCTGGCAGGGTAGACCTGGCACTTGTAGCGGCCTTGGGTGTTTTTGTCGAGGTTCTCGCAGAACACATTGGCGCCAATGTCGTAGTGTGAGCCTTTGGCCAGCACGTGGCCAATTTTCAAAACGGTTTCGGCTTGGGTTGGGAAGGCCACAAATGCGGCAGATGCGGCGAGTGCAGCCACCCATTTTTTACTGAGAAAAGTCTTTGACATCGTGTCTCCTGATGGTTGTGAGCAACAACCTTGATAGCGATGAGGCTGTCAGGTTGTATGACAAATTATCTGGAGCTAATCAGCTCCCCTGGCCTAGGGGTAACCCGAGAAAGCCCTTTTACTTTTTGGGTTTCTTAGGGATTGAATGAACTTGTTTTCCGCTCAGTTCGGTGCGCAGGCTGTTGGCCAGCGCCATGCCTTGAGATGTCCAGAAGACTGGGTCAGCATTGCCAATGCGCTTGGCAGCGTTGAGCATGTGTCGTGTTCCGGCGAGCCGTGCAGCTTTCACATCCCCAGCTTCGATGGCTTGAATGATGGCTTGGTGTTCATGGCGAACCGCCTCTTCTAAGTCTTCACGAGTGGCCTCGTTGGCGCGTGTCACACGTGTGGCATTTTCCAAAAATTGATTGAGGTATGACAGCGTATCTAACAGAAAAGGGTTGTTGGCAGCTTGTGCGATGGCGGCGTGAAAGGCGACATCTTCACTCACGCCATCACCCCCACTGGCTACAGCTTTATCCAGCGCGCGCATGGCTTCTTTAATTTTTTTCAACGCTTGCGTGGTTCGTCGTTCGGCGGCAAGGGCGGCAGATTCCGCCTCGAGTGCGCGCCTGACTTCGACCACTTTCAAGACCGCATCGACCGAACCATCAGGTATGAGCTTGAGTTTGCTCGCGTCTGGTTGAGGTAAGGCTTTGACATAAGCGCCAGAGCCTTGGCGTGTCTCGATCAAGCCTAGTGTTTTCAAACGCGAGAAAGCCTCTCGTACAACGGTTCTGCTGACACCGTGCTTGTCTACCAGTGCGTTTTCTGTGGGGAGCTTTTCACCTGTGCCGAGCTTGCCTTCTCGAATACTGTTCTCCAAGGTCTGAGCTAACTTTTCTGAGAGCGAGGCACCGAGTTGAGGGCGTGGCATAGTGAAAGAGAAGGTTGTGAAGCTTGTGAAATTTCGTTTCAAATCATATGCGACAAATGCTGAAAGTTAATTTGCTTAGGTATGATGCGTTATTCAAAGGAGCTGAGCATGGCGGATATCAACCCAACTAACAACAACCTCGTGATCGGCGAGGGCGTCACTTTCAAAGGCTCCATTTCTGCGCCTGGCAAAGCTGTCATCAATGGCAATGTGTCAGGTGAACTGACGGCCGACGATTTGTTGATTGGTACCAAAGGTCAAGTGACCGGCACCGTACGTGCACGCGAAATCGATGTACACGGCGAGTTGAACGAAGACATCGTTTGTAAAGAGCATTTGTTGATTCATAGCACTGGCAAAGTGTCTGGTACCTTGGAATACCACGAGTTGGAAATCCAACGCGGCGGTAAATTCAAAGGCAATATGAACCAAAAATAATCGGTTCTGAGTCGTGACTCAAAACCGATTTGCCAATCGGCGTGAAGCCTTTTGGCGTGGCATCCGTGATGCCATGGGTGCGCCCGTCTTAGTTCTGTTTGCAGGCATGGTCGGCTTTGGAGCCATGGGGCGTACCCATGGTTTTGATGCGTGGATGACTGGCCTCACCAGCTTGCTGATGTTCGCGCTACCCGGTCAAGTGGTGATGCTGGAGATGTTCATCTCTGGCTCATCGTTGTTAGCAATTGGCTTTGCTGTGACGCTGACCTCGACTCGTTTTGTCACCATGGTGGTAACCCTCTTCCCACAACTTCATCGACGTGATCGAAACCCACTGTTGTACCTGTGGGTGCACATGCTGGCCATGACCGCATGGGCGGTGTCGATGCGTGAGTTTCCCCGCATGCGACCGCAGCACCGTTTGAATTACTTCATCGGTTTGGCTTTGCCATGTTGGTTGATTTCGCCGATGGGCACGGTGTTAGGGTATTTCGTGGCAGGTTGGGTGCCTACTCCTGTGACCTTGGGTTTGGTGTTCATCAATCCCTTGTTTTTCTTACTCACATTCACGGACGTGAAGCCGTGGGGTAACCGATTGGCGATTGGTTTGGGCTGTGTGTTGGGCCCCCTGTTTTTCATACTGGATGCGGACAGTAGCCTGTTATTGACTGGCCTGGTCGGCGGCTCGGCTGCTTACTTGGTGGACCGTCGTTGGCTGCGCCCGCGGCCCGTGGAGGTGCAAGCATGAACGCCGATCTGCAAGGGTGGGGCGTTTGGTTGGCGCTCAGTGCTGCGTGCGTTGGCACCTACGTGTGTCGTGCCGCTGGCGTGAAGTTGTCTGGCCATATTCACCAAGACAGCGAAGTGTTTCGATGGCTCTCAGCCGTGACCTACGCGATGGTGGCCGCTTTGACTGTACGCATGATTTTGCTGCCGCTGGGTTTGCTGGCCACGGTGCCAGTGTGGTTGCGCGTGGTGATTTGCGCGCTTAGTTTGGGCGTGATGGTGTCTAGTCCACAACGTCGCTTGGTGCCTGCTTTGCTCACGGGCACCTTGTTGATGTTGGCTTATGGCGTGTTTCGCGCAAACCCATAGCCGCTGAGGGCTGCCGCTGTCCGAACCTACAATTCGCGTGCAACCTTAAGGCATCATGAATATCCTGATTTCCAACGACGACGGCTTTCAAGCCCCGGGCATCGTGGCCCTGTACGAAGCGCTCAAAGACCTGGGCCGCGTTGAAGTGGTCGCGCCAGAGCACAACAACAGTGCCAAGTCCAACGCGTTGACCCTGCATTCGCCTTTGTATGTGCACCAAGCCAGCAATGGTTTTCGTTACGTCAATGGCACGCCAGCAGACTGCGTGCACATTGCCCTGACGGGCTTACTTGAATACAAACCTGATCTTGTGGTGTCAGGCATCAACAATGGCGCCAACATGGGCGATGACACCATCTACTCAGGCACAGTGGGTGCCGCCATGGAAGGCTATTTGTTTGGAATTCCAGCCATTGCTTTCTCGCAAGTTGAAAAAGGTTGGGATCACATTGATGCTGCGGCAGCCAAAGCGCGTGAGCTGGTTCAACAAATGGTGGCGCAAGGCCAAGTGACGAGCTCGCCTTGGTTGCTGAATGTGAACATCCCCAATCAACCCGTTGCGCAAATCAAACCCTTGCGTGTGACGCGCTTGGGGCGTCGCCATTCGGCAGAGCGTGTTATCACGCAAACCAGTCCACGTGGTGAGACCATGTATTGGATTGGCAATGCAGGTGCAGCCAAAGACGACAGCGATGGCACGGATTTTCACGCCACGTTTGAAGGCCATATGTCGGTCACACCGCTGCATGCGGACTTGACCGAGCACGCCAGCTTGCCTGATTGGACACAACGCTTACGCGGAACTCAAGCATGAAGCAGCGCCCCAGCTTTCCTGCACGCTTAGATACGGGCAAACCGCAAGCCGCACCTAAAACTCTGATGGGTGCGACCCGTGTGGTCACGCCGCAATCTACGGTTCGTACTCCGCCTGCTGGCATGGTTAGTCCGACGGGTATGGGTTTGGATTCATCGGCCATTCGCGCCCGCATGGTGCAAAAGTTGACGGCGCAGGGCATTGATGATGCGGTGGTGCTCGAAGCCATGGGTCGCGTGGAGCGCCATCGTTTTGTAGACAGCGCCTTGGTGAACCAAGCGTACGAAGACACCAGCTTGCCGATTGGCCTGGGTCAAACCATTTCTAAGCCCAACGTGGTAGCCCGCATGATTGCGTTGTTGCGCGAAGCCCCGGGCTTGCAAGGTGCGCCGCTGATGGGGCGTGTGTTGGAGATCGGTACCGGCTGTGGTTATCAAGCGGCGGTGCTGGCATGTGTGGCCCGTGAGGTGTATAGCATTGAACGCTTGCGTGGCTTGCATGACAAGGCGCGTGACAACCTGCGCCCCATGCGTTTGCCCAACGTGCATTTGATTTTTGGCGATGGCATGTTGGGCTACGCGCAAGGTGCACCCTACAGCGCCATCATCTCAGCAGCGGGTGGTGAGAATGTGCCCAAAGCATGGATGGATCAGCTCGCTATGGGAGGTCGCTTGGTAGCGCCCACGCACACGAGCGCTGGTCAACAAGCGTTGGTGGTGATTGACAAAACGCCACAAGGCTTGCAGCAGACGCTGCTCGAAGCCGTAAACTTTGTGCCTCTAAAATCAGGCATTGCTTGAATACTTGGAAATAAGAATGTCTCGTGCCGGAATATGGGGTATCGCCGCCCTGGTGACAGCTGTTGCGTTGTCTGCTTGCTCTAACAAAGGGCGTTTGGCGCCTGTGGATGATCACTCGATAGGTGGGGCTCGTAGCGCTGCCCGTGTACTGCCCGGTGCAGAAAACGCAGGTAAGCCCGGCTACTACACCGTTAAGCCCGGCGATACATTGATTCGCATTGGCATGGACAACGGCCAAAGCGGTCGCGACATTGCACGCTGGAACAAGTTAGACAACCCCAATTTGATTGAAACTGGCCAAGTGCTGCGTGTGGTGCCGCCTGCGCAAGAAGTGGTGGCTGCACGTCCCGCAACAGCCCCAACGGTTGCATCACCGAGTGCTGCGACTGCCTCTGCGCCTGTTGCTCCTGCGCCTTCGTCAGCTGCTGCACCTGTCACGGCAGAGGAGGCGGTGAGCTTTCAGTGGCCTGCGCGTGGCAACCTGATTTCTGGTTTCGATGAGGCCAAAAACAAAGGGTTAGACATTGGTGGCAAAGTGGGCGACCCTGTGATGGCTGCTGCTGATGGTCGCGTGGTCTACGCGGGCGCAGGTCTGCGCGGCTACGGCAATCTCATCATCTTGAAGCACAACAACACCTATTTGACCGCTTACGCGCACAACCAAACTTTGTTGGTGAAAGAAGACCAAGTCATCAAGCGTGGTCAAAAAATTGCTGAGATGGGCAACAGCGACGCGGATCAAGTGAAGCTGCATTTTGAAATTCGCCGCCAAGGCAAGCCGGTTGATCCAGCCAAGTATTTATCGGCCAACTGATGACAGACCTAACGACAGAAAAACAGTGGCCTGACAACGCGCTCACCATCGAATCGATGGACCTAGAAGCGCAAGGTGTGGGTCACCGCGCCGATGGCAAAGTGGTGTTTGTCGATGGTGCCTTGCCCTTTGAGGTGGTGCGCGCCAATGTGCACCGCAAAAAAGACAACTGGGAAAAAGCATCGCTGCTGGAAGTGCTGCACGAATCGTCGCAGCGCGTCACGCCCGGTTGCCCCCACTTTGGCTTGCACGCAGGAGCCTGCGGTGGTTGCAAGATGCAGCACTTGGATGCGTCAGCGCAAATCGCGGTCAAACAACGCGCCCTAGAAGACAACCTGTGGCACCTAGGAAAAGTCAAGCCTGAAACCATTCTTCGCCCGATCCAAGGTCCTGCGTGGGGTTACCGTTTCCGTGCCCGTTTGTCGGTGCGCTATGTGGTGAAAAAAGGCGAAGTGTTGGTGGGTTTCCACGAGCGTAAGAGTCGCTATGTGGCCGATATGCGCCAGTGCCCCATCTTGCCGCCTCATGTCGATGCCATGCTCATGCCATTGCGCAAGCTGATTGGCAGCATGGAGGCGCGTGAGACCTTGCCGCAAATTGAATTGGCTTGTGGTGATGATGTGACTGCCTTGGTGCTGCGTCACATGGAGCCCTTGAGTGCACGCGACATGCAAGCTTTGCGTGACTTCGCTGCCAAGCACAACGTGCAGTGGTGGCTCCAGTCCAAAGGCCCGGACACTGTGTGTTTGATGGAGGGCGCTTTGGGCGAACCGCTGTCTTACGCTTTGCCTGAATTTGGCATCACCATGCCGTTCAAGCCGACTGATTTCACGCAAGTCAATCCGCATATCAACCGTGTGTTGGTCACACGTGCTTTGCGTTTGCTGGATGTGCTGCCGACGGAGCGAGTGATCGACTGGTTCTGTGGCTTGGGTAACTTCACCTTGCCTTTGGCCACGCTCGCACGCGAGGTCTTAGGCATTGAGGGGAGCGAAGCTTTGGTCGCGCGCTCTGGCGAGAACTATGTGTTCAACCAAGCGAATCGAGACAAGCCTTTGGCGCCGACCAACTTTGTGGCGCGTAACCTGTTTGAAATGACGCCCGAGTTGCTGCGCCAAGATGGCGCGGCAGACAAGTGGTTGGTGGATCCGCCGCGTGAAGGCGCTTTCTCATTGGTGCAGGCGTTGGCCGAGTTGCATCAGCAGCCAGAGCTGCGTCAGGGTTGGACACCACCGAAGCGCATTGTGTATGTGAGCTGTAACCCATCCACTCTGGCGCGTGACGCTGGCGTGCTGGTCAATTCAGCGGGTTATCGTATTTCCTTTGCGGGTGCGGTGAACATGTTCCCGCACACGGCCCACGTTGAGAGCATGGCGGTGTTTGATTTGGTTTAAACCGCAGCGCTTAAAAATCTGCAGACTTAAAAAAGGGACCTGGCGGTCCCTTTTTCGTGGATGTCATGAATTGCTTATTCGCGTTCACCACCAAAGATGCCGAGCAATGACAGCAAGCTCTGGAACACGTTGATCACGTCCAAATACAAGGTCAGCGTGGCGCTGATGTAGTTGGTTTCGCCGCCGTCCATCACTTGCTTCAAGTCGTACAACATAAAAGCGCTGAAGATGGCCATGGACAACATGGAGATCACCATCATGCCAGCAGATGAGCCAACGAACATGTTGATGATGCTGCCGACCATCAACACCACCACACCCACCATGAGCCATTTGGCCATGCCAGACAAGTCACGTTTGATGACGGTGGCCAAACTGGCCATCACAAAGAACACGCCAGCAGTGCCTGCAAATGCAGTCATCACCAGTTCAGCACCGTTCTTAAAGCCCAACACCATGGCAATCAGGCGTGAGAGCACGATGCCCATGAAAAAAGTGAAGCCGAGCAGCACGTACACGCCGGTGGCGCTTTCTTTGGTGCGCTCGATAGCGTAGATGAAGCCAAATGCGCCAGCCATCATCAAGATCATGCCCATCACACCTGAGAAGGCGTGGCCGAGGCCCGTTGTCACGCCCAGCCATGCGCCCAAGACGGTTGGCAACATGCTGATGGCGAGCAACCAATAGGTGTTGCGCACCACGCGGTTGCGTTCAGCCGTTGGCAAAACGTAGTAGTCAACGGTTTGAATGTTGTCATTCATCATGTGTAGCTCTCCTATAAACCTGATGATTCAGATGGTGCGAATTCTAGAGGTTTCAAGAGCTGGTACCTCATAGCTTACTTTTATTGAGGTTTCTTTTGTCTTGGGCGAGGGTAGTGGGGTTGTCAGAGTCGGTATGCTTGGGGTTTTCTTACTTTTCAAACTTGTTGCACATGAAAACCAAACACTTCCTCGAATCCGCAGATGTCAAAGCCATTGCCGCCGCCGCTGAAGCAGAAGCTTTGAAAAACAACTGGGCTGTGACCATCGCCATCGTGGACGACGGCGGCCATTTGTTGAACCTGCACCGTTTGGACGGCGCGCCTGCCATTTCTTCACACATTGCCCCAGCCAAAGCCCACACAGCGGCTTTGGGTCGTCGTGAAAGCAAGATTTACGAAGACGTCATCAATGGCGGTCGCGTGTCGTTTGTGACAGCGCCCGAGGTCAAAGGCATGCTCGAAGGTGGTGTGCCCATCATGAAAGATGGCCAATGCATCGGCGCGGTGGGCGTGAGCGGCGTCAAGTCGAATGAAGACGCACAAATTGCCAAGGCTGGCATTGCGGCCATCGGTCTGTAAATCTAGGTTGATCGAATAGAAAAGCCCCGCAGCTTGATGGCTGCGGGGCTTTTTTGTGCCTTGCTTAGTAAATCAAGCGCTCAGGGTTGATTTCTTGCAAGATGGTGGTGGCGATTTCTTCAATGCTCTTGTGCGTGGTGGACAGCCAGCGAATGCCCGCACGGCGCATCATGGCCTCGGCCTCGGCCACTTCATGGCGGCAGTTGGCCAAGCTGGCGTATTTGGAGTCGGGGCGGCGTTCGTTGCGAATTTCGCTCAGGCGCTCAGGTTGAATGGTTAGACCAAAGATTTTCTTTTTGTGCGGCATCAGGGCAGGGGGCAACTGTCGGCGCTCAAAGTCTTCGGGAATGAGTGGGTAGTTAGAGGCTTTCAAGCCGTGCTGCATGGCCAAGTAAAGGCTGGTGGGGGTTTTACCGCTTCGGCTCACGCCCACCAAGATCACGTCAGACAACTCCAAATCGCGGTTGAGTTGGCCATCGTCATGGGCCAAGCTGAAGTTGATGGCCTCGATGCGCTCGCGGTACTCTTGGCTCTTGCTGGCGTCTGAGAAGCGGCCCACACGGTGGTTGGACTTGATGCCTAGTTCTTTTTCGAGCGGGTTCACAAAGATGCTGAACATGTCCATCAGCATGGTTTTGTCTTTGCAGCCTTCCAAGATCACGCTTAACACCTCCATGTTCACCAAGGTCGTGAACACAATGGGTTTGCGCCCCTCAACTTCGCCTGTGTGCAGGATTTGACGCACCGCTTGGTGGGCTTTGTCCACCGAGTCCACAAACGGAATGCGGATGTGGCGGAATTTCACCTCAAACTGGGCCAAGATGGCGTTGCCAAAGGTTTCTGCGGTGATGCCAGTGCCGTCAGACACAAAGAAAACGCTGGGATTGGGCATGAAAAACTTTCAATAGGAATCACGGGGTTGGGCGGGCTAGGCAGCAGGTCGGCCACCTACAATGCTGCATTATCCGAATTTCGCCAAGCAGACTTTCGACCCATTCGAAAAAATAAAAAGTCGCCGCGCTGCATGGTTGCACCCGTTTTAACTTTTGGAGCTTGTCTATGACTGCACTTTTCAGCCCTACCGCCTTGGTGGTTCCCTTCGAAAAACTTCGCATGACGGATGTCGAATCCGTTGGCGGTAAAAACGCCAGCCTCGGCGAAATGATTTCGCAATTGCCCTCGGGTGTGCGTGTGCCCACGGGCTTTGCTACCACCGCCCATGCCTTCCGTGAGTTCTTGGCTTACGACGGATTGGTCGACAAAATCAATGCCCGTTTGGACAAACTCGACACCGAAGACGTGCGTGCTTTGGCCGAAGCTGGCGCCGAAATTCGCGCCATGGTGGAAGCTCAGCCTTTCCCCGCTGATTTGCAAAAAGCCATCACAGAAGCATTTGCCACGTTGTCTGAGGGCAATGCCGCAGCTACGTTTGCCGTGCGCTCTTCTGCCACGGCTGAAGACTTGCCTGACGCATCGTTCGCTGGTCAACAAGAAACCTTCTTGAACGTGCACGGCATTGACGAAGTGCTGCACAAGATGAAGGAAGTGTTTGCCTCGTTGTACAACGACCGTGCCATCAGCTACCGCGTGCACAAGGGCTTTGCCCACGCCGATGTGGCCTTGTCTGCCGGCGTGCAACGCATGGTGCGCTCTGACACGGGCGCTGCGGGTGTGATGTTCACCATCGACACTGAATCTGGTTTTGAAGATGTGGTGTTCATCACATCGAGCTACGGCCTCGGCGAGACCGTGGTGCAAGGTGCGGTGAACCCTGATGAGTTTTATGTGCACAAGCCCACCTTGAAGGCAGGCAAGCGCGCTGTGATTCGCCGTAACTTGGGCTCCAAGCTCATTGAAATGGTGTTCTCGACTGCTGAAGAGAAAAAAGCCACTGGCAAATTGGTCAAGACCGTGGATGTGCCCACCGAGTTGCGCAACCGCTACTCATTGACCGATGCTGATGTGGAGCAACTGGCCCACTACGCCATGGTGATTGAGGCCCATTACGGCCGTCCCATGGACATCGAGTGGGGCAAAGACGGCACAGACGGTCAACTCTACATTTTGCAAGCGCGTCCAGAAACTGTGAAGAGCCAAGCCAAAGGCCAAGCCGAGCTGCGCTACAAACTCAAGGGTCACAGCACCGTATTGGCCGAAGGCCGCGCGATTGGCCAAAAGATTGGTACCGGCCCTGTGCGTTTGGTGCACAACATCAGCGAGATGGACAAGGTCCAACCCGGCGATGTGTTGGTGACCGACATGACCGACCCCAACTGGGAACCCGTGATGAAGCGCGCCAGCGCCATCGTGACCAACCGTGGTGGTCGTACCTGCCACGCTGCGATCATCGCGCGTGAGTTGGGCATTCCTGCGGTGGTGGGCTGTGGTGACGCGACAGAACGCTTGAAAGACGGGACCTTGGTGACCGTGAGCTGCTCAGAAGGCGACACCGGCATGATTTACGACGGTTTGCTTGAAACCGAAGTGACCGAAGTGCAACGTGGCGAAATGCCCAAGATCAAAACCAAGATCATGATGAACGTGGGTAACCCACAGTTGGCCTTTGACTTCTGCCAATTGCCCAACGAAGGCGTGGGCCTGGCCCGCTTGGAGTTCATCATCAACAACAACATTGGCGTGCATCCCAAAGCCATTCTTGATTACCCCAATGTGGATGCCGATTTGAAGAAGGCGGTTGAGTCTGTGGCCCGTGGCCACGCTTCGCCTCGCGCGTTCTATGTGGACAAAGTCGCTGAAGGCATTGCAACCATCGCTGCGGCGTTCTATCCAAAGCCAGTCATCGTGCGTATGTCGGACTTCAAGTCAAACGAGTACCGCAAACTCATTGGTGGCAGCCGCTACGAGCCAGAGGAAGAGAACCCCATGTTGGGTTTCCGTGGTGCTGCGCGCTATATCAGCGAAGACTTCGGCGAAGCCTTTGCGATGGAGTGCGAAGCCATGCGTCGCGTGCGCGAAGACATGGGTCTCACCAATGTGCAAGTCATGGTGCCTTTCGTGCGCACCTTGGGCCAAGCTGAGCGTGTCACCAACTTGTTGGCCGAGCACGGTTTGAAGCGCGGCGTGAATGACCTCAAGGTCATCATGATGTGCGAAGTGCCGAGCAATGCCATCCTCGCCGATGACTTCTTGAAGTTCTTCGACGGCTTCTCGATTGGCTCCAACGACTTGACCCAACTCACCTTGGGTCTGGACCGCGACTCTGGCTTGGAGTTGTTGGCCGCTGACTTTGACGAGCGTGATCCGGCTGTGAAAGCTTTGCTGAGCAAAGCCATTGCTGCATGTTTGGCGCAAGGCAAGTATGTGGGTATCTGCGGCCAAGGCCCTAGCGACCACCCTGACTTCGCTCACTGGTTAGCAGACGAGGGCATCAGCTCTATCTCGCTCAACCCAGACAGCGTGATTGATACTTGGAAATCATTGGCCAAGTAATCACACGCTGATGCCGCAGCCCTCCACAGCCCCTGAGTCAGAGGCGCCGCATCCTCCAACGATTGACGTCATGGCTTTGCCTAGACGTGCGTTGTGGGGTGTGGTGGGACTGGTTGCATTGACGGTGGGGTCTTTGGGTTTGGCTTGGCTGTTGCCTGATGTGACCTTGCTGCACTTTTTATGGGTGGCGCAAGCCGTCCCTGTTCTGTACTTGCTGCTCGCTTGGTGGGGCACGCAAGACACGCATTTGAATGACGATGCGTCTTAAATCTTGGCCTTGGCGACTGTTGCTGCTCAGCTTTGCTGGGCTGGTGTTGTTGACGCTTTTGCTCTTGCTCGCCGACTTCGCAGGCGTTCCCAAGGGTGTAGTTAACGGGTTTTTCTTGGTGGTCTCCATCATTGGCTATGCCGTGATTGGTATGTTTTGTCGCACCACGATTCCTGAAGAATATTTTGTAGCAGGGCGCAGCATCAGCGCGCCAATGAATGGCATGGCTACCGCGGCTGATTGGCTGTCCGCAGCGTCGTTCATTGGTCTCACAGGTTTACTGCTATCAGATGGTTTTGTTGGCGATGGTCAGCATCCTGGGGGCTTGGCTTATTTGCTGGGCTGGACAGGGGGGTTTTGTTTGCTCGGCTTCTTGTTTGCAGCCAAGCTGAATTTGTCGAAAACCATCACAATTCCAGATTTCTTAGGACGTCGCTTTGACAGTGCTGCTGTGCGTTGGCTAGCTGCATGGGGGGCAATTTTGTGCTCCAGTGTTTATTTGGTGGCGCAAATTTATGGCATTGGTCTTGTCGCCTCCATGCTCTCTGGGTTGACCTTTGAGTTGGGTGTGTTCATCGCGTTAGGAGGGGTGTTGTTGTGCTCCTTCTTGGGTGGCATGCGCGCGGTCACTTGGACGCAGGGTGTGCAATGCGTGGTCATCGTGGTGTCGATGGTGGTGCTGGCGATGGCCGTGTCTTTCAAAACGCAAGGCCATCCGTTTGTCACCATCGCGGCCGCGCAGTCATTGCCGCAAATACAAGCACGCGCCAAGCAGATTGAGTCTGATCCTGCAGAGTTGGCGACACGTGATGTCATCAGTCTGCGCATGAGCAACTTGGATGTGAAGATTGCTGAGCCCATGTATGCGCGCGACATCGAACGCCAAAATGTGGCACGTCAGGTAGCTAAGGCTAAGTCTGAGAACGCCTCTTTGCGTGACATTCAAAAATTAGAAACCAACCCTGCATGGCGCGAGACATCTGTCGACCGTTTGGTCGGGGCATGGCAGGCTGAGCGAGAAGTATTGGGTGAGGCGATTTATCGACCCGTGGGTTTTCAAGTGCCTTATCTGAACGGATGGAATGCGGGTTGGAATAACAGCTTAGCCTTGATTTTTTGTTTGATGTTGGGCACGGCCGCTTTGCCGCATATCTTGGTGCGCTCATACACCACAGCCACACCGCGTGATGCCGAACGCTCAATCGTCTGGGCTTTGGCATTCATCGTGATTGTCTATTTGTGTGCCTCATCTTTGGCGGTATTGCTCAAGTCGTTTGTGTTGAACGAGTTGGTTGGGTCGCATTTGGATCAGCTGCCGGATTGGGCTGATCGTTTGAAATTGCGCAAGTTAGCGCTGCTGAGTATTCAAGACTACAACCAAGACGGCATCGTGCAGTTTGCTGATATTCGGTTGTTCAGCGATTACTTGGTGTTGGGCGTGCCAGAGATCACGCATATTTCTTCGGTGTTCACCGGCTTGTTGGCAGCAGGTGCTTTGGCCGCAGCCTTGTCCACGGCAGATGGCTTGTTGCTCACCATCTCGAACGCCTTGGCGCAAGACCTGTATTTCCAAACGGCAGAACCCAATGCACCACCGCTACGTCGTGTGATGCTGTCAAAGATTTTGTTGATGGTGGTGGCTTTGTTGGCAGCTTGGTTTGCCACCAATCGCCCTGTGAGCATTTTGTTTTGGGTGACGTGTGCATTTTCTTTGGCAGCTTCGACGTTCTTCCCAGTGTTGCTGCTGGGCATTTATTGGCGAGGCATGAACCGCGTTGGCGCCTTGATGGCCATGGTCTCAGGCTTGGGCATCAGTGCTTATTACATCGCGGTCAATCACCCATGGGTGCAAATGCGTCTGCATTTGCAGGCGTCTGACACCGTGTGGTTGGGGCTAGACCCCGTTTGTTCCGGCGTTTTTGGCGTGCCAGTGGGCCTGCTGTTCGGTTATCTGGGTAGCAAGCTGTCCAAAACGCTTAAAAATTGACTATAATCGTGAGCTTTTCCCTTGCTGCCAGCGTCAGACGCCGCAGGCAGCTTCATATCCACAAGGAGTGTCCATGCGTCATTACGAAATCATTTTGTTGATCCATCCGGATCAAAGCGAACAAGTTCCAGCCATGC
>Ga0213920_1000799_pt1 | contig 20358 bp, 22 predicted proteins | sample McNCre1117MG_FD_161054 | JGI IMG/M metagenome (GOLD analysis project Ga0213920, IMG submission 161054) | Freshwater microbial communities from McNutts Creek, Athens, Georgia, United States - 11-17 MG | ecosystem: Environmental > Aquatic > Freshwater > Creek | place: USA: Georgia | collected...
CTGACAAGTCAATCGACGCAATCTTCGCTCTAAACGCTGACATCGCTGCAAAGGCTGCTCTCCCAGCAGTTACCGCAGTTGGTCGTGCAATCAAGATCGGTACCGTCGACATGTCACCTGAGGCACTAGATGCAATCTCTGCCGGAACCATCGAGTTCGCTATCGACCAGCAGCAGTACGCACAGGGCTACATGGCCGTTGTGCTTTTGTACCTAGACCTAACCAACGCTAACGAGCTTGGTGGCGGTCAGCCTGTTTACACCGGCCCTGGTTTCGTTACCAAGGACAACGTAGACAAGGTCAAGGCGCTTGTAGCTGCTGGCACCCGCTAGTCACTACTAAGTAACTGAAATGATGGTGGGTTAGGTCTCGGCCTAGCCCACCATCATTTTGACCTCAAACCAAATCAATTTGTCATTACAAAGTTAGGTATCAAAATGACTTCCGTGGCCACACCACAAAAGGATGAGCGCGTAAAGAACGCGGGCTTCATCGTTAAATTACTTCGACGCCCCGAATTCGGCGCGTTCCTTGGCGCTATCGCCATTTTCATTCTTTTCGCTTCAACTGACACCACGGGCAACTTCGCTAACCTCGGTGGTATCGCCGGCTGGACAGACATCGCCGCACCAATTGGCATCGTCGGCATCGCCGTTGCCCTTCTTATGATCGGCGGCGAGTTTGACCTGTCATCTGGTGTTCTAGTTGGAACCACTGGTTTGCTGATCGGTATGCTCGTGACCAACGTCGGTCTCGACATCTGGTCATCGATTGGCATCGCACTCGTTTTTGCAGCCTTCATTGGCTTCGTGAACGGTTACGTGGTTATCAAAACCAAGCTCCCTTCATTCATCGTGACACTGGCCACTTTCTTCGTTCTCAAGGGTGCCAACATGGCATTCACCAAGTTCGTCACCGGATCGGTTCGCGTAACTGGAACTGATAAGGCAGCTGGCTTCAAAGATGCAGCCAAGATTTTTGCCTCCCAGTTCGGTTCGCAGGGCTTCCAGATCTCCGTTATCTGGTGGATCGTAATCACATTGATTGCAACTTTCGTTCTAACCCGCACTCGCTTCGGTAACTGGATTTATGCAGTTGGTGGCGACGCAAACGCCGCACGCAACGCCGGTGTTCCTGTTGAGCGAACCAAGATCATCTTGTTCGTCATCACTTCACTAGCTTCCGCTCTAGTAGGCATCATGTTTGTGCTTCGCCTTCAGGGAATGCAGGCTGGCCAGGGTGTTGGTCAGGAGTTCTACTACATCATCGCCGCTGCAGTTGGTGGAACCTTGCTTACCGGTGGCGCCGGTTCAGCTGTTGGTGCTTCAATTGGCGCCATGATCATGGGTATGGCGTACATCGGTATCCCATTCTCACAGTGGGACAGCGACTGGACATCTACATTCCTAGGAATCATTCTGTTCACCGCGGTAATGATCAACACATACATCGGTCGCAAGGCAAAGGGTGGCAAGAAATGACCAACGCACTAGAACTAAAAGACGTCGAAAAAACCTTTGGAAGCGTTCTCGCGCTTCGAGGCGTATCGCTAGAAGTTGCTCCGGCTTCGGTGACCTGTGTCCTTGGTGACAACGGTGCCGGAAAGTCAACACTGATCAAGATCTTGAGCGGTGTTCACAAGCAATCAACCGGACTATTTCAGGTTGAAGGCAAGGACGCAGTTTTCGATTCACCTCGTGATGCGCTCGCCAATGGGATCGCCACTGTGTTCCAGGACTTGGCCACCATTCCGTTGATGTCGGTCTGGCGCAACTTCTTCTTGGGAAACGAAATCCGCAAGGGATTCGGCCCATTCAAGTGGCTTGATGTGAACAAGATGAAGGCAATCTCGAAGCAGGAACTCCTTGCAATGGGTATTGACCTGCGTGACACAAATCAGCCAATCGGAACCCTTTCTGGTGGTGAGCGTCAGGCAGTGGCCATCGCTCGCGCAGTTCACTTTGGTGCAAAGGTACTCATCCTTGATGAGCCAACCTCGGCCCTTGGTGTTCGCCAGTCTGGAATCGTTCTGAAGTATGTTCTTGCCGCTAAGGATCGTGGTGTTTCGGTGGTCTTCATCACCCACAACCCGCACCACGCGTTCCTCGTCGGTGACCGCTTCTACCTGCTAAACCGTGGCCGCATGATTGCTCGATTCGAGCGCGACAACGTTCAGCTTGAAGAGCTAACCAAGGCAATGGCTGGTGGCGCAGAGCTTGAAGCTCTAACCCACGAGATCAGTGTGGTTCGCAAGTAACCACCAAGTAGTCAGGGAAAGCCCCACTTGGTCTCAACCGAGTGGGGCTTTCCCTTTAATAAATAGCAAACCGTTCGACCGATAGGCTTTAATCCATGTCTCAAACTCGCGGATACATCTATGGCATGATCGCCATGCTTGGTTTTGGTGCAACTTTTATCGCAATTGCACTGGCCAAAGAGGGCTTCGACCCGACCATCGTCGGAGTTGGCCGAATTGTTCCCGCTGGAATTGGAGCCATCATCGGTCTCAAATTGGCTGGGCAAAAGCTGCTGCCACCGCGTGAGGCTTTCAAATGGGTTGTCGTTATCTCGCTGGGAATCATCATCGGTTTCCCAATCTTCTCTACATTGGCAATGCAAACCATCCCGGCTGGTGACGCTGGTTTAATTGTTGCGATCGGGCCAATTCTCACCGCGGTTACCGCACTTTTTTATGGTCACGCGCGCCCGCGCAATGCCTTCTGGATCGCGGCTGCAATCGGCACCGTTGGTGCAATCGCTTTTGCAATCACCCGCTCTGGGCATGGCGTCTTCTCGAGCGGCGGCTCAATCTGGGGCTATGTGCTGATGGGTGTTGCGATGTTCCTGTCATCAAACGCCAACATCGCAGGGGCAACTTTGGTCAAGCGCGGCTACAAAGCCTTCTATGTGATCATGTGGGCGATTGTAATTTCAATCCCGGTGCTGCTGCCGATAACAGTCATTGATCTAATTGCACATCCAATCACCGCCATGCCATCGGTTAGCGCTTGGATCGGCTTCGCCTGGGTCAGCCTATTCAGCATCTTCATGGGTCACTATTTCTGGAACAGCGCGCTGGCTACCATCGGTGTGGTCAAGGCTTCACAGTTGCAGCTGATTCAACCGATTTTCACCATGTTCTTCGCACTATGGATTCTTGGCGAGCCAATTAACCCACTAACCCTGGCTGCGGCCGCAGTCATCATCGGCTCGGTGGCAATTAGCCAGCGGCTCAAATAATATTTTCGAAGGTTAAGCTAGCCGAGCATGTCGTGACGCACGATAATTGCGTCACGTGCCGGGCCAACACCAATTGCCGAGATGCGGGCACCGCTGATCTTCTCTAGCGCAACGATGTAATCCTGCGCATTCTTAGGAAGGTCACCGAAGGTGCGGGCCGTTGAAATGTCTTCTGTCCAGCCAGGGAAGTTTTCATAGATCGGCTTTGCGTGGTGGAAGTCGGTCTGCGAAACCGGCATCTCATCGAAGCGCTTGCCATCAACCTCATAGGCAACACAAACCGGAATTTCTTTCAGCCCGGTAAGCACGTCAAGCTTGGTCAACACAAAGTCGGTCACGCCGTTGATTCGCGCCGAGTAGCGAGCAATCGGTGCGTCATACCAACCGCAACGACGAGGGCGGCCGGTGGTGGTGCCAAATTCGAATCCGGTTGCGCGTAGGAACTCGCCGTTTTCATCGAAGAGCTCGGTTGGGAAAGGGCCGGCGCCAACGCGAGTGGTGTAGGCCTTGACGATGCCGATCACGGTCTTGAACTCACCAGGGCCGACGCCCGAGCCGGTTGATGCACCGCCGGCAGTTGAGTTAGACGATGTCACAAACGGGTAGGTGCCGTGATCAACGTCAAGCATGGTTGCCTGACCGCCTTCAAATAGCACTGTCTTGTCGGCCTGAATTGCCTCATAAAGTTCGAGTGCGGTGTCGGCAACCATAGGGCGCAGGCGCTCTGCATAGGAAAGCAGCTCGGCCACGGTCTCATCGACCTTGATGGCGGCACGGTTGTAGACCTTGGTGAGCAGGTTGTTCTTGCCAACCAGCGCGGCCTCAACCTTCTGGCGCAAAATGCTCTCATCAAAGAGGTCCTGGATGCGAATGCCGACGCGATTGATCTTGTCTGCATAGGTTGGGCCAATGCCACGACCGGTCGTGCCGATGGCACGCTTGCCCAAGAAACGCTCAGAGACTTTGTCAACGATGACGTTGTAAGGAGTGATCACGTGGGCGTTGGCTGAAACGCGAAGCTTTGAGGTGTCGATGCCGCGGGCTTCGAGCGCCTCGATTTCCTGGAACAAAACGCTTAGGTCGATGACCACACCGTTAGAAATAACCGGGGTCACACCAGGGGTCAGAATGCCTGAAGGCAAAAGGTGCAGCGCATATTTTTCATCACCGATGACCACTGTGTGGCCGGCGTTGTTGCCGCCGTTGAACTTCACGACATAGTCGATGTGTTCCGCAAGAAGGTCGGTGGCCTTACCCTTACCCTCGTCGCCCCACTGTGCACCAATGATTACTAATGCAGGCATACTTTTACCCCGTATTTCAAAGCTTTGGATTGCACGCGAATGGCGTACATCTAAGTTTAGTGCGAAACGATAGTTCTGCGCCCGCGCTGGCTAGAGCTTGTGGCCAAACACGTGCTGCATGACCCACTGGTGCATGGTGATTGCTGCAGCGGCCGACGCGTTGATTGACCGAGTTGAGCCAAACTGCGAGATTTCCAAAACCACCTCTGATGCTTCGATTGCCTCTGGGCTTAGCCCCGGACCTTCTTGGCCGAATAACAGCACGCAGCTCTCTGGCAATGGGTAAGTTTCGATTTGCTTACAGCCTGGGACGTTATCGATGGCCATGATTGGCAAGGGTTGCCCATTTTCTCCACCGGTCTTGCACCACTCAACAAAGTCTTCGACAGTTGGGTGGTGGCGAACGTGCTGATAACGATCGGTAACCATTGCACCGCGGCGGTTCCAGCGGCGGTTACCGATGATGTGCACCTCGGAAGCCAGGAATGCGTTTGCGGTTCGCACTATCGAACCAATGTTTAGGTCGTGCTGCCAGTTTTCAATCGCCACGTGATATTTGTGCCTGCGCTGATCTAGCGAGGCGATGATGGCTTCCATCTTCCAATAGCGATACTGGTCGAGAACGTTTCTGGTGTCACCATTCATCAGCAAATCAGGGTCGAGAAGTGAGTCAGGGTTTGGCTCATCCGGGGTGCCGGCATCGGCCGGCCATTCGCCCTGCCATGGCCCAACGCCCCAGGTGGTTTGCTCTGGCGACGGGTTATCGAGTGACATGCGACCTCTTTCGAATTTGAAGCGCAATTGTTGCCAGCACCACAGATGTAAGGCTGCCGATGAGCACACTCACATTAGCAATCGAGTGCTCTGCGGGTTTATTACCAAACGACAACTCAGACATCATCATGGCCACCGTGAAACAGATGCCAAAGAGCGAACCGATTGAAAGTAAATCTGGCCACCTAACATCGGCAGCCAATTTGCCGAGGCCAGATTTTGTGACCAGCCAGGTGGTGCCGAGCACCCCGATTGGCTTACCGAAAACCATGGCGATGACTATGCCCAGGGTGATTGCCGAGCCAGTCAGAGTGCGCTCAAAATTAGCAAAGGTCTGCCAAAGGGTTATCAGGGCAAAGAGCGGAAGAGCGGCCCAATTCGCAAGCGGGCTTAGCCAAACAGATGCCTTCTGCCCGCGGGGTAGGAAAAGGCCAGTTGCCACACCGGCAAGAGAAAACACCGATAGCGGTTGGAAGCTGCTGGCAAAAAATATGGCGAGAATCAGAATCGTTAGGGAGTCGTCCACGACAGCAACGGTTAGCAGAAAAACCCGAATCGACTTCGGCAAGAATCTTCCAGCAAGAGCCAAAACTGCCAAGGCGAAGGCAACATCCGTGCTCATTGGAATGCCCCACCCAGCCGACGATGCTTGGCCGGCGTTAATTGCCGAATAGATTGCAACTGGCGTTAGCATCCCACCGATTGCCGCCAAAATTGGCACAATCGCCTGACGCGGTTTTGAAAGTGAACCGTGCTTGATTTCATGCCGAAGTTCAATGCCGATGCTCAGAAAGAAGACGAAAATTGCCGCGGCTTTGATCGCCTCAGGCCAGTCGAAATGCATCTTAAATAAGATCCGCGACCGAGTTCAAAATCTCGGTTGGGCGGAAAGGGTACTTTGCAATTTCGGCATCGTCGGCAATTCCAGTCAAAACCAAAACGGTGTGCAAACCGGCTTCGATCCCGGCAACCACATCGGTGTCCATGCGGTCACCAATCATGCCGGTCGATTCTGAGTGCGCGCCAATTTTGCGCATCGCACTGCGGAACATCATCGGGTTTGGCTTACCAACGATGTATGGCTTCATGCCGGTTGCCTTGGTAATCAGCGCGGCCACCGAACCCGCGGCAGGCAGCGGCCCTTCATTCGAGGGGCCCGTGGCATCCGGGTTGGTGACAATGAAACGAGCACCGGCACCGATGAGGCGGATGGCCTTGGTGAGGTTGTCGAAGTTGAAGTTGCGAGTTTCACCAAGAACCACATAGTCGGGGTTGGTGTCGGTTTGAACATAACCGATGTCGTGAAGCGCCTGGGTCATGCCTGTTTCACCAATCACGTATGCGCTGCCGTTTGGCTTTTGGCTGTTCAAGAAAGATGCGGTGGCCAGCGCTGAGGTCCAAATGCGATCTTCAGGAATCTCCAGGCCGGCAAGCTTTAGTCGCGCCGAAAGATCGCGAGGTGTGTAGATCGAGTTATTGGTCAACACCAAGAACGGGGTGCCGGAATTGGTCCACTTTGCGATCAGCTCGGCTGCGCCGGGAATCGGGTGGCCTTCGTGCACAAGCACGCCATCCATGTCGGTTAGCCAAGAGGTGATATTGCTGCGATCTGCCATGTCACAAGGCTACCAAAGCGGCCGGCAACTGGGTGGCCCGCTAGTCGGCGAAGTCGGCTGTGTTGATCTCTTTCATGCGCTTGTTGAAAGTAACGAAAATGCCGGCGATTGTTGTCGAAATTGCTAAGAAAATGTAGACCGGCAAGACCCCGAATGCATCAACCGCGATGCCCACCAGAACCATCGACAGCATCGGCCCACCAGACCAAATCACCATCTCGAGGCTGAAAACTCGGCCGCGTTTGCTTGGCGCAATTTTGCGCTGAATCACGGTGTTGAGCAGCGGGGTGATCGGGCCCCAGGTTAGGCCAAGAATCAGGCCGAAGAAAATCATTACCCAATAGTCGGGCAGGAACGACATGGGAATCATCGAGCAGGCAACGCCAAGGATGGCGATGCGGAAAATGGTGCTGTAGTTAAATTTCTTCGAGAGGCGCTCGAAAGCCAGTGCGCCAAGAACGGTTGCCGCGGCCATTGCAGAAAGCAAGAAACCAAGACCCTCAGCATCGCCCTTGCCGGTGAAATATTTTGGCAGAACAATCATTTCGGTTGGCAGATAAATCATCGCCAACGTCATAACCCCAGACAACATAATTGCCACCGATGGGGTGCTGCCCAAAACCTTGAAACCCTCCATCGCAAACTTGAACAGGTTCTTCTCATCCTCGTGCGGTTCGATAACTTCTTTCACGCGCACAAAAAACATCAGTGATCCAGAAATCAGGCCGATAATAGCCACCACAAAAAAGGTGTTGTAGACATTGATCAAGCTGATGCAAATGGCGGCAAGCGCAGGGCCGATTGCAAAACCAGCGGCAAAAATGGCCTCTTGGATGGAGTTCACGCGTTCAAGCGAAAGGCCGGCAACCCTGGCCACATCGGGCATAAATGATTTGCGTGCCGAACCCGCGCCCGAACCAACGCTGGCACGAATCAGACCGATTGCAATGAGCAGTGGCAAGGTCATCTGCCACATTCCCACGGCGATTGGAATCAACAGGGTGACGGCGGCGGTCAGGTACTCGATGTAAATACCGACTCGGCGGCGGCCAAATTTATCGATGATTGAACCCACCACTGGGGCCAACAACAAAGCCGGAATATTTGTAATTGCAATCAACGCACCCGCGCCGGTTGCCGAGCCAGTGAGCTTAATTGCCAACCATGGAAAAGCCATAAAAACCATCGAACCCGAAACCACACTGAGCAGCGATGACGCGAGTGTTATGACAATCGGCGTCAAACGACGCTTGGTATTGCCCGCGGTTGAAGGCAATTTTTAACGCAAACCTAGATCGTCTAGTGAGACGGCCGAGAAATAGCGATAGCCGGCATCTTCGATTACCTTCTGGGCACCGGTGTCACGGTCAACAACTGTGGCAACTGCAACGATGATTGCCCCGGCCTCTTCAAGTGCCTTAGCTGCGGTCAGCGGTGAACCGCCGGTGGTTGAGGTGTCTTCGACCACAATCACGCGCTTGCCCTTTACATCTGGGCCTTCAACCTGACGGCCCATGCCGTGAGCTTTGGCGGCCTTGCGAACCACAAAGGCATCGATGGCGCGTCCGCGCGCTGCAGCCTGGTGCATGATTGCGGTGGCCACTGGGTCTGCACCCATGGTCAAACCGCCAACCGCATCGAAATCGGTGATGCTGTTTAGGTCAAGCAGGTCAAGCATGGCCTGGCCAATAAGCGGGGCGGCCTCATGGTGAAGGGTCGCACGGCGCAGGTCAACATAGTAGTCAGCCTCGATGCCACTCGACAACGTCACGCGGCCATGCACGACAGCCAGCTTCTTGATTAGCTCGACAAGGCGTGGGTGAGTGGTTGGGTCAAAGGTCATGGCTCAAGTTTACCTTCGAGGGCCGTGCCTGTGCTGCCGGCTCGGCCCGTTCAGTTAGCCTTGATTCATGCGCATTGCCACCCATAACGTCAATTCAATTCGAACTCGCGTCGGGCGCGTTGTCGACTGGCTCGAACGATCAAACACCGATGTTTTGGCCATGCAAGAGATCAAATGCAAGCCCGAGCAGTTTCCGACCAAGGCATTTGAAGATGCCGGTTACCAGGTGATCATGCACGGTCTTGATCAATGGAATGGCGTCGCATTTGCCAGCAAGATTCCCGCCGAAGATATCGAAATTGGCTTCACTGGCATGCCAAGTTTTGGCAAAGAGGGCAAGCCCCAGGTTGAAGAAGCCCGGGCCCTCGGTGCAACCTTCGATGGCGTTCGACTCTGGTCTCTATACGTGCCGAACGGGCGCACCCTCGATGACCCGCACTACACCTACAAGCTTGATTGGCTTGACCGTTTGGCCGCCACGACCGCTGAGTTTCAAGAGCACTCGGGCGATATGCCGTTGGCACTAATGGGTGACTTCAACATCGCGCCACTAGACACCGATGTCTGGGACATCAACGACTTTGTGGGCGCCACCCATGTCTCGGCAGCAGAACGCCAGGCCTTCGAAGCGTTCGAGCAAATAGGCCTCGCCGATGTGGTGCGGCCACTAATTCCAGAGGGCTACACCTACTGGGATTACCAGCAGCTTCGCTTCCCCCGCAATGAGGGTATGCGCATCGATTTCATCCTTGGAAACGACCCATTCGCTGAGCGAGTTACCCGCGCTGTGATTGACCGCGATGAGCGCAAGGGCGAAGCCCCAAGTGATCACGTGCCGGTTATTGTCGATATCGACTAGACCTTGAGCGCGGAACGAACTGTGTCATAGGCCTGTTCGCCGCCGACTCCCTCGGCTCGGATGCTTCCAGATGCAAGCACATAGTAGTAATTGGCGGCTTCAAGTGCGAAGCCAATGTGTTGCTCAACAAGTAAGACCTTAAGCCCCTCCTTGGCAAGACCGATGATCGCCCTTTCTATTTCGGCGACGACAGATGGCTGGATGCCCTCGGTTGGCTCGTCAAGAATTAGAAACGAAGGCTCTGTCAGCAGCGCACGCGCAATGGCAAGTTGCTGACGCTGACCACCCGAAAGCAATCCAGCGCGCTTTCCGGCTAGAGGAACTAAGGCTGGAAAACGATCAAAAGCATCATCTATGAGATCTTGCCCGTTCTTACGCCCATCCGCAATCAGCTGAAGATTTTCAAGGGTGGTCAATTGCCCAAAAGATTGTTGGCCTTGAGGTACGTATGCCATGCCTTGCTTGATGCGTTTATTTGGAGCTAGCTTTGTGATTTCCTTGCCGTTCCACACAACCTTGCCCGCGCTAGGTTTAATGAGGCCTACCGCAACTCGAAGTAAAGAAGTCTTGCCCGCGCCATTGAGCCCGAGAATAGAAACCACGTTGTGGTTGGCGGTACTGATTGAAATGTCGTGAAGCACTGTCGTGCGGCCATAGCCCGCAGAAATATTATTAAGTTCCAACATTTATTTAACCTCCGACGACTTAGGCCCAAGGTAAACTTCTTGAACTCGAGGGTCACTCTGAACCTCTATAACTGAGCCTTCGGTGAGAATGGACCCGCGAACCATCACGGTCGCTGAGTTAGCAAATGACCGCATGAAATCCATGTCGTGTTCGACAACAAGGACGATTCGATCTTTACCGATTCGCTGCAAAAGCCTGCCTGTCTCTTCGCGTTCATCCTGGCTCATGCCGGCAACGGGCTCATCAAGAAGTAGAACGTGGGCGTCTTGCACAAGTAGCATGCCAATCTCTAACCACTGCTTTTGACCGTGCGCAAGCGTGCCGGCCTTCACGTTTGAAAGGGCCCCGAGCCCAATAACGGAGAGAGCTTCTTGAACTCGAGGGTCTACAAATTTGCGCTTGCGGAAGAGCGAAAAGGCGCTGCGGTGGATGCCGCACGCGATGTCTAGATTTTGCTGAACGGTTAGCTTCTCGAAGATGCTGGCAGTCTGGAAGGTTCGCCCGACTCCCAACCGGGTGACCTGGTGGACCTTTTTTCCCAATAGCTCTGTGTCTCCAATTGAGGCGCTGCCCTGCGAAGGAACAAGGCCGGTGATTGCATCGATGACCGTAGTCTTACCGGCTCCGTTTGGCCCGATTAAGAATCGAAGGTCTCCTGGTTCAACCGAGAAGCTGATGCCATTCACCGCAACGAACTTGTCGAAGGCAACTTTAAGGTCCCTAATAACTAGTGCGCTGGTTGTCGAATAGGTCTGCTTAGCCAATTTGAACATCCCCTTTGCGGACGAAAGCGGCCCTTAGTTTCTTGAACCCCGAAGCGATTCCGCCTGGGAAAAAGCCGAATACCAGGATGAAGATTGCCCCCTGGAAGTAAGTCCAAAATGATGGGAACGCATTCGAAAGTAATGACTGCGCAAACGAGAATGCAATTGAACCGATCACAGCCCCGAATAGGCTGACTCGCCCTCCAACAGCAACACCGGCAAGTAATGCCAGCGAGGGGATGATGCCAACATCAGCAGGAGAGATTATGCCCGCAACAGGGGAGAAAAGGGCGCCGCCGACAGCCGCCATGATTGCAGCAATCACATAAGCAAAGACTTTAAAGTTTGCCGGGTCACTGCCGAGGAACCGAATTCGTTCTTCAGAGTCCCGCACCGCAATCAGCATCTCGCCGAAGCGGCTTCGAAGAATCAGGTAAGCGACAAACATGGTGATGACTAGAAGCACAACGGAAATGTGGAATAGCGATTCCGTGCTTTCAGGACTCCCAAGCATTTGACCGAAGAAATAGCGGAAACCATTTATGCCGTTTGTGCCACCGGTGGTGGTTTGCTGACCGATTAAAAGAATTACAAATGCTGCGGCTAGCGCCTGGCTCAGGATTGCAAAGTAAGGGCCTTTGATTCGGTTCTTGAAGACTGCAAAGCCCAGCCCGGCGGCAACAAGTGCCGGGAAGATAATGATCGTTGCGAGAGTGAAAGGTGTGCTTCTAAACGGTTCCCACCATCCAGGCACAGTTCCATCTCCATAGAGGCTCATGAAGTCTGGAACACCATTGCCCCCATTCATAGACGCATCGTTCAACTTCATGTGCATGGCCATGGCATAGCCGCCCAAGCCAAAGTAAAATCCCTGCCCCAGGGCAAGCATTCCGCCCTTGCCCCAGACCAACATGATGCCTACCCCAGCAACTGCAAAGCAGACAAACTTTGCAGTTAAGTTCAGGTTATAGGTGTTGAAAAGCAGCGGCGCGCCGAAGTAAAGCACGGCGCCCAGGGCAAGGATGCCTAAGGTGTTCCAGCCATCTGACATGCCCTTGACTGCTGTTTTTGCAATTGAAATTTCGCTCATGCCAAGCTCCTCGTTTTGAAGCTGAAGATACCCTGAGGGCGGATCTGCAGGAAGACAATAATGACCACGAAGACGACAATCTTGCCGATGCTCGGTGAAGTCTGATATTCGACAGTTGCCTGCAGAATGCCGAGCGTAAAAGCGGCTATAACACTGCCGGCAATTTTGCCGACACCACCTGCTACGACAATTAGGAATGCATCCACAATGTAGCTGTTGCCAAGTGTTGGGCCCGTTGAACCGATTAGCGTTAGGGCGACACCAGCTATACCGGCAACACCAGAACCGATGAAAAAGGTTAGGCGGTCAACTGAGCGAGATGAGATGCCACTGACCTCGGCAAGGTCGCGGTTTAGAACTACTGCACGGATGCGGCGACCCAGAGGGGTGAACGCAAGCACTGCGCTGAGTAAGGCAACGACTGATAGAGAAACGCCAATAATGAAAAGACGTGACATTGGAAAAGTGGTTCCAAAGAAGTCAATAGAACCTAATAGCCAGTCTGGTGCTCTGACCTCTACGGCTGGTGCCCCAAAGATATCTCGAGCGAGTTGCTGGAGGATTAGTGAGACGCCAAAGGTCACTAAGAGAGTGTCAAGCGGTCTCACATAGAGTCGCCGCAGTAAGAGTTCTTCAAGAAGTAGGCCGAAGGTGCCGGCTACCAAGAAGGAGGCTGGGATGGCAACCGCAAGCGCAATGCCGGCGTCGGGGATAACCATCTGGATCACGAATACTGTGTAGGCACCGATCATCAAAAACTCGCCATGAGCCATGTTGATGATACCCATCTGACCGAATGTCAGGGCCAGTCCCAGTGCTGCAAGCAATAGAACTGAACCAACACTGAGTCCAGCAAAGATCTGCCCGATGATTACATCCATCCCAGTCTCCTTCTCTTAGTAGCTGTTATTACTTATTTCCGCCGAAGCGAAGGGGATCGTTACTTAAGATCCTTTGCCCATGCGTAACCGGTTAGGAAAGGGTCTGGCGTAACAGGCTTTGGTGACTTCCAAACGGTGTCAATCAAACCAGCTGCGTTGACAATTCCGATCAGTGGGGTCTTGGTGATGTGGTGGTTTGTGCCATTCACAACAACGGTTCCCTCCGGTGCAACAAACTTGGTGCCGTTAGCAACCTTGTTGATTGCGTCGGTTGCAAATGACTTCGCCTTAGTTGCCATTAGCGCCCATAGGTGAACTGCAACATATGAAGCTTCCATAGGGTCGCTGGTCTTACGAGCTGCGCCGAATTCCTTCTTGAAAGCTGCAACGAACTTCTTGTTTGCTGCGGACTTTACGGTCTGGTAGTAATCCCATGCGGTGTACTGACCCTTTAGGTACTGAAGGCCAACACCCTTTACTTCTTCTTCACCAATAGAGAAAGAGATAACAGGGCAGTTCTTGGCATTTAGACCAAGGCTTCCGTACTGCTTGAAGAATGCAACGTTTGAGTCACCGTTGATGGTGTTCAAGATTGCCTCTGCGCCTGCTGACTTTAGCTTGTTGGCGATTGTGGTGAAGTCGGTTGAGCCAAGAGGCGCATACTCTTCTCCAACTACGGTCATGCCGTTAGCTGCTGCGTATGCCTTGATTTCCTTGTTCGCGGTGCGAGGGAAAACATAGTCGCTTCCGACTAGGAAGATCTTCTTGATCTTCTTGGTCTTCAGGTAGTCAAGTGCAGGGATGATCTGCTGGTTTGTGGTTGCACCGGTGTAGTAGATGTTCTTTGAAGCTTCTAGACCTTCATACTGAACCGGGTAGAAAAGTAGTGAGTTGTTTGACTCGAAGACAGGCAACATGGCCTTGCGGCTTGATGACGTCCAACCACCGAATACGGCAGCAACACAATCCTGTTGAATAAGCTTTTGGGCCTTCTGCGCGAAAGTGGCTGGGTCTGAAGCGCCGTCTTCCTGAACAACTGTGATCTGCTTGCCGTTTACGCCGCCAGCCTTGTTGATTTCCTTGACTGCAAGATTCTGAGCATCCTGAACGGTCTTTTCACTGATAGCCATGGTGCCTGATAGAGAGTTCAGAAAGCCAACCTTGATGGTCTTGCCGGTGGTAACTACACAAGAGGCAGTTGCCGCAGTGGCTGAGGTGGCCGCGGTAGCCGAGAGTCCTAGAGCGATAACCGCGGCAGCAGCCACGGCCATCTTTGTTTTTGAATACTTCTTCGTTGTGTTTTGCATTTCTATCCCTTGACTTGGGGAGGCGAAGTTGCCCCCACTTGGAGAGGCCCAAAAATTGGCCTCTGAGTGCGATTTGGACAGTTGAGCTATCCCCCGATCTGAGATTCAGCTCGCCTGGCAACCCGCACCATTCGATAGTCGCAATCGTTTGTTACCGTTTCGTTACAAAAGGGATTCAGCAATAAAAACTTCAGAGCTGGCCAGAATAAGCGTTCCGAACTAGAGGAACTTGGCCGCTTGTTCCCATAGGAGCGGCACTCCAACGGCAAGAGCGATAACAATCGACGCGGCCGTAACTGCGGCGTTGTAGGCAATTCGACGAGCCGGTTTATCTATGGCCCAGCTATATGCCTTGGTCATCACGAGACTATTAATGGTGTCTCCGAGAGCCATTCCGGCGGTGAATATAATCGGTAAGGCCAACATCGCCCAAACGCTTTGTGTTACCAACGCCGCCGAACCTGCGATGGACAACATGGCAATGGATGTAGCAGTGTCAAGACCTAAGCCGAAAAGTAGACCCAGCGGATACATCTTCCACGGCTTATCAATGACTCGCGAGCTCGGTTTAATAATGCGGTTTAGGAATCCGAGATTATTCATCACTTCATCAAGTCGCTTGTGGTCAAGTTCGGTCTTTTTGCGAAGAACCCTGGCTGCACCACCTATTTCAAAAAGAATCGAAGCATTTAAAAGCGCGATGATAACTAGGAATAGGCCGGCAACCGAACCCCCGATTGTTACTCCAAGTTTGTGAAGGTCGCTATTTTCGTTAATCAGCGCCTTGCCTAGATTTGAAACCCCAAATACCAACAAGCCGCTCACGGCAAGAACGACGGTTGAATGACCGAGACTGAAGAACAGCCCCAGAGTGTGTGGTCGGCCACCTTCATTCAGGAACTTCCGCGTGGTGTTATCGATTGCCGAAATGTGGTCGATGTCGTAGGCGTGGCGCATCCCCAAAAAGTATGCGATTAGTCCGGTGCCCAGCGAGATAGCGCCTGTTGCACCATTTTGCACCTGGCTTTGCGATGTTGTTGACAGCGCCAAGGCGCCCCACCCGAAAAGGTGCAACAGGGCGATCACGCCAAACGCCAAAGGCAATCTTGATGGAGTCGAAGATCGTGGAGTCGAGAGATCAGCAAGACCTTTGCTAGACACGGGCGAACACCTCGTTTGACCACGTGGCCCAAATCTCATCCATGTTTGAAGTGTGTGTTTGCATACCTATGTAGCGAGCCATGCTGCCGACCAGCTCGAACTGCAGAGCATTCGGAGCCTCCGCTCGTTCACCGAGAATGAGGCAGCTGTCTAATACTCGATTGCTGCCGATAACCCCTGGGACACCCTCGCCGCCGGCAAGTCTGAGATCTTCGACCAGCATCGGACGGCCGACGTAGGAAACATCTGTGCGCTGGTGAATTCTGCCACCGATTTCACCGTGACGACCGAGGACAATAGTCTCGCGAAGCATCGCAGCAGCACCTTGGGCAAGAGAGACTCGGGTCGAACGATTCACATTCGAACCGTTTGCGACCACCATCGGCAGCGCGTGCCAGATCAGCTTTGCGTTCGTGGCGAGAGCGATGCTTACCGACCAACTCGATTCGATTCCATCAGCATCATAGGCAACCGTGCCACCCACGTCTTCGATCTCGAGTGTGCACCCCTCGCCAACTCGAACTTCGATTTCGACGCTGTCACCCCCAAGCAGAAGCGCCCCGCCAGCAACCAGGGCCAACCGTGCGCGATCTTCGCCCTGGCTGATCAAGCGAGGAATCAGGACGCTGGCACGGGTCTCCAAGACCGCACGCTGCTGCTGCGCCTCAATTGATATGTATACCAAAATCTGATCTTTCTACTAGTCGCTTAGCGACGGATGTTCGCCCGGTAATCTCCTGGTAGTCGCCTAGTGGGTGTGTGGGTGAGTATGCTCCTGCTCACCATTGTCGTGGCTGTGGACAGTGCCGCCTTCTTCGTCGGCGTGGAAGTGCGGAGCCATAGGCCCAGGGTCTTGAGGTGTGTGCTTGCCGGCGCGGTGTTCGCCAAGAAGCCCGAGAACCCATTCGCGAAGTTTGGCAACCGAGTCTGCATCGGTGCGCGAAAGAGCAAGAACGCTGCGACCCTCGCGCGCAACGGTGGCATCGGCAACCATCTGCGGAACATCGACACCCACATAAGGTGCCAGGTCGGTCTTGTTCACAACTAACAGGTCGGCTCGGGCAATGCCGGGGCCACCTTTTCGGGCCACGTCACCGCCACCGGCTACATCCAAGACAAAAATCTGTGCGTCGACAAGCGCCGGCGAGAAAGTCGCGGTCAGGTTGTCGCCGCCTGATTCGATTAGCACAACATCGAGCGTCGCGAAGTCGCGCTCGAGGTCTTCGACTGCCTGCAGGTTGACAGTTATGTCATCGCGAATTGCGGTGTGTGGGCAGGCGCCGGTTTCAACGGCACGAATGCGCTCAGGGTCGAGAACACCAGCCGAGCGAAGAAAACGAGCATCTTCATCGGTGTAAATATCGTTCGTGATGACACCGAGGCGAAGCTCGGCTGCCATTGCCCGGCAGATGGTTGCAATCAGCGAGCTCTTGCCGGTGCCGACAGGGCCCGCGATGCCTAGGCGAAGTGAACGAGTTGATGTGATTTCAGGCACGGAACAACCTTTGCGTAGTAGTCGAGTGGATTTCGGCCCACTCTTCTGTTTGTGGGGCACCGGTTGCAGGGATTGCATCCGGAGAAATAATGGCCGCGATCAAAGGAACAAGCGGCTCTGCAGATTCACAAGCCTCGAGCACCCAGGCAACCGGAGTTGCCGGATCAAGCGGTTCGAGTTTCAAAAGCGCCGACGCGATGGTCTGGGCATCGTCATAGATTGACAATCGCACTAGCCCTTCGGCGTCGAACCCGGCTGCTGCCGCGATGATGCCAAGGACTGTTGGCCGAGAGAACCCAATTTTCGATTCGTTGCAAATGCGAAGGGCTAGGTTATCTGGCCAAAGTCTCAAACCCAGGCGTATGTAACCACGCGCAAGTGAACGGGACACCACTCGAAGCTCCTGGCTGGGGGTTCGTGCCGCCCAGGCATCTTCGACAGACTGGAGACGTTGACCTAGTTCCGTTGAATCTGCGTCTATCACTAGGTGGCGTGCAACCACGGCCACCCCGGCCTCAACCATCGATACGGTAGCAACGCGGCCGACCATGTAGTCGAGCACCTTTGCTGGCTCTAGGCCCGCGTTTAGTGCAGGCTCTAAACCCGAAGAGCTGACGTGTCCTCCCACCGGCAGGCGCGCGTCGGCCAACATCATTGCAAACGTATTTGCAGAGACACCTGAGAATCGAGCACCAGTCATTTAATGTCTAATCTTCTGCCTAGTAATTGGTGGTTAATAGTGCTCTTAGAACATCGTGTAGAGCTGCGCCAGAGGCAAGCTCTCGGCTGGCGCTGGCACCACTAAATCGCCATCGATGCTGATCGCAAAGGTGTCCGGGCGAATGTCGATCTTCGGCAAAGTGTCGTTATTCTTCATGGCAGCCTTACCCACAGCTCTAGTCGAGTTCACTGCCTTGAGTTCGCGAGTGAGGCCCAGACGCTCGGCCAAGCCATCTTCAATTGCTGCCGGCGAAACGAATGAATATGAAAGGGAGGCGCCGATTGCATCGGTGAACGATGGTCTCATCAGAACCGGCTGCGGTGTCGGGATAGATGCGTTCGGGTCACCGAGAGCGCCCCACACAATGCCGCCGCCCTTGATGATTATCGAAGGTCGAATGCCGAAGAACTTTGGCTCCCAGAGCACCAAGTCGGCCAGCTTGCCTGGCTCAACCGAGCCAACCTCATTGTCGATGCCGTGTGCAACGGCTGGGTTGATGGTGTATTTGGCGACATAGCGACGAGCGCGCTCGTTATCGGCAGGCATGCTGCGGCCCAGTGAACCTCGACGGATCTTCATCTGGTGAGCCACCTGCCAGGTGCGAGTGACGACCTCGCCGATTCGTCCCATCGCCTGAGCATCCGAAGAAGTGATTGAGAGAGCACCCATGTCGTGCAGGATATCTTCGGCCGCAATTGTTGTGCCGCGAATACGAGACTCGGCGAATGCCAAGTCTTCAGGCACGGATGGGTTGAGATGGTGACAAACCATCAGCATGTCAAGGTGTTCTGCCACGGTGTTTACAGTGTGCGGCAGAGTTGGGTTGGTTGAGCCCGGCAAGATATGCGGCAAAGAAGCAATGCGCAAGATGTCAGGGGCATGTCCTCCACCTGCCCCTTCGATGTGGAAGGCGTGAATCGAACGGCCATCGATGGCGTTGATTGTCGACTCGACAAAACCTGCCTCGTTGAGAGAGTCAGAGTGCAAAGCCACCTGAAGCCCAAACTCGTCGGCAGCACGCAGCGAAGCATCAATTGCGGCTGGCGTTGAACCCCAGTCTTCGTGAACCTTATAACCGGCAGCGCCGGCCAGGGCCTGCTCTTTTAACCCAGCGGCCGAGACGGTGTTGCCCTTGCCAAGCAGCAAGAAGTTCATTGGGAATCGGTCGAGCGACTTGTGCATGGTCTCTAGGTGCCAGGCACCCGGGGTCACGGTAGTTGCCTTTGAGCCTTCGGATGGGCCGGTTCCACCTCCGATCACGGTGGTGATGCCGGTTGCCAGAGCCTCATGCAGCTGCGATGGTGAAAGCAAGTGCACATGCGAGTCGATAGCACCCGCGGTCAGAATCTTGCCTTCGCCCGAAATCACATCCGTGCTTGGCCCGATTTGCATTTGTGGGTGAACGCCATTGGCGATGTCTGAGTTGCCGGCGCGACCAAGTGCCACAATTCGACCGCCACGGATGCCGACGTCGGCGCGAACAACGCCCCACCAGTCGAGCACGATGGCGTTTGTAATCACGGTGTCGAGCGCACCATCGGCACGCGAGGTTGAACCCTGAGCCATTGATTCACGGATCGATTTGCCGCCGCCGAAAATTGCCTCTTCCCCACCAACGGTATGGTCTTCTTCGATTTCAATCCAGAGATTTGTGTCACCGAGGCGAACCTGGTCGCCCTTGGTTGGGCCATAGATAGCCGCGTAGGTTTCACGATTGATGTTGACCATTAGAGGCTCTCCTTCTTTGCGTTCGAAACCTGTAGGCCAGGAACTTTTCTGAGCCCCTGAAGCGCAACGGCACCAAGCTCACGAGATGCCCCCGGTTCGAAGCGCTGCGATGTGCCCGATGGAATATCAAGCCTGAACCCGTGAGCCGCCACCCGGTCAAAATCGAGCAGTTCGTTCACATCGGGTAGATGAATGTGCGAACCGATCTGAATTGGACGATCGCCCTTGTTCGTGAAAACCAGATTGACGCGCTCTTGCGCAGTCCGGTCGGCGTTGAGTTCGATGTTGCCAGGTTGGATTTTAAATGCGCCTGGGCCAGAAGAGTTTAGACCTGACATGAATTTTCCCTGCCTTAGACGATCGGGTGGTGAATTGTGACGAGCTTGCGGCCATCTGGAAAAGTAGCTTCGACCTGAACATCTGCCAGCATCTCGGCAACGCCATCCATGACCTGATCACGCTTGAGAATGGTGCGGCCCTCATTCATCAGATCAGAAACTAGAGCACCTTCGCGGGCACGCTCAATAACCCATGTGCTCAGCAAGGCCACAGTCTCGGGATAGTTGAGTTTCACTCCGCGCGACAAGCGGTCACGCGCGACCATGCCGGCAACGGAGAGAAGAAGTTTCTCGGTATCAGCAGGGGTTAGATGCATGTGACGCCTCTCCAAAATCTCTAGGGGGGGTAGTTCCCCATTCGATTAGTAGAGCAGGTCTATGTTTCGAGGTCGTTACGCGCTCGTTTTAGATAACCAAAATTTCCGCTCATCAGCATCAAGCTTCTCGATCGCGTACCTGAGCATTGTGCGGGGCATTTCAGCCGCGTAGCGGCTCAGAAATTTTCGCAATATTTCAACATCGCGATTTCCCACTTCGCGAAGCATCCAAC
>Ga0213920_1000801_pt1 | contig 20337 bp, 19 predicted proteins | sample McNCre1117MG_FD_161054 | JGI IMG/M metagenome (GOLD analysis project Ga0213920, IMG submission 161054) | Freshwater microbial communities from McNutts Creek, Athens, Georgia, United States - 11-17 MG | ecosystem: Environmental > Aquatic > Freshwater > Creek | place: USA: Georgia | collected...
TCGAACCTTTGGCGCGCGGCGAGATGCTGGGCGCGTTCTGCCTGACCGAGCCGCATGTGGGCAGCGATGCTTCGTCTTTGCGCACGACGGCAGTGAAAGACGGCGACAGCTACGTCATCAACGGCGTCAAGCAGTTCATCACCAGTGGCAAGAATGGTGACGTGGCCATCGTCATCGCCGTGACCGACAAGGGTGCAGGCAAAAAAGGCATGAGCGCCTTCCTCGTGCCGACCAACGCCCCGGGCTATGTGGTGGCGCGCCTCGAAGACAAGCTCGGCCAACACAGCAGCGACACCGCGCAGATCAACTTTGACAACTGCCGCATCCCGGCTGAAAACCTGATTGGAAAAGAAGGCGAGGGCTATGGCATTGCACTGGGCGGTCTGGAAGGCGGGCGCATCGGCATTGCCGCGCAAAGCCTGGGCATGGCCCGCAGCGCACTCGATGTGGCGATTGACTACGCCAAACAGCGCGAGAGCTTTGGTACCCCCATCTTCAACCACCAGGCCGTGGGCTTCCGGCTGGCCGAATGCGCCACGCAGCTCGAAGCCGCACGCCAACTGATCTGGCACGCGGCCAGCCTGCGCGACGCGGGCAAGCCTTGCCTGAAAGAAGCCGCCATGGCCAAACTGTTTGCCAGCGAAGCCGCAGAGAAAGTCTGCTCCGCCGCCATCCAGACGCTGGGCGGCTACGGTTATGTGAGCGACTTCCCGGTCGAGCGCATCTACCGCGATGTGCGCGTGTGCCAGATTTACGAAGGCACCAGCGACGTGCAGAAAATCATCATCCAGCGGGCGCTGTGATGTCGGCATGCCCTTGCGGTCGAACCAATGCCAAAGGCCAGCCTCTGGTGTTGGCGGCGTGCTGCGGCCCTTGCCATGCAGGCACACCTGCCCCTGACGCCGAAAGCCTCATGCGCTCGCGCTACAGCGCTTTTGTGTTGGGTGATGTGCCGTATTTGCTGGCCACCTGGCATGCCAGTACCCGTCCGGCGTCGATCGGGCTGGAGGCCGGAGCTCAATGGTTGGGGCTGGAGATCCGGCAACACCGCACCACGGGCGCAGCGACCGCCGAGGTGGCGTTTGTGGCCCGCTTCCGTGTGAGAGGCAAAGCGGTGCGTCAGCACGAACTCAGCCGTTTTTTGCGTGAAGATGGCCGCTGGTACTACCTTGACGGTGACGTGCTCTGAGGCCTGTACCATCACCGCATGAATTTCGAAGCCGTACTGTTTGATTGCGATGGCGTGCTGGTCGACAGCGAAGCCATCACCTGTGGCGTGCTGCGTGACATGTTCGAAGAGCAGGGCTGGCACATGACACTGGCTGAGTGCATGCGCCGTTTTGTAGGACATACCGTCAAAAGCCAGCGCGACGTCATTGAAACCCACACCGGGGTGCCCTTGACCGATGCCTGGCTGCAACGGTTTTTTGAGCGCCGTAACCAGCAACTGGACGCTCGCATCACTGCCATTGATGGCATCCATGATGCGGTGGCGCACCTGCATGACCATTGCGAGGGTCGCATTGCCGTGGCTTCAGGGGCAGATCGTTTCAAGGTTGAAATGATGCTCAAGAAGGTGGGCCTGCATGGGTTTTTTGACGGCCGCATTTTCAGTGGCCACGAGATGCCTCGCAGCAAACCATACCCGGATGTGTATCTGGCCGCTGCCGCCCATTTGCAGGTGCCGCCCGAACGCTGTCTGGTGGTGGAAGACACCACGGTGGGCATCACGGCAGGCGTAGCGGCAGGTGCCACGGTCTGGGCCTATGCCCCGGCGGGTGTGGACACGGCGCCACTGCAAGCGGTCGGAGCTCGTCGCGTGTTTGGCCAAATGCAAGCGTTGCGGTTGGCCTGAGCGTTGATCCAGGTCAAGCCGCATGACCATGGGCAAGCATTGAAAGCTGACTGCAAGACCTGCACCGTCCAATGCCGAAAAAAGAAAGTCCGACATGCCCAATGCCTTCAATTTTTCGGTATCGCCTTTTGATGCATTGACGCCAGCCCAGCAGCAGCTGGTGCAGGACAGTGTGGACATCGCCTATTACCCCGAGGGCACTGTGATTCTGGATGTTGGGGCTTCGCCTTCGCACCTGTGGGTCAACATCAAGGGCCATGTGACCGAGTATGAAGGCGAAGACATTGTGGTCAGCTACGGTGCGAACGATGTCTGGGATGGCCGGGCTCTGGTGGCCGGTCGATCCTCTCACCGCTTTGTGGCCAGCGAGGAGTTGCTGGCTTACCAGGTGCCGCGCGAAACGGTGATGGCCTTGATTGCCGAAAACGCCACCTTCGGGGCGCTGTTGTTTTCGGAGCTGGGGGACAAGCTCAGTGCACTGGCTCAACGCAGCCGGGAGCACGAGTTGCGTTCGCTCACGCTCGCGCGTGTGGACGAAGCCTACCTGCGTCCGGCTTATGTGGTGCCAGCCGACCAGGACGTGCTGTCTGTGGTCCGTCTGATGCATGAAAAGGAAGTGGGCGCCGTGCTGGTGCGCGATGAGTCTCTGGGGCCCAGTCGATTGGGCATCTTTACCCAGAGCCGAATGCAGCGTGCCGTGCTCGATGGGCGGGCCTTGGACAGCATGCCTGTGCGTGAATGGGCCGACTTTTCTCTGGTGACCATCAGCCCGACACAGCAGATCGGTGACGCATTGAGCTTGCTCACCCACCACCGCATCTTGAGGCTGGTGGTGATTCAGGGCGATCTGATTTTGGGTCTCCTGGAGGCACTGGATGTGTTCAGTTTCCTGTCGAACCAGTCCCATTTGATGGCCTTGCAGATGGATGCGGCCGAGAGCATCGAAGACCTGGCCCGCACTTCTGAGCAAATCACCCGCATGGTTGGCAGCCTGTTCCGATCCGGAACAAAGGTGGGGCTGATTGGTCGTCTGGTGCAGGACTTGCAGGCCCGGTTGTTTGACAAAGCCTGGAGGTTGATCGCACCGGCCGAGCTGGTGAACAACAGCTGCCTGTTCGTGATGGGCAGCGAGGGGCGAGGCGAGCAATTGCTCAAGACCGACCAGGACAACGCCCTGGTGTGGCGCGACGGCTATGAGCCCCCGCCCGACCTGGAGGTCCTTTGCGATCGCTTCTCACAGGCCTTGTCGCTGTTTGGCTACCCTGCCTGCCCGGGGCACATCATGGTCAACAATCCGGCCTGGCGTGACAGCACCCAAGACTTCACGCGCCGTGTTCGCCAGTGGGTGTTGATGTCCGATGGCGATGCCCTGATGAACCTGGCCATTTTCCTCGATGCCCATGCCGTTTCGGGTGATGTGCGTTTGCTGGATCAGCTGCAGCAAGAGGCGCGCAACGGGATGGCCCACAGCGATGCCATGCTGGCGCGTTTTGCGGCCGCCATCGAAGCGTTTGGCAGCACGCAAGGCTGGTGGAATCGACTGCTGGGCACAGAAAGCGTGGGGCTCAACCTCAAGAAAGAAGGCATCTTTCCGGTGGTGCACGGGGTGCGCAGTCTGGCCTTGCAGGCAGGGCTGGAGGAGACGAACACAGCGCATCGATTGGAAGCATTGGCTTCTCGGGGCGTCATCACATCGCGGCAGGCCAGCGACTGGACGCAATGCCTGCACTACCTGATGGGCATGAAGCTGCAGGCAGGGCTGGCTGAAATCGATCTGGACCAGCAGGTGTCCGGTGACGTCGATGTGAGCAAGTTGTCTACCCTGGAGCGTGATCTGCTCAAGGATGCGCTCGCCGTGGTCAAGCAGTGCAAGACCTTCCTGCGTCAGCACTTCCATCTGGACGCGCTCTGACATGCAGCCCTTCCAGCGCCAATGGCAAGACCTGCGCCGCTGGTGGCTGCGCTATCACATCGGTCTGCCCGAGTTCGCTTTTATTTTGGACCCGGCACCCGAGAACGAATGGGTCTCGCTCGACTGCGAAACCACGGGCCTGAATGTGGGCAAGGATGAAATTGTCTCGATCGGCGCAGTGCGCATCGTGGGCGACCGCATCCTGGCCAGTGAGCGGCTGGAGTTGCTCGTACGCCCTGAAAAAGGCATGTCCGCCAAAAGCATTCTGATCCATCAACTGCGGGCCAAGGATGTGGCGCAGGGCATGTCTGCGGAGGAAGCACTCAAGCAGCTGCTGCACTTCATTGGCTCACGGCCCCTGGTGGGTTACTACCTTGAATTCGATGTGGCCATGCTCGACAAGGTGCTGTTCCCGATGCTGGGCTGGGGCCTGCCGCAGCCCAAGATCGAGGTGTCGGCGATGTACCACACCCTCAAGATGCGCCAGCTCACGGCACAGCAGCGACAGTCGCCACCCGAGATTGACCTGCGTTTGGCCACCATGATGAAGGACCTGGGCCTGCCCATGCGCGATGCGCACAACCCGGTGAACGATGCCGTGATGGCAGCCATGGCCTTCATCAAGCTGCGGCACTTGCTCAAGGCGTGATCTGAGGTGGGTTCAAGGCGTAAAAAAACCGGGCACTGCCCGGTTTTTTGTTGGACGCAGCAGCGTGCTCAGTGGCCAGAGGCCCCTGAAGCACCGAGGCCGGTTTCGGAGCGGACCTGCTGGTCTTCGAAAGCAGCGCGCTCTTTTTGTGCCTGCTCGCTGTTGTCCAGAATGGAGAACAGCCACACACCCACAAAGCCGATGGTCATGGAGAACAGGGCGGGCGAGCTGTATTGGAACCAGGCAGAGCCTTTGGGGTTGCCCAAGGTGGCTTCCCAAACGGCAGGCGACACGACAGTCAAGCCCACAGAGGAGATCAGACCCAGGAAGCCGCCAATCACGGCGCCCTTAGTGGTACAACCCTTCCAGATCATGGACAGGAACAGCACCGGGAAGTTGGCCGAGGCCGCAATCGCGAAGGCCAGCGACACCATGAAGGCGATGTTCTGCTTCTCGAAGGCGATGCCCAGGATCACGGCAATGATGCCCAGTGCGATGGTGGTGAAGCGCGACACGCGCAGTTCAGCGGCGCTGTCGGCCTTGCCGTTCTTGAGCACGGTGGCGTACAGGTCGTGCGACACAGCCGATGCGCCAGACAGCGTCAAGCCCGCCACCACGGCCAGGATCGTGGCAAAGGCCACGGCCGAGATAAAGCCGAAGAACACGTCGCCGCCGACCACCTTGGCCACCAGCACGGCAGCCATGTTGGCAGTACCGGCGCCGCCTTTGATGACGCCCTTGGCTGTGTCAGCCATGTCGGGGTTGGTCAGCACCAGGGTCAGTGCGCCAAAGCCGATGATGAAGATCAGCACATAGAAGTAGCCGATCCAGGTGGTGGCCCAGAACACGGACTTGCGGGCTTCCTTGGCGTTGGGCACGGTGAAGAAGCGCATCAGGATGTGGGGCAGGCCTGCGGTACCGAACATCAGGGCCATGCCGAAGGAGATGGCAGAAATCGGGTCCTTGATGAAGCCACCGGGGCCCATGATGGACAGGCCGATCTTGGCCGCTTCTTCAGGCGTCTTGCCCGAGTTCTCAGCAATGGCCGCTTTGACGGCAACGCCTTTGGCAAACAGCGCTTCGGGGCTGAAGCCGAACTGGGCCAGCACCATGAAGGCCATGAAGGTCACGCCCGACAGCAGCATGACGGCTTTGATGATCTGCACCCAGGTCGTGGCGGTCATGCCGCCGAACAGCACATAGATCATCATCAGCACGCCGACGATGATGACGGCGTAGACATAGTCCAGACCGAACAGCAGCTTGATCAAGGAACCTGCACCCACCATCTGGGCGATCAGGTAAAAAGCCACCACCACCAGCGTGCCGGAGGCGGCAAAGGCGCGGATGGGGGCTTGCTTGAAGCGGTAACCGGCCACGTCAGCAAAGGTGAACTTGCCCAGGTTGCGCAGTTTTTCGGCCATCAGGAAGGTGATGACGGGCCAGCCGACCAGAAAGCCGATCGAGTAGATCAGGCCGTCATAGCCGGTGGCCATCACCGCCGCCGAAATGCCCAGGAAGGACGCAGCCGACATGTAGTCGCCCGCAATCGCCAGGCCGTTCTGGAAGCCGGTGATACCGCCGCCAGCGGTGTAGAAGTCGGCCGCCGATTTGGTCTTGGCAGCAGCCCACTTGGTGATCCACAGGGTGGCCAGCACAAAGATGCCGAACATGGTGATGGCGGTCCAGTTGGTGGACTGCTTGGCGGTTTCGCCCACGTCACCACCGGCTGCCAGCGCGGCGCCGCTGGCCGCGAGCGCCGTCAGGGCGCCCAGGAGTTGGAATTTGGTTTTCATTTGGTGGCGTCCTCCAGGATGTCCTTGGTCAGGGCGTCGTACTCGCTGTTGGCGCGCGCCACATAGATGCCGGTGATGACGATCGTGAAGATGATCACGCCCATGCCGAGCGGAATGCCCAGTGTGGTCACGCCAGTGCCTGTGGGTTGGGCCAGGAAGGCCTTGTTGAAAGCAATCAGGGCGATGTAGCCGTAGTACACGACCAGCATCAGGATGCTCAGGGTCCAGCCAAAGCGGTTGCGTTTGCTTTTCAGCTGCGCATACTTCGGGTGGCTCTTGATCTTTTCGATCACGGGATCACTCATGTTTTTCTCCTGGTGGAGTGGAAGAAGAGGCGGGCTGGTCCAAGCTGAATCCGAAAGCATGCACTGGGCCCGACGGGCGGATTGTGTTTTTGCGTTCTGACCAAGTCCTTACTGTCGCAAGGAGATGTCCGGCAAGCGCACTTGCAGCAGGCTGAGAGGCACGCAAGAGCCTTGATTTCAAAGCAGAAAAGAGGTTCTAGGGGTTTTCCCTTGCGTGATTCGGCGTGCTCACTTCCCAGTACCTTTATTGGCCTTGGCGAAGCAGGTCCGGGCTCGTGCCAAACCAGCTCTTGAAGGCGCGCATGAAACTCTTCTCATTGAGAAAACCCACTTCGGCGGCAATCTGTTTGAGGGGCTTGCGGGTGCGCAGCAGCAGCTCGCGTGCGCGTTGTTGGCGCACGCTGTCCTTGAGTTGCTGGAGGCTGGCCCCTTCTTCGCGCAGCTGGCGGTGCAGCGTGCGTGCAGACAGGTTCAACCAGGCTGCCAGATCATCCGCATTGCGGCTGTGCTCGGGGTGCTCTGCCAGGACTTGCCGCACGCGTTCCACCAACAGCCGGTCACGACGGTAGGGACGCACCGTGAGCAGCAAGGCCCGCTGCAGCATGCGCTGCAACGCCGCCTCATCGCGGCGGATGGGCAGCTGCAAATAGCCCGCATCAAAGCACAAGCGGCTCGCTGGGGCGTCAAAGCGGCTTGGCCCGTCAAACAGCACGCGGTAACTGTCCGCGTGCGCAGGGGCCGCAAACTGCAACTCGGTGGCCGTCAGTGCAATGCGAGAGTCGGTGAGCCAGCAGGCCACGCCCAGTGCATTGCGCAACACCGACACGGTGCAAAACTCGCGCATGTCGCCCAGCGGGTGTTGCTCGTGCAGCACGATGCTGGCGTGGCCCTTGTCGACACCGATGTGCAGCTGGATATCGTCTGTCAGCAGGTTGTGGTGTCGGCACCAACGCTTCAGAGCCACACCCAGCGTCGGGGCCGTGAGCGAGGCGCGCACCAGCATGCCGTAGCTGCCCCAGGGCAGGCGACGTCGAAACCAGCCCAGCGCCTCGTCATCCAGCTCGCGCATGGCGGCCTCGCTCATCCATTCCATCTGCAGCGTCGTCACGCGGGCTTCAGGTTGATTCAGTAAGTTTGGCGCAATTTGTGCCTTTTGAAGTGCGGCTGTGGGGTCCATACTTCGCTCGGTGTAGGCGCGTACCATCGCCGCAATGAAGGCAATAGGTGTTTCGGCACGAGAAGCCGGCTGGACTGTGGTCATGGTGATTCGTATTTTGGCAGGATTTGCAACCCATCTGGCTTGCTGCACTGGGGGCCATCGCCTTATGCTGTCGGCTGTAAGCGATTGCCCAGGAACACGTCATGACTGTTTTGCAAACCCAACTCAACCCCCGTTCGGCCGAATTTGCCGCCAACGCCCAGGCCATGCAGGCCGTGGTCGACGACCTGCGCGCTCACCTGGAGCGCATCGCCCAGGGCGGGGGCGAGGCGGCCCGTGCCAAGCACACCGCCCGTGGCAAGCTGCTGCCGCGCGAGCGCGTGCAAATGCTGCTCGACCCCGGCACGCCTTTCCTCGAAGTCGCGCCTTTGGCTGCCCTGAACATGTACAACAACGACGCGCCCAGCTCGGGTGTGATCGTGGGCATTGGCCGCGTGAGCGGCATCGACTGCATGATCGTCTGCAACGACGCGACGGTGAAGGGCGGAACCTACTACCCGATGACCGTCAAGAAGCACCTGCGGGCGCAAGAGATCGCGCAGCAAAACCGCCTGCCCTGCATCTACCTGGTGGACTCGGGTGGTGCCAACCTGCCCAACCAGGACGAGGTCTTTCCGGACCGCGACCACTTTGGCCGCATCTTCTTCAATCAGGCCAATATGAGCGCGCAAGGCATCGCGCAGATCGCCGTCGTCATGGGCTCGTGCACGGCCGGTGGCGCGTATGTGCCCGCCATGAGCGACGAAACCATCATCGTCAAGAACCAGGGCACCATCTTCCTGGGCGGCCCGCCTTTGGTGAAGGCCGCCACGGGCGAAGTGGTGAGCGCCGAAGACCTGGGTGGTGGCGATGTGCACACCCGTCTGTCGGGCGTGGCCGACCACCTGGCGCAAAACGACCTGCATGCTTTGTCTTTGGCCCGTCAGGCGGTCAAAAACCTGAATGCACAAAAGGCGCCCAACATCGCCACCCACGCACCGGTACCACCCAAGTACGAGGCCAAAGAGCTGTACGGCGTGATCCCGACCGACACGCGCAAGCCTTTTGATGTGCGTGAGATCATCGCCCGCATCGTGGATGGCTCGGAGTTTGACGAGTTCAAGTCCCGCTTTGGCACCACCCTGGTTTGCGGCTTTGCCCGCATCGAAGGCATGCCGGTGGGCATCATTGCCAACAACGGCATTTTGTTCAGCGAATCGGCCCTCAAAGGCGCGCACTTCATCGAACTGTGCTGCCAGCGCAAGATTCCATTGGTGTTTTTGCAGAACATCACCGGCTTCATGGTCGGCCGCAAATACGAAAACGAAGGCATCGCCCGCAACGGTGCCAAGATGGTCACGGCCGTGGCCACCGCTGCGGTGCCCAAGTTCACCATCATCATTGGCGGCAGTTTTGGCGCGGGCAACTACGGCATGTGCGGCCGCGCCTACTCGCCACGCTTCTTGTGGATGTGGCCGAATGCACGCATCAGCGTGATGGGCGGCGAGCAAGCCGCGAGCGTGCTGGCTACCGTTAAGCGCGACGGCATCGAGGCCAAGGGCGGCCAGTGGAGCATGGAGGAAGAAGAAGCCTTCAAGGCCCCGATCAAGCAGCAGTACGAAGACCAGGGCCACCCGTATTACGCGACCGCCCGCATCTGGGACGACGGCGTGATCGACCCCGCCGACACGCGCCGCGTGCTGGCGCTGGGCCTGAGTGCATCGCTGAATGCGCCGATCCCCGAGACGAAGTTCGGCCTGTTCCGCATGTAAGGAGTTCGCGATGTACCAAACCCTTGAAATTGAACGCCAAGGCCGTGTGGCCACCGTGTGGATGAACCGCCCGGATGTGCACAACGCCTTTGATGAAGCCCTGATCGCGGAGCTGACCGCTGCTTGCGAAGCACTCGATGCGGACGACAGCGTGCGCGTGGTGGTGCTGGCTGGACGCGGCAAGAGCTTCTCGGCTGGGGCCGACCTGAACTGGATGAAGCGCGCCGCGCAAAACGGCCTGGACGCCAACCTGCGCGATGCACGTGCGCTCGCCCGCATGCTGCGTGTGCTGGCCGAAATGAAAAAGCCCACCATCGCCCGCGTGCAGGGCGCGGCGCTGGGCGGTGGCACGGGTCTCACGGCCGCGTGCGACATCGCGGTGGCGTCGACCAAAGCGGTGTTCGCCACCTCCGAGGTCAAGTTCGGCATCATCCCGGCGGCCATCAGCCCCTATGTGGTGCGGGCCATCGGTGCGCGTCAGAGCTACCGCTACTTTCAATCGGCCGAACGCATCGACGCGCAGCGGGCCTGCGACCTGGGCCTGGTGCACGAAGCGGTGGAGCCCGAGCAGCTGGACGCCAAGGTGCAGGAGATCGTTGATGCACTCATTCAGGGTGGCCCACTCTCGCAGGCCGCGGCCAAGGACCTGATTCGTGCCGTCGACAACCAACCGATCAACGACGCCGTGGTGGAAGACACCGCGCAGCGCATCGCAGGGCTGCGCGCCACCCCCGAAGCGCAGGACGGCCTCTCGGCTTTCCTGGACAAGCGTCAACCGGGCTGGTTGGCCTGATGTTGTAGGAGCGACGCCCTCGTCGCGAAAAGCATGCCATCGCCGCGGGGGCGCGGCTCCCAAACAAAATATGGAATGAGGTTACCGATGTTCAAGAAAGTCCTGATCGCCAACCGTGGCGAAATCGCCTGCCGTGTCGCGGCCACTGCACGCCGCATGGGCATCCAGACCGTGGCCGTTTATTCCGACGCGGATGCCGGTGCCAAGCATGTGCAAGCCTGTGACGAAGCCGTGCATGTGGGCGGCTCGGCTCCCAAGGACAGCTATTTGCAGTGGCAGCGCATTCTGGAGGCGGCCAAAGCCACAGGGGCTGAGGCGGTGCACCCGGGCTACGGTTTCCTGAGCGAGAACGAAGACTTCGCCAAAGCCTGCGCCGCAGCGGGTCTGGTGTTCATCGGCCCGCCCGCATCGGCCATTCTGGCGATGGGCCTCAAAGCCGAATCCAAGCGTCTGATGGAATCGGCCGGTGTGCCGCTGGTGCCCGGCTACCACGGGGCCGACCAGGACCCGGCGCTGCTGCAGCGCGAAGCCGACCGCATTGGTTACCCCGCTCTCATCAAGGCCAGCGCTGGTGGTGGTGGCAAGGGCATGCGCGTGGTCGAAAAGTCCGAAGACTTTGCTGCCGCATTGGCCAGTTGCCAGCGCGAAGCCATCAACAGCTTTGGCAGCGATGCGGTGCTGATTGAAAAGTATGTGCAGCGCCCGCGCCACATCGAGATCCAGGTGTTTGGCGACACCCAGGGCAATTGTGTGTACCTGTTTGAGCGTGACTGCTCGGTGCAACGCCGCCACCAGAAGGTGCTCGAAGAAGCCCCCGCCCCCGGCATGACCGAAGCCCTGCGCAAGCAAATGGGCGAAGCCGCTGTATCGGCCGCCAAGGCGGTGAACTACGTGGGCGCAGGCACGGTGGAATTCATCGTCGAGCAAACCGCTTATGACCAGCCCGAATCCATGAAGTTCTATTTCATGGAGATGAACACCCGGCTGCAGGTCGAGCATCCGGTGACCGAAGCCATCACGGGCCTGGACCTGGTGGAGTGGCAATTGCGCGTGGCCAGCGGCGAGCCGCTGCCGCTCAAGCAAAGCGAAGTCCGCATGCAGGGCCACGCGATCGAGGCCCGCATTTGCGCCGAAAACCCCGACAACAATTTCCTGCCCGCCACAGGCACCTTGCAGGTGTACCGCAAGCCGCAAGCCGTGAGCTTTGAGCGGGGAGATGTGCGCTTTGACGACGGTGTGCGTGAAGGCGACACCATCAGCCCCTTCTACGACTCCATGGTGGCCAAGCTCATCGTGCATGGCGACACCCGCGAGCAGGCGCTCGCCCGCCTGGACGTGGCCTTGGCGCAAACCCACATCGTGGGCTTGAACACGAATGTGCAGTTCCTACGCCATGTGCTGCGCAGCGACTCATTTGCCACGGCCAAGCTCGATACCGCGCTGATCCAGCGCGAAAGTGCCGTGCTGTTCAAACAAGACCCCGTGGGTCTGCAGGCCGCCGCCGCCGCCGTGGTGGTCGATACCCTGCAGGCCGAAGCCGCAGCGCAAGGCACTGACCCGTTCAGCCGCCGTGATGGTTTTCAGTCGCACGGCAGCACGCGCCGCCGCTTCGATCTGGAATACGACAGCCAGCCGGTGCGTGCGGTGTTGACTTATGGTTCGCCCTTGCGTTTGCAGGTGGGCGAGGGCGTTGAATCGCCTTTGCAGTTCACCCCGCAGGGCGATGGCTTGTGGGTGCAATTCAACGGCCAGCGCATCCACAGCACGGTGCATGCGCAGGGCGAGGTGCGCCATGTGTTCACCCCGCAAGGCGCAGCCCGCATCAGCCTGCTGGACCCGCTGGCTCATGCGGGTGAAGCTGCGCAAGAAGGCGGTCGCCTCACGGCCCCCATGCCGGGCAAAGTCGTGTCGTTTGCTGTCAAGGCGGGCGACAAGGTCAAGGCCGGTCAAGCCTTGGCCGTGATGGAAGCCATGAAGATGGAGCACACCATCGCTGCACCGCACGATGGCACCGTGGCCGAGCTGCTGTACGCGCCAGGCGATCAGGTGACCGAAGGGGCCGAGCTGCTCAAGCTGGCGGCTTGATTTGATGGGGGGCGTCCCCTGTGGGAGCGGCGCCCCCGCCGCGATGAGGCGTCAGCAGACCACAACCATTCGCCCCGAGGGCGGAGCTCCCACAAGGACGTCCTAACCCAGGCGACAGAAGGGCCGCCGCCTTGCTGACAAAATCCCGCCATGAACATCACCATCTGTTTTGAAAAGCTCGACCCCGCCCCCTGGGTGCAGGGTCTGCAAAAAGCATTTCCCCAGGCCCAGGTGTCTGCCTGGACCCCCGGCGCACCGCAGGCCGACCACGCCATCGTCTGGGCGCCGCCCCAGCAGTTCATCGACGAGCAGCCAGATTTGCAAACCCTGTTCAACATTGGTGCAGGCGTGGACGCCTTGCTGCAACTGCGCTTGCCATCTGGCCTGAAAGTGGTGCGCCTCGACGATGCCGGCATGTCGGTGCAGATGGCCGAATACGTCTGCCATGCGGTGATCCGGCACTTTCGCGAATTCGATGGTTACGACGTCGACATGCAAGCGCGCAAATGGTCGTACCGCAAGCCGCGCAGCCGTGCCGACTTTGCAGTGGGCGTCATGGGCCTGGGCGTGCTCGGCGAGCGTGTGGCCAAAGCGCTGCAGGTGTTCGAGTTCCCGGTCAACGGCTACAGTCGCAGCGCTAAAAACCTGCCCGGCATCCGCTGCTTCAGTGGTGCGCAGGGTTTGAACGAATTTCTGGCCGCCACACGGGTGCTGGTCAACCTGATGCCGCTCACGCCCGAGACCGAGAACATCTTGAACAAAGACACGCTCTCCCAGCTTCAGCCCGGCGGCTACCTCATCAACGTGGCCCGCGGCAAGCACCTGGTCGAAGAAGACCTGATCGCCCTGGTCGACAACGGCCACATGGCCGGGGCCACGCTCGACGTGTTCCGCAGCGAGCCGCTGCCTGCCGATCACCCTTTCTGGTTGCACCCCAAAATCACGGTCACGCCCCACACCTCTGCCCGCACCCTGCGCGACGAAAGCATTGCGCAGATCGTTGGCAAAATCCAGGCCTTGCAGCGCGGGGAGGCAATCAACGGCATCGTGGACCACCAAAGAGGCTACTAAAGGCAGCACAATACGCGTATGAGCGATTTCTGAATAACCCTGAAAAACCTGTGATCAAGAATGGTTTTTCCTTGGTGCGAAGCCTTTGGGAGAACTCTTGCAAGGCCAAAGCCGAGAGCCAATGATGAGTTACCCCAAGCCTTGGCTCAACATCGAGCAGCAACTTAACCAGCTGCAAGCACGTGGCTTGCAGGTCTCTGACCGTGCTAAGGCCTTGGACTATTTGCATCGAATTGGCTACTACCGGCTAAGTGGCTATTGGTTTGCGTTTCGTGAGCGCTCGGGGCCTTGTTGTTCCATTGACAAGCCGCGAGCGGCCAAGGTTCAGACCAAGGGGGAAACGATTGCGCTGGACAGTTTCAAACCCGGTGCCACTTTCCAAAATGCGGTGGACCTGTATGTGTTTGACAAGCAGTTGCGCTTGTTGGTCATGGATGCATTGGAGCGTGTGGAAATTGCGCTGCGTGTAGATGTGGCACACACCCTGGGGCTTCAAGACAAGTTTGCTTACCTGCGCGGTGACTTGTTCCATGCCAATTTCAGCCAAGTGCTGAACAAAGATACGGGCTTGATTCGCCATCACGAGTGGCTGGCCAAGCATGCTCAATTGATTTCACGTTCCAAAGAAGAGTTCGTGACCCACAACAAAACCAAATACGGCTTACCTTTGGCCATTTGGGTGGCGTGTGAAGTGTGGGACTTTGGCACCTTGTCCACGTTGTTTGGCGGCATGCATGAGGTGGATCAAGATGCGATTTCGGCTAAATATGGCGTACGCAACGGGCGTGTATTTGCTTCGTGGCTGCGTAGCTTGAACTACCTACGGAATGTCTGTGCACACCACAGCCGTTTGTGGAATCGCAATATCGTGGATCAGCCCAAACTGCCACCTGCGGGAGACATACCGTGGGTCAACTCATTTGCGAACAACCCTCACGCACTGGCGCGTTGCTTTTTGCTGATCCGCCTTTTGCGGCATTTGCTGGGGGTGATCAACCCGACTTCGTCTTGGCCTGATCGCATGAAGCAGCACTTGCTGAAGTTTCCGCATTTGAGCCACCTAGGGCTCAATCATTTAGGGATGGGTGCCCCAGCCAACTGGGCTGAAGAATGGACTTGAAAACCAAAGAAGAAATAAAAAACCCCCAAGCAACTTGGCTGCCTAGGCAGTTACGTTGAAGGGGGCCGTGTTACACGTGATTGTATAGAAAATGTTGACGGAGTAAACAAAAATGAGTTTTTCTAAATTGCCATCAAGAGTGCAATTGATCGACGTCGCCCCCCGCGACGGCCTGCAAAACGAAAAGCAGCCGGTGCCCGCAGCGGTCAAGATCGAACTGGTCCATCGCCTGCAGGCCGCAGGCTTGACCGAGATCGAAGTCACCAGTTTCGTCAGCCCCAAATGGGTGCCGCAAATGGCCGACAACGCAGAAGTCATGGCGGGCATCCATCGCCAAAGCGGCGTGCGTTACTCGGTGCTCACACCCAACTTGCAAGGTTTTGAAGCGGCCCTGAAAACACAACCCGACGAGATCGTTGTTTTTGGTGCGGCCAGCGAGGCCTTCAGCCACAAGAACATCAACTGCTCCATCGCTGAAAGCATCGAGCGCTTTGCCCCCGTGGTGCAAGCCGCTTTGGCGGCAGGCATCGCGGTGCGCGGGGCCATGAGCTGCACCGTGGGTTGCCCTTACGAGGGCGAGGTCGCGCCCGAACGCGTGGCCTACCTGGCGGGCCTGATGAAACAGATCGGCGTGCAGCGTGTGGACGTGGCCGACACCATTGGCGTGGGCACACCGTTCAAGGTGCAAAAAGCCATCGAGGCCACCTTGCAGCACTTCGATGTGGACCACGTTTGCGGCCACTTCCACGACACTTACGGCCAGGCGCTGTCCAACACGCTGGCCGCGTTGCAACTGGGTGTGTGGAACTTCCAGTCCTCCATTGCAGGCTTGGGCGGCTGTCCTTACGCCAAAGGGGCCACGGGCAACGTGTCCACCGAAGACGTGGTCTACATGCTGCATGGCACGGGCATCGAGACCGGCATCGATCTGGACAAGTTGGTGGATGCGGGGGCGTTCATCAGTGATTTTCTGGGTCGCCAACCCAACTCGAACGTGGCCAAGGCCATCCTCAACAAACGTCTGGGCTGAACCATGTGCGGATCTGAACTCCACGCCCTGCCCGAAGGCGTGCAACGCGTGGCCAAGGCGTTGCAAGACGCGTCACATCCTCACGCTCCGCTCATGCTCGATGGCGCGGCCCGCACCGCGCAAGAGGCCGCAGACGGCCTGGGTGTGCAGTTGGGGCAGATTGCCAAGAGCGTGATCTTCAAGCGGAAAGATGACGGCGTGGCCGTGCTGGTGGTGGCCTCGGGCGACCGCCGTGTGGACGAGAAAAAAGTCTCGGCGCTGGTGGGCAAGATCGGCCGTGCGGATGCCGACTTCGTGAAAGCGCAAACCGGCTTCACCATCGGCGGCGTTTCGCCCGTAGCGCACCTGAACCCGCCTGTGACCTTGCTCGACCAGGACCTGTGGCGTTTTGACGAAGTCTGGGCGGCTGCCGGGCATCCGCATGGTGTGTTCAAGCTGCAGCCTGAAGACCTCCAACGCCTGACAGGCGCGCCTGTGGCCGATGTGGTGGTGTCATGAACCCCCACGCTCGTCACTTCGTGTACTCACTGCCCCCCGAGGGGGCCCTGTCCTCCTTGGGGCGGCCCGGCGGAGGACAGCCATGACCCTCGACCCTCAAACCATCACCAACCGCCGCTGGCGCCGTGTGGCCGAGATGGCGCCGCAAGTGGCGCTTGAACCCGGCCCGCATGTGGCATCGCCTTGCCAGTCGGTGTGCATCATGCACCCCACCACCGGCTGGTGTGAAGGCTGTCTTCGCACCATCGGTGAAATCGCCGACTGGAGCCGCATGGACAAGCCCGGCAAACTGGCGGTCTGGGCACAGCTGTCCGAGCGGCTGGCACAACGCATTGCACTGGAAGATGCCCCATGAAAACCATCTACTTTTACCTGGACTTCATTTCGCCCTACGCCTGGCTGGCCTTCAACGCCTTGCCCGATGCGCTGCAAGGCATCAGCCACCGTGTAGAGCATCGCCCTGTGCTGTTCGGCGCCATGCTCAAGCACCATGGCCAGCTCGGTCCTGCCGAGATCGACAGCAAGCGCGACTGGACTTACCGCCAGGTGCTGTGGCTGGCACACCAGCAAGGTCTAGAACTGAAGTTGCCTGCTGCGCACCCCTTCAATCCGCTGGGCCTGCTGCGCCTGGCTGTGGCCTGCGATGCGCAAGGCTCGCCCAACCGCTATGTGTGTGAGCAGGTGTTTCGCCATGTCTGGTGTTCGGGCCAGGATGCCACCGACCCTGGGCGACTGGCCGCGCTGACGGCCGAGCTGCAGCCTGCGCGTGACGTGACCAGTCCTGAAGTGAAGCAAACCCTGCAAAGCCACACTGAGCAGGCCATCGCGTTGGGGCTGTTTGGCGTGCCCAGCTTCGTGGTCGACGACAAGGTGTTCTGGGGGCAAGACGCGCTGCCCATGCTGCGGGCCTATCTGCTGGGTGACCCCTGGTTTGATGGTCCTGACTGGAACGCCGTGAACCAAACCACGGTGGGCGTGCGCCGTACCCCTTGATGTTTTGTGCAGGAGCGGTGCCCCCTTGTGGGAGCGACGCCCCGTCGCGATCGACGTCTGCAGACCACAAGCCATCGCCGCGAGGGCGCGGCTCCCACAACGACTTACAGCGACTGGGTCTGATGTGACCGATCTAAGCCTGTGGGGCTGTGCTGTCCTCGTCGTCGGGCAGCTCGGCTTCCCAACGGTTGACCTGCCAGGCAAAACCCACCACCAACGCCAAATAGACCAGCACACAACCTTGGGCCGCCATCCAGAAGTTGAAAGGCCAACCCCAAAGTTCAGTGGTCACACGTCTGGCCCCCAGGATAGGCATCAACGTCACCACAGCCCAGATGCACAGGCAGCACCAGGTCAGGCGGCGCACTTTGCGATTGAACTGTTGGTGGGCTGCGCTTTGGGGGGACATGGGTCAAGAATACTCCCCTACAGCATGTGCATTAGCGCACATCAATGACTAGGGATTACCCGAAAACCAGCGAATATATTCACGATGTGAAAAGAATACAAAGGGTTAATGCGGTCTTTGTAAGTTCGTGTTGGTTTCTTGTCAGAAAAAGGTCAGAGGGCGCGCCAAGAATCGGCCCACGTTTCCGTTCCGGAGACTTATTTTGGAGACAGCTTTATGGCGACAACCGCACCCCGCCCCATGTCGGCGGAAGAGAAGAAGGTGATTTTTGCCTCTTCCCTGGGCACCGTTTTTGAGTGGTATGACTTTTACCTGTATGGATCGCTCGCCGCGATCATTGCGAAACAGTTCTTCAGCGGACTGGACGAGGGCTCGGCCTTCATCTTCGCGCTGTTGGCATTTGCCGCCGGTTTCATCGTGCGCCCTTTTGGCGCGCTGGTGTTCGGCCGCCTGGGCGACATGATTGGTCGCAAATACACTTTCCTGGTGACCATCCTGATCATGGGTCTGTCGACCTTCATCGTGGGGGTCTTGCCTAACTACGCCAGCATCGGTGTGGCCGCCCCGGTCATCCTGATCGGTTTGCGTTTGCTGCAAGGCCTGGCGCTGGGTGGTGAATACGGTGGCGCGGCCACGTACGTTGCAGAGCACGCGCCTCAGGGCAAGCGTGGCGCCTACACCGCCTGGATCCAGACCACCGCCACGCTGGGTCTGTTCCTGTCGCTGATGGTGATTTTGGGCACCCGCATTGCGATTGGCGAAGACGCCTTTGCCGAATGGGGCTGGCGCGTGCCGTTCATCGTCTCAATCGCTTTGTTGGCCGTGTCGGTCTACATCCGTCTGAGCATGAACGAGTCGCCTGCCTTCGTGAAAATGAAGGCTGAAGGTAAGACCTCCAAGGCCCCTTTGACCGAAGCTTTCGGCCAATGGAAAAACCTGAAGATCGTGATCCTGGCCCTGATCGGTCTGACTGCGGGTCAAGCCGTGGTTTGGTACTCCGGCCAGTTCTATGCGCTGTTCTTCCTGACCCAGGCCCTGAAAGTGGACGGCGCGACCGCCAACATCATGGTGGCCGTGTCCCTGATCATCGGCACACCGTTCTTCATCCTGTTTGGTTCGCTGTCGGACAAGATCGGCCGCAAGCCCATCATCCTGGCAGGCTGCTTGTTGGCCGTGGTGACTTACTTCCCCGTGTTCAAGGCACTGACCAAAGCGGCCAACCCTGATCTGGCTGCTGCGCAAGCGGCATCCAAAGTGGTGGTGGTGGCTGATCCTGCCGAGTGCTCGTTCCAGTTCAACCCCACAGGCACCAAGAAGTTCACATCGTCTTGCGATATCGCCAAGCAACGTTTGGCCGGCGCTTCGGTGAGCTACACCAACGAAGTGGCTGCTGCGGGTACCCCAGCCATCATCAAGGTCGGTGAGACTGTGGTGAACGTCAAGTACAGCGCTGAAGACGTTGCTGCTGCCAAAGCCAAGGCCGAGGAAAAACTGGCCGCACTGAACGCAGCCGAACCCAAAGATGCCAAAGCCATCGACGCTGCCACCAAGTCCGTCAAAGACCTGAGCAACGAGAAGACCGCTGGTGCAACCCTGTTGGGCTCCAACCTGGGCGCTGCACTCAAGGCCGCGGGTTACCCCGCCAAGGCCGACATGGCCAAGTTCGACAAAGTGACCGTCATCATCATCCTCACCTACCTGGTGATTCTGGTGACCATGGTGTACGGCCCGATCGCGGCCATGCTGGTGGAAATGTTCCCGACCCGCATCCGCTACACCTCCATGTCTCTGCCCTACCACATTGGTAACGGCTGGTTCGGCGGCCTGCTGCCCACCACCGCCTTTGCCATCGTGGCCCAGACCGGCGACATGTACAACGGCCTGTGGTACCCCATCATCATCGCCGGTGCTACGGTCGTGATCGGCGGGCTGTTCATCCGCGAAACCAAAGACGTGGACATTTACGCCAACGACTGAGGTTTGTAAGCATCTCGGGGTGACTCGGGTGCTAGATTCAAGGCCTTCCCTCTGTGGAGGGCCTTTTTCATGATTCAGGAGATACCCCCATGTGGAAGATTGCCGTTGGCTTCGCGATTTTTGCCGCCCTGGCCTTGTATGTGATCAGCAAAGGCGGTGACAGCCTCGACATGACCGGCGAAAAGCACGGTGCCGATGCCGTCCATGCCGAGCCCGCCAAGGCCGACGCCTCTGCTGCTGCACCTGCAGCCTCAGACGCCAGCGCCGCCAAGTAAGCGCTGACCCTGCCAGCCCAAAGCCACGCAAATGCGTGGCTTTTGTTGTTTGGGGGCTGCCCTTCTGTGTGAGAGCTGCGGCCCGCCGCGATGAGTGTGGGAGCGGCGCCCTCGCCGCGATGGGGCGTCCGCAGACCATGTGCATTCGCCCCGGGGGCGGGGCTCCCACAAAATACCTGACCATCGGTGGTCGCAAGGGCTTTGTACCCGCCCTAGAATGTTTGGCCTTCACCCGAAAAAGCCAACCATGTCCCAAGGTCTCATCCGCATCCGTGGCGCCCGCCAGCACAACCTCAAGAACCTCGACCTCGACATCCGCACGGGTGAGTTGACCGTGGTCACAGGCCCCAGTGGTTCGGGCAAATCGAGCCTGGTGTTCGACACGCTCTACGCCGAAGGCCAGCGGCGCTACGTGGAAACCTTCAGTGCCTATGCCCGCCAGTTCCTGGACCGCATGGACAAACCGGCGGTGGACAAGGTGGAAGGCGTGCCCCCGGCCATTGCGATCGACCAGACCAATCCGGTGCGCAGTTCGCGCTCCACAGTCGGCACCATGACCGAGCTGAACGACCACCTCAAGTTGTTGTTTGCCCGCCTGG
>Ga0213920_1000803_pt1 | contig 20289 bp, 22 predicted proteins | sample McNCre1117MG_FD_161054 | JGI IMG/M metagenome (GOLD analysis project Ga0213920, IMG submission 161054) | Freshwater microbial communities from McNutts Creek, Athens, Georgia, United States - 11-17 MG | ecosystem: Environmental > Aquatic > Freshwater > Creek | place: USA: Georgia | collected...
GCGCGAACGCTGACCGCGGTAACCGTGGGCGCGCTCTAGAACGACGCGACGCTTCTTGGCGGCGTTAACCGCATTTTTTACACGTGCCATTTAATGGGCTCCTAAATTCTTGGGCTGACCGACTAGTGGCCGAGCTGCTTCTTGATGGTCTTGAAGTCTGCGGCCGAGACAACCTGGTCCTGGTTCAGACGACGGGTGCGACGGCTCGACTTGTGCTCGAGGTTGTGACGCATGTTGATCTGCTGCTTCATCAGCTTGCCGCTACCGGTGAAGCGGAAACGCTTCTTGGCGCCAGAGTGAGTCTTCTGCTTTGGCATTTACTTTCTCCTGTTTTCGTTATTCGGCTTCTGGAGCCGAATCGGTTGGTTCGCTAGCTGCTGGTGCATCCTTTTGGCTGCGCTCAGCTGCACGCTTGGCTTCTGCCTTGGCGTCGGCCTTGTTCTTATGTGGACCGACGACCATCACCATGTTGCGTCCATCGATGGACGGGCTCGACTCAATCGAACCCAGGGTGTTGACTTCCTCGGCAAGCTTCTGGAGCAGACGCATACCCATCTCTGGGCGGGACTGCTCGCGGCCACGGAACACAACAATGACCTTGACCTTGTCGCCGGCCTTGAGGAATCGCTCAATCTGGCCGCGCTTGGTGCCGTAGTCGTGATCATCGATCTTGAGACCAAAGCGAACCGTCTTGAGGATGGTGTTGATCTGGTTCTTACGAGCCTCGCGCACCTTCTGCGCTGCCTCGTACTTGAACTTGCCGTAGTCCATTATCTTGGCAACCGGTGGCTTGGAGTTAGGGGCTACCTCAACTAGGTCGAGGTCGGCCTCCTGCGCCATGCGCAGTGCCTCTTCGATGCGGACTACACCAACCTGCTCACCGTTTGGACCTACGAGGCGAACCTCAGGCACACGGATGCGGTCGTTGATACGTGGATCGCTGATCTGTTGCTCCTATGACGTGACGAAAGTGGCCACGCTCATGGGCAAAGGTGCCTATAAACGCACAGAACTGTAAGTTCTTGGGCAACCCGGCCATCTTTTAGAACAATGAAACGCGGGTGGGAACTGAATCCACTTCTGACCGAGGCAAGCCTCGGAGCCGTGGGTTAGTCTATCAGGGATAGTTGCCGATAGTAAAGCCCCCAGCTTTTGGCGGGGCGGAATGCAGACATGAGCGAGCACGAACACACTTCAGAGATCATCGATGACCTGGCGGATATCCCCGCCGTTGAGGTGGTTGGCCGCTACTTCGTGGAGCTGCTGAACCTAGCGGCCGTGCACTGCGGTTTGTCGGAGGACGGTCGCGCCGCAGACCTCGATGAGGCACGCAAGTATATTGACGCGGCGGCTGGAATGCTGACCGCGGTTGCCCCCTACATGGGCGACCAGCACGCACGCATCTGGCGAAGCGCGCTGCGAGAGGTGCAGCTGGCGTTCCGTGAGGAGTCGGTTGTGAAGGATGCGCCTGGGGCTGGGCCTGGCGAGAAGTTCACCGGGGCTGTTGCCTAGGCTTCCTTACCGCGACTGGTTAGACCAGTTTTAGGCTGATTGAATCAACCCTGGAGGCAATGGCTTCGCTTTTTGCCCAGCCAATCGAGAGCGAATTTAAGGTCTGTTCGAGTGCATCTGGCGCCAAGTTTGGCGCTACTTTCAGGAACACAACCACCTCTGAACCCTGCAACCTAGCCTGTGGATCGCCGTCACGGATGGCAAAGTTTTCGATCTCAGCACTCTGGTCAATAACCTTGGTGAACTCTGCCCGGACCTCCGCGTCGCGAACTGGGTGAATCCACTGCGAGCCCTCCGCCAGAGAGCGGAACGCGGTTCTGCGCACCACAAACTCGGTATCCGAGCCTGGATCGAGCACGATTCTGCCGTTGCCCTCTGATGCCGCGGCAAGCGCAACCCTCGGGGCTTCGATGGGCACAGGGCGGGCGGTGCTGTTCCATCGCCCCATCGCAGCAACCGAACTGAACACCGGTAGGGCAACCTGGCCATCGGGGCTGGAGATGGACACAATCGAGAGATCTGCGGACTTGTCGACAGTCTGACCATGCGCGCCCTCCCCCGCCTCGCCGAGGTTGGCGAGCAGTGGCACGAGTAGGCGCGCAGCACGCATGGCCACGAGCACGTCTTCGGCAACCGCATCACCGGACCGCAGCGCTTGGATTGCAGCCACGAGGTTTGGGTCGGCCGAGCCGTCATCGCCGGCCCACGGATTGGCCTCGAAGTGGCGCCCCTCCCAGGGAACACCGGCCGAGTCAGCGAACCTATCCGGGTTCATGTGCTGGTACTCGTGGTCGTGGCTCATGTGTGAATGCCTGGTTGCGGCCAGTTGCTAGAGTACCGAGTCCACGCTGGCACCGCCGGCCACGGCGAGCGCCTGCTCCAAAGTGAATCGTCCCGCGTAGAGGCTCTTGCCGAGGATGGCACCCTCGAGACCAGCACCAACCAGAGCGTAGAGGTCGGCGATGTCCTGCAGGCTACTGATGCCACCGGAGGCCACAACCGGCTTTGCGGTGCGCTCCATGACCTGCTTGAGGAGGTCAACGTTAGGGCCGCGGAGCGTGCCGTCCTTGGTGACGTCGGTCACAACGTAGCGGGCGCAGCCTGCATCCTCGAGGCGAGCCAAAACCTCCCAGAGGTCTCCGCCCTCCTTGGTCCAACCGCGGGCGGCAAGGGTGGTGCCGCGCACGTCGAGGCCGACAGCAACGGCGTCGCCGTGCTTGGCAATTACGCGTGCGGTCCACTCCGGGTCTTCAAGTGCCGCGGTGCCGAGGTTAAGGCGGGTGGCGCCTGCCTCGAGCGCAGCCTCCAGCGATGCGTCGTCGCGGATGCCACCGGAAAGTTCAATCTTGACCGAGGTGCTGGCGTCAACCACGCGACGAATCACATCGCGGTTGTTGCCGCGGCCGAAGGCTGCGTCAAGGTCAACCAGGTGAATCCACTCGGCTCCCGCGCTAATCCACTGCTGGGCGGCCTCGACAGGGTCGCCGTAGTCGGTCTCGCTGCCGGCCTCGCCCTGCGTGAGGCGCACGGCCTTGCCGTCTGCTACGTCAACGGCTGGGAGAAGTTCAAGGTAGGTGGTCATGGAAATACTGACTTTCGACTAGAAGCTGTTCACCCAGTTGGTAAGCAGGCGAATGCCCGCCTGGCCAGACTTTTCGGGGTGGAACTGCGTGGATGCGAGTGGACCGTTTTCTACGGCTGCCACGAATGGACCGCCGTAGTTGGCGTAGGTGATCTTTGGGGCCGCAAAGGCGCCGCCACCGAGTGGCGGGAAATGCTTCACACCGTAGGAGTGAACAAAGTAGAAGCGCTCGTCGCGGATGCCATCGAAGAGAACAGAGCCCTCTGCCGCCTCAACAGTGTTCCAGCCCATGTGCGGAAGCATTGGCGCATCAAGCTTCTCAACAACGCCCGGCCACTGTCCCAGACCCTCGGTCTGCACGCCGTGCTCAACGCCCTGCTCAAACATCACCTGCTGGCCAACGCAGATGCCAAGCACCGCATTACCGGCAACCAGACGCTGCTCGATGAGGCGCGCGCCACCAACGGTTGCCAGCTGCTGCATTACTGCCTCAAATGCACCGACGCCCGGAACGATAAGACCATGAGCGCCAAGAACCTTGGCGGGATCGGCGGTAAGTTCAACGTTTGCGCCGGCGGCAGCCACCGCCTTTGCAACCGAGTGCACGTTGCCCGAACCGTAGTCCAGGACAACCACGGTTGGTTGGGTCACAGGGCGCCCTTGGTGCTTGGAATTCCCTCGACGCGGGAGTCTGGCTCAACTGCCTTGCGGAACGCGCGGGCGAAGGCCTTCATCTCGGTCTCCGCGATGTGGTGCGGGTCGCGGCCGTCGAGCACCGTGACGTGAACGGTCAGCCCGGCGTTGTAGGCGATTGCCTCGAAGACGTGGCGAACCATGCTGCCGGTGAAGTGGCCACCAATCAGGTGGAACTCGAAACCGGCAGGCTCACCCTTGTGCACTAGGTAAGGGCGACCGGAGACGTCAACAACGGCGCGAACCAGGGCGTCGTCCAGCGGCACGGTGGCGTCGCCGTAGCGACCGATGCCGGCCTTGTCCCCTAGAGCCTGCTTGATGGCCTGACCCAAAACAATTGCGGTGTCCTCCACCGTGTGGTGCACATCGATGTGGGTGTCACCGGAGGCATTCACCGTGAGGTCTACCAGCGAGTGCTTGGCGAACGCGGTGAGCATGTGGTCCCAGAACGGCACCGTGGTGTTGATCTGAGACTTGCCGGTTCCGTCCAGGTTGAGGGTCAGCTCGATGCTGGACTCACTGGTCTTGCGGCTGAGGCTAGCGGTACGACTCATCGTCGGAAGCCTTTCGGTGGAGGATTTTGGCGCGAACACTGCGCCAGGATCAATTTTACGGCTAGGCCAGTACTTCGCGCAGCGCGTTTAGGAAGGCGGTGGTCTCTGAGGCTGTGCCGGCGGTGACGCGCAGGGTGCCTGGAATCTTCACGTCACGGATGAGCACGTCTCGCTCAAGCAGCTGGCGCCAAATCTTGTCGCTGTCTTCCAGGCCGCCGAAGAGCACGAAGTTGGCGTCTGAATCGAAGACGTCCAGCCCCATGGCACGCAGTTCCTCCACGATTCTGTCGCGCTGCTTGCGGATGTCGTCCACATTGGCGAGCAGTGCATCGGCGTGCGCGAGCGCGCCCTCGGCCGCTGCCTGGGTGAACGCGCTGAGGTGGTAAGGCAGGCGCACCAAACGCAGGGCATCGCAGGCGGCGGGGTCTGCGATCAAGTAGCCGAGACGGGCCCCAGCGAACGCGAAGGCCTTGCTCATGGTGCGGCTAACCAGAAGACGCGGGCGGCCCGGCAGCAGGTTGATGGCCGTTACTGAGGTGTCGTGAGCGAACTCGGCGTACGCCTCATCGACCACCACAATTCCTCCGTGCTCGCTAGCCGCCTCGTAGGCGGCCTCGATGCACTCGATGTCCAGCGGCGTGCCGGTTGGGTTGTTTGGAGAGCAGAGCATGGTGATGGTTGGCCTGTGCTTGCGGATCGCCGCCGCCACGTAGTCCGCCGTGAGGGTGAATCGTTGCCCTCGCCCCTCGGCAATGTAGGTGGTGCCGGTTCCCTCAGCAATCAGGGGGTACATGGAGTATGTGGGGCTGAAACCGAGGGCGGTGCGACCGGGGCCGCCGAATGCCTGGAAGATGTGCTGCAGAACCTCGTTGGAGCCATTGCCCGCCCAGATCTGCTCCGCCGTTACGCCGCGCCCGATGTAGTTGGCCAGGGCCTGACGGAGTTCTGTGAACTCGCGGTCCGGGTAGCGGTTTACCTCGAGCACCGCGGCGGCTAGCCGCTGCACGATGTCGATTGCGGCTTCCTCTGGGATTCGGTGACTGTTCTCGTTTACGTTGAGCGCCACTGAGACATTCAGCTGCGGGGCGCCGTAAGGCTTCTGGCCAACTAGGTCGGCTCGGAGAGGAAACGAGGATAGATCGGTCACTTAATAAGGTTACCCGAGGCCGCGAGGAAGGTGCGGCCCCGGGTAAGTGGGCTGGAGGCGCAGCCTGGTTCTGCCACGCCACCAAGTCTTAGTTGTTTGGAATGGCGATGCGCTCGCCCGCAACCACGCCAACCGAACCGAGGTTATTCATGGTGGTTACGTCTTCGATCCAGGAGTTTGGGTCTGTATCTGGGGAGTAACGCTGAGCCAGGCTCCACAGGGTGTCTCCGGCAGAAACGCTCACGTAGTGGAATGTCCCAGCGGTTACCTTGGCATCGCTTGCGGCTGCGCCACCGATTAGCGCAGGTAGCTGACCAGCCGCGGTGATTGCAAGTGCCAGCACCGCGGCTACGCCGAGGCGACGCAGCCGGAAGTTGGCGGGCTTGGCAGCGGCAACCGAGCGCGATACAGAAACCGCACGAGGTGCAACAGAGGGACGAGCACCTGCCGGACGCAGGTGACGCGCCTGGGCGGAAGCGAAAGCGCTGTTGCGGTAGTTGCTGCTCTGAACTGCGATTGCCATGATCTTGCCTTTCGGTTTCGAACATTTGTTTCGAACATCTGTTCTAATAATCCAACTTTACGACCACCCTGCGACACTTTGTCAAGATTTTTTCCCAACATTTTCGAAAATCTGTTTGGAAACCTTTAGATATTCGAATAAAGTTTCGATAGTGGATCTAAAAAGATTCAAGCAACCGGCTCAGACATTTATTTGGAGGCAGCGGTGGAACAGAAGTTGACCCAGCGTCAGCAGGCGGTACTGGATGCAATCCGTACCCTGCGCGAGGCGCGAGACATGCCTCCAACTCTTCGCGAAATCGCGGAGGCCGTTGGCCTCAAGAGCGTTGCCAGCGCCAAGTACCAGATTGACCAGCTAAAGGCCATGGGCTACCTCGAGCAACGCGACAACATCTCCCGCGGCATCAGCCTCAACGCTTCCGGTTCAAGCGCATCGGAGCACGAGGAACCCAAGCCCCAGGACAACGTGGTCACCGGCCGTTTCCGCAGCTACCCGCTCCTCGGCAAGATTGCCGCCGGTGTTCCGCTGCTGGCTCAGGAAAACATCGATGACCACGTCACGCTGCCGGAGAGCCTGGTTGGCAAAGGCGACATCTTCCTTTTGAAGGTCAAGGGTGAATCTATGAAAGACGCCGCCATCATGGACGGCGACATCATCGCGGTGCGCCAGCAGGCAACCGCCGACAACAACGACATCGTGGCCGCACTGGTTGACGACAGCGCAACCGTGAAGGTTTTCAAGCAGACCGATGGCCACACCTGGCTGCTGCCGCGAAACCCGGCCTTCGAACCGATTCTGGCCGACAACGCCCAGATCATGGGCAAGGTCACCGCGGTTCTGCGCTCGCTCTAGCGGCGGGAACCCGACCTAGCCGTGGTGCTGGAAGCGCTCTAATTCCGAAGCCAGATCTGGCTTCACGTAGGCCTCTACAAACGTGCCCTCATCGCGGTATTCCAGATTCAGAATCCTGCCGCTGAGGTGAATCTTTGAGACCAGGTCTCCCCTGTCATACGGAATCAAGCTTCTGGTTAGTACGTCCGGCTGAGGCAGGCGCGCGGCAATAACCGCCAGCAGCTCATCGATGCCCTCGCCGGTTCTAGCAGAAACCGAAACCGAGTTTGGCTCCATGCCGCGTAGCGCCATGCGCTGAGTCTCGTCGGCCAGGTCAATCTTGTTGAAGACAATAAGTTCGGGTACATCGTGGGCGTCAACCTCGCTGATGACACCGCGCACGGTTGCAATCTGACCGGCCGGGTCGGGGTGCGAGGCATCCACAACGTGCACAATCAGCTGCGAGTTGCCAATCTCCTCAAGCGTGGAGCGGAAGGCCTCAACCAACTGGTGCGGAAGGTTTCGCACAAACCCAACCGTGTCGGCCAGGGTGTACTCGCGGCCATCGGGGGTCTGGGTCTTGCGAACGGTGGGGTCCAGGGTGGCAAATAGCGCGTTCTCAACCAGCACGCCGGCCTTGGTCATGCGGTTCAGCAGCGATGACTTACCCGCGTTGGTGTAGCCAGCGATGGCAACAGACGGAATCTCGGTGCGCACGCGATTGGCGCGCTTGGCGTCACGCGCCGGCTTCATCTCCGCAATCTGACGCTTGAGCTTTGAGATTCGAGTGTTGATGCGGCGACGATCCATCTCGATCTTGGTCTCACCTGGGCCGCGAGAACCGATGCCCTCACCACCGGCGGCGCGACCACCGGCCTGACGCGAGAGCGCCTCACCCCAACCGCGAAGACGCGGCAGCATGTACTGCAGCTGAGCCAACTCAACCTGGGCCTTGCCCTCGCGACTCTTGGCGTGCTGGGCAAAAATGTCCAGGATGACCGCGGTGCGGTCCACCACCTTCACCTTCACCACGTCTTCAAGTGCGCGGCGCTGCGATGGCGCCAGCTCGGCATCTGCGACAACGGTGTCGGCTCCGGTGGCGACTACAACCTGGCGCAACTCCTCCGCCTTGCCCTTACCGATGAAGGTTGCCGGGTCTGGGTGAGCGCGGCGCTGCAGCAGGCCGTCCAAAACCTCGGAGCCGGCGGTCTCTGCGAGCGCCGCCAGCTCCTGAAGCGAGTTCTCGGCCTCGCGCGGGTCGCCCGAGTATATGCCTACCAGAACCACGCGCTCGAGGCGCAGTTGGCGGTATTCAACCTCGGAAATGTCTTCGAGGTCTGTTCGGATTCCGGCAACGCGGCGGAGCGAGGCTCGCTCCTGCAGTTCCAGCTGATCGCCGTCGTCTTCGTGATGGCTGTGAGTGGCCGCGTCACCAAGGGCGGCTGCGCGGTCCGCTCGGCGCAGGATCCGCTCAATTACATCATCGCTCTTGGCGGTTGCGCCGGCCGAATCCTCGGCAACTTTTTTATCCATCGCACTAACAATAACCCGCGGTTTGGGCTAGTTTGTTGAGTATGTCTTCCGAACACTATTTCTCGGAGACCCCAGGCAGTTCGTATCAGCCCAAGACCATCACGGTATCGCTTCTCGGCCACGACCATCAGGTGCAGACCGCGGGCGGAATCTTCAGCCCGGATCACATTGATCAGGGATCCGCGGTTTTGCTGTCGCACATAGATGCCGCCCCGCGCGGTGGCAATCTGTTGGACGTGGGCTGCGGTTGGGGTCCCATCGCGCTCAGCCTGGCGCTGCACGCACCCAACGCTGTGGTTTGGGCGGTTGACGTGAACGAGCGTTCGCTGGAGCTGACCGCCAAGAATGCCGCCTCGCTCGGGCTCACCAATGTTCGGGTCTGCAAGCCAGACGAGGTTCCCTCTGACATCGCTTTCGACGGCATCTGGAGCAATCCACCAATTCGGGTTGGCAAGGATGTGCTTCACCAGATTCTGCAGCAGTGGCTGCCGAGGCTCAGTTGCGGGGCGAGCGCCTACCTGGTGGTGCAGAAGAACCTGGGTTCGGATTCGCTACATCGATGGCTGGACGAGGTAATGCCGCCGAAGTTTGAAACCAGCCGCGTTGATACCGTGAAGGCCTTCCGCGTACTTAGGGTCTGGAACCGCAACTAGGCGCAGGCAAACCTAGAGTTAGGCCTGGAAGTCGCCAGGTTCAAGCTGGAGCGAGCCGTCATAGACGAGCTCGGCGGCTCCGCTCAAACCCACGTGCTCGCCCTCCTCGGTGGCAAACATGCGCACCCCGAGGGTTCCGCCGGGAACCGTCACCTGCCAGTGGTTTGGCGCACCAGCACCAGCCCAGTGGCGCGTGGCAAGGGCGGCAGCAACCACCCCGGTGCCGCAGCTTAGGGTCTCCCCCGATCCGCGCTCAAAAACCCTCATGTCAATTGACCCAACTCCGTTTGCAACCATCGGCTCGTGGGGAACCACAAACTCAACGTTGGCGCCAGCTTCGGGGTTTGGCTCCAGTTCGGGAGCAGAGTGAAGGTCTAGGTCATTGAGCTCGGCGCGGTTTGCCAACGCCACAACAACGTGTGGGTTACCAACATTGATTCCAAGGCCGGGTCGCGAAACGTGCAGGTTGCGGGCGTGAACCAGGGTCTCTTCCGGCTCCAGTTTCCAGCGCCCCATGTCAACAGCGAAACCAGCAAGGTTCTGCTGCAGGTCTTTCACGCCTGCACGGGTTCCTACGCTTAGTGTCTGGCCCTGCTCCAGGCTAACCAGCCCCTTTTCGGTGAGGTAGCGGGCAAAGACGCGCACGCCATTGCCGCACATCTCCGCGATGGAGCCATCGGAGTTGTAGTAGTCCATGAACCACTCGGCCTCGGGCGCCTCTGCAGCGATGGCCGCACCAGCCTCGAGATTTGCCGCCTTGACAACGCGAATCACTCCGTCGGCACCAATTCCGAATCGACGGTCGCAGATCTTGGCGATTGCCTTGGGTGTTAGGGCGCGCTCACCGGACTCATCGAGGTAAAGCACGAAGTCGTTGCCCGTGCCCTGGCCCTTGGTGAACTGAAAATCAATGCTGCTGCCCATGCTTTAAGCCTAAGCCCGCGCGCTCTCGGCGCGAAGGTGTTCTTCCACCAGCGCAATGGCCTGAGTGGTCTTGGTTTCATCGCGGTAGTCGAGCCAGTTGATTCGTTTGTCGCGGCGGAACCAGCTCATCTGACGCCTGGCGTACTTCTGGGTTAGTCGCACCGTGTCCGCGATGGCCTCCGCCTCCGTGATTTCGCCGTCTAGTTGCGCAAGCGCCTGGGCGTAGCCGATGGCACGTTTTGCCGTCTTGGCATCCCTGAGGCCCAAATCTATTAGGCCCTCAACCTCGGCCACCAGGCCGAGGTTCCACATCTTGTGAACGCGAGCATCCAGCCTGCCAACCAGGTCCTCGCGCGGGCCATTCAGGCCAATCTGCAGCGATGGCTGCCACACCACCGGCTCATCGGGGAGGGCCGCCGCGAAGGGCCGCCCCGTCATCTCAACAATCTCGATTGCCCGAACCACTCGCCTGCCGTTTTGCGGGATGATTCTGCTGGCTGCCACGGGGTCCAGCCTGGCGAGCCTGCCGTGCATGGTCACCGGGCCAACCTCTAGTAGCTCGGCCTCCAACCTGGCCCTAAGCGCTGGGTCGGTTCCCGGAAACTCAAAATCGTTCAGCACCGCTGCGATGTAGAGCATGCTGCCGCCAACCAGGATCGGCGTGATTCCCCGTTCCTGTAGGTCCTCGATGAGTGGCCGGGCCAGCTCCTGATACTGGGCCGCGGTTGATTCATCGGTGACATCGAGGTAATCAAAAAGGTGGTGAACTATGCCGCCGCGCTCTTCTGGAGCAAGCTTGGCAGTCCCGATGTCCATTCCGCGGTAGAACTGCATGGAATCGACGTTGATGATCTGCGCCGGGCGGCCCGTGGCCTCGAGGTGCTGGGCTATGGCGATTCCTAGATCGGACTTACCGGTACCGGTTGGTCCAACAACGGCAAGCAGCGACACGGCTAGGAACGAACCTTCAGGTTGAGGGCCACTCGGCCGTTGGCTGCCGGCGCGCCCGCGGCTGGCACGCCGCAAGACTCGGCCTGAGCGCGATCCCAGGCATCACCGGCACGGCTTCGGCGAACCTCGTAGACTCCGCCGGCCTGGTCGGCCAGCAGGAAGTATGGCTTGGCCTCCGTCACGCGCACCGTGACGAAGTCACCCGGGCGCGGCACTTCGGCACCCTCTGGAATCTCAAAGTGCACCAGGCGGTTGTCGCGTCCGCGTCCGCTCATGCGGTTGGTGGCGGCATCCTTGCGGCCCTCGTCGTTGGCAACCAGAACCTCAACGGTCTTGCCAATCAGACCCTTGTTCTCATGCCAGGCAAGGTCGTTGCAGAGCGCCAGTAGGCGCTCGTAGCGGTTCTGAACCACCTCTTTTGGAAGCTGGTTCGGTAGCTCGGCCGCGGGCGTACCCGGGCGCTTTGAGTACTGAAAGGTATAGGAGGCCGCGAATCTGCTCTCGGTTGCCACCCGCATGGTCTCAAGGAAGTCCTCCTCGGTCTCACCAGGGAAGCCCACGATGATGTCGGTTGTGATGGCCGCGTCCGGGATCTGTCGGCGAACCTTCTCAAGGATGCCGAGGAACTTCTCGCTGCGGTAGCTTCGACGCATCTCCTTGAGGATGCGGTCGGAGCCGCTCTGCAGCGGCATGTGGAGCGTTGGCATTACGTTTGGGGTCTCGGCCATGGCGAAGATCACGTCATCGGTGAAGGCGGCAGGATGCGGGCTGGTGAAGCGCACGCGCTCCAGGCCATCGATGGCCCCCATGGCGCGCAGCAGCTTTGCGAAAGCACCCTTGTCGCCAAACTCCACGCCGTAGGTGTTTACGTTCTGGCCAAGGAGCGTGATCTCCACGACGCCCTCGGCAACCAGGGCCTCAACCTCGGCCAGGATCTCGCCGGGTCGGCGGTCACGTTCCTTGCCGCGCAGGCTGGGAACGATGCAGAAGGTGCAGGTGTTGTTGCAACCAACGCTCACGCTAACCCAGGCGGCGTAGGTGCTCTCACGCTTGGTTGGCAGGTTGCTCGGGAACTCCTGAAGTGACTCGGCAATCTCAAGCTGGGCCTCGTGGTTGTGACGCGCCCGCTCCAGGAGCGCAGGCAGAGAACCCAGGTTGTGGGTTCCGAAAACCACGTCAACGTGCGGCGCCTTGCGAACAATTACGTCGCGGTCCTTCTGCGCCAGGCAACCGCCCACGGCAATCTGGAAGTTGGGATTTGCGGCCTTGCGCTCAATGAGCTGCGCAAGGTTTCCGTAGAGCTTGTTGTCGGCGTTCTCACGCACGGCGCAAGTGTTGAAAACCAGGATGTCGGGGTCGGCGCCCTCAGCGGCTGGTACGTAACCGGCGCCCTCCAAGAGGCCGGACAGGCGTTCGGAGTCGTGAACGTTCATCTGGCAGCCGTAGGTTTTTACCTCGTAGCTGCGCGGTGCCGATGTCTCTAGGGTTTGGTTGCTCATAACCCCTCAATTCTAGGCTTCGGCGGCCTCACGCGCCTCGGCGTCTATGGCACGGATGGCCGCGGAGATTGCGCTGCCCGAGAATCCCCTGCGGGCAAGGAAACTGGAGAGCCTGCGGTAGCGGGCGTCCGCCTCCAGTTTTGCAACCGAGGGCCAGCGCTTGCGCACCAATGCGGTTGCTAGCTCGAGGTCGTCCTCGGGCTGAATGTCGCCGATGGCCTCTTCGATGTGGGATTCGGCAACCCCCAGATTGCTGAGCTCTCGCTTCAACGCGGACTTAGCTAGGCCTCTGGTGGAGCGACGGTCGTTTGCGAAGGCGCGGGCAAACGCCTCATCGTCTATTAGGCCCACTTCCTCAAAGCGGTCAAGGAGCGGAACCGCAACCTCTTCGGGTACTCCCCGTTGCTCCAGGAGTTGCGCCAGCTGGCGTTTGGACCGCGGGCCGCGAGTTAGCCTGGCCAGGATCAGCCCACGGGCGCGTTCATCCCACTGCTCCGGGGTGAGCGAAAGGTCCGAGTCTTTCGACTCGGACCTTCTGCCTCTGAAAGCCATTGTTACTCGTTTACCGCCGCGGCCTGGGCTGCGGCAGCCTTGGTTGCCTTGGCGGTTGGCGCTACGTCGATGGTCTCATCCTCGAGGTCTGCAACCGCGCGAGGCACACCGATTCCGAGCTTGGTCTTGATCTTGCGCTCGATCTCGTTGGCCACGTCTGGGTTCTCCAGCAGGAAGGTGCGGGAGTTTTCCTTGCCCTGACCCAGCTGCATGCCCTCGTAGGTGTACCAGGCGCCGGATTTCTTTACGATAGCCTCTTCCACGCCCATGTCGAGTAGCGAACCCTCGCGGCTAATGCCAACACCGTAGATGATGTCGAACTCAGCCTGCTTGAATGGCGCTGCCATCTTGTTCTTGACAACCTTCACACGGGTGCGGTTACCAACGGCCTCCTGGCCGTCTTTAAGGGTCTCAATACGGCGAATGTCCATGCGCACCGAGGCGTAGAACTTGAGGGCCTTACCACCGGCGGTGGTCTCCGGCGAACCGAAGAACACGCCGATCTTCTCACGAAGCTGGTTGATGAAGATAGCAGTGGTCTTGGTGTTGTTGAGCGCACCGGTGAGCTTACGAAGCGCCTGGCTCATGAGGCGGGCCTGAAGACCAACGTGGCTGTCGCCCATGTCACCTTCGATTTCGGCCTTTGGAACCAGGGCAGCAACGGAGTCGATCACGATGATGTCAATGGAGCCGGAACGGATCAGCATGTCTGCAATCTCGAGGGCCTGCTCACCGGTGTCCGGCTGGCTGACCAGCAGGGCGTCGGTGTCAACACCGAGGGCCTTTGCATACTCCGGGTCAAGCGCGTGCTCGGCATCGATGAATGCCGCGATTCCGCCATTGCGCTGCGCGTTGGCGATGGCGTGGAGCGCAACGGTGGTCTTACCGCTGGATTCCGGACCGTAAACCTCAATGATTCGGCCACGTGGGAGGCCGCCGATGCCAAGCGCAACATCTAGCGCGATGGAACCGGTTGGAATGACCTCAACCGGGGCGCGCTCGTCCGAGCCGAGGCGCATGACCGAACCCTTACCAAACTGGCGGTCGATCTGCGCAAGTGCGGCCTCAAGAGCCTTTTCGCGTTCTGTTGGTGATGGCATTTTTCTTCCTCTGTTCTCTGCCTTAGCAAGATTTTCGTCTTGCTGAAGAACCTACAAGTTGCCTCGGACATCTTTTTTGCCAAACCTAAGGAGTGTGCAAAATCGCTGCTTTTGGAACTTGTGATTACTTTAGCATTTTTCGAACAGATTTTCGAAAATCTTTTACGCCGGTTTCTTGGGCGTGTTGCGGCCGTGCCAGCGCTCGCGCGGAACACCCTGCGCCTCGCAGATTGCCTGCCAAATCTGACGCGGGTCTTCGCCCTCGGCAATGAGCTTTGCACCAGTTTTGTCGCCCAGCCTGCCGCCGAGCACCAGGTCATCGAGGAGTACCCGAGCATAGGCAGCGCCAAACTCATCGTTCATGAGTTCTTTGAATTTGGTGAGGCGCACTACCGGAGGTGTTCTGCCGTTTTAGTGACGCACGAAGCCGGTGCGCGGGCGTGCCTGCGCCGCGGCGATGATGCGTCCGGCGTCTAGCACGGCGCGCTGCGAAGCAGCTGCCCCGGCCGAGTAGTTGGCCACGAGCTCGGCTGGCACGGTGTCTGGAACCAGGGTTCCCTCGGCTGATGCCAGGCGGTCTGCAACCTCACGCATGATCTGCGAGATTGGAACATTCAGGGCCTCTGCAACCGAAGCGAGGATCTCAGAGGAGGCCTCCTTCTGGCCGCGCTCAACCTCAGAGAGGTAGCCGAGCGCGACGGAAGCCTTGGATGCAACCTGGCGCAGGGTGTGACCCTGACGGAGGCGAACGTCGCGAAGAACATCGCCGATTTCTTGACGAACCAGAACCATGCGGTGCTCCTTCCTGAGAACCTGATCGGTGACCATTGGAACTATGTTACGGGTGCTGTCTGACATTTTTCTGTGAGTACTCGGGAAAAACCCATAAGTTTCACAACTATCAAAACAGGGCTAGTACCCGATTTCTTCCAGCAGCAGGTTTAGGGCCGCGATGGCCGCCTGCTCACGAATCTGGGTGCGGTCGCCATCGAAGCGGAATGACCGAACCGTGCACGCGGCATCGGTGGCAACCGCCACGTGCACCTGCCCAACCGGCTTGCCCTCCTGGAGGTCTGGCCCGGCAACACCCGTGGTTGAAAGCCCGAAAAGTTTGTTTGACGCGACGCCAGCCGGCGAAACCAGAGTCCGCGCACCAGAGGCCATGGCCTCAGCACACTGCTCCGAGACGGCGCCGAACTGCTCAAGCACTCCCCCGCCAACTCCGAGGATCTGGGCTTTGGCCGAGTCATGGTAGGCAACCACGCCGGCCACCAGCACTCGCGAGGCTCCCGGCACACCAACCAGGGCGTTGGCGATCATGCCGCCGGTGAGACTCTCCGCCAGGTTGAGGCGGAAGCCCGCCGCTCCGAGACCGGAAACCACCCTAGCTGCCAGTGCGGCCAGTTCATAGTGCCCGACCGGTTGACCCATTTCGTTAAGAGGCTCAGGCACGCGGCGCCCTGATGGCGGCCACAACGTATTGCGCGCCGGAGTAGATGGTGAGAACCACCGCAATCCAGAACAGCGATAGCCCGAACACCAGGAAGAATCCGTAGCTCTGCGCCAGCGGAGAAAGCAGCAGCGGAATCACAACTGCCTGCACGATGGTCTTGAACTTGCCGCCGCCGCTGGCCGCAATCACACGTTTGTGGGCGATGGCCAGGCGATAAACCGTGATGCCAATTTCGCGCACCAAGATGAGCACCACTGCCCACCAGGGAACAATTGCGTAGTACGCGAGGAGAATGAATCCAGCACCGGTGAGAGCCTTGTCAGCGATGGGATCCAGAATCTTGCCCAGGTTGGTGATGAGGCCGCGACGCCTAGCAATTGCACCGTCAACACCATCGGAGGCCATGGCCAGGGTGAATACACCAACCGCCCACCAGCCCATCGGTGTGGAGAGCGGCAGGTTGAGGGCCTGCCAGATGAACAGCGGAACCAGCAGGATTCTCGCCACCGTGATGGCGTTTGGCAGGTTCCAGGGCGATGGATGGTTTTGCGTCATTCGCCGCGTCCCGTCAGGAACCAGGCGTCTTCCGAATCCTCATCGTCGTAGGTTGCCCGTGCCACAAAGTCCTCAAAGTTTCCGGCAGCCATTCCGCCGGCAACGCTGTCATCGATGATGTTGGCCGCCTGCTGAACCGCCGGGGTTGTCTTGGAGCCAGGCTCGCCGCGCAGCTGCGCCAGCACAACCGGTAGGTCGTCCGGCTGAACCAGAACCTCGCGGGCCTTCGCGCCCTCGCTCGGGCCAACGATGTTGCGAGACTCCAGGAGGTCCATGAGGCGACCGGCCTTGGCGAAGCCAACGCGCAGCTTGCGCTGCAGCATGGAGGTTGATCCAAACTGCGAGTTCACGATGAGCTCAGCGGCCTGCAGCAGCAGCTCGAGGTCGTCGCCGATGTCGGCGTCAACCACTGCCTTTGCCGGGGCCTCGGCCACGTCGGCGCGGTACTCTGGCTGCATCTGCGCCTTCACGTGCTCAACAACTCGGTGCAGCTCGTTCTCGGCAATCCACGAACCCTGCACGCGGATCGGCTTGCTGGTGCCCATCGGCGAAAACAGTGCGTCACCCTGGCCAATGAGTTTCTCGGCGCCCGGGCCGTCCAAGATAACGCGCGAGTCGGTCACCGAGGATACGCTGAACGCCAGGCGGCTTGGCACGTTGGCCTTGATCAGACCCGTGACAACGTCCACCGATGGGCGCTGAGTTGCCAGCACCAGGTGGATTCCCGAGGCACGCGCCAGCTGGGTGATGCGCACGATGGAGTCTTCGACATCGCGCGGCGCCACCATCATGAGATCTGCAAGCTCGTCAACCACAACCAGCAGGTAGGGGTAAGGCTGCAGCACCCGCTTGGAGTTCTCCGGCACCTTTACCTCGCCGGCCACGATGGCGCGGTTGAAGTCATCGATGTGCTTGAAGCCGAAGCTCTCGAGGTCGTCGTAGCGGGAGTCCATCTCCTTCACAACCCACTGCAGAACCTCGGCGGCCTTCTTGGGGTTGGTGACAACCGGAGTGATCAGGTGGGGCACGCCCTGATACGCGGCCAGCTCAACGCGCTTGGGGTCGATCAACACCAGACGTACCTCGGCCGGCTTGGCGCGCATCAGGATGCTAACAATCATGGAGTTGACGAACGAGGACTTACCGGCACCGGTTGCACCCGCCACCAACAGGTGAGGCATCTTGGCCAGGTTGGCAACCACGAAGCCGCCTTCAACGTCTTTGCCAATGCCGATGGTGAGCGGGTGGGTTGCGGTCTTTGCAACCTCCGAGCGCAACACGTCTCCCAGCGTCACAATCTCGCGGTCGGTATTTGGAATCTCAATGCCGATGGCGCTCTTGCCTGGAATCGGCGCCAGGATGCGAACCTCGTTGGAGGCAACCGCGTAAGAGATGTTGCTTGCCAAGCGGGTAACGGCCTCAACCTTCACGCCCGGGGCCAGCTCAACCTCGTAGCGGGTTACGGTTGGTCCGCGGTTGAAGCCGGTGACGGCGGCCTCTACGTCGAACTCCCTAAACACCGATGAGATGGCGGTGATCATGGCGTCGTTTGCCGGCGACTTTGGCTTGGATGGGGTTCCCGCCGAGAGGATATTCACCTGGGGCAGAACATAGGGGCGCTTGGATGGCGCGGCGCCAGGCTCGGCCGGCGCGACTGGCTGCGTTGGAGCCGGGGAACCAGCGCCGGGTGCAGCTTGAGAAACAGCCTGAGTGGCTGCGGCAGGCGCCACAAAGATTGGCTGGGTTGCCGGGGCCGATGGCGGCACCTGACCGGGGGCCTCGCCAAAGAGCTCGTCAAACTCGTTGCCCTCGCCCTCAAATAACGGGACCGCTGCGGAATCGGTCTTAACCGCGGAGTCGAATGGCGCATCGCCATCGCGGTTCTTGCGCCACCAAGGCACCTTGGTGCCGTCGAAGGCGTCGTGAACCTCGTCCTCTTCTACCTCGGCCTCGACAACTCGAGACTTGCCCTCGCCGAACAACTTGACCCAGGCCTGCGCCAGTCGCTCGCCAACGCGGCTAGGAGGGGTCTTGGTCATGATGAGCACCGAGCCGAAGAGCACGAGTGCCAGGATTGGCGCGGCCGCCCAAACCGTGATGGTGGTGACCATCGGAGCCGAGATGAGCCAACCGAATAGGCCACCCGCCTGCGCCAGTTTGGTCACGCCATCCGCGTCGGACGGGTTGACCCAGGTCTTGAAGTCGGCGGTGCCCAAAAACGCGTGCAGCAGGCCATCGACGGCAACTATGAAGAGGAACAGCCCGGAGCCGATGCGTGTGTTGTCACGAACCGAGCTTGGGTGACGGGCCAGGAAAACAGCGAAGCCCACGAAAACCACCGGTAGAACGGTTGCGAAGCGGCCGAACAGTAGGCCAATGGTGTAGTTGTTCGCAACCTGCGCAACTGCGTTATTGGCCATAAACCACACCACGATGGCGCCGGCAACACCCATCAGGAACAGCGCGAACGGCACGCCATCGCGGCGGTCTTCCGGGTTGATTTTGTCCTTGCTGAGGGCGCGCGAGGCACCGCCGAAAACGTGAGCCAGGCCCATCCAGATGGCGGCCAGAACGCCGCCGAAGGTGCCGGGTTTGGTCTGGGCGCGCTGACGCGACGCCGGGCTAGGCTTTGCAGCCGGACGGCGCGCGGGAGCTGGTTTGCGTGTAGCCATGCGTCAAAAGTAACAGCCGCCGCGGCGCGTTGCGGTGAGGCGGTGCCCCGTGGCGAACCGGCATTGGCCGCAACCAAAGCCGCTAGTTGGTGATAACCACCGGGATGATCATCGGGCGACGACGGTGAGCCTTGGCAACCCAGGTGCCGATGGTGCGACGGATGACCTGCTGCATGGCGTACGGGTCACGAACGCCCTCCTGAGCGGCCTCCTGCATTGCGCGCTCGATCGCCGGCTTCACGTTATCGAAGACGTGGTCTTCCTCAGCGAATGCACGGGCGCGAATCTCCGGGCCAACCACGAGGCGGCCGGACTCGGCGTCGATGACGGCGAAGATGCTGATGAAGCCCTCCTCGGAGAGGATTCGGCGGTCCTGCAGGTCTTCCTCGGTGATCACGCCAACGTTCTTGCCGTCAACGTAGAGCATTCCGCACTCCACGGCGCCAACAATCTCGGCCTTGCCGGCGACCAGGTCAACCACCCAGCCGTCCTCTGTGATGAGGATGTTCTCCTCGTTCACGCCGGTGGCCTTGGCCAGGTTTCCGTTGGCAATGAGGTGACGGTATTCGCCGTGAACCGGCATAACATTCTTTGGCTTCAGAATGTTGTAGCAGTAGAGCAGTTCGCCCGCGGCGGCGTGGCCTGAGACGTGCACCTTGGCGTTGCCCTTGTGCACCACGTTGGCGCCAAGTTTGGATAGTTTGTCAATCACGCGGTAAACCGAGTTCTCATTACCCGGAATCAGGCTGGAAGCCAGGATGACGGTGTCGCCCTCGCCCACCTGAATGTCGTGGTCAACGTTGGCGATGCGCGAGAGCACTGCCATCGGCTCGCCCTGGCTACCGGTTGACATGTACACAACCTCGGAGGGCAGAAGCTGCGCGGCCTTCTTCGCATCGATGAGGATGTCTGCATCTGGCAATGTGAGGTGACCCAGGTCAACCGCGATCTGCATGTTGCGAACCATGCTTCGGCCGATGAGCGCAACCTTGCGGTTGTGCACAAATGCGGCGTCTAGCACTTGCTGCACGCGGTGAACGTGGCTGGAGAACGAGGCAACAACCACCTTGCCTCGGGTTCGACCGATGATGTTGTCGAGAACCGGCCCGATGTCCTTCTCGAGCGGGGTGAAGCCGGGCACATCCGCGTTGGTGGAGTCACACAGGAAGAGGTCAAGCCCCTCCTCGCCGATGCGCGCGAATGCACGAAGGTCGGTGATGCGGCCATCGAGGGGAATCTGGTCCATCTTGAAGTCACCGGTGTGCAGCACACTGCCGGCGGCGGTGCGAATCACAACGGCTAGGGCGTCCGGAATGGAGTGGTTTACGGCCACAAACTCCAGGTTGAAACCCGCGAGCTGCTCGCGGTCACCCTCACGAACGGTGAGAGTGTATGGCGAAATCCTGTGTTCCTTGAGCTTGGCCTCCACGAAGGCCAGGGTGAGCGAGGAACCAATCAGCGGAATGTCCTGCTTCAGGCGCAGCAGGTATGGCACGCCACCGATGTGGTCCTCGTGACCGTGCGTAAGCACCATGCCAACGATGTCATCGAGGCG
>Ga0213920_1000804_pt1 | contig 20288 bp, 15 predicted proteins | sample McNCre1117MG_FD_161054 | JGI IMG/M metagenome (GOLD analysis project Ga0213920, IMG submission 161054) | Freshwater microbial communities from McNutts Creek, Athens, Georgia, United States - 11-17 MG | ecosystem: Environmental > Aquatic > Freshwater > Creek | place: USA: Georgia | collected...
AGACATCTTGCGTTTGCTCGGTATGGAAGAGTTGGCTCGCTACATCGTCGACGAAGTGCAAGACGTTTATCGCTTGCAAGGCGTGAAGATCAACGACAAGCACATTGAAGTGATCGTGCGTCAAATGTTGCGTCGTGTGGTGGTCGAGAACGTTGGTGACTCCAACTACATCGCTGGCGAACAAGTTGAGCGCTCTGAGATCCTCAACACCAACGAAGCACTGCAACGTGATGGCAAAGTCCCAGCGACTTTCACCAACTTGTTGTTGGGTATCACCAAGGCGTCCTTGTCGACCGACTCGTTCATCTCTGCGGCTTCTTTCCAAGAAACCACACGTGTGTTGACCGAAGCGGCCATCATGGGCAAGCGCGACGAATTGCGCGGCTTGAAAGAAAACGTCATCGTCGGTCGCCTGATTCCTGCAGGTACCGGCTTGGCGTATCACAAGGCCCGCAAGGTCAAAGATGCAATGGACGACGCCGAGCGCCGTGCCATTGCAGAAGCCGAGGCTGCTGAATTGGCTGGAGGCTCTTCTGAGGAAGAGACTCAAGTCGACCACGGCGCTGGCGAAGAAGCGTAAAACGACCCCCTCAACAAAGGCCCGAAAGGGCCTTTGTTGTTTGGGCTTAAGGGTAAAAGCACAAGGAGTGCAGCATGCTAGATGCGTGGTGGTTTTGGTTATTCGTCGCCGTGATGGTGTTTTGGAGCGTAGGCGCCTACCGCCGTTTGGTGGGCTTGCGCTCGGCGGTGAACAAACAGTTTGCTGTGCTCGAAGAACTGATGCTGCGCTATCAAGCGCTGGTGCAAGAGGCCACAACAGCCGCAGTGACGTCGCCCTCGGGGTGGCAAACAGCGGTATCGCCCGAGTTGGGCGCAAGCCATTGGACGCGATTGCAAGTGGCCGCCAATTTGTCGGCCATGGCTTTGGCACGTATGCAAGAGCACCCGTTGGATCCTGCGTCGTCGATTGCATTGGTTGCCACAAGCCGTGATTTGCAAGATGCGTGGGAAGCCCTCACACATCCAGACGTGTACTACGTGTCAGTGCCAGCTGAGTTGACACAGCGTTGGGCCGAGTTGGGTATTTCCATTCAGCCTGATTTGCAACGCTTCAATCAAGCAGTGACGCACTACAACGAAGCCATTGACATGTTCCCCGCCACATGGATGGCACGCATGTTCAAGTTCAAACCCGGACGCATATTGGAATGAGCGAACACAAACCCACATCTGTCCCACTGTGGCAGCAGCTACAAGCTGTGGCTCAAGCTTTGGCGCAAGTGCGACGTGGTGTGTCTGGCACAGCGGCCTTAGAGGCTGTGCCGTCAGCTTTACGTCCAGGTGTGCAAGCCTTGTTGTTCCAGGCTTTGCGGCAACTGGGGCGAGCTCAAGCTTTGCGTGCGCAATTGGCGTCACGCACACCTGCGCCTTTGCCAGATGCTTTGTTGTGCACGGCCCTTGCCTTGGCCTGGGATCCAGACAACGCACCTTACGAACCGCATACCTTGGTCAATCAAGCCGTTGAGGCGGCCAAGAAAACGCGTAGCTTGCAAATGCAAGCCAACTTTTTGAATGCATGTTTGCGCCGTTTTTTGCGCGAACGCGATGCCTTGGTCAAAGCCACAGACAAAGATGTGCAGTCGCAGTGGAACCATCCTGAGTGGTGGGTCAAGCGTTTACAGCAAGACCACCCAGACCATTGGCAAGACATCTTGCGCGCCAATAACCAAGCGGCCCCCATGACATGGCGGGTCAACACTTCACGCATCAGCCGCGAGGCTCTTCAAGCTGACTGGGCCAATCACGGCCTAGCCTCCCAGCCGGTGGGGGAGCAGGGTCTAGTGCTCATGCAAGCGCACAGCGTGCGTGACATTCCTGGTTTTGCCGAGGGCTTGTGTTCGGTGCAAGATGCAGCAGCGCAATGCGCAGCACAGATTTTGTTGAGAGACTTTGCCCCCCCCAAGCAAGGCCTGCGCATTCTCGATGCGTGCGCCGCACCAGGTGGCAAAACTGCGCACTTGTTGGAGCTGTTGAATGATGCGTCCGAAGTTGTCGCGCTGGACATTGATGCGCAGCGTTGCGAGCGTATTGCACAAAATTTGCAGCGCATCAGTCGCAAAGCCAAAGTCATAGCCGCAGATGCTGCGCTGACCAAAACATGGTGGGACGGGCAGTTGTTTGATGGTGTTTTGTTAGATGCGCCTTGCACTGCTTCTGGCATCGTCCGTCGCCACCCAGATGTGCGTTGGTTGCGCCGTGAGGCTGATATCGCCAAGTTGGCGGCCATTCAGAAAAATTTACTCAAACAACTTTGGCCCTTGGTCAAGCCGGGTGGTCGGTTGCTGTACTGCACCTGCTCTGTTTTCAAGGCTGAGGGTGAGGATCAGCTCAAAACGTTTGCAGAACACAACACCAATGCCCGTTTACTGCCTTCTCTGGGCCATTTAAGGCCCCAAAGTGGCGCAACCGACGCCGTGCTCGTCGACAATCTGTCGGGTGATCACGATGGCTTTTATTACGCACTGTTGGAAAAATTGCCTGCAGCTTGAGCGGCTCTTGAATAGTCGCTTTCAGCGCGCCGTGAAGTTGTGCGTGACAGTGTTGCTGCTGACGCACGTGATGTGCGCTCAGCCTGCCCATGCCGACACAGCCGTTGAGCTTCAATCGCTGAAGCTCGAACGACAAGACACGGCAATTTATATGTCCGCGAATTGGCAATTCGAATTGCCCTCTGCGCTGGCAGACGCACTGCTCAAAGGCATCACGCTGTACTTCGTGACCGAGGTAGAAATCAGCCAAGAGCGTTGGTATATCTACAACCAACGTGTGGCATCTGCAGAGCGACACGTGCGGCTGTTTTATCAACCACTCACCAGACGTTGGCGCGTGAACATTTCACCGCAACCCTTCAACGCCAGTGGCTTGGGTATGAGTCTCGGCCAAAGTTACGACAGCGCAGACGAAGCCATGGCCGCTGTACGACGCACGTTTCAGTGGCGCATCGCCAATGCGAGCGACTACAACCCAGAAGCTAAGCAAACCCTCAGCATCAATTTCAAACTTGACCTCAAGCAATTGCCACGTCCATTACAAATTGGTGCAGCGGGTCAAAGTGATTGGAACATTGCTTTTAGCAAAACGCAGCGTTTGGAGCTGACGCCATGATTGAGTTGGCAGAAAAGCGCACGCGCCTTTCGAGCTTTCAGTTGCGTTGGTTGTTGGTCATCAGTGCCGCTGTGGTGTTGGGCTTAGGCTTGGTACTGTTGTTCTTGCTCACACAGGCCGCAGACAACCGCGAGCTTTACGAACAAAACTACAGACAGCTCTTTGGCTTGAATGTGGTTGTTGCGACACTGCTGATGGGTGTGATTGTTTGGTTGTCGGCGCGTTTGTTGATGCGTTTGCACCAAGGTAAATTTGGTAGTCGACTTCTGCTGAAAATTGCCGCCACTTTTGCATTGGTCGGTTTTTTGCCCGGCATCCTGATTTACAGCGTGTCCTACCAATTCGTTTCTCGCTCCATTGAAAGTTGGTTCGATGTGAAAGTGGAAGGCGCCTTGGATGCCGGTTTGAGTTTAGGTCGCACCACACTGGATACTTTGGCGAACGACTTAGGCCAAAAAACCCGATCCGCCAGTGCGCAAATCAATGACTTGCCAGATGCATCCGTGGGCATCGCTCTAGAGCGTATGAAGGAACAACTGGCTGCTGATGATGTGATTTTGTGGAGCACATCCGGCCAAGCCCTCTCGAGTGCTGGCGAGTCACGTTACAAAATCAACCCCGATAGACCTACGCCTGCGCAACTGAGAATGGTCAAAACACAAAGCGTGGTGACTGCGATTGAAGGTTTGGATGAGGCGGAGTTGCAAGGGACATCCAAAGCACGTATTCGGGCGTTGGTGTTGGTTTCACCCTCAGGATTGGGTTTGCTGATTGAGCCGCGTGTATTGCAGGTCACCAAAGCTATTCCTCCTTCGTTGGTTAGCAATGCGTTAGCAGTTGAGGTGGCCTATCGTGAATACCAAGAGCGTGCGCTTGGACGTGATGGTTTGCGTAGCATGTACATCGGTACATTGACGCTGAGTTTGTTTTTGGCTGTGTTTGGCGCAGTGCTCTTGGCGGTGTTGCTGGGTAACCAATTGGCGCGTCCGTTGCTGATGTTGGCCGAGGGTGTGCGAGATGTGGCGGCGGGTGACTTGAGTCCCAAGCCTGCTTTGCAAGGCCGTGATGAACTGGGCGGCTTGACCCGTTCGTTTGCCTTGATGACGCAGCAACTAGCAGACGCACGATCTGCAGTAGACCGAAGCATGTTGCAAGTCCACACCTCGCGTGCCAACTTGCAAACCATCCTCGATAACTTGACCGCAGGTGTGATTGTGTTGACTGAAGATGGGCGCATCAAGTCGTCTAACCCAGGTGCAACGCGAATTTTGCGTATCCCATTGGCAGCATGGGAAGGGCGCTCATTGAGTGACATCGAGGGGCTGGTTGAATTTGCAGAGCATGTACGTCGCGAGTTTGATGGCTTCTTGGGCGAGCGCAGTCAGCATGGTTTAGACCACTGGCAGCAATCATTCGAGCTACATGCCACGGCCATCAGTCCCGCCGTGCAGCTGAGCGATGACAAGCAGCAACACATCACCTTGCTAGCGCGTGGTGCCGTACTTCCAAATAACGGCCGCTTGTTGGTGTTTGACGATATTTCAGAAATTGTGTCGGCACAACGTGCACAGGCGTGGGGTGAAGTGGCGCGTCGTTTGGCGCATGAAATTAAAAACCCGCTGACCCCCATTCAACTTTCTGCAGAGCGTTTGGAGATGAAGCTCACGGGCAAATTGCAAGAGCCGGAACAAATCATTTTGAACAAATCGGTCAAGACCATCGTGGACCAAGTGGATGCGATGAAGCGTTTGGTCAACGAATTCCGAGATTACGCACGCTTGCCAGTGGCAGAGCTCAAACCGTTGGATCTCAATGCCTTGGTGCAAGATGTCATGCAGCTTTACGGAACCGAAAACGCCGCAGTGCCGGTGTACGCTCAATTAGATGCAGCTTGCCCCATCATTGAGGGCGATGCACAGCAGCTGCGCCAAGTTGTACACAACCTGCTGCAAAACGCCCAAGATGCCACCGAAGGGCAGGCACATCCAATGGTGTCGATCGCCACGCAATGGGTGCCGACCTCTGGGCGTGTGCGTTTGGTGGTCAAGGACAACGGGCCGGGCTTTCCACCGAAGATTTTGAATCGTGCGTTTGAGCCCTACGTCACCACCAAGACGCGTGGTACAGGCTTGGGCCTTGCTGTCGTGAAGAAAATCGCGGACGAACATTCGGCGCGAATTGACTTGAAAAACCGAGGATTACAGGGTCGTGTGATTGGGGCGCAAGTGTCGTTATCATTCCAAGTTGCAGAATCACAACAAAACCAACTGATTTAATCCAGCGAGACAAGTTAAAACATGGCAAACATTTTGGTGGTGGATGACGAATTGGGCATTCGGGACCTCCTGTTTGAGATCCTCAATGACGAAGGTCACGCAGTAGAAGTAGCAGAAAACGCAGCGCAAGCGCGCCTTGCTCGGCAAGCGGCGAGACCCGATTTGGTTTTGTTAGACATTTGGATGCCCGATACCGATGGCGTGACCTTGCTCAAAGAATGGGCAGGTGCCGGTTTGTTGAATATGCCCGTGATCATGATGAGTGGCCACGCCACCATCGACACTGCCGTAGAAGCCACCCGCATTGGGGCGCAAGCTTTTTTAGAAAAGCCCATCACCATGCAAAAATTACTCAAAGCGGTGGAGCAAGGGCTCGCACGCAAGCCTGTGGCAGCGCCTCTGCTGAAAGGGGTTGTTGCAAGCGTCAGCAAAGATGTGCCAGCTGCATTTGCTCAACCGCAAGCGGTGGTTTTGCCCCCTACGCACCAAAGTTTTGATTTAGAGCAACCCTTGCGTGAAGCGCGCGATGCTTTTGAGCGCGCTTATTTTGAATACCACCTTGCACAAGAGAATGGCTCGATGACGCGCGTTGCTGATAAAACGGGTTTAGAGCGCACGCATTTGTATCGCAAGCTCAAACAGTTGGGCGTTGATTTAAGCAAGCCCAAGCGTCAAGCGTGATCACACGCGGATTTTTTGCCGCTTAGATAAATTTGTGTTGTGAAGGTGCTACAATGTTGCTCTCGGCCCGGTAGCTCAGTTGGTAGAGCAGCGGATTGAAAATCCGCGTGTCGGCAGTTCGATTCTGCCCCAGGCCACCAAAACGAGAAAGCCTAAGTAGTTCGCTACTTAGGCTTTTTTATTGCTCGATTCGTCTTATTTGTTCGCTGCACTCTCGGCAGAGGCCACGATGGCGCGCTTGGCAAACTCCGCACGCAAGGCTTTGAGCTTTTCACGCGGATCTTCTTTGACGGTTTCTTTGTTGAGGTCCATCTCTGCAATGAACCGGCTGGGCATCGCGGCAATCATCTCGCGGCCTTTTTTGCGTTTGCGAGTCCAGCTCACCGCCAAGGTGCGTTGCGCGCGCGTGATGCCTACATACATGAGACGGCGCTCTTCTTGCAAACGCACGGCAATGTTTTCGTTGGTGTGCTCGTCGCCGGGTTCGTCGTCTAATCGAAAGGGCAGCATGCCCTCGGTCACGCCCACCAACATGACATGTGGCCACTCCAAGCCTTTTGAGGCGTGCAGGGTGGAGAGGGTGACCACGTTTTGGTCTTTCTCGCGCTCTGTGAGGGTGGAGAGCAGGGCGATGGTTTGCGCGACTTCCAGCAAGTTCTTCACTTCGTTGCCTGTGGTGACACCTGCTGTGTCGTCGATTTGGCCACCACAGCGCTGGGCCATCCAGTCGCAAAACTCCATGACATTGGTCCACTTCGATGCGGCGGCTTTTTCGCTTTCTTCGGCATCGTAGAGGTGCTTTTCGTAGCCAATGTCTTTGAGCCAATCGGTTAAGAAGGCGCGTGCGTCGTCTGCACCCGTAGTGAGGCGCGCACGAAACTCTAAGTCGTTCACATACCGACCAAATTCATGCAGGCTGCCCAAGGCGCGTGCATTGAGCACAGAAGGCAAACTGTTGCTGAACAGCGCTTCAAACATGCTGAGTTTGTATTTGCTGGCGAATTCACCGAGGGTTGCCAAGGTTTGATGGCCAATGCCACGCTTAGGCGTGGTCACGGCACGCAAAAACGCGGGGTCATCATCGTTGTTAACCCACAAGCGAAGCCATGAACAAAGATCACGGATTTCAGCGCGGTCAAAAAAGCTTTGGCCGCCAGAGACTTTGTACGGAATTTGCGCTTTGCGCATGGCGATTTCAATGATGCGCGCTTGATGGTTGGCGCGGTAGAGGATGGCAAAGTCTTGCAACTCGCGATGACCGCTGCCACTGGCATCGGTGCCTGCACGTAGCGACTGGATACGTGCCACCACGCGCTCGGCTTCGTGTTCTTCGGTGTCGGCATCGACCACGCGCACGGGCTCGCCTTCACCGAGTTCTGAGAACAGTGTTTTTGGAAAGAGCTTGGGGTTGAGCTGAATGACGTTATTGGCGGCACGCAAAATCGCGCTGGTGGAGCGGTAGTTTTGCTCCAGCTTGATGACTTTCAAGGTGGGAAAGTCCTGTGGCAATTTGCGCAGGTTGTCCAGCGTCGCGCCACGCCAGCCGTAGATGGACTGGTCGTCGTCACCCACGGCAGTGAAGCGGGCGGTGTTGTGATCTGGACCCACCAAGCACTTGAGCACTTCGTATTGCGTGGCGTTGGTGTCTTGGTACTCGTCCACCAGCACATGGCCAAGTTGGTCTTGCCATTTGGCGCGTACCTCGTCGTGCTCTTGCAGCAGTTTCAAAGGCATGCCAATCAGGTCGTCAAAGTCCACACTCTGATAAGCACTCAGGCGCTCTTCGTAGCGCGCCATGATTTTGGCGATCGTGCGTTCGTTGTCGTCCTTCGCCAGAGCTAAAGCTTGGGCGGAGTTGAGGCCCATGTTCTTCCACAAGCTGATGGTCCATTGCCATTGGCGTGCTGTGGCAATGTCGGTTGTACCGCCCGCATCTTTCAAGATGCCTGTGACGTCTGCGCTGTCCATGATGCTGAACTGGGGCTTGAGGCCCATCACGCCGCCGTCTTGGCGCAACATGCGTACGCCAAGCGCGTGGAAGGTGCAAATCAGCACATCATTAGCTGCTTTGCCAATCAATCCTTTGGCACGCTCACGCATTTCAGCGGCGGCTTTGTTGGTAAAGGTGATCGCGGCGATGCGCTTAGGCTCTAGCCCCGTTTGGATGAGGCGGCCGATTTTGTGTGTGATGACGCGCGTCTTGCCCGAGCCCGCTCCCGCCAACACCAGACAAGGACCGTGCAAGAAATTGACGGCTTCTTGTTGCGCGAAATTCAGACCAGCAGACATTCGGGAGACAGTTAATGTGAAGCGGGCAATGATACCGACCTACCCAGCAGGCAAAATAACGGCGTGCTGAACATTCTTCTCGTTACCTTCCCTTTCTTTGCGCTGGTTCTGGCGGGCTTCGTCGCGGCGCACCGCCGCATGTTGCCGCTGGACGCGATCCCTGGCCTGAACGGCTTTGTGTTGTTCTTTGCCTTGCCGTGCATGCTGTACCGCTTTGGCGCGAGCACACCCATCGTGCAACTGTTGGATGCCACGCTCTTCTTTGCGTATTTGCTGTGTGCCTTGCTGATGGTGGGCTTTGTGGTGGCTGTCAGTTTGAACAAGCGCATTGGCTGGAACGATGCATCGTTTGGTGCTTTGGCGGGCGCGTTCCCTAATACCGGCTTCATGGGTGTGCCTTTGCTGGTGGCCTTGCTGGGCGCATCTGCCGCAGGCCCTGCCATCGTGACCATCGTGGTGGACATGGTCATCACTACGTCCCTGTGCATTGCCTTGTCTCGCTTGGATGGTGCAGACGAACATGGCGCCAGCAAGGCCGCTCGAACTGCACTGAAAGGCGTGCTGACCAACCCCATGCCATGGGCTATCAGCTTGGGCGCCTTGTCTTCGGCGATGGACTACGAATTGATTGGACCATTTGCCAAGACCGTCGGCTTGTTAGCAGATGCTGCATCGCCTGTGGCGCTGTTCACCATCGGCGCAGTGCTGGCGCGTTCACAAATTCGTGTGAAAGAAAGCGGTCATCCACCCATTCTGTGGCGCGACTTTTTGCCTGTGGCGTTGTTTAAATTGATCTTGCATCCTGTGCTGGTGTTGCTGGTGTTGGCAGCTGCCGTGCAAATGGGGTTTGTGATTGAGCGATTCACCATGGTGGTGGTGGTGTTGGTGGCTGCATTGCCAAGCGCCAGTAATGTGGCGTTGTTGTCAGAGCGGTTTGGCGCAGACACGGGACGCATTGCCATGATTATTTTGTTCACCACTGCGGCCGCGTTTTTTACCTTCTCGGGCGCTGTCGCATTACTGCACGGTTAACGCAATCACATCGACTGTCGCAGTGGCGAACGCTCTGCGACTCCAACTAGCTCAAGTATCAAATCGCCAGCGGGTCGACGTCGACGGCCCAGCGAATCACCTGCCGATGCGCGCTGCGCATCGCATGCAAATCGGCCTGCCAATGCGCCAAGAAATGTTGCAGCGCTTTGCGTGAGGTGCACTCAATCAGCATTTGCGCACGCTCGATGTTGGCGACGCGCTGAATCGTCATTGGGACGGCAGGGTACAAGTCCACCAGTAGTTCATCGGCCAATGCCGCGCCTGCATCGCGTGCGGCGTTTAAAAAGCCTTGCGCGGCTTCTTGGCTACGCGCTTCTGCCCGCACCAAGGCTTGGAAGCTGAAGGGCGGCAAGGTGGCTTGCTCGCGTTCTTTGAGCTGCTGCTCGGCGAAGGCGGGGTAGTCGTGTTGCTTGAGCGCTTCAAACAAGGGATGCAGCGGGTGGTGGCTTTGCACCCACATTTCGCAGGGGCTGACCAAGCTCATGTTCGCGTCACGTCCCGCACGCCCAGCGGCTTGCATGAGCAGGCTGAACAAACGCTCGGGCGCACGGAAGTCGCTCGAGAACAAAGCTCCGTCGGTGTTGAGCGCAGCCACCAGCGTGACGCGCCTGAAGTCGTGGCCCTTAGCAATCATTTGCGTGCCCACCAGCACGTCTACCGCGCCTGCATGAACTTCAGCCAGCTGGCGCTCTAGCTCGCCTTTGAGGCGCGTGCTGTCTGCGTCAATGCGGGCGATGCGAATGGGCTCGCCATCGGGCCTGCGTACATCGGCCAAGAGTTCGGCCAAGTGCTCTTCTAGTTGTTCAGTGCCTCGGCCCAAAGGGCTGATGTCTAGGTTGCCGCAAGTCGGGCAAGCACGCGGCACAGGCTGCGTGAAGCCGCAGTGGTGGCAGCGCAGTGTGCGGTCGAGTTTGTGGAACACGCGGTAGGCGCTGCAATGCGGACATTCGCTTTTCCAGCCGCAGTCGTTGCAGTTGAGCACGGGCGCGTAGCCACGGCGGTTGAGCAGCACCAAGATTTGTTCACCGCGCGTCACGCGCTCGCGCATGGCGTCGAGCAGGTGGTTGGAGAACACCGTCTTGTAGGGCTGGCGGTTCATGTCCACGCGGCGCACCAAGGGCAAAGCACCTTGACCCACGCGCGAGGGCATGGCCAGACGCATGTATCGGCCCGCGGGCTCTGAAGCCGTAGCGGGGCGGCTGTGATGCCAGCTCTCTAGCGAGGGTGTGGCCGATCCCAAAATGACTTTGGCACCTTCAAGTTGCCCGCGATACACGGCTAAGTCACGTGCTGAATAACGTGCGCCTTCTTGTTGCTTGTAGCTCGGGTCGTGTTCTTCATCGACCACGATGAGCTTTAGATGCGGCATAGATGCAAACACAGCCATACGCGTGCCCAACACAATGCGTGCTTCGCCGCTGTGCGCAGCGAGCCAGTTTTTCAAGCGCTGCGCTGGTGTGAGGCTGCTGTGCATGGACACCAGACAGTCCGCACCCCACTGCGGACAAAAGCGCGCGCGAAAGCGCTCTTCTAGCTGGGGCGTGAGGTTGATCTCGGGCACCATCACCAAAATTTGCGCTTGGGGGTCTTGCTCCAGCACAGCTTGTGCGGCACGCAAGTACACCTCGGTTTTGCCGCTACCCGTGTTGCCAAACAACAAGAACGGGCCTTTGTGTGCGGCGATGTCGGCCAGCACTTGGGCTTGTTCGTCGGTCGGTGTGGGAATGGTTTGCGTGGCGCCTTCATAGGCCGCCACCGCTTTGGGTTTGCGCTTTAAGCGGCGAGCCCATTGCTCGGTGCTGAGGTCGCGCAGCTGACTGGGCAGCGCCGCCAAGGCCACTTCGCCTGCGCTGCGCTGGTAATAGTGCGCCGCAAACTGCACCAGCTGGCGCCAGTGGGTGCTAAGTGGCGTGAGACCGTCGAGCACGCTGGAAATGGCGCGTAGCTGCATGGGTGTAGCGCTGCTATCGGCAGTCTTGGCAATAGGCATTGCTTCGTCCCACACCACACCGAGCAACTCTCGGCTGCCCAGCGGCACGCGAACCAAGGTGCCCGGTGCGTGCGCTGTGTCGCTTTCGTATGTGAGCGCGCCACCAATTCCGCTGTGCGCGGGGGTGTGAACCATCACTGAAATTTGGTGCGACATGTCAAGCGGTGAGTTGGGGTGTTTTGCTCAGGTGTTTTGGCAGAAAAGGCTTTAAGTCGTTGATTTACAAAGACTTCAGGGTAAACCCAGAGATTCTGTGGATAACTTTGTTGATATCTGCAGTTGGGTGGCTCCGAAGGCGCATGGATCAAGGCTTGGAACAAACTGCCTGAAAAAAATGCACACCAAGAATCCTATATGAATCAATGACTTACGAGCGATTAAAGTTTTTCAAAATGCTGCAAAAGAAAAAACCAACATGGCGCGGTGGATCAACTTTTTTGTGCATAAGTGTGAAGTCGAAGTAAAACTTTTGGTGACTTGACACACTATTTCTTGACTCGGTTTTAAGGTTTCCTCAAAGCACGGGAGTAGCTGTGAACCGCTTCCACCAACACGCCCACGCTCTCCGGTGGTGTGTATTGGCTGATGCCGTGACCCAGGTTAAAAATTTGGGTGGGGCCTGTGGTGGTTTTGTCGGTGTGAGGCTTGCCAAAGGCATCCAGCACGCGGCGCGCTTCTGTGGCAATCGCATCTGCTGGCGCAAACAGCGAGTTGGGGTCGAGGTTGCCTTGCAGCGCTTTGCCGGGGCCGCCTACTTCGCCGCCCACTTGGGCGCGGGCTTTGGCGAGGTTGACAGTCCAGTCCACGCCCAACACTTCGCAGTCGAGGTCGGCCATCTCTGGCAGCCACAAACCGCCGCCCTTGGTGAACACCAAGCGGGGAATGACTGCGCCATCGTGCGAGCGCTTGAGTTGTGCCAACACACGCTTGGTGTAGGCAATGCTGAACTGTTGGAACATGCCGTCGGCCAGCACGCCGCCCCAGCTGTCAAAAATCATCACGGCTTGTGCGCCGGCTTCGATTTGGGTGTTGAGGTACAAGGCCACTGCATCGGCATTGATTTCCAAAATGCGGTGCATCAGGTCGGGGCGGCTGTACATCAGGCTTTTGACTTGGCGGTAGTCGTCTGAGCCTGCGCCTTCGACCATGTAGCAAGCCAAAGTCCATGGGCTGCCAGAAAAGCCAATCAAAGGCACGCGGCCGTTGAGTGCTTTGCGAATGGAGGTGACGGCATCAAACACATAGCGCAGCTTGGCCATGTCGGGCACAGCCAGCTCGTTGACGGCAGCTTCGGTGCGCACGTTCTTGGCGAACTTGGGGCCTTCGCCTTGGGCGAACGACAGTCCTAAGCCCATGGCGTCTGGCACTGTCAAGATGTCGCTGAACAAAATGGCGGCATCGAGGGGGTAACGCTCAAGCGGCTGCAAGGTGACTTCGGTGGCGAAGTCGGTGTTGGTGGCCAAGCCCATGAAACTGCCAGCCTTAGCGCGTGTGGCGCAGTACTCGGGCAAATAGCGACCAGCTTGGCGCATGAGCCAAACGGGGGTGTGGTCGGTGGCTTGGCGCATGCAAGCGCGCAAAAAGGTGTCGTTTTGGAGTGGTGCAAACATGGCGACATTGTCGCCCAGGAGTGGCTCAGCCCAGTTGACGGTGCTCAACCATCAAGCAAAGGTTTTGCACCACGACCAAGCCAGCGTCTGTGGCTTGTTTGGCTGCGGCGTCATTCACCACGCCGAGCTGCAGCCACAGCGTCTTGGCGCCAATGGCAATGGCTTCTGCTGCGATGGGTGGGATGTCTTCGGAGTTGCGAAAACAGTTCACCATGTCGATGCGTTCGTGCTTTGCCGCTTCGGTGAGTGAGGTGTACGACTTTTCGCCCAACACTTCGGGTGCGTTGGGGTTGATGGGCACGATGCGAAAGCCGTGATCTTGCATGTACTTGGCCACCCGAAAACTGTCGCGGTGTGGTTTGGGCGACAGGCCTACCACCGCTATGGTTTTGCAGTTGGCAAGGCTTTGACGAACGTTGGTTTGGGTCATGGTTTCACGGCGGGCAAGGTAGCGAGGGCTTCGTGCATTTTGCTCACGCTGAGTAACTCTGACAACACCAAGGGCGCTTGGCCTGGTGCATAGAGCACATACACGGGCACGCCACTGCGGCCCAAGGCGGTAAGTGCGGCGGTGATGGCAGGGTCGCGCCGCGTCCAGTCTGCGCGCATGAGCGTGACTTGGCGTGCGGCAAAGTCAGCTAACACTTCGCTGCTGGCGAGTGTGGACTTCTTGTTGATTTGGCAGGTCACGCACCAAGCGGCTGTGAAGTCGACAAACACGGGGCGACCTTGGGCCAGGCTTTGAGCCACAGCGGCTTCAGACCAAGGCAACCAAGTGGCGCTTGCATTGTTTTGGATGCTTGCAGAGGTGCCGCTGGATGACGCGCTAGAGGGTGTTGTGTCGATGGCGGGAGCGTTCAATTCGTCAGCAAAGTTCACCCCACCCCAAACCAACGCAGCGGCAATTAACCAAGCCAAGCCGCGTGAAGCAGGCGTGTGTTGTTTGAGTGCCCAAATGAAGAGTGCCAGCAGCAGCAAACCACTCAGCGCAAAGATGGCCGCATCCAAACTGGTTTGCTGGCCCAGCACCCACAGCAGCCACACCACTGTGGCCAACATGGGGAAGGCCAGCAGCTGGCGCAATGTGATCATCCACGGGCCAGGGTGTGGCAACAGGCGAGCCACAGCGGGTGCAAAGCTGGCTATTAAATAAGGCGCGGCAAGGCCCAAGCCCATGGCGACAAAAATGCTCAGTGCTTGCCAAGTGGGCAAGGTCATCGCCAGACCCAAGGACGCACCCATGAACGGCGCGGTGCATGGCGAGGCCACCGCCACGGCCAGCACGCCTGAGAGTGCTGCATCCATGACGGGGTGTTTGTATTGAAAGCTCGCCACGCGCGAAGGCAAGATTTGCCCAAATTCAAACAAGCCAAATAGGTTCAACGCAATGAGTGTGAAGAACGCGGCCAGCACGCTCACCACCACCGGTGACTGCAACTGAAAGCCCCATCCCAATTGCTCGCCTGCTGCGCGCAAAGCCAACACGCCAGCGCCCAATGCCAAGAAGCTCAACACCACACCGGCGGTGTAGGCCATGCCCGCTATGCGGTGGGCGCGGTGCGCGTGGCTGTGCTGTGCAAAGCCCAGCAGCTTGATGGCCAGCACAGGCAGCACACAAGGCATGAGGTTGAGAATGAGGCCGCCCACGAATGCGCCGATGAGTGCCAAGCCAAAACCTAAGGCGCTTTCGCTTGGTGCAGAGACATTGTTCATAGCCTGCGCTTGGCTAGCCGGTAACTCTGACACAGCTGGCCAAGCTTGCGTGACGGTTGTTGACACCGTAAAGCCTTGGCGCTGCGCCCCTTCGCCTGAGACGAGTAAAAGGCCCAACTGTTTGGGATCTGCCAAGCGCAAATTGCTGAGCGGTAGCTGCACTGTCCACACATCGCCTTGCCACGATTGGCTGGCGCGGGGGTGTTGCTCGGCAGCAGACTCAATCACCTCTGGGTTTTCAGGAAACACGCTGAGTGTTTTGCCTCGAAGTGCATCGGGTAAGCCGCTGACTTCCAGCGCCAAACGTTGTGCATCAAAACCACTGGTGACTTTGATGTTCGGCAAGGCTTGGGGTTGAGATGCCAAGACGGCTTCAAACGCTGTGGCGCTGGGCGCATAGCTGCTGTTGGCGGGAATGCGCAAGGCGAAGTCGCCTTCTTGTGGAATGCATTCAAGGCGGCACACCAACCAGTTGGCATGGAGTTGAATGTTCAGCTCGTTTTTTGTGTCGGGGTTGAACTGTTTCGAAACCGTGATGGGCACAGCCAGCAACACCGTCTTTTCAAAGCCGTAGTTGGTGAGGTGACCCGCTTTCAGTTTTTGCGGAAGCGGCCATTGCACTTCGCCCGCTGTGAGGCCTGCTGGGAGGTTGAGTTCAATTTGCGTGGGCAGGCCCGAATCACCGGGGTTGCGCCAATAGGTGTGCCATTCAGCTTGGTGCGTGAGCTGCAAGCCCACCCACATCGGCTGGCCCGCTTGTACGCCTTGTGGCGCGTGGGCGACGAGTTCGGCGCGTAGCTGCGGCGTGTTGACCACGGCAGTGGGCAAGCCTTGCGCCCATGCAGCGCCGACTAAACAAACAGCCAGCCAGAGACGAAAGATAAATTTGAGCATGCGGCAGATGTTACCTAGCGCAGGCCCCTCTGGTGCGGCAGGGGCAATGGCGGGAAAGTAAGATGGCGGCTATGACGGCGCACACCAGCACACACACACCTCAGGCCTTGGCAACCCACCGTTGGGCCGAGCTCAACACCCGCGACTTTGCTGCGCTAGATTCTGCACGCACTGTGGCTGTGCTGCCGTTGGGGGCGACCGAGCAGCATGGCCCGCATTTGCCGTTGTCGGTCGACACGGTGTTGGTGGATGGTGTGGTGAACGCTGCATTGGCCCACCTCGCCGCCACAGACCCTGTGCTGGTATTGCCCACGCAAACGGTAGGCCTGAGCACCGAGCACACGGCGTTTGCAGGCACCCTGCACCTGTCGCCTCAAACCTTGATTCAACTCTGGTGTGACATCGGGGCATCGGTGGCGCGTGCGGGTGTGAAGAAGCTCTTGATGTTCAACGCCCACGGCGGCAACGTTGGGCTGATGGATGTGGTGGCGCGTGAGCTGCGCGCTCAGCATGGCCTGATTGTTTACACCAGTAGTTGGTACAACTTGCCGCTAGATGCAGATGTGTTGGGTCAGTTCTCGGCAGACGAGCACCGCTTTGGCATTCACGCTGGCGATATCGAAACCTCAATGATGCTGGCGCTGTCGCCCAACAGTGTGAACATGGCTGAGGCGCAAAACTTTGCCTCTACTTCGCAAGACCGTGCCAAACATTACGCCGTGTTAGGCAACGGCAAAAGCGCCAAGCTAGGCTGGCACATGCAGGACTACAACCCGCAAGGCGCTACGGGCAACGCTGCTGCTGCCACTGTCGTTAAGGGCGAAGCGCTGGTGCAAAGTGCGGGCGAGCAGCTGGCGCTGTTGCTCAAAGAGTTGGTGGCGCTTCCGCTCAGCACGGTGCGCGTTTAAACCCAAATTCAGCGAGTCTTAGGCAAAGGTGATCCAGTCTTTGTGACTGGGCGTCTCCAAGTGAGGCAAGCTGTTGAAAGACAACAAGCTGTGACGTTTGGGGTTAAAACTCAATTCTGTCACTGAGCTGTTGCGTAACCGCATGTTCAACTCGATGCTGGTCTCAGGGCTGGTGCGCAGCACATGCGCCACGGCGGTGGCGATGGGGCCGCCGCTAGAGACCAACAACACATGGCCATCGTGATGCTGTCGTATGTGATCTAACGCAGACGTCACGCCTTTTGCAAACTCGGTGTAGGGTGGCATCCCATGTGGGCTGATCACGCCCGCCATCCATTGCGCGAGCCCATCGCGCAATAAACGGAAATAGTGTTTGTAGCCTTCGGGCGTCGTGGGTTTGACCAGTTCGCCTGGTTGGATGGCGCGTATGACGGCCTCTGCGTCGTACTCGTTGAGTCCGTGCCACGGCGTGGCTGTGTGTTGCGTGCCCATGCTGTGTTGAATGCCTGCCAAGGTTTGTGCATGGCGCTTCATCGTGCCTGTGATGACGGCATCGAACGTGACACCTTGCGCGCGCCAGTGCTCTCCCAAGCGCTGGCTTTGCTGTGTGCCCAAAGCGCTGAGTTGGTCGTAGTCGGCAGCGCCTAAAGAAGCTTGTCCGTGTCGCACTAAGTAAAGATGTCCCATGGCGGTGGTGTGTTGTTTGTGTGTTTCGATGTTCAGGCGGCTTGCAGCGCAGCGCGAACCATCCACGCTACCGTACCAAGCAACGCCAAGGCCATACAACGGTTGAACCATTGCAGTCGTTGTGCGGTGTTGTTGGGGCCTTGCAACCACTGACGCAAGCTCGCGCCGATCCATGCATAGGTGAGGTTGCTGGTGAGCCCAAAAAACATGAAGATGGGTAAGGTTTCCAGCAGTCGAGCAAACGTGTCGTCATGCCCAATGACCCAGCCACTGACCACTGACAACGCCAAAAACCAAGCTTTGATGTTGATGAATTGAAGCATCACGCCTTGTTTGAATCCAATGGCAGGACCTTGCGCTGCCTCGTTCAAGCGTTGTGTATTCGCCAGCTTGTAGGCCAGCCAAAGCAAGTACAACACGCCTGTCGCCATCATGCCCCAGCGCAGTGGCGGAAAGCCCAGCACCATCACGCCTAAGCCTGCTGCATTGAGGATGAGCAAAACGCCCCAACCCGCAGGTACGGCGCAGACAAAAGGCAGCGCACGGCGTAAACCATAGTTGGCAGCAATCGTTGCTGACAAGGTGGTGTTGGGCCCCGGGGTGAACGTACCGACGGTGGCGAGGGTGATCAGTGCAAAGAGTTCATCGCTGCTCATGCAGGCGAGGATAGTTGCTCCCAGCGCTCAAGGGCTGTCATTAATGCGTCTTCGATCTCGCTATCGCGTTTGTGCAGTTGCGCGATCTTTGCTGGGTCGCTGGCGTACAAGCCACTGTCGTTCAGCGCCGTTTGCGTTTCTTTTTGTTCCGCTTCGAGTGAGGCAATCAACTCGGGTAAGGCGTCCAGTTCGCGTTGTTCTTTGTAGCTCAGTTTGCGTGCTTTGACGGCAGCTTGTGGCGAAGCGGCTTTTGGGGTTTCTGTTACAGCCTTTGCTGCTGCCGGCGTGGGGGATTTGGCTTGCGGTGCTAGGCTGCGCGCACGCTCCGATTGAATGAGCCAGTCTTGTACGCCACCTTCGTATTCGCGCCAGAAGCCGGGTTTGTCTTCTGTGCCTTCAAACACCAAGGTGCTGGTGGCCACGTTGTCGAGGAAGGTGCGGTCATGACTGACGATGAACACTGTGCCGTCATAGTTTTGCAGCAGCTCTTCCAGCAATTCAAGCGTGTCGATGTCCAAGTCGTTGGTGGGTTCGTCCAGCACCAGCACGTTGGCGGGTCGTGCAAACAAACGAGCCAGCAACAAGCGGTTGCGTTCACCGCCAGACAGCGAGCGCACGGGCGATGTGGCGCGTGCAGGCGAGAACAAGAAGTCATCCAAGTAGCTTTTGACGTGTTTGCGCTGTGTGCCGATTTCAATCCACTCACTGCCGGGGCTGATGAAGTCTTCCAGTGACGCGTCCATGTCCAGTGCGTTGCGCATTTGGTCGAAGTACGCCACTTGCAAGTTGGCCCCTTGGCGAATCTTGCCGCTATCAGCTTCGAGCTCGCCCAAGATCATTTTGAGTAACGTGGATTTACCGACGCCATTGGGGCCAATTAAGCCAATCTTGTCGCCGCGCAAGAAGGTGGCTGAGAAGTTTTTAGCAATCACTTTGCCGCCAAAAGCCTTGTTGACTTCTGTGAGTTCTGCCACGATTTTTCCTGTTGGGGCGCCGCTGGCAACGTCTAGCTTCACGCGGCCTACAGCATCGCGACGTGCTTCGCGTTGTTTGCGTAAGGCTTCTAGGCGCGCGATGCGACTTTGGCTACGCGTGCGGCGAGCCTCTACGCCTTTACGAATCCACACTTCTTCGCCCGCTAAAAGCTTGTCCGCCTTGGCGTTGATCACGGCCTCTTGTGCCAGCTGTTCTTCTTTTTGCAATTGGTATTGCGAGAAGTTGCCGGGGTAGGTCATCAAATGACCACGGTCAAGCTCCACAATGCGTGTGGCTACTTTGTCGAGGAACGAGCGGTCATGGGTGATGGTGATGATGCTGCCCTTGAAGTCAATCAAGAGTTGCTCCAGCCACTCAATGCTGTCGAGGTCCAAGTGGTTGGTGGGCTCATCCAATAAAAGCACATCGGGCGATGTGACCAGTGCTTGTGCGAGGGCCACGCGCTTGAGTGTGCCGCCAGATAGCGCATTGATGCGCGCGTCAGGGGCAAGGTGTAGGCGGTGCAATGTTTCTTGTACGCGCTGCTCCCAGTTCCAGCCATCAAACATTTCAATTTCGTTTTGCATGGCTGTAAGGTCGCCCTCACCCGCGGAGTACTGCTCAATCAAATGGATCACCCGAGCCAAGCCTGCACTGACGGACTTGAAAACGGATGCACTGCTATCGAGTTGCGGTTCTTGCGCCACATAGGTCACACGCAGACCTTGTTGAACGCGAAGATCACCATCGTCAGGCTTCTCTAGGCCGCCAAGGATTCGAAGTAAAGATGATTTGCCTGCACCATTGCGGCCGATCAGGCCTACGCGTTCAGCGGTTTCAAGAGAAAACTCTGCGTGGTCAAGCAAAGCAACGTGCCCAAAAGCGAGTTGGGCGTTCTGTAAAGTAATCAAAGACATGCTGCATTATCAAGTGCGTACTTGTGTGACGCTCTTGGCCGTCCCCTTGATGCGAGGCGTCAATTGGAGCTTCTTAGAAAGTTTTTCAAAAATAGTTGCACGAATCGAAAAAGTAGTGCTATACTGACGGGCTCCGCTGATGAGAACTGTTAAGGGTTAACCCGAAACATGATTGACGGAGTTGGTAGAAAAAGATTTTTAAAATTTCTTCGAAATGTTCAAAAATCCGATGTATACTGCAAGGCTTCGCTGATCGCAGCGTAGTTGCTCAAGTAGTTGAGTGGTTCATTAAAAACATACAGCCGATAAGCGTGGGCGTTTGATGGTGATTGCCAAGTTCTTTAGGAACTTAGCTTTAATTAGCTAACAAACGCTCATGAAGTAAAAAAGATGTGAAATTCGTCAAAGAAAATCACGTCGATTCCAATTTATGAGTTGGTCGAAAGACCAAAAAATTATCAAGATCGAACTATA